>Ga0302314_10004113_pt1 | contig 26796 bp, 24 predicted proteins | sample III_Palsa_N2_3_FD_200533 | JGI IMG/M metagenome (GOLD analysis project Ga0302314, IMG submission 200533) | Peat permafrost microbial communities from Stordalen Mire near Abisko, Sweden - III_Palsa_N2_3 | ecosystem: Environmental > Terrestrial > Soil > Palsa > Peat permafrost | place: Sweden...
TGGCTGGTGACAGCGGGCAGAACCAGTGCGATGGCGGCGGGCAACACCATCAGCTTGGCGCTGTGCCAGAACGCCAGCAGCAGGGCCATGGCCAGCAGTGCCGCCAGCCGGGCGAGGAAAAGTTCTCCGAACAAGGTACCGGTAAGGGTTTGGATCAGCACCTGGGCGTTGATGGCGTCCGCCATCTGTGCTGCCGCCAGCCCCATCCACAGACAGGCCGCCAGGACTGCCACAAGCAACGCCGCCCAGCGCAGCGGCCAAAGCCGCAAGGGCGTGATCACAGGCAGCCTGGCGCGCAGCAAGGCGCCGAAGGCCGCGTCCCCGAACAGCAGCATGGTCGCGGCAAAATAGATGCCGCGCGACAAGGCCAGGATCACGGAACGACCGTGAAGCCGAAGCTGCCGGTCAGCCGATGGGTGTCTTGGCCGACGCTGTGCCAGGTCACCTTGTAGGCGCCGGGCTTCAATGTCAGCGGCAGAAGGGTGATGGTGTCGCTGCCGACCGACCTGGATACCGGCACGGTCTTGCCGGCAGCATCGGTCAGGCTGGCCGAGCTGAAAGCCGGCTCCAGACTTTCGGAAAAATGCAGCTTGACCTGCCCCGGCGATTTGACCTTGGCATTGGCCGCAGGCTCGGAGCCGGTCAGCCTGGCATGGGCGAAGGCGGGTGTCGCCAGAAACAGTCCCAAAAGAATTATCCGTTTCATCAAGCCTCCAGCTTCAGTGCCGTCACCGCCAGCGCGATCCAGCCGGCGATGAAAGCCGTGCCCCCGAACGGGACCATGTAGGCAAAACCATGCGTGCCCGTCAGCGACAGAAGATAGAGGCCGCCGCTGAACAACACGATGCCGGCCAGGAACAAAGCGGCAGAAATGGTGGCGCATCCTGTGGCCCTGTTTCGGCCGGCAAGCGCGGCGAGGCCCATGGCCAGGGCATGCGACAGCTGATAGCTCGCGCCCAGCCGGATATCGGTTTCGGCGGTTGCCCCCAGGTTGCGGGCATGGGCCGCCAGGGCGCCGGCGATGACGGCAAGGGCGCCGTTGACCGCAGCGATGAACAGCCATTTTTTCATGGCCCTTTTATAGACAGGGTGCTCGCGCTTTGCGAGGTTCGCCGATATGGAGAAAGCGTCATGCCCGAGTTGGTGACCGCCCCGGATGGCACGGCCCTGGCCTTTGAGCGGCAGGGCGAGGGCCCGGCCATCGTGCTGGTGCATGGCTTTGGCTCAAGCCGGATGCAGAACTGGAAATCCACCGGCTGGTACGGCGGGCTGACAGAAGCGGGCTTTTCCATCGTGGCGATGGATTGCCGCGGCCATGGCGACAGCGGCAAGCTGCACGACCCGGCGGCTTACAATCACGACCGCATGGCCGATGACGTGACGGTGGTGATGGACGCTTGCGGTCTGAGACAGGCATTGATCCTGGGCTATTCCATGGGCGGGTTCATTGGCCTGCGCTTGCTGGCGGCGCATCCGGAGCGCGTGATCCGCCTGGCCGTCGCCGGCGTGGGCGCGAATTACCTGAAGGACGACATCACCTCACCCGCCGCACGCGCCGCGCTGGCGGATGCGCTTCTGGTGGATGACAAAAGCAGCATCACGGATATTCGCGCCAAGATGTTTCGCGCTTTCGCCGATCAGCCGGGCAAGGACCGCATCGCGCTTGCAGCCTGCATGCGCGGAATGTCACCGCATCTTCCACTTGCGACCTTGTCGCGTCTGGAGGCGCCGATCCTGGTGGTGGATGGCAGCGAAGACGAGACCGCGGGTGCTGCTGAGCCGTTGGCGGCTGTTTTTGCGAACGGGCGCGCCGTTACGATTGCCGGGCGCGATCACATGTCGGCGGTTGGCGACAGGCACACGCGCCAGGCCGTCACAGACTTCTTCCGCTGACGGAACGCATCCTACCGTACATTCGTTCTCTATAGGCAGGCCATCGTGGTGCGACGCCGCATTCTGGCCATATCCAGTTCTTTGTCAGTATACTGAATAATGCGATTTGAAAGGGGCGTTGGAAAAGGAGCATCCAATGCCCGGATTCAATGGGGCCGTACGTTTTGGTACTAAGAAAATCGTAGGTTTCCCGCGACTTATCGCTATTTTCGCAATCGCTCCTGCGTGCGATTCATCCGTGAACGAAGGAGCGGAGTTGGGGGCACTGCTGCGCATCTATGGACGGATCAAATGTTAGAAGCGCACGCACGCGCCGGCATCCGCAATCGGCTTCTGCACAGGATCAATCTTGAGGATTGGGATCTGATCGGACCGCATCTTGAGGCGGTGACGCTCAAGGATCGCCAGATCATCGAGGTGCCGACCAAGCCGATCACCCATGCCTATTTCCTGGAGCTTGGCGTCGCCTCCGTCGTCGCGGTGGATGCCGAAGATCACCGCATCGAGGTGGGCGTAATCGGCTTTGAAGGGGTTACCGGCGTGCCCCTGATCATGGGCGATAACCGGGCCCAGCATTCCACCTATATGCAGATCGGCGGCAGCGGTTACCGCCTTCCCGCCGAGATGCTGTGTTCGGCAATCGGCAAAAGCGAGACCTTGCGCAGCTTGATGCTGAAATCGGCGCAGGGCTTCATGATCCAGACGGCGCATACCGCGCTCGCCAATGGCCGCGCCAAGCTGGAACAGCGCCTGGCGCGCTGGCTCCTGATGGCGCATGACCGCATGACCAGCGATGCGGTGCCGCTGACCCACGAGTTCCTGGCGGTCATGCTGGGGGTGCGCCGCGCCGGCGTTACCGTGGCGATCCACGGTTTTGAGCGCCGCGGGCTGGTGACCACGCGCCGCGGCCAGCTTACCCTGGTCAATCGCGCCGGCATCGAGCAGATCGCCGGCAGTTTCTACGGCACGCCGGAAGCCGAACTGAAGCGTCTTTTGACCGACAAATAAGACTCGCTTTTTTTGCCGCGGACATGGTTTGTTCCGGTCATGCTGCCCCCCAAATTTGAGCACTGGTTCGCATCCCGCGGCTGGCAGCCGCGCGCCCATCAGCTGGCGCTGGTGGCTCATGCGCAAAAAGGCGAAAGCGTCCTTCTGGTGGCGCCCACCGGCGGCGGCAAGACCCTGGCCGGCTTTCTGCCCACGCTCATCGACTTGGCGGACAAACGCTCCTCAAAATTGGCCGCTTCGCGGCCGGGGCGCGCGCGCAAGCGCGGTCTGCACACGCTCTATATTTCGCCGCTCAAGGCGCTGGCGGTGGATGTGGCCCGCAATCTGGACGCGCCCATCAGCGAGATGGCGTTGCCGGTGACGGTGGAGACCCGCACCGGCGATACCTCCGCCGCGCGGCGCCAGCGCCAGCGCTACAGCCCGCCCGACATCCTGCTGACCACGCCGGAGCAATTGTCGCTGCTGCTGGCCCATCCGCGCAGCACCCAGATGTTCGAGAACCTGCGCACCGTGGTGCTGGACGAACTGCATGCGCTGTTCAATTCCAAGCGCGGCGATCTGTTGGCGCTGGGCCTGGCGCGGCTTCAGACACTGGCGCCGGCGCATCGCCGTGTCGGTCTGTCCGCCACGGTGAAAGACCCCGCGCCCCTGCAACGCTTTCTGGTGCCGCAGCCGATGACGGGCGAGGCCCTGTCAGAAATCGTGATCGCCCAGGGCGGCGCCAAGCCTCAGATCGAGATCAGTACATCGGACTCTTACGTGCCCTGGTCGGGGCATCTGGCGCGTCACGCCATGGCCGATGTGATGGCGGCGATCATGGCTTCGAAGACGGCACTGGTCTTCGTCAATACCCGCAGCCAGGCCGAACGCACCTTCCAGGAATTGTGGGCGATCAATGATGCCAATCTGCCGATCGCGCTGCATCACGGCAGCCTGGCGCTGGAGCAGCGCCGCAAGGTGGAAGCCGCCATGGCCAGGGGCGCTTTGCGCGCCGTGGTCTGCACCTCGACCCTGGACCTCGGCATCGACTGGGGCGCGGTTGATAAAGTGATCTGCATCGGCGCGCCCAAGGGCGCGGCCCGCCTGGTACAGCGTATCGGCCGCGCCAATCACCGGCTGGACGAACCCAGCGCAGCACTGTTGGTGCCGGCAAACCGCTTTGAAGTGCTGGAATGCACCGCCGCACGCGATGCCGTGCTGGCCGGCGAACTGGACGGCGAACGCCCGAAGCTCGGCTCGCTGGATGTGCTCGCCCAGCATGTGCTGGGCACGGCCTGCGCCGCGCCCTTCGATGCCGATGCTCTGTTCGCGGAAGTGCGGGCGTCGTCGTCTTACGCGCATATCACGCGCAAGGATTTCGACGCGGTGGTGGATTTCGTCGCCACCGGCGGCTATGCGCTGCGCGCCTATGACCGCTATGCGCGGCTGCGCAAGACCGAGGACGGACGCTTGCGCCTGGCCCATCCGCGGCTGGCGCAGGAATATCGCCTCAACGCCGGGGTGATCGTCGAAGATCCGATGGTGGAGATCAGGCTGCAAGGCAAGGGCCGGCCTGCCGGCGCCGGTGGGCGCAAACTGGGCGAGCTGGAGGAATATTTCATCGAACAGCTTTCGCCCGGCGACACTTTTGTTTTCGCCGGGAATGTTCTTCGTTTCGAAGGCCTGCGCGAGACCGGCGCCTTTGTCACCAAGGCGAGCGACCCGGAAGCGGAAATCCCCAGCTACAATGGCGGCAAGTTTCCGCTTTCCACTTTTCTGGCCCAGCGGGTGCGCGAAATGGTCAGCGCGCCGGGCGACTGGCACAAGTTGCCCGAGCCGGTGCAGGAATGGCTCAAGATCCAGGAATGGCGCAGCGTCATCCCCGCGCCCGGCCAGTTGCTGGTCGAAACCTTCCCGCGTGGGGAACGGCACTATCTGGTCTGCTATCCCTTCGAGGGCCGGCTGGCGCACCAGACCCTGGGCATGCTGATCACCCGCCGGCTGGAGCGGGCGCGGATGCACCCGATCGGCTTTATCGCCAATGAATATGCGCTCGCCGTCTGGGCGGCCAAGGACATGGGCGGTGTCGACATGGACGCCCTGTTCGACCAGGACATGCTGGGTGACGATCTTGACAGCTGGCTGGCCGATTCCAATCTCTACAAGCGCACCTTCCGCAACTGCGCCATCATCGCCGGGCTGATTCAGCGCCGGTTCCCAGGCAAGGAGAAGACCGGGCGGCAGGTGACCTTTTCTTCAGACCTTATTTACGATGTTTTGAGGAGCCATGAGCCCGATCACATCCTGTTGCGCGCTACCTATCAGGACGCAGGCACCGGATTGCTGGACATCGCGCGGCTGGGTGACATGTTGGCACGCGTCAGGAAGCGGATCGTGATCCGGCGGCTGGAACGGGTGTCGCCGCTAGCGGTGCCGGCGCTGTTGGAGATTTCCCGCGAAATGGTTGCGGGCGCGGTGGACGAGGTTATTCTGCGCGAGAATGAAGACGCGCTGATACGGGATGCGATGCGTGTTGACTGAACCTGCCAGCCATGCCGAAACCGGCGATGTCGTCATCAGCGTGAATGGCGAGACGCTTTTGCTCGACGCCTGCGGCGCCGCCTTTTTCAAGGCCCATTCCACCCTGGTCTTTGCCGATCTGCATTTCGAAAAAGGCAGCGCCTATGCCCGCGGCCGCCAGTTTCTGCCGCCTTACGATACCGCCAACACCTTGTTGCGCATGGCGCGCGCCATGGCCCGCCACAAGCCGGCGCGGGTGATCGCCTTGGGCGATTCCTTTCATGACGGCGGCGCGGGCGACCGGCTGGGGCCGGAGGAGCGCGGCCTGCTGGAATCGCTGACCCGGATGGCGCAATTCGTCTGGATCGCGGGCAACCACGATCCCGATCCGCCGGCCTGGCTGGAAGGCGAGGTGATGGCCAGCGCCTCAGTCGGCGGGCTGACTTTCCGCCATGCGCCGCTCGCCAATTTCGAGCCGGGTGAGGTGGCGGGGCATCTGCATCCTTGCGCCAGCGTGTCCAAATGGGGCCGCAGCGTGCGCCGGCGCTGTTTCGTCTCTGACGGCTTGCGGCTGATCCTGCCATCTTTTGGCGCCTATACCGGCGGCCTGGATGTGGGAGACGAAGCGATCGCCACGCTGTTCGCCGGTCCCTTCCACGCCTATATGCTGGGCCACGCCCGGGTCTACGCCATTCCGCGGCGCGCCGCGGTCTGAGGCGATCACGCCGGGCGCTGGAGCAGCACCGACGAAATCCAGCCCAGCAGCATCGCCATCAGCACACAGGCCAGCCCATAGACGAAGGGCGCGTCATGGGCGGCGTTAGACAACCGCCGCTCCAACCCGCTGGCGTCCACGAACAAAGGCGTGGACTGCGCGCTCACCATCTGGCCGCCCCGGAACAGATAGACTTCCACATTGTACTGGCCGCGGATGACGCCCGCCGGCACCGGCACCCGGGTCGAGAACAAACTCTCGCTATAGAAGTCGATGCTGCCCGGGCTTTCGGCATAGAGCCTGGACTGCCGCAGATGGCGGATCACGGCCTGGCGGAAGGGCTCGGGATCGTGATGGCTGCCGATGGCGGAAGGCTTAAGCTGATCGAGCCCGATCTCATAGCGGGCCAAGGTATCGCGTGAAGCGATGCGCGACACCGGCTGGGTCGCGGCCAGATAGTAATAGGCCGGCAGGCCTTCGAAATGCGCGGCGTCGCGGTTGACCCACACGCCTGCCACCCGGTCGCGGCGGCGCACCGTCATCGGTTCGTCGGGACCGCGCACCACCACGACAATGTCGCGGCCCTGGGCGCTCTCGGCCCGCTCGATGGCGCCGAACACCACAATCTGCGTGCCGGTGTAATTGGAAGTAATCTGGATCAGGTCCTGGCTGATTCCCGATACCAGATCCTCGGCCTTTGCGGGCCAGGCAATCACAAGCAACAACGCAAAAAGCGCCCGTCTCATGGCGCCTCCAGCGACAAGGAATAAAAGTCGGCGGGACGGGCCACCAGCTGCCAGGCCAATCCACCGCCCACCGCCAGCACGATCAGCGCCAACAGAAGCCGCAACTGCTCGCCGCGCAGCCTGGCGCCGACCGTAACGCCCAGTTGCGCACCCACCACGCCGCCCACCACCAACAGGCCGGCCAGGATGATGTCCACGGCATAGTTGCTGGTAGCCTGCAGCAAGGTGGTGATGGCGGTCACGGCGATGATCTGCACCAGCGAGGTGCCCATCACCACATTGGTGGGCATGCGCAGGATATAGATCATGGCCGGAACGATGATGAAGCCGCCGCCGATGCCCATGACGGCGCTGAGCGCACCCACGGCGAAACCGATCGCCACCGGCGGGATCACGCTGATATAGAGGCGCGACTGGCGGAAGCGCATCTTGAAAGGCAGGGCCTGGATCCAGCCGCGATGGACTGGGCGCGAGCTGACCGTGACGCCGCTGCGATAGGCCCTGAGCGTGGCCAGGCTCTCGCGCAGCATGATGATGCCGATGGTGCCCAGCATGATCACATAGGTCAGCGAGACGATCAGGTCCATCTGGCCCTGGCGGCGCATCAGTGCGACCAGCCACACCCCGCACAGGGTGCCCAGAATGCCGCCCGCCAGCATCACCCCGGCCATGGTGAAATCGATGGCGCGCTTGCGCCATTGCGTCAGCGCCCCCGACATGGAGGAGGCGGTGACATGGCTCAAGGTGGTGGCGACCGCGACGGTCGATGGGATGCCGATGAACACCAGAAGCGGCGTCATCAGAAATCCGCCGCCTACGCCGAACATGCCTGAGAGAAAGCCGACGCCAAGCCCCAGCGCGATGATGACCAGCCAGTTGACTGACATCTCTGCGACGGGAAGGTAGATCTCCATGGCGAGAACTTCTGAGAACCGCGGATCACGCGAGGCGCAGCCGACCATGCGCGCGCCCGCGCGACGGGTCAACCCGTTACGCCTTGTCGTTCATGGGAAATCAGGTGCCCAGATCGGCCGCTTCGGGCGGCACATTGGCCGAACGATTCAGCGGCGCGGCATGGAAGGTGGCGGCAGACTTGTTGGCGGCGGCCTTGTCGCTGTCGCTCAACTGCGTCTGCAGCACGCTCATGCGCTGCTTGGATTCGGAATCGCCCGAAGCAGCTGCGATGGAATACCATTTGAAGGCATCCAGCAGGCTTTGCGGCACGCCATCGCCGCGTTCATACAGGACCGCCAGGTTGAATTGGGAATCCGACAATCCCAGGGCGGCCGCCTTGGCGAACCAGCGCGCTGCTTCCGGCATGTTCTTCTTGCCCGCGGCGCCGCTCGCATAGGACACCGCCAGATTGTGCATCGCCTTGCGGTTGCCCTGATTGGCGGCCATCTCGTACCAGTGCGCGGCCTTGGCGGGATCGGCCGCCACGCCCTGGCCGCGTTCATAAAGCGTGCCCAGCCGATACTGCGCCACGGCCTGGCCCTTTTCGGCAGCTTCAGTGAGGAATTTGACAGCGTCCGGCAGATTGACGGCGGTGCCACCCGTGCCGTCCAACGCGCGCAGGCCCAGGATGGTCAGTGCAATCGGATTGCCGGCGTTGGCGAGCTGGACCGTCTTGTCGGCGGACGGCGCAGCACTGGCCGGCTTGGCGCCATCCGGCACCGGATTGACCGGAGCGTTGCGCACATCGCGCTGCTTGAGCGGCATGGCGGTGCGCGGCGGCGCGTCCTGGCTTTGCGGCTCGGAACGCTGGGTATCGTAATTCTTTTCGTCACCGCGCTGGCCGCCGGCTTGGGGCGCGACCACGAACTGGGTGTCGTCGCTGTCGGGCGGCGCAGGCACCGAATAGGTGGGGCCCGGGGTCGTCACGGGACGGGTGGTGGGAGCAGCCGCCATGTCGGGCTGTTTGGCGTGCTGGCTCAGCAGCAGGGCTGCGGCCGCGGCCACCACCACCAGCAGCGCCACCAGCGCGGGCAAAAGATAACGTGGCTTGGCTTTTTCCTCGCCTTCGGCGGCGTCCTTGCTCCAGCGGAAGGCGGCAAAGCGGCCGCGGCGTTCGCCTTCGGCTTTCTCGGATGCCGCGCGCGCGGAACGGCGGGCCTGGGCGAGGAAGTTTTCGGGCTCCGGCACATCCGCAAAGACATCGGCGAATTCCGGCGGCGGCGCGAAGGGATCGGACGTCTCCGGCGGAATGTCGAAGCTGAAGCCGTGCGGCGTGGTGGGAGCAAAGGCATCCGCCGGTTCGCCGTAATTGGGGAAGGGTGCGGCTTCGGGCACCATGTCCTGGACGGGCGGCGGCTCGGCATAAGGCGGCGGCTCGAAAGCCGATTGCGGCGCGGGCTGCGGCGCGGCTTGGGCCCTGGGGGCTTCGTAAGGCGGCGGCTCGACCGGCCGCAGCACCTTGCTGCGCAGTTCCGCCAAAAGATCGTTGTGTTCTTTTTCCAGGGACTCCAGGCGATAGGACATGGCCTGCAGGCTGGCGTCGAATTTTTCGGCGGGATCGTATTTTTCAAACCGGTCGGCCATGCCGCTGACCGAACGCTCGATGCCGTCGAGCCGGCGTTCGAATTCCGCGTCGGGCAGGCGCATCTCAAGACGCGCGATGGAATCTTCCAGCCGGTTCAACGTCTCTTCATGCTGGGCGGAGCGCTTCTGGTTCTCGACCTGATCGGTGGCGCGCTGGTTGGCGGATGCCTCGATCTTTTCCAGCGCATGGTCCAGCGCATTGGTGTTGAACTGGGTGCTCTTCTCGACCGAGGACAGGCGGGTATCCAGCGTCCGGTCGATCGCTTCCAGGCGGGCATCCACCGCGCGTTGGGAAGCATCCATGCGCGCGTCCACCGAGCGCTCGGACGCATCCATCCGCGCGTCCAGCGCCCGGTCGGCTTCCTCGGAATCGACGCGGGCCTGGCCGACCCGGCCGGCGAGCTGTTCCAGGTTCGACGTCAGCGTCACCACCTGGCTGGCGGAATTGTTGGCGGTGGCGGTGATCTGGTCGGCCAGCCGCGACAGGCCCTGATGCAGCGCCTTGACCGCATCCTTGATGCCGTCATGGGCGGCCGAACGCTCCAGCCGTTCCAGCCGCTCGTTCAGCGCCATCACGTTCAGGCCAAGCTGGTCGAAGGCCTGGGCCTGCTCGCGGGCGGCGATATTGATTTCCTGGGCGGTGCGCGAGATCACGCGATTGGATTCGCCATGGCTGCGTTCGCTGGAATCCAGGCGGCGGCCAAGGCCGCGCAACTGGTCCTCGATGCGGCGCCAGGCGTCATTCGATTCGTTTTCGCTGCGCCCGACCCGGGCCATCATGTCTTCGGTGTCGCGGCGGCTGGCGGCCGACGGCGGCAGGCCCCAACTGTCCAGGGCGGCGCCGGACGGCGCGCGGCTCTCATAGGGCATGGGGGCGTCCTCCTCCATGCCGGAAAAGCTGCGCAAAATCCGCCGGGTCAGCCATTCGCCGACCGACAGGCCTTCGCGCCGGGCAGCCGCACGCGCTGCTTCCCGCGCCTCTGGCGGGATGCCGGCCACATTCCAGGGAAGCTCTGCACGCATCTCGACTCACTGGCACCGCACGCCCGCTATAGAAAGTACCGGGGGCCAGATATAGTGTAAAGGAATGTTGACCAAACCAGCGGCTGTCCGGCCCATCCTGGGCTTACTCATGCACAGATAGTTGAGCCGTTTAGCTTAACTCCAGATGAATCAGTCCGCTTATTGTCCCCCTTCGGCACCGCGAAGCCGTAAGGGATTCCCCGAGGGTTTGACGGGGGCGTCGGCGCTGGCCGCGGCCGGGCTGACCCAGGTGGTGACAGCGCTGGCAGGGCCTTCGGGCTTGGGCGGGGGCAGACCCATATCTGTGGAAAACAGCACCGCGACATAGACCGTGTCGCCGTTCACCGCCGCGCCCACCCCGGCATGGTCATAGCCGGCGAAGGCCATATTGTCCCGGTGGGGCGGGCTTTTCAGCCATTCATCCAGGAAGCGGCGGGCGAAATCCTCGACCGCGACGCCGCTCTGCTTGGTGTAGTGCTGGGCCGCAAGATTTTCCCCCAACAGGCCCTGCCATTTGGCGTCCTGCTCCATCAGCAGCGAGGCGCTGGTGGCGCCATCCGGCCCCTCATGGGCGAGATAATTTTTCGTCGCCATGTCGGCGGCGCGGGCGCGGGCGATGCGGGCAAGTTCCGCGTCCGCCGCCAGCGGCTTGGCCTTGGGGTCGAGCTTGAGACGCTCTTCTTCCACCAGCACGGAGATGCGAACCTCCAGCGCGCCCATCTGGGTCTTGGGGTCGGGCGGGACCGGCGGACCGGCAGGCACTTCGGCGCAGGCCGAAAGCGCCAGCGCGGCCAGAAAAAGGAGCGCGATGCGACTCATGTCAGGCGGAGAGTATCTCGAACAGCCCCGCCGCGCCCATGCCGCCGCCGATGCACATGGTGACCACGCCCCATTTGGCGCCGCGCCGGCGGCCCTCGATCAGGATATGGCCGGTCAGGCGCGCCCCGGTCATGCCATAGGGATGGCCGATGGAGATGGCGCCGCCATTCACATTGGTCTTGGCGGGATCGAGCCCCAGCACGTCCATGCAATAGACGGTCTGGCTGGCGAAGGCCTCGTTCAGTTCCCACAGATCAATGTCGGCCACCTTGAGGCCATGGCGATCGAGCAGGCGCGGCACCGCCTTGATGGGGCCGATGCCCATTTCTTCGGGATCGACGCCGGCCACCGCAAAGCCCCGGAAAATGCCCATCGGCTTCAGATTCTTTTTCGCCGCCGTCTCCTCGCTCATCAGCACGCAGGCTGAGGCGCCATCGGCGAATTGCGAGGCGTTGCCGGCAGTGATGTATTTTCCCTGCGCGACCTGCTGGCCGCCGGCATGCACCGGCTTGAGCGCGGCAAGGCCCTCCAAGGTGGTGTCGGGCCGGTTGCATTCGTCATGGTCCACGGTGACGTCGACCATGCTCTCGGCGCCGGTGGCCTTGTCCAGTTTCTTCATTTTGGTGGGCAGCGGCACGATCTCGTCCTTGTATTTTCCAGACGCTTGAGCGGCGGCGGTGCGCTTCTGGCTTTCCAGCGCATAGGCGTCCTGGCGCTCGCGGCTGATGCCATAGCGTTCGGCCACGATCTCGGCGGTCTCGATCATGGTCATCCACAGCGCGGGCTTGACCTTGAGCAGATGTTCCTCGGTGAAGTGGCTGAGGTTGATGCCGCCCATCTGCACCAGGGAGATGGACTCCACGCCCGCGCCCACCGCGATGTCGGTGCCGTCGGTCATGATCTGCTGGGCAGCCATGGCGATGGTATTCAGCCCGCTGGAACAATAGCGGTTGATGGTGACGCCCGCGGTGGAAACCGGGCAACCCGCCCAGATCGCACTTTCGCGCGCGATATTGTTGCCGGTGGCGCCTTCGGGAAAACCGCAGCCCATATAGACATCTTCGACCTCCGCCGGATCGATACCAGCGCGCGCGACCGCATGCTTGACGGCGTGGCCGCCCATCACCGCGCCATGGGTCTGGTTGAAGCCGCCGCGCACGGACTTGGCGAGGCCGGTTCTTGCGGTGGAAACAATGACGGCCTGTCTCATGCAATGGTCCCTTGAAGCGCGACGGACCCTAACCGTTCAGGCGTTTGGCTGCCAGAGCGGGGTAGAGCAAGGTGAAGGTGACGGCCAGGGCGAGCGCGATCACGCTGACTGCGACACTTGCGTAAAGCGGCAGTTGCGGATCGAATGCCACCGCGCCATCGGCCACGGCCATGGCCAGGAAAGCCGCCGTCCATGCCGCGGACACAAGATAGTTGACCCTGAGGAACATCTGCGGCGGCCATCCGGCCTCGCGCGGGTCGAGCCGCGCATAGTCCACCGAGAAGGGCCGCCTGAGCAGCAGCGAAGCGCCCAGGAGCAGGAACAGAAAGGCTTCGGCGATGAAGCGCACCAGCGCCAGCGACAGGTTGGGATCCAGAAACCCCCGTCCCAGCGCCAGAGCGGCGAACAGCGCGAAACCGCCGGCGTCCAGCAATCTCAGCGAAGGGCTTTCGACGAAATCGCGGATGGTGACGACGAAGGCGGCGGCGAAGGCGATCCACAATGCCAGATCGGCGGAGAGCCGCGACAGGACCGCGAACAGGATGAACGGCGAAAAGCCGATGACCAGATTCATGCGGTTCTCGAAGACGCTTGTGCTTGAAAGAACGGGGCGCGGGAGATGTCCCCGCGCCCCGTTATTGGGAACCGTCGTTACTGCGCGGCGGCGGTGCTGGGATTGGCCTTGGTCTTGACGAAATAACCCCACAACCGGACCACGCGCGCGCTGGCGGGATTGGGCTGCTGGACGGCGCCAAAAGTGGTGACGGCATCGGCATATTTGCCCTGGGCCGCCTGGGCCATGCCGATCACCATGTCGGGCTCGGTCGCGTCGGGGACGCCGCCCTTGGTCTTGGCCGCGCGCGCCAGATTCTCGGCGTCGCTGAACATGCCATAGCCATAGGCCGCTTCGGCGGTCTTCACATTGTAGATCCCGTTCTGCTTGGGACCGGCGGCGATCTGCGCGGGGAAGGTCTTCTTGTCGGCATCGGCCTTGGCGTCTGCCGGCGAGAAACCGGTGCCGCCCAGCTTTTCGGCCTGCACCGCGTCGCCATAAAGACCCTGCTTGCTGGCGGTCGAGCCGATCAGCGAGGCATCCGACGGGGTGATCTTGCCGCCCTGCAGCATCATCAGCCGGCCCATATAGACATAATCAACATCGCGCATGCCCTTGGTGGTCAGGGCCACGCCCATGATCTGGTTCCAGTCGTCGGGCTGGTTGAAGTTGGCGACCAGGGTTTCCAGCGTCTTTTCGGCGCCCGCTTCATCCTTCTGCTTGACCTGCGCGGCCAGAACCACGTCCAGGTCGTTGCGTTCCGGCTTCTTGCCGGCGGCGACGGCGGCGTCGACATTCTTCTGCGCCAGCGTGGCGGCGCCGGCATAGTCGCCGCCCTGATACAGGGCCTGGGCGATCAGGGCCTGGTCCGCGGCCGGCGGCGGCGGTGTGGTCGCCGCATACAGCTTGGCGTATTTGGCGGCCTTGTCATTGTGCTTGGACCTCAGCGCCAGCTGCAGCCCGGCGCGATAGACCACGCCCTTGGTGTCGTCGGGGATGGCGGCGGGATCGATATCGGCGGCGGCCTCGGCGTCCACATCGGCGGCGTCCAGGTCGTTCATGCCGACATGCACGCTCATGGAGAAGCGGTCGATCATCAGATCGTCATAGGGCGTGCGGTCGGAAACCTTCTTGGCGTCCTCGAGCGCGGCCAGGGCTGCCGGAAAATCTTTCTTGCCGTTTGCGGTCTGAGCCACTTGCAGCGCTTTGCGCACGCCTGAAGTGATATTGGGGGCAGCTGGCGGCTTGGCCTGGGCGAAGGCCACGCCCGGCACCGCGCCAATCAGCAGGCCCGCCGTCAGGGCGCCCAGGAGTTGTTTGCTGGTCATGAAATTTGTCCCTTTGTGATGCGGCCGGTCGGCCGGCGAAGAAGCCCCTTTGGGTCGCCTATTGTGAGCGGATTTGCAACTTTACTGTGGCGAAGCGCGGTTTCCAATAAGGCCGCTCGGGCGGGAATGTTGCGCCGCAACAAAGATTGGACCGGTTCCCGCAGCGGTGGCGTAAAGACTTGTTTACCAACCGCTGGCAGCTTGGACCGTGGGCCTTCCGGACGTGGCAATGGCGCAGAATCTCTTTCGGCTGGACGGCAGAACCGCCTTTGTTTCGGGCGCTCGCGGCCATTTGGGCGCGATCATGACGCGCGCGCTGGCCGAGGCCGGCGCCCATGTGATCGTCAACGGCCGCGACGCGCACGCCCTGAAGCAATTTGCCGCTGGTCTTGCGGGCGAGGGTTTTTCCGTCGAGGCGGCGGCGTTCGACGCCCATGATGTGGCGACAATTCGCGACTATTTTGGCGGGCTCTCGCGGCTGGACGTGCTGGTCAACAATATCGGCTTCATGCAGGGACGCGCCTTCGCCGATCTCGCGCCCGAGGATTTCACCGCCACCTATGGCGCCACCGTGATCACCGCCTTTGAATCGGTGCGCGCGGCGCTGCCCGCGCTCAAGGCTGCCGTCGCGTCCTCGGGCGACGCCAGCGTCATCCATGTGTCCTCAATGTATGGCCGCACCGCGCCCGACGGAAGGCTTTACGATCGGCGCGAACAGCAGAGCCCTTTTCACTACGGGCCCGCCAAGGCGGCGCTGGAGCAACTGACCCGTCATCTCGCCGCCGAACTGGGGCCGGAAAAGATCCGGGTCAACAGCCTGGTGCCGGGCGCTTTTCCCCAACCCGGCAAGATGCCGCCGGGGCTCGAGACCCGCCTGGCCGCCCGCACCATGCTGGGCCGGATCGGCGCAGCACGGGAAATTGCCGGCCCGCTGCTGTTTTTGGCTGCGCCCGCTTCGGCTTATGTGACAGGCTCCAGCCTGGTGGTTGACGGCGGCTGGACCGCTTGGTGAGTCCGGTGTGCCTGGGATAAAGGATGCGAATGGCGTTTCTGTCCTCGTTCCGCATCGGCCAGCAGACGATCTATCCCGAAGAGCTGCATGAGCGGCTCAAGAGTTTCGCGCTCCTGGAAAATGTGGGCGACGCGGCGCTGCGCAATCTTCTTGCCGAAGCCAACTGGTTCGCGCTGCCGGGCGGCACGCTTCTGGAACGCGATGGCGAGAACAGCGCCGCCTTGTTCCTGGTGGTGACCGGAAGCCTGGGCGTCTTCGTCGAGGGCGAGCGGGGCCAGCGCCAGATGGTGGCCGACATTCCCGCCGGCGAAACCGTGGGCGAGATGTCCCTGATCGCCGGCTCCAGCAACCACAGCGCCCAGCTGGTGGCGTTGCGCGACACCGAATTGCTGCGCATCTCGCCGGACGGATATGAAGCGCTGATCGAGCGCCATCCCCGGGTGATGCTCAACCTGATGCAGATGCTGGTGAAGCGGCTCAAGGACGCCAACCGCGGCCGCACCAGCAAATCGCGGCCCAAGACCTTCGCCATCGTGCCGCTGCAGGAGGGCCTGGGCGAGGTGCCCATCGCCCAGCGGCTGGCCAATGCGCTGGCGGGCATGGGCAGCCGGGCGGCGGTGCTGGACGCGAGCGCTTCCGACCAGACCGCGGAATGGTTCAACAGTTTCGAAGCCGCGCACGATATCGTGTTCTATCGGGGCGATGCTCCCGACAGTCCCTGGACGCATCTGTGCCTGCGCCAGGCCGACCGCATCTTTCTTCTGGCGCGCGCCAATCAACCCCTGCCGCTGGCGCCGCTGGACCTGCCGGCCTTCAAGGCACGCGCGTCCGGCCTGCCCGATCTGCTGTTGCTGCATCCCGATGGCGCCAGTGCCGTGCTGCCGGACCATTTCTCGGTGAGGAGCGGGCTGTTCCGCACCCATCATCATTTGCGCGCCGGCCACCAGGCCGATGTGGCGCGGGTGGCGCGCTTCATCGCCGGCCGCGCGGTGGGGCTGGTGCTGGCGGGTGGCGGCGCGCGCGGCTTTGCCCATATCGGCATCATCAAGGCGCTGAAGGAAGCCGGTGTCCCCTTCGACCAGCTAGGTGGCACCTCGATGGGCGCCATCATCGCCGCAGGGCTGGCGCGGGAGTGGGGCCTGGAAGAAATGCGCGAGCGCATGCGCGCCGTCTTTGTTGACGACAATCCGCTGTCGGACTGGACCTTTCCCCTGATTGCGCTGGTCAAGGGCAAGAAGGTCAGCAACCGGCTGCGCGAGCATTTCGACGAAGTGGCGATCGAGGAATTGCCGCTGCCTTACTTCGCGGTGTCCTCCGACCTCACCACGGGGCGCATCCATATCCACCGCGAGGGGACGCTGTGGCGGGCCTTGCGCGCCAGCGTGGCGTTGCCCGGCATCCTGCCGCCCGTCACCTATCACGGCCATCTCCTGGTGGACGGAGGGGTGATGAACAATTTGCCGGTGGATGTGATGCGCGAGCAGGCGGGTGGGGCCGGGCCGATCATCGCCTGCGACATCACCGGCGAGGTCGACCTGCAGGCCCAGGACAGCCGCTATGGCGAGCGGCCCTGGTGGTGGCTCATGGGCCAGCGCATGCGCGGCAATCCTTCCATCATTTCCATCCTGATGCGGTCGGGCACGGTGGGCTCGGAAGCCCAGCGCCGCATTGTGCGCGAACAGTGCGATTATCTGATCGAGCCCCCGATGCCCGACATCCAGTTGCGCGACTGGAAGAAGTTCGATCAGGCGATCCAGGAAGGCTATGACACCGCGCGCGCCTGCATCGAGAAGAACGGCATTCCGCTCACCCATGTCATGGGCGACGGACCCGGCATGCCTCTGCCGCATTTAATAATGGCGACCTAGATCGAAGTTTCGGGCGTGGTGCTGCCGTCCCCCGGCAGTTGCTGATCCTTGAGCAGGTCATAGCGCCGCCCGTCCGGGCCGGTCAGGATGGCGTTGTCCAGTTTTGGCGTTCCGAATGTGGAATGATGCTCGGTGATCGCCAGATGGCCTTCGCCCTTGGGGCCTTCCAGCACGACCTCATAGCTGTCGCTGGCCATGCCTGGCATCCAGGAGAACACATTGCCTTCGACGCCAGTGATCACCGGGTCCTGTCCCAGCACCTGCTGGGCCATGCCGTCATGGCGCACCAGCTCCACCGCCAGCCGGTAGGCCGGGTTGTGGCGATAGCCTTCCCAGAAATACCAGGCGCCATAGCCCACGGCCAGGATGGGAGGAACCGTCACGATCAGGACCAGGATCAGGCAGCCCCAAAGGCAGCCATTGCGGCGCGGCGGATATTGCGGCGGTGAGACGAGGGTCATGGCGTCATCACATCACAGGCTTTAGATTGAGGCTAGTGAGGTGAAGCATGCCGATTGACTATGACGACATGATGCAGTCCGGCGCGACGGGTCTTTCCGCGCGGTACGACGAAAAAGATGTGATGCTTTATGCTCTGGGCGTGGGCATGGGACGCGATCCGCTGGACGAAAAAGAGCTGCCATTCGTCTATGAAAACAACGGCCTGAAGGTGGTTCCCACCTTCGCCAGCGTGATCAACCGCGGCGAGGCGCCGCCCGAGCGCCAGCACATGCCGCAGAAATCCGAAATCAACTTCGCGATGGTGGTGGACGGCGAACGCCGCATCACCATCCACAAGCCATTGCCGCCCAAATGCGAGGTCGTGGCCGAGGAACGCTATCTCGATATTCTGGACAAGGGTGAGGGCAAGGGTGCGGTGCTGATCCAGGAGCGGGTGGTGCGCGAGGCGATGAGCAACGACAAGCTGTTTACTATCGTGTCCTCGATCTTTGCGCGCGGCGATGGCGGCTTTGGCGGCAAGCCTCACGGCGGGCCCGAGCTGCATGAAATTCCCGACCGTGCCCCTGATCTGGTGAAGGAATGCGATACGCGGCCCGATCAGGCCTTTCTCTATGCGCTGTCGGGCGACCGCAATCCGCTGCACCGCGATCCGGCTTTCGCCAGGATGGTTGGCTTTCCGCGTCCCATCCTGCACGGGCTCTGTTCCTATGGCACCGCCTGCCGCGCGGTTCTATCCACGCTGGCCGAACACCAACCCGAACGCATCAAGCAGTTCGATGTGCGCTTCTCCAAGCCGGTCTTTCCCGGCGAGACCCTGATGGTGGAGCTGTGGCAGGATGGTGGGGTGATTTCCTGGCGTGCCAGCGTCAAAGAACGTCCCGGCACCATGGTCCTCAACAATGGTCTTTGCCTGCTTGCTTGAAGACCCGATCGAAGCGGCCGAGACGCTGATCGCCGCGGGCCAGCCGGGCCAGGCCGCCCGCGATTTGCGCGCCCGGCTTGCGGCGGGCCGCGGCGGCCTGTTGGCGCGGCTCACTTTGATCAAGGCGCTGCTGGCGGCCGGCGACACATCCGAGGCGCTGGCCGAGGCGCGCGAGGCGGTGTCGCTCAACCCCGATGTCGCGCCTGCGGTGCTGGCCCTGGGCGAGACACTTCTGGCCGCCGACCTGTTGCCGACCGCGATCGCGGAACTGCAGCGGGCGCTCAGGCTCGATCCTGATCTGGCACGCGCGCGTGCGTTGATCGCCGCCGCCTGGCTGAAGGCAGGGGAAGCCGACAAGGCGCTGGAAGCCTTGGCCGAACTGGACGACCCGCCTCCGGCGATGGTCGCGGCAGCCGAAGCGATCAAAAGCGCGCCGCGCTCCGATCCCGGCTATGTCCGCCATCTCTTCGATCAGTTCTCGGCCGACTATGACAGCCGCATGATCGGCCAGCTGGGCTATGCCGCGCCGCAGATCCTTTTGGACCTGGCGGTGATGGTGATGCCCGGGCGGGAAAGACTGGCGATCCTGGATCTGGGTTGCGGCACCGGCCTGGCAGGCGCGGCGTTCCGGCCGCTGGCGGCCAGGCTCGATGGGGTGGATCTGTCGCCGGCGATGGTGGGGAAGGCCAGGGCTCGGCAGATTTACGACAGTCTCGCCGTTGCCGACCTGGAAACCGCACTTTCCCGGCCCGGACTTGGCTACGACCTGATCTTGGCGGCCGACACGCTCGTATACCTGGGCGATCTTTCGAGCAGCTTTGAGGCCGCGCATGCCCGCCTCCATCCGGACGGCTTCTTTCTTTTCACCGTGGAGAAGGCGGACAGGGAGGGATTCGAACTCGGCCCCAAGCGCCGCTGGCGTCACAGCGAGGGCTATTTGCGAGATCTTGCAGGACGCTCCGGTTTCCAGGTCGTGGGCCTTGTTGCCGCCACGCCACGCCATGAGGCCGGACAGCCCGTGGAAGGCTTTGCCGTCGCCCTCGCGCGCTGAGAAAGAGCATCTTTTCAGCCCTTCGGGCGTTTCTACACCCAGCACGGAGCCGAGGGATTTTCGCAACATGGTCGCGCTCGATAACCAGGATTTCTTTGGCACCCGGGTTCCGCGATTCAAACCCACCCTGGGACCGCTGGTCGCCAGCATTGCCTTGGGTTCGGCCCTTGTGGTGATGGGCGCCATTCTGATGCGCGGTTTTTCCGAAAATGGTTTCCGGCTGGGCAGCCAGCTGGCTTGGCGTTACGCCTCCTTTGTTTTCGTCCTGGCCCTTGTCGCTGGGCCTGTGTGGCGGATGACCGCGCGGCTGTTTCCCCGTTTTTCGCCGCCCGAAAGCCTTGGCCGCCGGCTGGTCTGGGGCTTCTGCGCCAGCTACGCCATCTATCTGCTGTCGGTTTTCGGTCCCAATGTCATCCGCCCGTCCGCCGGCGCCACCCTGATGGTGCTGTTCGGCGGGGTGGTGGTGATGGTCATGGCCATCACGGCTGCACCTCTGGTGCGCCTGGGCCGGCCCCCGATCATTCCGGATAATGTCCGCCGGGTTCTGCTGGGCATTTCCACCATCTACTTCTGGCTGTGCTATTCACTGATGGCGCTGGCGCGCATCTCCGGTCCCCACCGGCCGGACGATTATTACGGCATCAGCCTTTGCCTGATGGTCGTGGGCCTGCTCGCCCGCTACGGCGACCGCTGGGCCGTTTCCAAACCGCGCGCCGTGACGGCCTGAAATTTCGCTGACAGTTTTGGGGCGAATTTGCGGCGCGTTTCTGTACCAACTTGGGCCGTTCCGATACTGGCGCGAGTTCCGCTGGCTGTGCGACACTCGCGCGGGTCGAGAGGGTTTTTCCTGCGTGCGTCTGGCTTCCGCGATTGCTGTTTTGGTTTGTGCGCTTGCGTTTCTGCCCGGCCGGGTGGGCCTGGCCCAGGAGGCTTGCGTCGAGCCGCCGGAACCGGCGCCGGTGGATGGTGCCCAGCTTAACGAGAACCAGATGCGTGCCGCCGCCGCTGCCGCCCGCGGTTTCATCGCCCAGTCCGATGTCTATCAGAGCTGCCTGGCCAATACGCTGGATGCGGCAAAGACCCAGGCCACGGCCGATGGCAAGCCGCTGGACCCCGCCCTGGAACCCACGCTCAGGGCCAAGGCCGACGCCAATCAGAAGGTGAAGGAAAAGGTGGGGGCCGAGATCAACACCGCCATCGGGGCCTATAAGCAGGCCCATCTGAAATAGGACGGCCTCGCGGCGCGTTTGGGCACGCGCCGCTGCGGCGTTCGGGCGGGCGAAAGGTCCACCGGACCTTTCGCGCCTCCGCCCTCACCTGATTCCTTTTGCCGCGCCCGGGCCCCTGCAGCGAATCACGTATCATGCGCCCATGGCTGAGGCGGCGGTTCGAATCCCCAAAGAACGGCGTCAGCGCGATGTCTCCAGACAGGCGTCGCGGACCGCGATCCTGGATGCCGCCCGGCGGGTGGCGGCGCGCGACGGCGCCCGCGACCTTTCCCTGCGCGGGGTGGCGGCCGAGGCCGGCTTCGCCCCGGCCGCGCTCTATGGCTATTTCCGCAACAAGGACGAGCTTCTGTTGGCGCTGGCAGCCGACGACCTGACCTCGCTGGCCCGTGCCATGCGGGGCAGTGAAGCGGGCCTTGCCGGAGCGGGTGCTGTGGCGCTGGAACTGTTGCGCGGGACCGAGACCATGGCGGCGGCCAGCGCGGCGCTGACCGGCACGCCGGACAGCAGCAAACTCAATGACGCCGAGCGCCTGTTCAACGGCCGGCTGATCGGAGCGTTGAAGGCGTTGTCGGATGCAAGCGGGCTTCCCTCCGACAGCCGCGAAAGCCAGTGCGATGTGGTGCTGGTGGCAGCCTCGCTGGTGGGCCTCGCGCTGCTGGCGCGGTCGGGCCGGCTCAAGACCCTGGGCTTTACGCCGGAAGAAATGATCGCCCGCCTGGAGAGCCGCTTCCGCGGCGCCTGATCCCGCTCACTGCGCATAGTGGATTTCCGCAATGAAAGTCCGCTGCGGGAACGGGTGGAAGATGAAATATTTGTCGCCGTTGATGTTGTCCACGCCGGCCGAGAGGGCCCAATTCTGGTCCACCCGGTAGCGAACGCGTGTGTCGAACACGAAATAGCCGGCGAAACCCTGATAGGTCTGTGACACCGGATCGCTGTTGTCGATGGTGCCGAAGCTGCGGCCGCTGTAACGCGCCCCCAGGGTAAAGGCCCAGACGTCGTTCGGCCGCCAGGTAGCCAGGGCATTGGCGCGCAGCTTGGGCAGTTGCGGAATGTACTTGTTCACGGCGGCTGGAAAGGCGCTGTCACGGACGGTGCGGGCATCCACCGCAGTGAGATTGCCCGACAGTTCCAGGCCGGAGATAAAGGCGTCATTCTGGTCTGCAATCAGCTCGATGCCCCGCGCCCGCGTCCGATCCACATTCTGCACAAAGCTGAACAGGGTGTTGGAGCCCGGCACCAGCGGTGCGGACTGGGACAGAAGCGCGTTGGAAATGTTTTCCTGGAAGAAGGAAATGCGCAGCAGCCCGCTGTCGGTCTTGCGCTGCGCCGCCAGCTCATAACTGTCGGCATGTTCCGGCTTCAGATTGGGATTGGGCACCGTCAATGTCGTGCCGGTGGTGATGGCCTGATAAAGCTCGGTGACGGTGGGCATGCGCATGGCCTCGCCCCAGGAACCGGTCAGCGACCAATGGTCCGAGACCTGCCAGGCCAGCGACGCCTTGGGCGAGAAGCTGCTGGAGCTGACACGCGGCTGGACCACATTCAGCACCGGCGAAGACGAGAAATTGTTGCCGTCATAGGCCCGCCAATCCTCATGGCGCACACCCAGCGCCAACTTCAGGTCCGGCAGCACGGTCCAGATGTCCTGCACCCATTCCGCATTGGTGAAGGTGCGGCCCTGCGCCGAGTTCACCACACTGCCCAGGCCGCCCTGGACCCAGTCGGTGAGATTGTTGCGCAGTTGTGCGAAGGTCTCGGCGTCACGGTGCAGGCCGAAAGACAGTTCGTGATCGCTGAAGCCGCGCCAGGCACCATTGGCGTCGAGCGTGTACCAGCCGGTGCCGTTCATGCGATTCACCTGACCGGCCCCGCCGGTGAAGGCGCTGGGTAGTGCGGCGGTTGGCACACGTTGTTTGTCGTCGAGATAGTTGTAGTCGCTGGCGATCAGCTCCCAGACGAAATCCCCGCTATCGGCGGACTTCAGGGTCAGGGCCTGGGCCAGTTGGGTCTGCTGGTAGTTGTAGATCGTGTTCGAAAAGGTGCTGGCGGCGATGTTGTAGTTGGTGCCGGCCAAATTGACATTGCCGGTATAGACCGGATTGCCAGCGGCATCGTGCAGATAGGTCTTCGCCCCGGCATCGTCATTTTGGTGGAACAGGCTGGCGACATAGGAGAGCTGCCACTGGTTGGGCAGGTCATAGGCCAGTTTCAGGGTGTCGGTATCCTCGACCTGGTGTTCGATGCTGGTGGCGCCGATCACCGCGATCGACATGGCGGTGCGGTTGAGATCGCCGATGCTGCCATAAACCATCGTGCCTGCCGTGCTGGTGGTGGCGGGCTGGGTCAGGGTGGCGAAGCCCAGCGGCTGGGCAAAGTCGTCCAGATGATTGGCCGACAGCCGCCAGCTGAAAGCGCCGGTGCGGTCGCCGATGCCGCCCGAGACCTGCCAGCTACCGGCGGTGCTGTTGGTTGAATATTTGTCGAACGGCTCGATCGTTCCCACCGCATCGCCGTAAAGCTCGAAATGGTCCGGCATGCGGGTGGTGATGTTGATGGTAACGCCGATGGAATTGCCGGCATCGCGCGCCGCGAACGGGCCATAAAGTAGATCGATGCGGCTGACATCCTGCGGCGCCACCACACCGAAATGCGGGCTGGCACTGGTATTGTTGTTGCCGATGGGCGAGGAGATCAAGACCCCATCCATGAAGATCAGGTTGCGGGCCGAGGCGCCCACGCCGGAGGTGCGGGTGGCGATGGGGTCCTGCACATCGCCTTCATGGCGTTTGCGCACCAAGAGCGAGGGCGCATATTCCAGCATGTCCTCGGTGTTGACGGTATTGATCTGCTCCAGCGCCTTGGCGGCATTCACCTCGACATCGGGCGCCGATGGATCGGCATTGGCGCGGTCTCCGTTGACAATGACATATTCCGGCTGAAGCCCGGCGCCGATGGATTGCGCCTGGGCGGGATCGGCGCTGATGGCGACGAGCGCCAGAACGGATGATTGCGCCAGCAGGCGCGTAGAATTGGACATGGAATTCCCCAGATCGAATGAGCGAAAGCGCCGGACATGCCGGCGCTGTCAAAAAAAGCTCAGACGAAACGGGGCGGGGCGCGGGGGGACTGTGGCGTGAACCGCGCCGCCACGGTGGTGGCATAGACGCGGTCTGTAGCGGCGGCGAAGGCGTGGAAAGCAGGCAGGATCAGCTGCGGCACATCGGGCGCGGCAGCGAGATGCGGTGCCGCGGCGAAGGGACATTCCTCATGGGAGGAATTGTTGTCCTTGTCGCCGTCTTTCGCGGGCTGGTGGGTGCCTGCATCCATCGAACAGATGGTCAGGCCATGGGCGGCAGGCATCCAGCCCATGGGCAACAGGGCGCGCGCGATCAAAGCGATGATCGCCAAGTGACGCGCGATGCGGAAAGCCCCCTGCATGGGCGGATTTTCCCACCCGCCCATGCCGCCGGTCAATGCGTCAAATGGCCGGAGCGTCGGCGGGAGCCGGAGCGACCAATTAAATAGTAATGCCGCCGTCGATGATGAAATTCTGGCCGGTGGTGAACTTGGCGTCATCGCTGGCCAGCCACAGGACAATGCTGGCGATTTCCTCGGCGGTTCCGATCCGCCCCATGGGCTGGCGGGCCGTGAAGGCCTTGCGCGCGGCGTCATAGTCGCCGGTGTCCTTCAGGCGCTGTTGCAGCGAAGGCGAATCCACCGTGCCGGGACAGACCGCGTTGCAGCGGATGCCTTTGGTGACGAAATCGGCGGCCACCGACTTGGTCAGGCCGATCACGGCCGCCTTGCTGGCGCCATAGATGCAGCGGTTGGGAATACCCTTGATGGAGCCCGCCACTGAAGCGACGTTGATGATCGAACCGCCGCCGCCTTCCAGCATGGCGGGCAGGAAGGCCTTGATCATGCGGGCCATGGCATAGACGTTGATCTGGAAAGACTTCTCCCACTGGGCGTCGTCGTTCTCCAGGATAGTGCCGTTCTCGACAAAGCCGGCGCAATTGAACAGCACATCCAGCTTGCCGGTCTTTTTCGCCAGTGCGGCGATGGCGGCGCTGTCGGTCACGTCCAGCTGGACCTTTTCGGCTGAAAGCCCGTCCAGCCCCTTCAGGTCGCGGTCGGTGGCGATCACCTTCGCGCCTTCGGACAAAAACAGTTCGGTGGTGGCGCGCCCGATGCCGGCCGCGGCGCCGGTGATCAGCGCGGTCTTTCCCTCAAGCTTCCTGGACATATGCTTCCTGTGATTTGTGATGGCCGCTCCGGCGTGATGCCTTCAGGAGCGGGGGCCATAATGGGGCAAGGGCTGGCCCAATTCCAGTGCGCCCAGGTCGGGCGCATTGCCGCTATAGCCATCGGTGACATTGGGGATGACCGCGCCCCGGTCCACCGCCGCCGAGCCGGGCCTGAGGCGGAAGTCCAGGTCCTTGGCGTCGTACAACTTCTGGACGGTTTTCATGTCCTTGGCATCCAGCATCGGCACATGCTGGAACACATCATAGTCCAGCAGCACCGAATGCGTGTCCTGATGGCTCTCGGTGCTGTACTGGGCCAGGGTCGCATAGCGCCGCGTCACCAGAGTTTTGTCGGGTGGGGTCTGCACGCCATCGGCCGCCGCGAGCAGATCGCGGAAGTCTTGCGCCACGCCGAAAGGCGGCGAGCTCCATTCAAAGCTTTCCGCCACGCCGGAATTGACGCGGAAGCCGTTGTAATCCGACGAGGTGTAATTGGTGTAGGTGTTCACCGCGAAGATGGCGGGCTGGACATTCTCGCCCAGCATCAGATTGTTCATCCAGTGGCTGTTGGAGGTGGTGCGGATGCTGGTCTCCGACAAGATCGTGTTGTTGAGATAGATCATGCCGGGCGCGCCATTGCTGGTGCGGGTCGAGCCGCCGGGCGCGTGATAAATGATGTTCCTGATCCAATAGACCGGGCCGCCGATCGCCGGCTGGTTGCACATGGGATGTGACGCCGAGTTCAGCATCATGTTGCGCATCACCCGCACATTGTGCATCGAGCCGTCGATCTCGAAGGCATTGTCGTGAAAGTTGGTCATGTAGTTGTTGTAGTAATCGATGGCCACGGGGCGCAGATGCCAGTCCTTGCGCGGCGGATAATAAGGCCCGGTCGCGGCGGTGGGATCTGGCGTGTTGCCGTCGGGATTGCCATAGGTTTCCACATCAATGCCGTCATGGAAATTGGCGACATAGTTGTAGGCGATGACATGGCCTGAGCCATAGACGCGCACGGCGGTGTAGGAATCGAGTGTCGGCGGGAATTTCGCGCCATTGGCGGCGGCCAGAGTCTTCCATGGCTCGCCCACCCAACCTTCCAGCCGGTTGGGGTTGTCGCGGCCAATGAAGGTGTTGTCCAGGATGTTGAAATTGCTGGAGCCGGCGAAGTTGGTGAAGATGCCCAGATTGATATTCTCGAAGCGACAGTGCTTCACCGTCAGCCCAACGGCGCCGGACTGAAACTGGGTGCCGGCCCAGATGGCGATCTGGGTGTTTTTGAACGTCAGGCCCTCGAAATAATTGTAATTGGCGGCCTTCACATTGAAGAGATTGAAATTGCCGCCGCCATCGAAGACCACTTCGCCATCGCCCGCCGCCTTGATCACGATGGGCTTTTCCGGCGTGCCATTGCCGAACAGGTAATAGGTGCCCTCCACCGGAGTAGTGGAATTGATGCTGCGGTCGCCGGTGTAGAATTCGGGGTGATAGCGATAAGTGCCGGCATGCACCAGGATGATGTCGCCGGCTTTCACCCGCGGCCGTCCGCCGGTCTGGGTGTCGCCGCCGCCGCAATAATAGTTATAAGCGCACATCAGGTCGTTGAAGGAGCCGGCCTCCTTCGGGCCTTTCCAGTCGCGCGGATAGACGTGGATGACATGGCCGCCGGCTGC
>Ga0302314_10004114_pt1 | contig 26795 bp, 18 predicted proteins | sample III_Palsa_N2_3_FD_200533 | JGI IMG/M metagenome (GOLD analysis project Ga0302314, IMG submission 200533) | Peat permafrost microbial communities from Stordalen Mire near Abisko, Sweden - III_Palsa_N2_3 | ecosystem: Environmental > Terrestrial > Soil > Palsa > Peat permafrost | place: Sweden...
TGAAGGGCGACAGCCAGACCGCATCGACGCCGAGCGAGGCGACATAATCGAGGTGCTGCAACACGCCGGGGAGATCGCCCCATCCGTCGCCGTTCGAATCGGCGAAGCTCAACGGATAGATCTGGTAGATCGCGGCTCCCTGCCACCAGGGCAGGCTCGGCTCATAAGGCATACGCATACGGAACCCGATTGGACAATGACTCCACGATCGAACCCTGCGCTTGGGGAGTTAACGCGCGGTTTCGAAGCGAACTAATTATGGAACGGCTGCCTTCCTAGGCAATGAACTTGATCACACCTAGGCAATGAACCCGATCACATCCAGGCTCTTTTATAGGGCACAGGTCGCAAAAGAGCCGGTCCGGCGGAGAAAAACGGGACCGAAATGGCCCCCGATCGGACCGGTCGGGCCGCCGTGATCGACGACTTGCCGGCCGACTCGGGCTGCGGCCCGCGCGGAAACGGCCTGAACGGGAACCAACCGGCGAGCGACCGGTTGGATTTCCACAGGAGAATGCGATCATGCCCGACTCTACCCGGGAAACCCGATCTCGGCCGCGCCAACGGCCATCCGCCCGCGGACCCTGACGACGTCGGCGTGCGCCGGCGGCACGGTCCGGCCGGCCGGACCATCTGGATCCGACCGAGCAGGCGCGGCCCAGCGACACCAACCGTTCCGGCGCGTGAACCCTTCAGGAAGGAAATATCATGCAACCGATCACCGAAACCCGCTCGCCCCGCGGCTATGCCCGTATCATTCGCGCCGCCCAGGTTCAGGGCACCGCGGTCACCAACCCGTCCAACGAGAATCTGGGCAGCATCCGTGATGTGGTGCTCGACAAGTTCGACGGTTCCGTACGCTACGCCGTACTCGAGTTCGGCGGCTTCCTCGGCATGGGCAGCAAGCTGTTCGCGTTGCCGTGGGAGCTGCTGAACTATGACCAGGGCATCGACGCCTATGTCATCGATATCGACAAGCAAGTGCTGCAGCGCGCGCCGGGCTTCGATGCGGACAACTGGCCCGACATGGGCGCGGTCGAATTCGATACCGGTCTCAGGGCTTATTACGGGCTCAGCCCCGAGGCGACTTTGCGGCGCGAGATCATCTGAGCGGCGGTCCCGCCGGAAAGTTCGCACCGCCCCGCTTTTTTCGCGGAACCCCCGGCCCGTCCGGGGGCTTTTCCGATTGAGGAAATGACGAGGAGGCAAACCATGTCGGACGAACGTCGCCAGCAGATCAGCGAGAAAGCCTACCGCCTTTGGGAAATGGAAGGCCAACCGCAGGGCCGCGAGGTCGAACATTGGGTCCGGGCCGAAACCGAAGTCGGCGGGGCAGGCCAGGCGAACGAAGGCGAGGGCAATCGCACGGCAACCCGGGCCTATAACCGCAAGGCCAGGCAATTCGCCGAAACCGGCCCGGTCGAAAGCCAGGCACAGAAGGCCAAGGCCGATCTCGACGGCCCCGAGGGCAATGCGTTGCGCGAGGCAGAACTGGTCGGCAAGAGCCATAGCCACGGCGAAGATGCCGCAGTGAAGCGTTCCAAGTAGATCGGGATTTACCGATTGTCGTTTTGGCGGAACCTTGAATTTCCAAACGTCGTTTGTCGAAGGACATCCGACACATTCGGTCGAGCGCCTACGATCTGTTGACGATCGAGAAATTCGCCGGCTCACATCCGATCAAGGACTGGGGATCAATGTGGCCTACGATGATGAATTCAAGGCGGAATTGGTGGAAAATCTACCCCATCTCCGCGCCTTCGCGCATTTGATTGCGCGAAATCATGCGCTTGCCGAAGACTTGGTGCAGGACACGATCGTCCGGGCGTTGGCCAATCGCCATCAGTTCAAGCCCGGCACCAACCTCAAGGGCTGGCTGATCATCATCCTGCGCAACCGCTTCTTCAACGAGATGCGGCGCAGCAGCCGCAAGTCCGAAGTCAGCATGGAACATCAGATCGATCTGGCCGTCGTCGATGGCGGCCAGGAGATCGGCGTGGAAATTCGCGACTTCAATACGGCGTTCAAGAAGCTGCCGCCGACCCAGCGCGAAGCGCTGGTTTTGGTCGGCGCCAGCGGCTTTTCCTACGAAGAGGCGGCGGAGATCGCCCATTGCCCGGTCGGCACCATGAAAAGCCGGGTCTCGCGTGCCCGGGCGGAATTGGAAAGCCAGCTCCACGGCGTCGAGATGCCGGAAAAATGGGCCGGGCTCGGTCTGAAACCGGAAGAGGATCGCCCCAAACGCGCCGCGGCCCCGCGCCGCGCCGGGCACTAAGCAGGCTCTCGTTGGCAAGCCAACGCTTCGCCCGTTTAGCTCCTTGTTTTGTCCCAGATTTATCCGGAAAAACGCAGAGCGCTTTCCCTATTTGGGCGCCACGCCGCTATCCGGCGTCGGCGGCTTGATCACGGGCATGCTGCGCGCGCCGGGATCGGGCGGCGTCTGGGCCATGCCCGGATCGATCGTGGACGATGGATGAACCACGCCATCGGTGCGGGATAGTTCCTTGCTGAGTGGCGCCGCCGTGCCGGTCTGCGGCACGGGGTGCTGGTCGAGCGGCGGTCCGATCTTGTCGGGCGGCGCGCTGTTGCTGTCCGGCGGCGATGGGGCCTGTACCTGCGCCAAAGCCGGGGCCGCGAGGACAAGACCGAGAGCGAGGAGGCCGGCGGTCAATCGCATGATTCCCTCCGTGGAAGATTGTGCTTTCCCTCCGTGGAAGATTGTGCTTTCCCTCCGTGGAAGATTGTGCTTTCCCTCTCAACCGCCGAGCCGGGTTTGCGTTGCCTCAATCTTCGGCCACGAGCAGGCCGACCGGGAAATCACCCAGCAGATCGCCGACCGGCAGCGCGCCGTCGATGGTCAGGCGGGCGCCGCTCAGAATATTGCGGTAGTTGCCGGTGGGCAGCGTGATGCTGGTATCGCCCCATTGGGGCGCGCTGGATTCCGTCGGCCACAGCCGGGGCCAGAAGCGCGGCGCGAGCACGATCGCGCGGCCCTGGTCTTCCCGCGTGAACCCGACCAGCAGGTCCGCTTTGACGCCATCGACCGGCAGCGGCTGATAGCGGCCCTCGGCGAACAAGGCGGGCCGTTCGCGCCGAAGCGCCAGCACCAGCCGGATCAGGTAGGTTTTGAGCGCTCCGTCATGCCAGCGCACGCGCAGATTGCCGAGTCCGACCCGCTCGGCCGACAGGCGCCGGTCCGCGGCGGCATAATCGATCGGCCGGCGATTGTCGGGATCGACCATCGACAGATTCCAGCCGTCGGAGCCCTGATAAATATCGGGCACGCCCGGCGTGGTCAGACGCAGCAGGGTGGCCGAAAGCGAGGTCAAGGCGCCCCAGAAACCGACGGCCTCGCAGAAGCCGGCAACGTCGCTCGGCATCGCCGCGGAGACGAAGCGCGCGAGATCGGCCTCGTACGCCGCGTCGGGCGCGTCCCAGCTCGTCCGTTCCTTCGCCTCGCGCGCAGCTTTCAACATGGCCGGCCCGATCCGCTCGGCCAGGGCCGCGAGACCGCCCGCGTCATCCATCGCCAGACCGGGCGGCCAGACGCCGATCAGGGTCTGATAATAATAGATCGCGTCGTTCGACCGGGGCGCCGTGGTGTTGGTCAGCCAGGCGTCGAGCTGATCCTGCCAGCGGTCGGCGATCGAGGTCAGGCACAGCAGACGCGCGCGCGCATCCTCGCCGCGCTTGGTGTCATGGGTCGATCCGGCGATCATCTCATCCGGCCGCGTGCGTTGCTTGGTCTGGTTCAACGCGTGGAACGCGGCGATCGCCAGCGCGGTAGCGCCGGGCTCGCCGCCGACCTCGTTCAACGCCAGCAGCGGGACATGCTGGAAGAACACCGTATCCTCCAGCCCCTTGGCCATGGCCGGACCGGACAATTGCTGAAACAGCAAGGCCGCGCCATGGGCCGGCGCGCCGGCCAGATCGCCGGTCAGCACGTCGCGCAGAAAATGCGCCAGTGCCGGGGCTTCGATCGCCGCCGCCTCGACCGCCGCCGCAATCCGGGCGCGTCCGTCCTCGGCGATCGGCGTGCTGTCGACATAGGTCCGATACACCGTCAATTGCGCGATCGTCGCGATCACGGCCTGCCGGATCGTATCGACCGGCCAGGCATCGGCCGCGACACGATGCAGCGCATGGGCCAGCCGGGTCATCTCGGCGGCGAACTCGGTCTCCAGGAACCGCTGCTTGGCCGCCAGCACCATGCCTTGCGGATCGTGGGAACGCCCGGTCAGGCGGCAATAGTGCCGGATGATCGGTTCGGCGCCGCTCGGGTCGCAGAACAGCCGGTCGATCGGTCCCAGCCGGTCATAGCCGGTGGTGCCCGCGACGGACCAGGCCATCGGCAGGGCCTCGTCGGCGCCCAGGATCTTTTCGACCAGGACATAGGGATGCCGGCCCCGCTCGATTATCGCGGAGGCGAGCCGATCGAGGTAGGTCTTCGGGTCGGCCAGCCCGTCGATATGGTCGATGCGCAGCCCGTCGATCGATCCTTCGCCGACCAGATCCAGGATCAGCGCGTGGCTCGCCTCGAACACCTCGTGCCGCTCGGCGCGGATCGCAACCAGGTCGTTGATGGCGAAGAAGCGGCGGTAGTTGATGTCCTCGGACGCCCGATGCCAGTCGGCCAGACGCCAGCATTGATGGTCCAGCAGGGCGGCGAGGCGCTGTCGGCCGCTGCCGTTCCAGGCCGTGACCGCCGCCTGGATCGCCGGATGGCTCTCGTGCCGATCCGCCAGCTCGGCGATCAGACGGGCGGCCCGGGCGGTCAAGGCGGCGTTCGAGCCGGCCAGCGCATCGAGCGAGGCGAAGTCGCGCACCAGCGGCTGCAGTTCCGGAGCGCCCGAGGCGGCATACTCCAGGATCGGCCCGATGCTGGTCGGGGCGACCGGGAAGATGTGATCATGGTAATGGACGGCGAAGCCGTCGGCGTCGAACGCCAGGGTGATTTCACCCGCCGCGACCAGATCGGCCGGTTCGCCGCCCAGGAACGGCAACAGGACTTTGTCGGTCAGGTCGCGTTGCGGCGGCTGCCAGTCGATGTCGAAGAATTCGGCGTTGACGGATGCGCGGCCCCAGCGCAGCAGGTCGGTCCAGCGATGATTGCCGGGGCCGATGCCCATATGGTTCGGCACGATATCGACGATGACGCCCAGTCCCTCGCGGCGCAGCGCCCGGACCAGCGCCCGATAGCCATCCTCGCCGCCCAGCTCCGGATTGATCTCGCCATGGTCGGTCACGTCATAGCCATGAGTGCTGCCCGGCCGCGCGGTCAGGATCGGCGACAGATAGGCATGGCTGACGCCCAGGCGCGCCAGGAACGGCGCCCGCGCCGCCGCCTGGGCGAAGGTGAAGTCGCGCGTCAACTGCAGTCGATAGGTCGCGCGCGGCGGCGCCCAGGACGGATCAGGCATGACGCTTCTTTCTGGGCTCGGCCCGGCGAGGGCGTGCGCGCAAGCTCGACAGGTCGTCGAAGCGGGGATCGGCCAGCATCTCGTCCACCGACAGCGGCAGGCGACGGCGCCAGTTCGGATGTTCGTCTATCGTGCCGGGCAGGTTGACCATGGTTTCGACGCCCAGCAGATCCTCGGCCTGGATCAGCATGAGCGCGCTGGGGCTGCGCGCGAGGAAGCGATGGACGGCCGCGATCAGCCGTTCGTCGAACCCGTCGGGCGCGAGATCCGTCGGCAGCAGGTCCTGTCGCTTCAGGGCCGCCAGCAGGCGCTGCCGGTCGAGCGCGCGCCCCGCCTCCTCGCGGTGCAGGGCGACGGCGTTCGGATACAACCCCAGGGCTTGGCGCTCCCGGATGTCGGCCCCCAGCCACCAGCTTTTCAGCGGCGGCAGATCGTGGGTCCCGGCCGCAACGGCGGCGAGGACCGGATAGGCCGATGGCGGCTTGAACCGGTCGCCGGCACCGCGCTCGAACATCATGATGCGGCAGGACATGATGTTGGCGCGCTGCATGCGCGGGCGGAAGGCATGGGGCACCGTGCCCAGATCCTCGCCCACCACCAGGCAATTGTGGCGCCGGCTCTCCAGCGCCAGGATGCGGATCATGTCTTCGAAAGGATAGCGGATATAGGCGCCGCGATCGGCCGACACGCCGCTCGGGATCATATAGAGCTGCTTCAGCCCCATGACATGATCAATCCGGAGCGCGCCGGCATGCCGCATGTTGGCGCGCAAGGCCGCGATGAACGGCGCATAGGCCTGCGCCTTGAGCGCGACGGGGCTGTAGGCGGTCAGGCCCCAATTCTGGCCCTGCCGATTCAGCAGGTCGGGCGGTGCGCCGACCGAGGCGCCGGTGATGTAGCTCTCGGGCGCGCTCCAAGTGTCGGCGCCATAGGGATCGGCGCCGATCGCCAGATCCCGGTAGAGCCCGATCGACAGGCCGGCGGTGCCGGCCGCGAGGCCGAGCTGCCGATCCGCCTCCCATTGCAGATATTGGTGATAGAGGATTTCGTCGTCATGCGCGGCGGCGAAATCTTCGACGCCGGCATTGTAGGCAGCACTCAGCGTCTCCGGCCAATCCTTCCAGGCGAACCCGTCGCGACCGATCCGGTCGGCCTGCAGCGCATGAAACCGCGCGAACCGGACCAGCGCGTCGCCGCCGACCTGCTGGAACCGCCGGAACGCCTGGCCCCGTTCGGTCGGTGCCACGCCCAGATGCCGATCGCGAAAGCGGCGCCACAGCAGGCGGAGAATATCGGATTTCAGTTGGGCCGCCGCCGGGTAGTCGACCAGTGCCGCCTGCTGCGTTCCGGCCAGGCGGCGGGTGAATTCGCCACTGCCGATCCGCTCGCGGGCCTCGGCCGACTCCGCCAGATCGGGCACGGCGGTGACGTCGATATAAAGGGGGTTCAAGAACAGCCGGCTCGACGGCGAATAAGGGCTGATGCGGTCGGGGGCCGCGGGGAACATCGCGTGCAAGGGATTGACGCCGATCAGGCTGCCGCCCCGCTGGGCGATGCCGGCGCCGAGCGATCCCAGGTCGCTGAAATCGCCGATGCCCCATTGCCGGTCCGAGCGCAGGCCGTAGAGCTGCGTCGCCAGGCCCCAGCTATGGCCGTCGGCGCCGGTCGGGACATGGCACGAGCCCGGCGACGCGATGATCTGCATTTCGACCGCGTCGTCGGGAAACGCCAGCCGGTGATAGCCGTCCGGGACCCGCTTCAGGATCACCGCAGCGTTGCCCTCCGCGAGCTTGCCCGCCACGCGGGCGCCATCCTCGAACGTAACCGACCAGTGCCGGCTCTTGAGCGTTGCCGGCAACGGGATCGCAATCCCGCTGCCGGAGTCGATCACCACGGATTTGGGAACCGCCTCCTGGTATCGCCGACGCTTCAGGCTGGCCCGCGCCCCGGCCTCGCTATGGGCTGGAACGTCCATGGCTTCCAGCAGGGCTACCAGACTGTCGACCGGGGGCGTATGGGTCTTGCCCCAGACGTCGCGCCACTCGGTGCCGATGCCGGCATGGCCGGCCAAGCGATGGATCAGGGCGCGATAGGTGCTCATGTCCGGCCTCCCTGCTCGATCGTGACGGAAACGAAACGAGCCGGCAGGGCGTCGATCGTTTCGTGGCTTTGGTAGATCAGCCGACCACGACCGGCCCGCTGCGTCGCGTGGATCGGCTGGTTCGACAGGTTGGCGAGCAGGGTCAGTTCGGCGCCATCCAGCCGCCACCGCACCTCCAGCCCGCCGCCATCGAGCCGGACGAACTGGCCGCGCGGGCGCTCGGCATGGGCCAGCAGCGGCGCGATGTGCCGGCGGCGCAGCGCGATGAGGTCGCGGTAGAACGCCAGCATGGCCGCGGGTGCCGGATCCTTCTTCACCGGCCAGTCGAGCTTGGCCGACAGGAAGGTCGCCTCGGCCAGCGGATCCGGGATGCGCGACCGGGCGGTCTCGTCGCGGAACTCGGCGAATCCCGCGAACTCGGCGGCGCGGCCGTTGCGTACGGCGTCGGCCAGATCGCCGTCGAAATCGCAGAAGAACGGGAACGGCCGGTCGGTCGCCCATTCCTCGCCCATGAACAGCATGGGGATGCCGGGGCCGAGCAGGAGGATCGCTGCGGCGGCGCGGAGTGTCTCCGGATCGGCGAAATGCGGCAGGCGCCAGCCATAGGCGTGATTGCCGACCTGATCATGGTTCTGGATGAAATTGACGAACGCCGTCGGCGGCAGCTCGCCCGACGGTTCGCCGCGCGGCCGGTTTTCGCGATGGCCCGACGGTTCGCCCTGATAGACGAAGCCTTCGGCCAGCGCCAGCCCGACCCGGGCGACCGGATCATCGGCATAATCGTCGTAATAGCCCCCATGGGCGCCGGTCAGCGCCACCCGGAGGGCGTGATGGAAATCGTCGTTCCATTGGGCGTCATAGGCACCGATGCCGCCGGCGCCGTGGCCCAGCAGATGCGCCTCGTTGGCGTCGTTCTCCAGGATCAGGTGGATGTGCCGGTCGGGGAAGCTCGTGCGGACACGGTCGCCCAGCGCATCGAGGAACGGCGGCAGGCTGTCGTCCTTGATGGCATGGACCGCGTCGAAGCGCAGGCCGTCCAGATGAAATTCCTCCAGCCAATAGAGCGCGTTCTCGATGAAGAATAACCGCACATTGGCCGAACCGGCATCGTCGAAATTGATCGCCGCACCCCAGGGCGTCTTGTGCTTTTCGGTGAAGAACTTGCCGGCGTAGGCGTGCAGGAAATTGCCCGACGGCCCGAAATGATTATAGACCACGTCCAGAAGGACGCCGAGGCCGCGCCGGTGGCAGGCATCGACCAGGCGCTTCATGCCCTCCGGCCCGCCGTAACGCTCGGTCGGCGCAAACGGCAGCACGCCGTCATAGCCCCAGTTCCAGCGGCCGGGACAGTCGGCGACCGGCATCAGTTCGATCAGCGTCACGCCCAGATCGACCAGATGATCCAGATGCTCGGCCACACCGTCGAAATCGCCGGCCTCGGAGAAGGCGCCGGGATGCAGCTCGTAGATCACGGCTTGCGGCCAGGGCACGCCTTGCCAGGCAGTGTCGGTCCAGTCAAAAGCCTGCGGATCGACCACGGCACTGAGGCCCAATGCCCCTTCGGGCTGTCGGCGCGAGGCCGGGTCGGGATAGAAGCTGTTGCCGATGCGATAGCGATAGCGCGTGCCGGCGGCGGCCTCGGTGGTGGTCAGGCCGAACCAACCGCTGGACTCCATGCTCATGGCGATCTGCCGGCCGTCCTGCAGCGTCAGCGACACGGTGTCCGCATCGGGCGCCCAGAGACGGAAGCGGATGCCGTCGCCGGTGATTTCGGCACCGAAGGGCAGGGGGTGATGGCGCTTCATCAAATTGCCTCCCGATGGATGAACAGGGCAAGCGAGTGGGCTCGCAGGGGAAAGGGTGCCTCGGCCGAGATCTCGACGCCACCATCGATCAGTCCGATTTCGAGCGCGGTATCGACCAATGCCTCCCAGCGCATCGGCCTGGATGTTTCCGGTGCGTGGAACAGGATGTCCTCGTGGTGGGCGTTGATCAGCACCAGGAAGCTGACATCGACATCGCGCTGGCCGCTGGCGCCGCGGTAATAGGCGCCGGCCCGGCCATTCAACAGATAGCCCAGGCAGCGGGCATAGGGTTTGTGCCAGTCGTCCGCCGCATATTCCCGGCCTTCCGGCGTGACCCAGGTGATGTCCTTCAACCCGTCCGACTGTTCCGCGCCGCGCAGAAATTGCGGGCGGGAGAACACGTGATGGTCCAGGCGCAGCCGGATCAGGAAGGCAACGAAGGCCTGGAACCGGCGGTCGTCGTCGCTGATGCCGGCCCAATCTACCCAGGACAGTGCGTTATCCTGGCAATAGGCATTGTTGTTGCCCCGCTGGGTCCGGCCCAACTCGTCGCCGGCCAGCAGCATCGGCACCCCCAGCGACAGCAGCAGGCTTGCGATCAGGTTGCGTTTCTGCCGGCGGCGCAGCGCCAGGATCGTCGGATCGTCGGTCGGGCCCTCGACGCCGCAGTTCCAGGCATAGTTGGCGTCGGTGCCGTCGCGGTTGTCCTCGCCATTGTCGGCGTTGCGCTTCGCCTCGTACGAGACCAGATCCTGCAGCGTGAAGCCGTCATGGGCGGTGATGAAATTGATCGAGGCCCAGGGCCGGCGCCCGCCATGGCCGAAGATGTCGGACGAGCCGGCGAGGCGGCTGCCCATGTCGGCCAGCATGCCCTCATCGCCCTTCCAGAACCGGCGGACGACGTCGCGATATTGTCCGTTCCACTCGGCCCAGCCGGGCGGAAAGCCGCCGACGCGATAGCCGTCCGGCCCCAGGTCCCAGGGCTCGGCGATCAGCTTGATCCCGTTCAGCACCGGGTCCTGGCGCACCGCGTCCAGAAAGGCGCTGCCCTGGTCGAACGGCTGCTTCTCGCGCGCCAACGTCGTCGCCAGATCGAAGCGGAAGCCATCGACCCGCATCTCCGTCGCCCAGTAGCGCAGCGAATCCATGACCAGTTGCAGCACGCGCGGATGGTCGATGTTGAACGTGTTTCCGGTGCCGGTATAGTCGGTATAGAACCGCTTATCCTCGTCCAGCCGGTAGTAGCTGAGATTGTCGATGCCGCGGAACGACAGGGTCGGGCCCAGATGGTTGCCCTCGGCCGTGTGGTTGTAGACCACGTCGAGAATGACCTCGATCCCGGCCTCGTGCAGACGGCGCACAGCGGTCTTCATCTCGTCGATCGCCCCCGTCGCCAGATAGCGCGGATCGGGCGCGAAGAAGCCCAGGGTGTTGTAGCCCCAGAAATTGACCTTGCCGCGCTGCACCAGCGCGCGGTCGTTCAGAAAGGCATGGATCGGCAGCAGCTCGATCGCGGTCACGCCCAACTTGACCAGATGATCCAGCATCGCCGGCGCCACCAGACCGGCCAGCGTGCCACGATAGCGCGGCTCGACGCCCGGGTGCTTCTGGGTCATGCCCTTCACATGGGCTTCGAGGATGATCGTCTCGGGCCAGGGCGTCTGGGGCCGGTGGTCGTCGCCCCAGGTGAAGGCGCCCTCGACCACCTCGCATTTCGGCATGCCGCGGGCATTGTCGCGCCGGTCGAAGCTCAGATCGTCGCGGCTGCTGTTGGCGCGAAAGCCGAAATGCGCGTCGCTCCAGCGCAGCGGACCCTGCAGCGACCTGGCATAGGGATCGATCAGCAGCTTGTGCCGGTTGAAGCGATGGCCGTTCTTGGGCTCGTACGGCCCATGAACGCGATAGCCATACAAGAGCCCCGGCCGTGCTTCGGCCAGATAGCCGTGCCAGACCTGATCGGTATATTCCGGCAAGGTCAGGCGCGCGACCTCGCGCCCGCCGGCCGGGTCGAACAGGCATAGATCGACCTGGGTCGCATGGGCCGAGAATAGCGAAAAATTCACGCCCGCGCCGTCCCAGGTCGCCCCCATCGGATAGGGCCTGCCCGGCAATAAGGTCGGATGCGGCGGCGCGGCACGGTCCAGGTTCATGGACGCTCCGCGGTCAGGATCAGGGTCGCGAGCGGCGGCAGGGTGAGTACGACCGAATGTTCATGACCGTGGGACGGCACTGGCTCGCTGTCGACGCCGCCGCTATTGCCCATGCCGCTGCCGCCATAGACCGTCGCGTCGGTATTGACCCGTTCGCTCCAGCGGCCGGGACGCGGCACGCCGACCCGATAGCCCTGGCGCGGCATCGGCGTGAAGTTGCACAGGACCAGCGCCATGTTGCGGCGACCGGCGTCGAAGCGCAGGAAGCTCAGCACGCTCTGGTCGCTGTCGGTCGCATCGACCCAGGCGAAGCCTTCCGCCATTGCATCCAGCCGATGCAGCGCGGTCTCTTCGCGATAGAGCTGGTTCAGGTCGCGCACCAGGCCATGGACGCCGGCATGCATCGGATCGTCGAGCAGGAACCAGTCGAGTTGGGCATCGTGATTCCACTCGCGCTCCTGGGCGAACTCGCAGCCCATGAACAGGAGCTTCTTGCCCGGATGCGCCCACATGAAGCCGTAGTAGGCGCGCAGATTGGCAAATTTCTGCCAGCGGTCGCCCGGCATCTTGGTCAGCAGCGAGCCTTTGCCATGGACGACCTCGTCATGGCTGAGCGGCAGAATGAAATTCTCCGAGAAGCCGTAGAGCAGGCCGAAGGTCAGCTTGTTATGCTGGTATTTGCGATAGACCGGATCGAGGCTCATGTACTGGAGCGTGTCGTGCATCCAGCCCATGTTCCATTTGAAGCCGAAGCCCAAGCCACCCAGATATGTCGGCGCCGAGACCATTGGCCAGGCGGTCGATTCCTCGGCCGCCGTGGTGGCGCCGGGCGCCTCGGAGAACACCAGTTCGTTGAACCGGCGCAGGAAATCGACCGCGTCGAGATTCTCCCGGCCGCCGAACTTGTTTGGCACCCACTGGCCGGCTTTGCGGCTGTAATCCAGGTACAGCATCGAGGCGACGGCATCGACGCGCAGGCCGTCGAGATGGAAATTCTCCAGCCAGGACAGCGCGTTGGCGATCAGGTAGTTCACCACCTCGCGCCGGCCGTAGTTGAAGATCAGCGTGTTCCAATCCTGCTGGAAGCCCTGGCGCGGGTCGGCATGCTCGTAGAGATGCGTGCCGTCGAACAGGCCCAGCCCATGCTGGTCGGTCGGGAAATGGCCGGGCACCCAATCGAGCCACAGCGCCAGGCCGGCGGCGTGGCAGGCATCGACGAAATAGCGGAAATCGTCGGGCGTGCCGAACCGGCTGGTCGGTGCGAACAGGCCGATCGGCTGATAGCCCCAGGAGCCGTCGAACGGGAATTCCGAGATCGGCAGCACCTCGATATGGCTGAAGCCCAGGTTGGCGACATAGGGCACCAGCCGGTCGGCCAACTCGCGATAGCTGAGGAAACGGCCGTCCTCGTGCTTGGACCAGGAGCCCAGATGCAGTTCGTAGATCGAGATCGCGGCCTCGCGTGCGTTGCGCTCGGCGCGGCTCTTCATCCAGGCCTCGTCGCGCCATTGATGGCGCGAAACCGCGGCCACGACCGAGGCGGTCGCCGGCGGCAATTCCGCCTGCGCTGCCACCGGATCGGCCTTGAGCGGCAGCACCGCGCCGTCCGGCCCCTTGATCTCGTATTTATAGGCCGATCCCGCCGCGACGTCGGGGATGAACAGATCCCAGACGCCGGCGCCCGGATGCTTGCGCATGGCATGGCGCCGGCCGTCCCAGTCGTTGAAGCCGCCGACCACGCTGACCGCGCTGGCATTGGGCGCCCAGACCGCGAAACCGGTGCCGGCGACGCCGTCCAGGGTAATCGGATGGGCGCCGAGCCGATCGAACGCGCGGCGATGGGTGCCTTCGCCCAGCAGATGCAGGTCCATCTCGCCCAGCACCGGGCCGAACCGGTACGGGTCCTCGAAATCGACCGTGCGCTCGCCCGAGCGCGCGCGCAGGCGATAGTCGAAGCGCTTCTTCCGGCCGAGCTTGGCCTCGAACAGCCCGTCGTCGGTCTTGCGCTCGAACTGCGCGATCTCGGTGCCGTCCTTGCGGTCGAGCACGGCCAGGCTATCGGCCCAGGGCACGATGGCGCGCAGAGTCAGGCCGCCGGCCTCATGCATGCCCAGATAGCCGAACGGATCGTGGCGATAGCTGTCGTCGAGACGCGGGGCGGTCTCAGACATGAGCGCTTCCTTCGGTCAATAGATCGACGATCCCCTGGATCGGAATGGCGAGCCAGGCGGGACGGTTCGCGAGCTCGTAGGCGATCTCGTAGAGCGCCTTGTCGATCAGCATCAGGTCGATCAGCGCCTGGGCGCCGGCGGGATCCTTGGGCCAACTGGCCGCCCCGTCGATATGGGTGCGATAGGCGGTCATGAAGGCCGCGATCGACCGGTCGCGCCAATCCCGGCACATGGCCTGGAGGGCCACATTATCGACCGACGGCAGGTGGGCGGCGGCGCGCACGGCCGCCGCGGCGGCATAATCGATCGAGCGGATCATGCCGGCGACGTCCTTGATCGGCGTATGTTTCTGCCGGCGTTGCTCGATCGTGCGCTTGGGCTCGCCCTCGAAATCGATGATCGCGAAATCGGCCTGCGCCACCAGCACCTGGCCCAGGTGATAGTCGCCGTGCAGGCGCGTCTTCATCGCGTCGATCTCGATCGTGCGCGACGCATCGATCCGGGCCAGCAGCTTGTCGCCCAGGTCGAGCAGTTGCTTGATCGCCGGATCGGGCGTGGTCTGCTGCAGCGTCGCCAACCGCTCCAGGATGCTTTCGGCGCTCGCCTTGACCCCGTCGCGCCACGCCGCCGTGTCGGCGGCCGTGATCGGCTCCGGCGCGAAGGCGGAATCGGTCTGGCCCGACGGGCAGAGCGCCCGATGCAGCTCCGCGGTCTGATGGCCGAGGCGACCGATCAGATCGAGGAAATAGGCATGCGAGTCGGCCTGCGGGAGCAGCGCATCGGCCGGTTGCCCGGCATTGCCGCCGCCCCAGCGCTCCTGGAACACGCGCTTCAGATGATCCTGCACATAGGACCAGGCATCGCCCTGGTTGGCGACATAGCCGGTCAGCACGCCCAGCGCCGTCACACCGCCGTCGCGCTCGACCCGTTCGACCGTGCCCAGCAGCGGCGGGGTGCCGGTATAGCCGGCCTCCTCGGTCAGGAAGCGGCACATCTCGATCTCGGGGTGCACGCCGTCTTCCAGGCGCCGGTAGAGTTTCAGCACGCCGTAATCCTGCACCGCGATCGAACTGTTGGACTGCTCGACGCCCAACTGGCGGATCGCGGGTTCCTTCGGGAACGGATGATCGGCGAATTTCGAGGTCGCGCGGAACTGCGCCTTGCCGCCGCCGCGGAACGGCAGCGACTGCTCCGTTCCGATCGCGTCGATCACGGCCAGCGCCCAGCCGGCATGGATGCCGCCGTCGAACAGCGCGCCCTCGGCCCGGAAACGGCGGATATAGGCCAGTGTCGTCGGCTGGACCGCGACCCGCGCCTCGGAATTGGGGGCGCCCCAGACCAGGCCCAGCGGCATCAGATAGCGCTGGACCAGACCATCTTTCAGTGTCGCCTCGACGATGGCCAGGCTCCAGGCCTCCGACGCGTCGGTGCGTGGCAGGTCGGCGGCATCGGTGATCCGGGCATCGGCCACGCCGATGTCCTTCGCGGCGAACCAGCGCTGGGTCGGCAGGAACTGGCGCATCACGGTATGGCCCAGTTCCGAGGCGGCGGCCCCGGCCATGAAATCGTCCCAGCCTCTGCGCAGCACCAGCGTAATCGGCTCCAGCCCACTGTCGCGCCCGGCCTCGACCAGCGCCAGGCCGCCTTCGATCTGGCTCGGCTCCAACAGCTTGAACCAGAAGAAACTGTGGCCGGCCATGGTCAGGTGGTAGGGCCGGTCGCCGACCGGCGGGAAGCTCGACAGGCCCAGCAGTTCGACCGGGACCCGGCCGCGATAGGGCGTCAGATCCAGCTCGACCGACTGGGCGGCGCGCGACAGGTTGATCACGCACAGCACCAGCTCGTCGTCCAGGCTGCGGATATAGGCCAGCACCTTGCGGTTCTGCGGATAGAGGAAGATCAGCTTGCCGCGCCCCATCGAGCGCAGATCGCGCCGGACCGCCATCAGACGGCGCATGGAATTCAGCATCGAGGTCGGCGAGCGGCTCTGCGCCTCGACATTGACCGACAGGAAGCCGTATTCCGCGTCCTGCACCGCCGGCAGGAACAGCCGCTCGGGATCGGCGCGGGAGAAACCGCCGTTGCGGTCGGGCGACCATTGCATCGGCGTGCGCACGCCGTCGCGGTCGCCCAGATAGACATTGTCGCCCATGCCGATCTCGTCGCCGTAATAGAGGACGGGCGTGCCGGGCATGGACAGCAGGATCGAGTTCAGCAGATCGATCCGGCGCCGGTCGTTCTGCATCAGCGGCGCCAGGCGGCGGCGAATACCCAGGTTGATGCGCATGCGCCGGTCGCCGGCGTAGAATTCCCACAGGTAGTCGCGCTCGCGGTCGGTCACCATTTCGAGCGTCAGCTCGTCGTGGTTCCTGAGGAAGATCGCCCATTGGCAGCCCTCCGGAATGTCGGGGGTCTGGCGCATGATGTCGGTGATCGGATGACGGTCTTCCTGCGCCACCGCCATGTAGATGCGCGGCATCAGCGGAAAGTGGAACGCCATGTGGCATTCGTCGCCCATGCCGAAATAGGGCAGCACGTCCTCCGGCCATTGGTTGGCTTCGGCCAGCAGCATCTTATCCGGATAATCCGCCTCGATCGCGGCGCGGATCGTGCGCAGGACCGCGTGGGTCTCTTCCAGGTTTTCGTTATTGGTGCCCTCGCGCTCGACCAGATAGGGCACGGCGTCGAGCCGCAGCCCATCGACGCCCAGGTCGAGCCAGAAGCGCATGACGTTGAGGATCGCGCGCAGCACCGCCGGATTGTCGAAATTCAGGTCGGGCTGATGCGAATAGAACCGATGCCAGAAATAGGCCTTGGCGACCGGGTCCCAGGTCCAGTTCGACGTCTCGGTGTCGCAGAAAATGACCCGCGTGCCGTCATAGCGCTGGTCCGTGTCGGACCAGACATAGAAGTCGCGGTGGTTCGAGCCGGGCTTGGCTTCGCGCGCGCGCTGGAACCAGGGATGCTGGTCCGAGGTATGGTTGATCACCAGCTCGGTAATGACGCGCAGGCCGCGCCGATGGGCCTCGCGCACGAAACCCTTGAAATCGCTCATCGTGCCGTAGGCCGGATTGACGTCCTTGTATTCGGCGATGTCGTAGCCGTCGTCGCGCAGCGGCGAGGGATAGAACGGCAGCAGCCAGATCGCCGTGACGCCCAGGTTCTGCAGATAATCCAGCTTTTCGGTCAAACCGGCGAAATCGCCGATGCCGTCATTGTTGGAATCGTAGAACGACTTGATGTGCAGCTCGTAGATGATCGCGTCCATGTACCAGTCGCGTTCGATCAGGATCTGCTCGGTCGTGCGGGCCGAGGCGGCCATGGTTTCCGGGTTCTTGTCGCGGCGGCTCATGAACGGACTCCAAAAGGCCGAATGCGCAGGATCATCGCAGGGTAGGTCTCGGGATCGAGCAGGACGACGTGCCGGGCCCCCGTCCACCAACGGCGCTCGCCGGTGAACAGGTCCTCGGTCTCGAAACTGGCGTCGGGTGCCAGACCCATCAGATCCAGGGGAAACACGATTTCGGTGCGCACGACATGCTTGGGGTCGAGCGTCACCGCGATCAGCACCCGGTCGGTCCGGTCGGGCGTGATCTTGCTGTAGAACAGCACGTCGTTATGGCTGGATTCGTGGAAGCGCAGATTGTCGAACAGCCGCAGCGCCGGGCTGTCGCGGCGCAGCCGGTTGATCGCGGTGATCTCGGCTTTGATGTTGCCCGGCCGGTCCCAGTCCCAGACCTTGTACTGGTACTTTTCCGAATGCAGGAACTCTTCCTTGCCCGGCACCGCCTCGGCCTCGCACAGCTCGTAGCTGTTGTAGAGGCCGTAGACCGGCGACAGGGTCGCGGCCAGCACCAGGCGGATGACGAAGCCGGGGCGGCCGCTGGTCTGCAGGTAGGCCGGCAGGATGTCGGGTGTGGTCGGGAAGAAGTTCGGCCGGTAATATTGTGCCGATTCGCCCTGGGTCAGCTCGGTCAGATACTCGATGATCTCGCGCTTGTCGTTGCGCCAGGTGAAATAGCTGTAGGACTGGCTGAAACCCACCTTGGCCAGGTGGCGCATCATCTTCGGCCGCGTGAAGGCCTCGGCCAGGAACAGCACGTCCGGGTTCGCTGCGCGGATATCGGCGATCAGCCACTGCCAGAATACGACCGGCTTGGTGTGCGGATTATCGACGCGGAAGATCTTCACGCCTTCGCCGACCCAATACTTGACCACGTCGCGCAATGCCGTCCACAGCGCTTCCCAGTCGGGCTGGTCGAAATCGACGTTGACGATGTCCTCGTAGCGCTTGGGCGGGTTCTCGGCGAACTTGATCGAACCGTCGGGCCGGCGCTTGAACCAGCCCGGATGCTCGGTCAGCCAGGGATGGTCCGGCGCGCATTGCACGGCGAAATCCATCGCCAGCTCCAGGCCCTGATCGTGCAGCGCGCGGACGAAGCCGCGGAATTCGTCGATCGTGCCCAGGTCGGGATCGACCGCGTCATGGCCGCCGGCGGCGCTGCCGATCGCATAGGGGCTGCCGGGCTCGCCCGGCTCGGCCGTGGTGCTGTTGTTGCGGCCCTTGCGGTTCACCGTGCCGATCGGATGGATCGGGACGAAATAGACCACGTCGAAGCCCATGGCCTTGATCTCGGGCAGGCGGGCGGCGCCCTCCGCGAAGCTTGCGGCCCGGGTCGGATCGGTGCCTTGGCTGCGTGGGAACATCTCGTACCAGGCGGCGCAGCGTGCGCCCTCGCGATCGACCGTGACCTGGCCGACCGGCTCCTGGAACGTCAGGTCGGTGTGGTCGGGTACCCGCGCCATGGCCTGGGTCACCCGATTGGACAGCATGAACGCCGCGCGGGCGGTCCCGTCCAGCGTCAGCGCGTGGTCCATCACGGCGCCCAGGCGGTCCTTGTCGTCGCCGGTCGCGCGGGCGACCGCGGCCTCGATCAGGGTGCGGCCCTCGATCAGTTCCAGTTCGACCGCCAGGCCGGCGGCGCGCTTCTTGGCGACCTCGTCGCGCCAACTGGCGAAATGGTCGGTCCAGGCGCCGACGGCAAAGCGCGCGTCGCCGATGTGGTCGAGGGCAATGCGCCCGCCCCAGCGGTCGTTGTCGATATGATGCATCGGGGCGACCCGCCAAGCCTCGGCGCCCTGGCAGCGCAACCACAGGCCGGCGGCGATCTTGTCGTGGCCATCGCGGTAGATGTCGGCTGAAACCTCCAGCATCTCGCCCACGACCTGTTTGGTCGGAAACCGGCCGCCGTCCAACTGCGGCGTCACGCGCTCGATGATGATGCGCACCGGGCGTTCGGGCCGCGCCGGCAGGTCGATGCCGGCGAACAGACGCTCGTGCAGGCGGGTAACGTGGACCAGGCGTACGGCACCCGGGTCGAGCGTGAGCGGCGAGGGGGCGAGCAGACTGGCCGATGCGCCTGGCGTCACGTCCTTGGCGTCGATGCCATCGCCTTCGATCGCGCCCAGCAGCGCGTCCAGATCGACCGGTTGGACGGCGGCGGTGTCGGTGTTGAGCAGGATCAGCACCGCATCGTCCGGCGTCTCGCGCAGGATCGCGGTCACGGGCGAGGCGCCGGTGTCGAGCCGGACCATGCGGCCGTCCTGGTTCAGGCCGGGCAGCAGCGCCTTCAGGCGGTTGATCGCGGCGATCGCGGCATCGTGCCGGCCCAGCCAGCTAGCCGGCACGATCAGGCCGGACGACAGGCTCGCGGCCAGCATCAGGCGCCGGCGCTGGGCGGCTTCGTCGTCGCCAGGTTCGATCGGCAGGCCGGGCAGATCGGGGAAACCCAGCGAGGTGGCGATCGGACGGGTCTCGACCTGCTGTTCCAGGAACCAGCCGGCGCGGCCGTCCCACCAGCGCACGCTGTTCAGCAGCAGATCGAACCCGGCGCCGCGCAGCGCCGAAAAATCATGGGCATCGCGGCCCATGGTTTCCGCCGCGAACAGACAGCCCGGCGACGCGGCATGCGCGGCGTCGGTCACGGGGCGCCAGTCGGACGCCGTCAGGCGATGGGCCGTCACGGCCAGGAAATCGTCGACACCGTCGTCCAGCCCATCGCGCACGGCGGTGATGGCGGCAGCGTCGGGGGACACGGCGATCATCACCCGCAGGCCGGCAGCCTTGGCGGCGACGGTCAGCCGCGCCAGCATGGCGCGGTCCCGGGATTCGTCCGGGACCAGCAGCGCGATCGTGGTGAAGCCCAAGGCTGCCACCGCCGGCAGTCGGCCGGACCAGCCGACGAGATCCTCGGGCAGGAACGGCGAGAGGGCGAGAATGCGGGGAGCCGTCTGCATGTCCGCCTTTCGGGTTTGGGGTCGGGCGGCGCGGGGCGCCCTCGTGGCACCTGCCGACCCACTGAAAAACCGAAACCGGGGGACGGAGGTTCCATCCTTTATTTCCGGAACCCTTTCAGCCGGTTGGATTTCCGGGAACGTTCGGGTCCGCCGCGGTTTGCCAGGGCAGGAGGATCGCATCGATGCCCGAAACGCCAGAAATGCCGCCCGAGGTGAAGCCGGTATCGACCCCGGCCTCACCGCCCGATATTCCATCGCCGACGGTGCCCAGCCCCGGCCCGGATACCCCCGAGCCGGTGTCGCCGATTCCGGCGCCCGATATCCCGCCGCCCTCGATGCCGCCGAGCGGACCGTCGCCGACGACTTATTAGGTCGCGGTCCCGACGACCTCGGGTCGCGGTCCCGACGTCCCCTCGGGGCGCGGTCCCGGCGTCCCTTCGGGGCGCGGGTGATCGATCAGATTGGCGGCGGGCGCGTCCAGGTGCCAGATGATGCCGGTTTCGGCGAAGTCGAAATTCACGGTGCCCCGGAGCGCGCGGGCGACCAGACGGCGGGTGACGTCGGTGCCGAAGCCGCGCCGGGTCGGGGGAACGACCGGCGGGCCCGCCGTTTCGGCCCAGCGCAGCCACAGGCGCTCGCCCTGATCCGGACCGGTGCGGGTACCCCAGCGGATCGAGACGCGGCCCTCCGGCACCGACAGGGCGCCGTGCTTGGCGGCATTGGTCGATAGTTCGTGCAGCGCCAGCCCCAGATAGGGGACGGCGACCGGGGCCAGGATCAGATCCGGGCCCTCGATGGTGATCTGGCTGCCACCGTCGATGTAGTGGCCGAGCTGCGAGCGCAGCAGGTCGCCCAGCCGCGTGCCGGTCCATTCGACCTGGGTCAGCAGGTCATGCGACTGGGCCAGGCTATGTAGACGCGCGGAGAAGCGCTGGCCGAAATCCTCGAGCGAACTCGCCTGGGCCAGGCTCTGCCGGGCGATCGCCTGGGTCACCGCCAGAATGTTCTTCGAGCGATGGGCCATCTCGCGCATCAGCAGGTTCAGCCGCTGCTCGCGTTCGCGGATTTCCTCGATCGTGATGCTGGTCTCGGCCGCGACGGCCCGGACGACCGACGGCAGTTCGGCATCGGCGGGCTTGAGCGACGCCAGCCGATGGGCCTGCTGCGGCTCATCGAGCGGCACGGCGATCCGGGCTTCGGTCGGGTCGCCGGAGACGACCGGCACCGCCTTCAACTGGCGCACATAGGCCTTCAACAGCTTGGCGCGCAACGGCGGCCGATCGACGTCGCACGGTGCGAGCCCCCCGATCGACAGGCGCAGCATGCCCTGGCGCCGTTCGGCGGTGATCGCCAGCATCGCGGCCGGCTGGGCGGCCAATGCCTTCAGATAGGGCGGCAGGATCGCGGCCAGATAGAGCCCGAGCGAGATCGCCCGATCGAGATCGATCCAGATCGGCTCGATATCCAGTCCCAGATCGATCCGATGCGGTGGCGCCTCGGTCGATTCCCGGAGGGCGGCCACCACGCTGCGCAGCAGATCCTGCATGCGCACGCCGGTCACGTCGCCCGAATCATAGGCAACGCGGTAGGCTACGGCCATGGCGCGGACGTAATCCTCGACGAAACGGATTTCCTCGCGCCGTTCCGGCGGCATTTCCTGGCGATGCAGGCTGAGCAGGCTGGTGATGACCTGGAAATTATTCTTCACGCGATGGTGCAGTTCGAGCAGCAGCGCGCTTTTTTCTTCCGCCGTTTCGCGCAGCAGGGCGGCACGCCGGGCGGCGTCGTTGGCCATGTGATTGAGTGACTGGCCCAGCCCGGCCAGCTCGGTCGGCGCCGCGCCGACCTTGGCGCGGACCGAATGATGGCCGCGGCTATGGGCGGTCGCGATCCGGCGCAGATAGGTGATCCAGCGCAGCACCGACTGGTCGACGGCCCAGATGCCGCCCCCGATCAGCGCGATCAGGATGAGCGACCCCTGGGCGAGCGTGGTCCAGAGCCGCCATTGATCGGTGCCGAGAAAGGGCCGGATCTGCAGCGCCACGATGCGGACCGGGCTCTGGGCCGCGATCGGCGCCAGCAGATAATGGAACTGCCGGGTGCCGGCGCTGGTCAGCGGATAGGTGCCGCGGGCCGCGTTCGTGGGCAGGGCGGTCGGCCACCAGCGGGGCGGCGCATCGGGGCGATGGCGCTCGACCAGGACGCCGCCGGGTGCCATCAACGCGATGCCGCCCAGGAACGGGGTCGCCTCGGGATTCAGGATACGATCGCTCGCACCGGTCGACACGCGCAGAACCAGCATCGCACCCTCGATAGGCTCGGCGAGCAGCACACGACCCTCGTCGCCGAGCACGGCCGGCGCCTGACCCGCCGAGAGCTGGGCGCGCAACTGCTCCTGCAGGTCGGCGTCGAGGCCGCCGCACGGCGCGCTGTCGTCGCCGACGATGAAGGCCTGATCGAAATCGGGGTGGCGTGCGAGCTGTTCGGCCGGCATGGCACAGACCGCAGCGGCCGGCCGAAAGTCCGCGGCCTCTTCGGCCAGCCGCTCGAACCGCTCGGCGGCGAGTTGGGTCGCCGCCTCCGACGCGTGGAATTGAAAACGCCGCAGCGCCAGATCGCGATTCATCGCCCAGACCAGCGCCAGGACGAAGATCGGCGCGATGACGGCGAGCATCAGCATGACGACGCGCGTGCGCAATCCTCGGAACGCGAACCATTGACGCGGGCGGCCGGTCGTCATGGGCGGCGGGGAACTCTGCGTCGGGCCTCAGCGATCCCTGCGCTCGGGGTCATCGGTCGCTTCGGGCAAGGCGCCCATCTTGGTATCCAACTGGCGCAGCAGGTCCATGAACCGATCCGGCACCGGTTCGCGCAGGACCGAATCATACATCGCCCGCAACCGGCTGCCGATATGGGCCTCGACGTCCCCATCCAACGACATGCTTTGCGGTGTGGGCGATCCGCCGACCACCTTCAATGTGGGTGCCTTGGGTTCACGATCGCCGTTTGTTGCTCGCTTGGCCATCGGGACGCTCCAGTCGTGCGCGTCAGGCGATCCGCCATCGGCCATGTTTCTTCTCCGGTCCATTGCGACCCCCAGAGTCACGTCATCCGCGGAGTTTGCCGGACTTGGAAATCGGGATCCGTTCGCAGAACAGCCTGGCGGCGCTATAGTTCCCATTCGCCTGCAAACAGGCCTAAAGGAACCTCCTGCGACCGTACGGGTTAGCGAGTATATTCCAGTGGCCTTCGCCACCCCAGCGCCATTTACTCGGGAACCCCATGTCGATTTCATCGAAGATCGCTCCCCACCTTCCCTATGTGCGCCGGTTCGCCCGTGCGCTGGCCGGCAGCCAGGCCGGCGGCGACGCCTATGCCGTGGCAACGTTGCAGACCCTGGTCGAAGAACCGGCCCTGCTGGCCGACGGGGAAGATATCCGGATCGGACTTTATCGGCTGCTGCTGCGGGTCTGGTCGACGGTGCCCGTCAACGATCTGGTGCCGGAATCGGCGTTGCGCCAATTGGGCGATGCCGCGCGCCACAGTCTGGAATCGCTGGCGCCGCGGTCGCGCATCGCCTTCCTGCTGACGGCGGTCGACGGCCTGTCGCAGGATCAGGTGGCAAAGGTGCTGGATTGCTCCGCCGCCGACGCGAAGTCGCTGATCGCGACGGCGCAGGAAGAGCTGGCCCAGCAGATGGCGACCGACGTGCTCATCATCGAGGACGAGCCGATCATCGCCATGGATCTGGAAACCCTGGTCGAAAGCCAGGGCCATCGCGTGATCGGCGTGGCCGCGACCCGGACCGAGGCGCAGGAACTCGTGCGCCTCAACCGGCCGGGACTGGTGTTGGCCGACATTCAGTTGGCCGACGGCAGCTCGGGCCTGGATGCCGTCAACGACATCCTGAAGTCCTTCGACGTGCCGGTGATCTTCGTCACGGCATTCCCCGAACAGTTGCTGACCGGCGAGCGGCCGGAGCCGGCATTCCTCGTGACCAAGCCGTTCCGGATCGAGGCGCTCAAGGCCGTGATCGGTCAGGCGCTGTTCTTCTCTGAATCGGCGAAAGTCGCGGCGCGCTAAACGAGCCTCGTCGCATAACGCCATCCGATCGGCAGCGATCGGATGGCAGTTTTAGACTGCGCCGCCGCGCCAGATGACCTTGCCGACGACCTTGATCTCGACCGCCAGTTCGCTCGAAATCACCTCGGGCTGATAGACGGTATTGTCGCTGATGACATAGAGCGTGCCGTCGAACTTGCGCTGAACGCGCTTGACCAGGCGTTCGCCTCGCGCCTCGAACACATAGATGCCGAATTCGGTGAAAGCATCCTGCCGCGTGTCGATCAGCAGCAGGTCGCCATCGCGGATGCCCGGCTCCATCGAATCCCCGATGGCGGAAATCAGCATGACCTGCTCCGGGTCCAGATCGAACACGGTCCGGATCCAGTCATGGCGGAAGGCGATGAATTCGGCCTGATACTCCGGCGTGGGCCGACCGCTGCCCGCCGCCGCCGCCTTCGGCTTGTGCGGCAGCAGCAGGAATTCGTCGGCCGGCGTACGGTCGCCGTCCTCGTGTCGATGGTTCGAGATATCGCGTAAATTCGGCTGATCGCCTTCGCCCCGCATGAGCCAGGCGATCTCGACCCCGGCGGCGTCGGCGAAGGTGATCAATCGCTCGCGGCTGGGCTCCGCTTCGCCCCGCAGCCATTTGCGCAGCGCCGATGGCGACACGCCGGCGGCCTTGGCCAGCTTGTCGGCGCTCGGCCAATGGTCGAGCACGAACTGCAGCCGCGCCACGAAGGCTTGCCGCTCGGCACCCTGTTGAAACGGGGAGGATGCGACGCCGCCGCTCTTATTCCGCACGAATCTGCACTCTTCCGCTTGAGGTTATGGCACTTTTCCGCATAGACCTAGGGCACCTCGGCGGTGATCCATAACCTTACGTACTTTTCGCCCATTCTCTAAAGAGAATTTTTTCTTCAAGATGCGTGATAATCAGTCCGATACGCCTGGCACAGGATCCGATTGGCATCCCGCCGATGTGCTTGCTGCCCTCAAGAAGCGGGGCAAGAGCCTCGCCGGCATTTCCATCGCGCACGGATATCACCCTACCGCCGCGGGCAAAGCCCTCAAGCGTCCTTGGCCTGCCATGGAGCGCGCCATCGCCGCCGAGTTGGACCTGACGCCGGAGAAAATCTGGCCCAGCCGCTATCCACCTCAGCGTTAGCCGGTCTGGTTCGAGGTCCGAGACAATGACGCGACTGTCCTAATCACAGAATGCGCAAGTCAAGCCCGGTTCCATGGGAGCGCATTCGTACTTTTCGATGGGAATTCGCGGCATATTCCGACTGGAAAGTGTTCAGGCACCGGCCGCCGGCTCGGCCAGAAGCGCCGTGATGCGGTTCGAGACTTCGCTCAGGCTGTAGGGCTTCCGGATCAGTCGGCCGCGCCAGTTCAACCGGGATGGCAGATTGGCCTCGCTGAAATAGCCCGAGGTCAGCAGCACGCGAACTTCCGGACGGTGATGGCCGATCCATTCGGCGAGATCGAAGCCGTTGAGCGCGCCGGGCATCAGAATATCGGTCACGACCAGGCGGATGTCGGCATGCCGCCGCAGCATGCCGACCGCCTCGTCGGCCGTGCCGGTTTCCATGACCCAGAAGCCGTCGCCCCGCAGAAAGTCCGCGATGACCATGCGAACCAGCGGTTCGTCATCGACTACGAGCAGCAGGGGCGGTTCCGCCGTGATCTCTTCCGTTCGACCTGGGGCCATATAATCGATCCTATCGCCGGCTATCCCGGTTCCAAGTCCGGGGCGGGCCTTCTGGTTGCGGGCAAGCCGGCCTTACGATGGCGGGAAATGAAACATCCCTACGTCTGGCCGTGGTATATTTTTGCGACGACAGGGACTGGATTGCCACATGGGGCGTTATGATGGCACTGGCCCGCGTCCGCGGCGCGCGATCCAACCGCGACGCCGATCCGGGTTTGATAGAAGGGATCTTATCAATGCGCATGCTGCGCTCATCGGTTTTCCTGGCGGCTCTGGCGTTGGCACCCCTGGCGCTGCCGCAGCCGGCCTCGGCGGCATTGTTCGTCTCCGTGCAAATCGCGCCGCCGGCGCTGCCGGTCTATGTCCAGCCGCCGCTGCCGGCGCCGGGCTATCTCTGGACTCCCGGCTATTGGGCCTATGCCGACGCCGGCTATTACTGGGTGCCCGGCACCTGGGTGATGGCGCCGGAGCCGGGTCTGCTTTGGACGCCGGCCTATTGGGGCTGGAGCGACGGGGTCTATCTGTTCCATGGCGGTTACTGGGGGCCCCATGTCGGCTTCTATGGCGGCATCAACTACGGCTTCGGCTATGGCGGCGTCGGCTATCTGGGCGGTCGCTGGAACGGCGGCGAGTTCTCCTATAACCGCTCGGTCAACAATGTGAACATCACCAACATTCACAATGTCTATAACCAGCCGGTCCCGGCCGGCCCGGTCAATCGGGCCAGCTTCAACGGCGGCGCCGGGGGCATCGCCGCCCGACCGACGGCCGCGGAAGAAGCCTTCGGTCACGAGCGCCATGTCGATCCGACCGCGTTGCAGGCGCACCATCAGGAGGCGGCCGCGGCCAACCGGGCGCAATTTGCCTCGGTCAACCATGGCCTACCCGCCGTCGGTGCCAGCCCGCAGCCGGGCGTGATGTCCGGTCGTGGCGTTGTGGCCGCCCGCGCCGCGTCGGCGCCGGGCGCGCATGCCCCCGGCACGGCCGCGACCCATGCCGCGGCCGCGCCGCACGGCCCCCGGGCCAATAATCGTCCGGCGGCAGCACCGCACGCAGCCGCCGCGCAGGCCCGGCC
>Ga0302314_10004115_pt1 | contig 26794 bp, 23 predicted proteins | sample III_Palsa_N2_3_FD_200533 | JGI IMG/M metagenome (GOLD analysis project Ga0302314, IMG submission 200533) | Peat permafrost microbial communities from Stordalen Mire near Abisko, Sweden - III_Palsa_N2_3 | ecosystem: Environmental > Terrestrial > Soil > Palsa > Peat permafrost | place: Sweden...
AGCTTATGAAGAAGATTGTCGCGCTGCCGATCATCGCCGCGCTCGCACTCGGCGTTGCCGCTTGCCACAAGTCCGACGATTCGGCCGCCAACAACGCGGACACCTCGGCGGATCTGAACGCGGCCGCCAACGATGCGATCGCCGACGTCAACGATGCCACCGCGAACGCCACCGACAATTCGGCGGCCGCTCTGGACAACGCTGCGTCGACCGACAGCAACGTCGCGAACACCACCAACGCGATGTGATCGGCTACGGCCGGGCGCAAGCCTGGCCGGCCGGTTCGAGAAGGCCGTGCGCGTCCCCTAACGGGGCGCCGCGGCCTTTTTTGCTTCTGCGGCCTTTTTGCTTCGGGCGCGATGCCGCAGCGATCGTGCCTGTACCGCCCCTGCGAAATGCGCTCTACCTTGCGGCTCGGCTCGGGGAGATCGGTTGATGCGGACGGCGATGGTGGCGGTGTTGGCGATGGTGGCGGCGACGCAGGCGCAGGGGGCGGTGGGCGCGCACCCGCAGGCCGAGGCGCAGGCGCTCGATCTCGCCAAGCAGGCGATTGCGCTGCGATCGGTGCGCGGCCCCGGCAACAAGACGCCGCAGGTCGCCGCGCTCTACAAGGCGGCGCTGGTCGCAGGCGGCTTCGCCGACGCCGACGTCACGATCACCCCCGTCGACGACACCGCCTATCTGATCGCGCGCTGGCACGGCAGCGATCCCTCGCTCAAGCCGCTCGTGATTTCGGGCCACATGGACGTGGTCGAGGCCAAGCCCGCGGACTGGCAGCGCGATCCGTTCACGCCCGTGGTCGAGAACGGCTATCTGTTCGGTCGCGGTGCCACCGACATGAAGCTCGACGGCACGCTCGCGATCGCCGCGCTGATCGAGCTCAAGCGCGAAAGCTACAAGCCCCGCCGCGACATCGTCATCGAATTCTCGGGCGACGAGGAGACGACGATGAAGACCGGCGCGATCATCGCCGAGAAGCTCGCCAATGCCGACCTCGTGCTCAACATCGACGGTGGCGGCGGCCAGTTGGACGAGACCACGGGTAAGCCCGCCTTCTTCACCTGGTCGGGCGCCGAGAAGTCCTATGCCGATTTCGCGCTCAGCGTCACCAATCCCGGCGGCCACTCCTCCGAGCCCCGCAAGGTCAACGCGATCGACGAACTCGCCGCCGCGCTGCTGCGGATCGATGCCTATCAGTTCAAGCCCGAGCTCAGCGCGCTGACGCGGATCTCGCTGGCGCAGGAGGCGAGGTTCGAGGATCCCACGATCGGCGCCGCGATGCGCGCCTTCGTCGCCGATCCAACCGACGCCAAGGCGATCGCGACGCTGACCGCCAATCCGGCGACGATCGGCAAGATCGGCACGACCTGCGTGGTGACGATGATCAGCGGCGGCCATGCGGAGAACGCGCTGCCGCAACGCGCGACCGCCAACATCAACTGCCGCATCTTCCCGGGCCACAAGCCCGCCGCGATCATGGCCGAACTCAAGACCGTCGCCGCAGACCCCGCGATCGGTTTCGCCGACGTCACCGAAGGCTCGGTCGCCAACGACGCCTCGCCGCTCAGGGCCGATTTCACCACGGCGGTCGAGACCTCGATCCACAAGGTCTATCCGGGCGTGCCGGTCTTCCCCACCCAGTCCTCGGGCGCGAGCGACAGCATGTGGTTCCGCTACCACCATGTGCCGAGCTACGGCGCGAGCCCCGTCTTCATCAAGGCGTCGGAGGATTTCAGCCACGGGCTCAACGAGCGGACGCCGCTGTTCAACCTCGCGCCCGCTATCACCTATTATCTGTCGCTGATCCCCGCGCTGTCCAAATAAGCGCCGGCCTGCTCTAGTTTGACACGGCGCCTAGCGTGACCTTGGGGGCAGCCGCAAAGGGCTCGATCCCGAACTTGGGATAGACCTCGCTCGGGAAATAGATCGTGCCGTCCTTCACCACCATGGCGATCGTCTTGATGGCCTTGATCGTCTTGGTGGGGTCGCCCGGGATCAGGAAGAAGTCGGCGAGCTTGCCCTTCTCGATCGATCCCATGCTCTGATCCTGTCCGGTGTAGCGGGCACTGTCGAGCGTCGCGCGGGTGAGTATTTCGGTCGGGGTCATGATCCCCTTCTCCTGATAGATCTCGAGCTCGCGGTGGTAGGTGAAGCTGCCGCCGGTGTCGGTGCCGAAGACGATGAAGATGCCGCGGTCGTGGAGCATCTTGGTCACCGCGACCAGCTTGTCCCATGCGCCTTCATAGAGCTGGCCGTCGCCGGGCGCGGACACGTCGATCCAGCCCTTCATCAGATCGCGGCGCGCGCCGATCGGCAGGTGGCCGATATAGTCGACTGCGCCGGGCGGGATCTTGCCGTCGCGATCGAGCAGCAGGTTCTCGTGGATGCCGAGCGTCGGGTCGATCGCCTTGTGCCCGTCGACCATGAGCTGGATCGTGTGGCCGACCCTGGGATCGTCGAGGCTGAGCGCGGGCAGCCGCTTAAGCGCGGTCAGCCTGAACAGCGTGCGCGTATCCTCCTTGGGCCCGATCACCCAGCCGAGCACGAACTGGTTGATGTGCGTCATCTCGTCATAGCCGGCCTGGATCATCTGGTCGGCATTGGCGAAGGCGGGGACGTGCCCGGCGACCCGCATGCCCAGGCGATGCGCCTCGGCCACCATCGCGGGCACCCAGGCCGGGTTCATGCTGTTGTAGATCTTGATCTGCCAGAAGCCGCGGGCGCCGTACCAGCGCACTGCGTCGATCGCCGCCTGCTGGCTGTCGACGAGGATGCCGTTGTTGGCGCTGAACGGGCTCTTGCCCTCGATGAACCCCGATCGGATGACGTGCGGGCCGCCGATCTCGCCCGAATCCATCCGGCCGATCAGCTTGGCGAGCACGGCATTGTCATTGCCCATGTCGCGCACCGTGGTGATGCCCGCGATCAGGTTGAGCAGCGCGTCGTCCTGGCCGAGATGGGCGTGCATCTCGTAGAGCCCGGGCACCAGCGTGCCCCCGGCGCCGTCGATCGTCACTTCGCCCGGCGTCGCGAGGCTGTCGAGCGGCTCGACTGCGGCGATGACCTTGCCCGAGACCAGCACCGAGACCGGATCGGTCAGCCGGCCCGCCTTGGGATCGAACAGGCGGACGTTGCGGATCCGCACCGGCGCGCCGTAATCATGCGCGACCTGGCGCTGGATCGCGACGAAACGCTGCGTATCCCAGTCGGCGGCGAACTTGCGCAGCCGCACCTCCTCGCCCTCATAGCCTTCGCGCACGAGAACGGAATTGGGCGAGACGCTGGCGAACAGGCGTCCCTGCGGATCGAGCAGCATCGTCTCGGGCGTGGTGTCGATGCCGATCAGATCGTAGCGCGTGACCTGGACCGGGCCGCCCTTGCCGTTGACCGCGAAGGTCTCGCCCTTCTCGAGGCGGAGCGTGCCGCCGGGCAGCGCGGGCATCGTCATGCCCGGCCGCTTGAGCAGCGCGCTCGCATAGAGCTGGTCGGACCAGGGGCTGCCGCTCTGCGTCACATAGATCGCCGGGGTGCTCACGGTCGCGGAGCCCTTGCCGGTCGAGTCGGTCCACTCCGCCCGGTTGCCGTGCTGGCTGAAGCTTTCCGCCACCTTGCTGCCGAAGGTGGTCGCGCCGGCGACGGACCAGGCGATCGGCAAGCCGGCCGCGTCGGTGGTGATCGTCTCGGCGATCGTCGGCCCGCGACCGTTGTTCTTGATGTCGAAATCGACGGTGGTGCGACTGCCCTGCATGTCGACCCACAGATGGCCGACATTCTTGCCGCCGAAGATCGCGGTGAACCGCACCGCTTCGGCGGATACCGACGTCAGCGGCGTGAGGGCGAGGAGGAGCGCGAGCGATGCGGGGCGTGTCATCCCGACAATAGAGCATGTCGGCCCGCGAATATGAAGTGGCGTGTCCGCGAGGATCGCCGCGCCTAAGCGAGCAACAGCCGGGCGGCGAGCATCGACAGCAGCAGCGCGACCAGCGACGCGGCGACGATCACCAGCAGCGGGCGCGGGCCGGTGCCGAGCAGCGACGCCATCGGCGCGCGGATCCCCGTCGCGGCCACCGCGCAGGCGAGGCAGGCGGTGGCGCCCAGTTCGGCGCCGCGACCGACGAACGGCGGAATGATCCCGGTCGAATTGACGCCGGCGAGCACGAAGAAGCCCGCGACGAACCAGGGCAGCGGCGACGTCCGCGTCCTGCCGGTGTCGCCCCGCGACAGGAACGCGCCGACCAGCGCCAGCACCGGGGCGAGCAGCGCGACGCGCGTCAGCTTGACGATCGCGGCGACCTGGCCCGCGCGTTCGGAGAAGGAATAGCCCGCGCCGAGCGCCTGCGCGACGTCATGGACCGATGCGCCGAGCATGAAGCCCGCCTGATTGTCGCTGAAGTGCAGCGCATGGGCGATCAGCGGGTAGAAGAACATCGCGGTCGCGCTCGACGCCGCGATGCCGACCAGCACGAGCGCGAGCTGCGCCTGGCTGACGCGCCGCTCGCCCAGCGTCGTCGCCAGCGCCAGTGCCGCGGACGCGCCGCAGATCGCGACCGAACCGCCCGCCAGCGTGCCGAATGCCGCGTCGAACCCCGCCCAACGCGCGACCATTATGCCCGTGCCCAGCGTCGCCAACAGGATCAGCACGACCGCGAGCAGCGTCAGCGGCCCCAGCCCCCAAATCTGTTCCAGCGTGATCCGCGCGCCGACCAGCACGATCCCCCAGCGCAGCAGCGTGCGCGAGGCGAAGGCGAGACCGGGTGCCATCCGCCGGTCGGCGCCGAGGAAATTGAGCGCCAGCCCGATCAGCAGCGACATCAGCGTCAGCGGCGCGCGATAATGGTCGGCCACGAAGCCTGCCGCCATCGTCGCCAGCGTCGCGACGACGAGCCCGGGCACATGCGCGCGCCAGGTGACTGGCTCGTCAGGCTGGATATCGCCGTAGAGATCGGCGCCCATCGGCAGCGCGCTTGGCACGGTAGGTTGCAAAGGGATCGCCTTGGCTACGAGCGGAGTGTCATATGGCCCTCAGGCCGCTGGACGGGACCGCGCGCTACGGACGCCTCGCCGCGCTCTTGTCCCGCGCGGCGCGGAACTCGCTGTCTGCGCTCCAATTGGGCCATTCGCGATCCGTCGCCAGCTGATCGCCCACGGCATAGGCCAGACCGAGCGTCTGGATCACGCCCTGCCAGTTCCAGTCGGCCTGCCACTCGTCGGAGGGCTGGTGATAATGATCGCGGACATAGCTCTGGTACAGCGCATCGCCGCGCGCACGGCCGCCCTCGCTCAGGTCACGGCCGGATTCGACGCTGACCGCCGGGACGCCGCGCTTGGCGAAGGAGAAATGGTCGGAGCGGTAGAAATGCCCCGCCGCCGGATCGGGATCAGGGGTGAAGGCGAGCCCGCGCTGCTTGCCCTGCGCGACCAGATCGTCGAGCAGCCCGAGCTTGGCGCTCCCCGATATCGTAAAGTCATGCGCCGCGCCGTAGACCGAGAGCGCATCCATATTGATGTCGGCCACCGTCGTCGCGAGCGGATAGACCGGGTTGGCGGCATAATATTCCGAGCCGAGCAGCCCCTTCTCCTCGGCGGTCACCGCCATGAACACGATCGATCGCTGCGTGCGCGGCGCCTGGGCGAACGCATGGCCGAGTTCGATCAGCGCGCTGACCCCCGTCCCGTTGTCGACCGCGCCGTTGTAGATGCGGTCGCCGCGCGCGTCGGGCGCGCCGACACCAAGATGATCCCAATGCGCGGTGTAGAGCAGCGTCTCGTCCGGATGCGTCGCGCCCGCCAGCCGGCCGAGCACGTTGTGCGAGCGGATCACGGCGACGTCAGCGGCATAATGCGCGCTGAACGTCGCCTTGAGCGGCACCGGCTGGAAGTCACTGCGCTGCGCCGCACGTTTCGCCGCATCGAAGTCGAGGCCCGCGCCCGCGAACAGCTTCACCGCGAGATCGCGCTGGATCCACGCCTCGAGCGGGGCGTGGGCCGCCTTCGGGCTGGCGCGCACGATATCGAACTGCGGATTGGTGTTCGAGTTCTTGACCGTCGCCCAGCCATAGGCGGCGGGTGCCGTCTCGTGGACGATCAGGACGCCGGCCGCGCCGCGCCGCGCCGCTTCCTCATATTTGTAGGTCCAGCGTCCGTAATAGGTCATCGCCTTGCCGCCGAAGGCGCCCTCGCCGGTCTCGAAATCGGGATCGTTGACGAGGACGACGGCGATCTTGCCGTGCAGGTCCAGCCCCTTGAAATCGTCCCAATGACGCTCCGGCGCGGTGACGCCGTAGCCGATGAACACCAGCGGCGCCGTGTCGATGTCGACGCGCTTGGCACCGTCGAGCGGCGCGCGCACCGCGATTTCACTGCCCTGCGTCAGCGGCATCTTGAGGCCGCCGATCGCGACCGCGAGGTCCGGCTGGCCGACGATCTCGGACCGGAGCAGCGGCACGTCCTGCGTCCACTGGCGCTTGCCGTCGACGAGCGAACCGCCCGGCTGCAGACCCGCCGCCTTCATCTGCGCGACGATATAGTCGACCGTCTTCGGCTCGGCCGGCGTCGCGGGCCCGCGCCCCTCGAACGCGTCCGACGAGATCGTGCGATCCACCTGCGACAACCGCTCCGCACTGAAGGTCGGCTGGGGCGGTGCGGCCGCGATCGAGAGTGCGGCGGTCGCGGTCAGCAGGAGTATCCGGGAGGTGCGCATCGGCAACGATCCATTCTAGAAAGCCAAGTGCAGACCGTAGCGGACGTTGCCCGCCAGGCAAGTTGGCCAGGCGCGCGCATCGACCGATTTCTTCGGTCACGCACGGATCGCGCGATTAGTCTTCTCCCGTCCGCCGTCTTGCGGCACAATCGCGCATCACGGGAGAGCGACGATGAAGCTGTTGATGGCGCTGTTGCTGCTGGTGCTGGGATCGGCGCCCGCCCTCGCCGCCCCCGCCGACGATCGTGCCGCGATCCTCGACGTCGTCGCACGGATGGAGGCGGCGTGGAACCGCGGCGATTTCGCCGGCTACATGGCGGGTTTCAAGAAGCCCAACGTCGTGTTCGTCTCGGGCGGCAAGTTCCAGGACGGCTGGCAGGGCACGCTCGATCATTATGTTCGCGATTACGGCGCTTCCGCCGACACGCGCGGCACGCTGCACTTCTACGCCATGACGATCGACCTGCTCGCGCCCGATGCCGCGATGCTGGTCGGCCGCTATCATCTCGAGCGGCCGCAGCACGCAGCGGAGGGCGTCAATACGCGGCTGTTCCGCAAGATCGGCGGGCATTGGCTGATCACGCTCAACCATGTCTCCGCCTATGACGTCCCACCGAAGAACCCCTAGCGTTCGGTCCGCGCCAGGAGATCGGCGAGGTCCGCCTTCCAGTTGACCGCCCAGGTGTGCGTGCCGTGGCCGTGCGTGTCCGTGGTCTCGGGCACCAGCCGGAAGCGCGCGTTGGGCATCCGCGCCACCGCCCGTTGCGGATAGTCGAGATTGCGCGGGTTGATGAAGTCGTCGGCCGAATTGATCCACGTCATCGGCGCGGTGATCGTCTCCAGCCGGCCCCAGGGGTCGTAGGTACGCGAGGCGTCGACCTGGTAGATCAGGTCGTTCGCGTCGAGCTGCGGGATCGCCCTGGCGACGCGATCCTCGGCGAAGGACGCCGCGGCGTCGCGGTTCGGATAGAGCTTCTGATAGTTGAGCGGCGCGGCGCCCGCGATGAACAGGATCGACTCCGCCCCGCGCAGCCCCTGCAGCGGCTCGCTGGCATAGTGACCACCCTGCCAGGCCGGATCGGCCTTGATGTCGTCGATCAGCAATTGCCGCCACATCCGGTTGAGCCCGGCAAGCTCGACGGGCTCGCAGGCGAGCGGCATCAGCGCGCGGGCGAAATCGGGATGCGTCTCGCCCCACACGAAAGCGTGCATGCAGCCCATCGACGTGCCCATGATCAGCCTGGCATGCGCGATGCCCAGCCCCTTGGTGAGCAGCCGGTATTGCGCCTCGACCATGTCGTCATAATCGTAGCGCGGAAACGCCATGCGCAGCCCGTCGGAGGGTTTCGACGATTTCCCGTGGCCGATATTGTCGGGCAGGATGATCCAGTAGCGGCGGATGTCGAGCGGCTGGCCGGGGCCGTAGAGTTCGTCGGCGAACGGCGGGCTGAGGAACTGCTTTCCGGTGCCGCCGGTGCCGTGGAGGACCATCACCGCATTGTCGATCGCGCCGGTCGCGTCGCGGTGCGGCTGGCCCAGCGTGGTGTAATGGATGCGCAGGGCGGGCAGCGTCTCGCCCGATCGGAAATGGAAATCGGGGATGCTGTAGTCGGCCTCCTGCGTCGGCCAGCTATGCGCGGGCCTGGTGGTGGGCGCGAGCGGCGTGGACGCTGCGGTCGGGGTGGCCGCAGTCGGCGCGGCGAGCAGGGCAAGCGCAAGCAGGAACATCGATACTCTCCGATAGCGGGCCACGATCCGCCCCCGTCATGATCGCCCACGCGTCGCGCGAAAGCTAGTGCGCCTCAATCGCCACGCTAGGCGGCTCGGCGGGCAACGACGTCGGCACCGTGATGCAACGGCCCGGCCATTTGCGCAGCAACAACAGGATGAGCACGCAGCCGAGCAGGCCGAGCGCGCCGTCGGTGACCAGCGCGCCCGCAAGTCCGGCCGCCGCATAGCCCTGCCCGTCCGCCCATTGGACATAGGAGAGCGGCAGCAGGACCGCGGAGGTCAGCACGGTGAATTCGGTCGCCGCCAGCGGATTGTCCTTGCCGATCTCGTGGAAGATGATCGTGTTGGCCGCCGAGAAGGCCGCGGCCTGCGCGATATTCTCGCCGACCATCGCCCAGGCGAAGGTGGCGGGCGTCCGCGCCAGAAGGAGCAGGCTGAAGGTGAAAAGCGCGCCGATCGCGCCGATCGCGACATAGAGGCGGTAGGCGCCGATGCGACGCGCGAGCGGCGGCACCAGCAGGCTTCCGATCACGCCCGCGATCGTGACGCCGATCCCCGCGACGAGGCCGACGATCCGCTCGGACGCGCCGAAATCGGCACCCAGTCCGCCGAGCATGTTGGTGAGCGCGAAGCAGGCCGCCGGCACCACGAAGATCAGCAGCGTCCGCACCACGGTCGGCCGCCGGATCATCCGCGACAAAGCGGCGAAGAAGGTGCCGAAGCTTTCCGCGGCGAGTCGCCGGTCCGCGCCGGGCGCGGGGATCAGCAGGAAGAGGAATAGCGGCAACAAGCCGATGCCGACGATCGCCAGCGCGCCGAACGGCGCGGGCAACCACCGGAACAGGCTGATGTTGAGGATCGCATCGATCCCGAAGCCACCGATGTTGGCGACCGTGAACCAGGCGCCCAGCCGGCTTTCCTCGTCGGCCGGAACGAGGCTTCCGACCCAACCGCCGAGCGCGCCCTGGAACAGGCAGGCGGCGGCGTTGGCGAAGAAGAGCAGCCAGCGCAATGCGGTGAGATCGTCCAACCTGGTGAGCGCCAGCAGCGTCAGGACGGACGAGAGCGAGGCCATGGCGATCGCATAGGTCCGACGGCTGAACCGCACGTCGAGGATCGGCGAGACCAGAAAGACGACGAAGCCCGGGATCAGCGCGAACGCGGTGATCGATGCGATGGTCGGCTCGGCGACATGCCGCGCGGCAAGCAATTGCGGCACGGTGATCAGCAGGATCGTGCTGGATATCGAGAAGGGCAGATTGGCGAGACCCATCAGCCATGTGGGGGGCAATCGTCGCGCCATCACCTGCTCCCACCGCTTCGATGCAAAGCTGTCACGCCGGTTCGTTCGGGTCAATCGGCCACCGCCGCTCGAACCCACCGCATGCGGAAATGCGATGTCGAAGGCACGTCATGGTCCGCCCGCGCGCATCTCTCGCACCATCTAGGCGCTCGCGGCGATTTCGGTTATCGGCGCGGTCGGAGCGCGACCTCGGTCGGGCTCCGTGATCGCGCCGGTGCCCGGAGACGGGCCTTGAGGGAATGCGGTGAGGGCGAGGCATCGCCTTACTCCGCAGCTGTCCCTGCAACTGTAAGTGGCGAGCACGATGCACATCGCTCTCCTTCCCGGGGAGCAGCCACTGGGCCGGACGCATAATCATGCGCCGATCTGGGAAGGCCGTGCATCGCGCGAAGACCCACGAGCCAGGAGACCTGTCGGCGCACCGGTCGCTCTTGCCTGGTCCAGGGGATGGTCATGGCACGGTACTCCGTCTGAGCGACGAACCATGCGGCCGGGGCCGCATCGGTGTACGCCGACGGGTGCCTCTGCGCCCATCCGTCGATGCGCGCCGACCGTTCGTTCGCGAACGGTACGCCCCGCCATCGACGTTGCTCGGGCGCCAGGGGGAATGGACATGAAATTCGGTTTGATCACTCTGCTCGCGCTGACGACCGCGACACCCGCGATCGCGCAAAGCACCGCCGCGCAGGCCTCCAGCGATACGCCGAAGGGCGACGACATCGTCGTCACCGCGACGCGCTCGGGCGATGCCATCCCGGCCGATCTGATCGGCTCGTCGGTCACCGTCATCGACGACCAGGATCTGCAGGATCGCCAGACGCGCATCCTTTCGGACGTGCTGCGCGACGTGCCCGGCGTCGAGGTGAACCGCACGGGCGGCGTCGGCGGGCTGACCTCGGTGCGCATCCGCGGCAGCGAGAACAACCACGTGCTGGTCTTCGTCGACGGCATCAAGGTCGACGATCCTTACAGCAGCTCGGGTTTCGACTTCTCGACATTGCTCAACGACGAGGCGTCGCGCGTCGAGGTGCTGCGCGGCCAGCAGAGCTCGCTCTATGGATCGGACGCGATCGGCGGGGTGATCAGCTATACCACGCTCTCCGGCCGCGAGGCGCCGGGTATCACACTGCGCGCCGAGGGCGGGTCGATGGGCACCTATTCGCTCGGCGGCCGCGCGGCGGGCGTCGTCGACGACACGCTCGATTACAGCTTTTCGTCGTCCTATTACCATACCGACGGCTACAAGGTGGTCGAGGACGGCACCCGCGATACCGGCGACACCTCGCTGGGTGCGACCGGCAAGGTCAATTGGACGCCCGCCGCCAACGTCAAGTTGACCGCGGTCGGCCGCTACAGCTCGACCGACGCCGACATCACCGATTTCGGTTTTTCGGCCAATCCGCCCGTGCTCGACGGCTATCCGGTCAACACCGCGATCGACCTTGCCGGCTATCGCGAGATCACCCGGGGCTGGTACGGCCTGCTTGGCGCGACCTGGTCGCTGTTCGACGACGCTTGGACCAATTCGGCCGACATGACGATCGCCGACACCAACAGCAAGGGCATTATCGGCGACACGCTGAGCTTCGGCGACCACGGCCGCCGCTATCGCGCCTCGTTCGACAGCACGGTCCGGTTCGGCTCCGATCGCGTCAAGAACCGGTTCACGATGGCGGTGGACGCGCAGCGCGAGGATTTCGCCAACACCACGCCGCAGGACCCCGACTTCCCCTTCGATCGCGGCACGCATCGGCTCGACACGCTGGGCTTCGTCACCGAATATGACGTGACCGTGGACGATCGCCTGTCGCTCGGCGCATCGGCGCGGATCGACGATTACAACCTCTTCCGGGGCGATGCGACCTATCGGGCCACGGCAAGCTACCTGTTCGACACCGGAACGCATGTCCACGCCGCCTACGGCACGGGCGTCAAGACGCCGACCTCGGGCGATCTGTTCGGCTTTTCGGACGGACGCTACCAGGGCAACCCCAATCTCGTACCGGAAAAGTCGAAGGGTTGGGAGGCCGGCGTCGAGCAGAGCTTTCTGGACAAGAAGGCGAAGATCGGGGCGACCTATTTCCATAGCCGGCTGCTCAACGAGATCGACGTCGCGGGCACGCAGGACGCGCAGGGCAATTTCGTCCAGACCGCGTTCAACAACCCGGTCCGCTCGCTGCAGCGTGGCGTCGAAACCTATCTGCAGGTCGGGATCGGCGAATGGCGTCTGGACGCGAGCTACACCTATCTTCACGCACCGCAGTCGATCAGCGCGCTCGCGCTGTCTTCAGCAGCCGGCGGCGGGCTCGACCAGCTTCCCGTTCCGATCGTCACGCAGGCGGTCCGTCGCGCCAAGAATATCGCGAGCCTGAACATCACCTACGCGCCGAAGTCGCTCCCGCTGGCGACGACGCTGACGGTGCGCTACAACGGGCGGCAGGAGGATTATGCCTTCAACGCCTTCTTCAACCGCGTGCTGCTCGACGAGAAGGCGTTCACGCTGGTCAATTTGAACGCGGCCTATGACCTCAACGCGCACGTCCAGCTTTTCGGGCGCGTCGAGAACCTGCTCGACAGGAACTATCAGGAGGTCTTCTCGTACCAGACGCCGGGACGCGCGGCCTATGGCGGCGTGCGCCTGAAGATCTGACGCAGACGTCGGTTCGCCGCAGTGCCGTCACTCCGGGGACGACGCTGCGGCAAAGCGCGACGTCATCGCGGCGACCGGCGCAGTCGACATCGAGAGTTCTTGTTGACAAGAACGGTCCACCCGTAGAGCCTCGAGACAATTACGGGGAGTCGGGGCATGATCAAGCATATCGCTATCGTAACAGCGGGTTTCATTACGGCTTCCGCAGCCGTCGCCGAGCCGCAGACCATACAGTCCTCGACACCGACGACGAGTGGGACGCCGGCCATCGCAGCACCCGCGCCGACCGCGACGCAGGCGGTTGCCGGCGCACCGGCAACGAAGCTGTCGCTCAACACCGCCGCGACGCCCGGCAAGGCGAAAATCATCTGCCGGAGCAATACGCTGACCGGATCGCTGATCCAGCAGTCCAAGCGGTGCGGGACGGCCGAAGATTGGGCGCGCGCAGTCGACAATGCGCGTGGTGCCGCCCAGCAACTGGTCACATCGCACGCCGCCGGTATGACGACCTTTTGACCAGCGGATGGTTTGACGGGTCTCAGCCCACCTAAGGGCGGATAGCGGCGTTGCGGCCATCCGGCGGGCGCTGGCTCGGGACTTGCGGGCGCCCTAGAACCACGCGATCACCCCGAGCGCGACGCCGAGCAGCGCGAAGGCGCCTGCGGCCGACAGCAGCCAGCGCTTCTTGGTCAGCACCGTTATCGATGCCAGCGCGATCGCGATCTGGAGCGCGGTCATCGAGATCGCGAGCTTGATGTGCGGCCGCAGCGAATGCTGCGATTCGGTATCGGCCGCCTCGGATCGGCGGTCGAAGCCCTCGGCCTGCGCCTTCAGCGCCTTGGCGTGCGCGGCGTAGCGCGCGACGTCCGCCCGATAGACCGCGGCGTCGGCGGGGATCAGCGCGGCGCTCTGCTCGGCGATATGCTGCTTGAGCCCTTCCGCCTGATAATAGGCCCAGGCGTCCGATGCGCGCGCCTTCATCAGCACCGCCTCGTTCTTGTAATAGAGCGCGTCGTTCTGCGTGTGGCCGCCGAGAAAGCTTACGATCGCGCCCAGCGTCGCGAGTATCGCCGAGAAGAGCGCGACCTCCTGGCCAAGCGGAACACGCTTTTCGGCCGCTTCTTCGATCACTCCCTCATGGGCGCCGCGCACTTCGAACTCGTCTTCCACCGCAGCCCTCGCCTTCCGCATCCCCGCGCGTATCCGGCGCGGGACGATCGTCCGCGATTAGCACCGATCGCAGCTCGATCGGAAGCGTCGCGGGATCGCCCCGTGCGCACGACGCGCCGCTCACCGGCTGCGGTAGCGCGCGAACCAGGCCAGGATGGCGCTATTTTCCGCCACGAGCTGCGACGGGCGCTCGGCGAGCCCGCCATGGCCCGCACCGGGCACGCGGATCAGCGCCGTCGGGATCGATCGCAGCTGGAGCGCGGCATAATATTGCTCGGCCTCGGCAGGCGGCGTGCGATGATCGTCCTCGCCCACCATGATCGCGGTCGGCGTCTTGACGTTGCCGACGAGGCTGAGCGGCGACCGCCGCCAATATTGCTGCGGATCCTCCCACGGCATCTTGCCGAACCAATATTTCGCCATGCCGCTGAAGCCGTCGGTGGTGAGCACTTCGCTCGCCCAGTCGATCACGGGCTTCTGCGCGACCGCCGCCTTGAACCGATCGGTGCGCCCGACGATCCAGGCGGTGAGCAGCCCCCCGCCCGATCCGCCGGTGACGAACAGATTGTCGGGATCGACCGAGCCCTTGGCGATCGCCGCATCGACGACGCTCATCAGGTCGTCATAATCCTTGCTCGGATAGTCGTGGTGGATGCGGTTGGCGAACGCCTCGCCATAGGAGGTCGAGCCACGCGGGTTGGCATAGACGACGATATAGCCCGCCGCCGCATAGAGCTGATCCTCGGTCGACCAGATCGGGCCGTAGCTGGCGAACGGGCCGCCATGGATTTCCAGGATCAGCGGATATTTGCGCGCGGGGTCGAAACCGGGCGGCGTCACCATCCAGGCGTCGATCGCCAGACCGTCGGCGGACGACGTCACCGGCATCGCGGTCACCGCGCCGAGCGTCTTGCCGGCGAACAGATCGCCATTGAGGTGGGTGAGGACCGTGGCGCCGCCCTTGCGCGCGATCGCCACCTCGGGCGGCGTCGCCGCATTGCCCGCCGCGAAGGCGACCGTGCCATCCTTCGCGACGCTGAAATCGCCCCCCGAATAGGGCCGATCGAGTTCACCGCCGACCAGCCCCTCGGCCACCGTCGTCATCCGCCCGTCGAGCCCGATCCGTGCCACCTTGGTGACGCCGTGATCGGGATAGGTGAGGAAGACCGACCGACCGTCCGCCGCCCATTTCGGACTGCCGACCTCGCGATCGAAGCCCGTCGCGATCTCGCGCAGCCCGCTGCCGTCCGCGTTCATCACCGACAGATGCGTGTTCTGATAGCCGAGCAGTCTGTCCTCGAACCCGACGAAGGCGATCAGCCGGCCGTCGGGCGAGGCCACCGGTTGCTGATCGGGGCCTTCGCGTGTCGTTAGCTGGGTCAGGGCGCCGGTGGCGACATCGACCGTGAAGACGTCCGAATTGAGCGGATCGCGCTCCCAATCCTTGCCGTGATTGCTCGCGAACAGCAGCCGCCGGCCATCCGCCGTCCACGAGACGCTGCCGCCATCGTCATATTTGCCGAAGGTCAGCTGGCGCGGTGCGCCGCCGTCCGCGGAGACGGTGAAGAGGTGATCGAACCCCGGACGCAGATAGCCTTCGCCGTCGGCCCGGTAGTTGATCGCCCCGATCACCTTGATCGGCTCCGCCCATTTGGCGCCCTCGGGCTTGGCGAGCGGCGTGCCGAGCGTCTCGGGCTCGGCGGGCGTGAACATGGCGAAGGCGATCGAGCGGCCGTCGGGCGACCAGGCGATGTCGGACGGGCTTTCGGGGACCCCCGTGATCGCGGCGCTCTCTCCGCTCGCCAGCCACCGCACCCAGATCTGCGGTTTCTCGCCTGCGCCCTTGGCGACATAGGCGAGCCGCGTGCCGTCGGGCGACCAGCGCGGCCGGCCGCTGCCGACGACGCCGAGCGGCGTCTGCCGGCCCGTCGCCACATCGACCAGCCAGATCTCGCGTCGCGCGCCGTCGGTCATGATGTCGCCGGTCGCACGCGTATAGGCGATGCGCTTGCCGTCCGGGCTGATCTGGACGTCGCCGGCCTGCGTCAGCGCAAAGGCGTCCCGCGGCACGAAGACACGCGCCGGCGCATCGACCGGCGGTGCGGCCTGGGCCAGCGAGGAGCCGCCAAGCAGGACGGCGAGAAACAGCGCGGTTCGTGACATGGACAACCCCCTATCGGAAGCGACGGACCTTACCGCCGGCGCGGCGCGGTTCAAGGCGCATTGGATGCCCGCCACCATCGACGGTAGTGCAAAACGCGATCGCCCCGAGACGATAAATGCCGCGTTCTTAAGCCTTCGGTGAACTGTTTCGGTCAATAAGGCGACCAGCGGTCCCCGGGGGGGCACAGGCCGCCTCAACGGGAAATCGCCATGCTTCGCTTCATCATCACGCTCGCCGCCGTCGCTTCGGTCGCATCGACGGCCTTGGCGGAAATCTCTTCGAAGGGCCATGAGGTCGCGTTGCCGGTGCGGCAGGACCAGATGCTGCGCGAGCGGATCGGGCAGCTGCAACTCGACGCGCTGGTCGCCCGGACCGAGACCGCCACCGTCGTTCGCCATCCGGTGCGGGCCAAGACGACGCAGGATCGCCAGCTCGAGCACGAACTGGCGCTATATTCCTACTGATCGCGGATGAGCGCGGGCGATCACGCATCGCCCCTGCGAAAACGGAATGGCCCGGGCAGCCGGAGGTGGCCGCCCGGCAATCGCGGTGGCAGTCCAGGATGCGTGCAAGCGCGACATCCAAGATGGGACGACCGAATGACAGAGACCAGGACGATCCGACCCCGTCCTGGCGAGGATGGCCGCCTCTCCCTCGACGCGGCCGCGCAGCGCACCGCGGCGATCCTGGGTGACGGGCCGCGGCTATCGCCGCTCTCCATCGAGGGCTCGTCGGACGGGCTCCAGGCAATCCTGTCCCGCATGGCGCAGGTCAATATCGCGCTCGATTCGCGCGACAAGGAAGCGGTGACGCATTTCCTCACCGACTCCGAAGCCGGCAAGCCGGGGGCCGACAGCGCCGCCGGCGCCCCGCAATTGTCCGAGATCGTGCTCACCATGCTGCGCCACGCCGATCTGTTCGCGGTGCAGACCGATGTCGGCATACAATTGCTCGGCCGGGGCACGCTGCCGCCGCGCGATCGCGAACTGGCGGTGCTGCGCATCGGCTGGCTGTGCCAGGCACCCTATGAATGGGGCGAGCATGTGCTGGTCGCGAAACGCGTCGGCATCGGCGACGAGGAGATCGATCGGATCACCCACGGCTCCGACGCGCCCGGCTGGAGCGATCACGACCGCGCGATCCTGCGCGCCACCGAAGAGCTCTATGACGACGCGATGATCAGCGATGCGACATGGCGGACGTTGGCGGCGACGTTCGACGACAAGCAACTGATCGAACTGCCCATCCTCGTCGGGCAATATCAGGCGGTCGCTTATTATCAGAACGCACTTCGGCTGCGCCTTCACGGCGGAAACGTCGGTCTCGCCGCTCGCTAGAAGGACGCGACACATGCTGACGGTGCATCATCTCGCCCTCTCCCAATCCGAGCGGATCGTGTGGCTGTGTGAGGAACTCGGCATCCCCTACGATCTGGTCCGCTACGATCGCGAGCCGAGCATGGCGGCGCCGGCCGCCTACAAGGCGCTCCACCCGCTGGGCACCGCGCCGATCATCACCGACGACGATTTTGCATTGGCCGAGACGGGCGCGATCGTCGAATATGTCGCCCGGCGCCACGGCGAGGGCCGGCTGCTGCTTGGGCCCGACCACGCCGATTTCGCCAGCTATCTCTTCTGGTTCCATTTCGCCAACGGATCGATGATCCCGGCCTTCATGATGGACATGACCGCCAAGCGTCTCGGCGCGGCGACCCAGAGCAGCCGAAGCGACGTCGCGTTCGATCTCGTCGAGCGCCGGCTGAGCGAGGCGCGCTGGTTTGCCGGAAGCATGTTCAGCGCCGCCGACATCATGATGATCTTCCCGCTGACGCGCGCGCGGCTTTTCTCGGGGCGCGACATCTCCCACCTGCCGCATCTGCTGGCCTATCTCGATCGCGTCGGCGACCGCCCGGCCTACAAGGCCGCACTGGCCAAGGCCGAGCCGAGCCTGACGACGGCCTGATTTCCGACGACACGCCGGCTTGAGGATCGCCATCTGGAGCTCGCTTGACAGCATAGGCGTCTTGTGGCGATGATAGCGCTATCAAACTAAAAAGCGGAATGAGGGGTATATGAAGGGGCAAAGCGTCTTTGCCGCTGACACCATCGCGGATGAGCGGACGGGCGGTACGATCGTCACCCGTGCGGCGCGGCGCATGGTGTCGATGTCGGGGGTGATTGCGCGATGAGGAGGCGCGAGTGCGACGACGCGCCCTCCCCCTCCGTCGAGGCCTCCGTGCCCGGGACCGATACCGGGACGCCCGAACAACTCGGTGCCGCGAACCGCACCAGCTACCCAAGCCTTCGCGACAAGCGCGTGCTCGTCACGGGCGGCGGCAGCGGGATCGGCGCCGCGCTGGTGGAAGCATTCGTCGCGCAGGGTGCCAAGGTCGGCTTCGTCGATATCGCGCTGGACGCATCCCGAGCGCTGATTGAGCGCCTTTCCGACGGCGCGGCGCACGCCCCCCTGTTCGTGCCGTGTGACCTGACGGATCTCGACGATCTCTCACGCACCGCCGCGACCATGCAGCAAACGCTCGGCGGCGATATCGACGTCCTGGTCAACAACGCCGCCAATGACGACCGTCACGAGATCGCCGAGATCACCCCCGCCTATTGGGATGACCGGATGGCGGTCAACCTGCGCCACCTGTTCTTCGCCGCACAGGCGGTCATCCCGGGCATGAAGCGCGCCGGACGCGGCGTCATCCTCAATCTGGGGTCGATCAGCTGGCATCTGGGACTGCCCGATATCGTATTGTACCAGACCGCCAAGGCCGGGATCGAAGGCATGACGCGCGCGATGGCGCGCGACCTCGGCAGCCACGGCATCCGCGTCAACACGATCGTTCCCGGCAATGTCGAGACGCCGCGGCAGCTCAAATGGTACACGCCCGAAGGCGAGGCCGAGATCGTCGGCGCGCAATGCCTCAAGCAGCGCGTTCAGCCCGAGGACGTCGCCGCGCTGGCGCTGTTTCTGGCCTCCGACGACGCCAGGATGTGTACCGGTCACGATTATTTCGTGGATGCGGGCTGGCGCTGACGAAGCGCCGGCCGAAGCGTCCAATGTCGCAACGATAAAATAGGAGCAGGAGATGGACAGGGACAACGCCAGCCAGGCGAACATCGGATTTATCGCCGCGATCGTCGCCGTCGCGACGATCGGCGGCTTCATGTTCGGCTACGACAGCGGCGTCATCAACGGCACGCAGCAGGGGCTCGAGCTCGCCTTCGGGCTGTCTAAGCTCGGCACGGGCTTCACCGTCGGCTCGATCCTGATCGGCTGCGCGATCGGCGCCTTTTCCGCGGGCCGACTGGCTGATCGTCTCGGCCGTCGCAATGTGATGATGATGGCGGCGCTGCTGTTCCTGCTCAGCGCGCTCGGTGCGGGTGCCGCATCGTCCGCCACGCTGTTCATCCTCGCCCGTCTGCTGGGCGGACTTGGCGTGGGCGCCGCCAGCGTTCTGTCGCCCGTCTACATCAGCGAGGTCACCCCCGCTGCGATCCGCGGGCGGCTCTCCAGCCTGCAGCAGATCATGATCATCACCGGGCTGACCGGGGCGTTCGTCGCCAATTACGCGCTGGCCAAGGCGGCCGGCACCTCGGTCGATCCGCTCTGGTTCGGCTATGCCGCCTGGCGCTGGATGTTCTGGATGCAGGTGATCCCCGCCGCGATCTATTTCCTGGCGCTGATGGTCATTCCCGAGAGCCCCCGTTTCCTCGTCGTCAAGGGCCGCGACGCCGAGGCGCGCACCGTGCTCACGCGTCTGTTCGGCGCCGCCGAAGCCGCGCGCAAGGCGACCGAGATCCGCGGCAGCCTGGTCGCCGACCACAAGCCTCGGCTGTCCGATCTGCGCGATCTCGCAACCGGCAAGGTCCGCACGATCGTGTGGGCGGGGATCGGCATCGCGATCTTCCAGCAATTGGTCGGGATCAACATCGTCTTCTATTACGGCGCGGTGTTGTGGCAGTCGGTCGGCTTCAGCGAGGCGGATTCGCTCAAGATCAACATCCTGTCGGGCACGCTCTCGATCCTCGCCTGCCTGTTCACCGTGCTTACCGTCGACCGTATCGGCCGCAAGCCGCTGCTGCTGATCGGCTCGGCAGGCATGGCCGTCGCGCTGACCATAGTTGCGGTGTGTTTCGCGCGCGGCAGCCTGGTGGGCGGGTCGCTCCAGCTTCCGGGACACACTGGCACCGTCGCGTTGATCGCCGCCAATCTCTACGTGATCTTCTTCAACGCAAGCTGGGGCCCGGTGATGTGGGTGATGCTCGGCGAGATGTTCCCCAACCAGATTCGCGGATCGGGGCTCGCGGTATCGGGCTTCGCGCAGTGGATCGCCAATTTCGGCATCTCGGTCAGCTTTCCGGCGATGGCCGCCGGGCTCGGGCTGCCTACGACCTACGGCTTCTACGCGCTGAGCGCGGCGGTCTCCTTCTTCTTCGTCCGCGCGGTCGTGCGCGAGACCCGAGGCCGCGAGCTGGAAGACATGCTGGGCTGAAACGGCGCCGCAAGCCTCGGCATGACCGGGGCTTGCGGCCGCAATTGCGGATACATCGCGCTTTATCGCACCGGATGGCGTTGCGGCCGCTTGCCTCGCACGCCGGCGGCGCTTGCATGATCGCAGCGCCGCGAGACGCTCTGTCCCCGACGCGCCGACGTCCGGCGAGGCCGCGATTATCCTATTCAGCAAAGCCTCGGAAATTGTCGTGACGAGACAATTCGGCTGTCGATAATCGCTCTCTTAGGGTCGATCTGCGCCTGGAAAATACGAAAACGACGTATTTCCCACGATAAAATCGCGCTGGCCCTTTATTCGGCGCGATCAATGCGGATCGACAGAAGCTTTGTTGCCGGCCAGAACGCAGGTTATTCCACGGCGGCGTTAACCATGCTGGCAGATTCGGCGCCCCGCTGCGTTCAGGCAACGTATAGCATAAGCGTGCGTTGCACTCTTTTCTGGCGAGTCGTATGCTGCAATGCGACGAGCGGTCCTAAACCCGGGACAGCCAGCGGAGAAGCATCTAGGCAGCCAATGCTCATCTGAGATATTGCACTGCAACGATGCGCAGCAGTCGAGAGGCAGGGCCATGGCTTTTAGTGCCGACGTACGTGCGAGCGTTAAGACGCGTTCTGGCGTGAGCGACTCGCGCAGAATTATCTATAAATTCGACATAACGCGCAGTCTGGACGGGAATGTTTCTCGATTAATAGACATTGCCGTTGCGGCCACCGCCATCTTGATAGTTTTGCCGGTCATCGTGTTGATCTGTTTGGCTATTGCTCTGCAGGACGGTGGTTCGCCGATTTTCGTGCATCGCCGCATCGGCCGGGGTGGGCGTGTGTTCCCCTGTCTGAAATTGCGTACGATGGTGCAGGATTCGGAAGACCGGCTTCGCCGTCATCTGGAGTCGGATCCAGCCGCCCGGGCCGAGTGGGCGCTCGATCAGAAGCTTCGCAGGGATCCCCGCGTCACCCCGCTCGGGCTTTTCCTGCGTAAATCCAGTCTCGACGAATTGCCGCAGCTGTTCAACGTCGTCTGTGGTCATATGAGCCTCGTCGGGCCGCGTCCGATCGTGCCCGCCGAGGTCGAGCGCTATGGCCGGTACATGCAATTCTACTGCAACGTCCGGCCCGGCATCACCGGGCTGTGGCAGGTCAGCGGACGCAACGACGTCAGCTACCGGCGACGCGTGGCGATGGATACGATCTACAGCCGGACGCGCTGGGTCGGCGGGGATATCTGGATCATGGTGCGCACCGTCCCCGCGGTCTTCGCGAGCAAGGGGTCGTTCTGAACATTGCCCCGATCACCGTGCGCCGAGACGCCGCCTTAGCGGACGGGACCGATGATCGGGCCGTATTATCGGTGCTGCTGGTCGATCCCTCGCTGTTCACCGCGCCCTACGACGCCGCGCTTTCCGGCGGCCTGCAGGCCAATGCGGTGCGCCCGGTCTGGGCGACCCGTGCGCTTCGACCGAAGGAGGAGGATTTGCTCGACGCGACCCCGACCCTCCCCTTCTTCTATCCTCTCACCGACGGGCCGAGGCGACGCACGTCGGCCGGATGGCGCGCGCTGAAGGGGCTCGAGCATATCGTCGGATTGCGCCGCCTCGAACGCGAAGCGGATCGGTTCGATCTCGTCCATTTCCAATGGGCCGCGCTGCCCACCTTCGACGTCCGCGCGGTGCGTCGTATCCGGCGGAAGCGACCGGTGGTGTTGACCGTTCATGATATCGAACCCTTCAACGGCCGCCCCGTCAGTGCCGCGCAGCGCGGCGGCTATGACGCGGTGCTGATGGCGTTCGACCGGCTGATCGTGCACGGCGAGCAGGGGCGCGAGGCGCTGCTCGCCCGCGGCCTGCCTGCCGACCGCATCCATGTCGTGCCGCACGGCGTGCTGCCGCTGCGCGCGGCGGCGCCGGAGGCGCGCGCAGACGATGGCCGCTGGCGTATCGTTCTGTTCGGACGGCTGCAGCATTACAAGGGCGTGGACCTGCTGGTCGAGGCGCTCGGCCTGATCGATCCGCAGACCAGAGCGCGACTCGAGGTGATCGTCGCGGGCGAGGCGCAGATCGCGATCGAGCCGATCGTCGCGCGCGCCCGTGAATTAGCGCTGGGTGCCTCTTTAACGGTGCGCGCTGGGCGGCTTTCGGAGGACGCCATGGCCGGCTTGCTGCGCAGCGCGGACGCCTTCGTCTTCCCCTATCGCACGATCGACGCGAGCGGCGTCCTGCATCTCGTCGCCGAACTCGGCCGCTGGTTGATCGCGAGCGACATCGGGGCGTTTCGCGCGATGATCGGCGGGGCCCACGGATCCGGTGATCTGGTGCCCCCGACCGACGTGCAGGCGCTCGCCGATGCGATCGTCCGCTCGATCGGGCAGCACCCGCAGACGCCGCCGGCGACCGGCCTGCCCGACTGGACCCAGATCGGCGCGATGACCCGCACCGTCTACCAAGCGGCGCTCGCCGATCGGCGCGCGGGATCGGCATCATGACGCGGTCGCTGCTCATCCTCCAGGATAGTCCCGACTTCGGCGGACACGAGGCCATGTTCCTGCGCTTCCTCCCGACGCTCGTCGAGCGCGGCGGCTATGATCATATCGTCGTGCGGCATCCGGCATCGAACGCGATCCTCGCCGAGCGCCTGCGTCCCTATGCGTCCGCCAATTTCGAGGTCGAGGCCTGGCCCTTCGCCAAGCGGCGCGCCGAACCCTATCTCGCGGATTTCCGCCGAACCTACGCACGCGCCGTACGCCAGCTGTTCGTCACGATGCGACCGACGACGACGCTGCTGCTCCAGGGCCGCATCGAGAATTGCGCAGTGCCGCTGCTGGCCGCGCCGCGCCGCAGCTTCCTCGTCAGCTATGTGCCGATGGCGCACCGGATGGGAGAGCTTGGCCGTCGTGCCGTACCCGGCGACTGGGTTCGGAAGCGCCTGTACCGCCGTCCCGATCGCTTCATCGTCCCCGGCCCTGCGGTGGTCGGGCAGGTCCGTGCCGCAGGAGGCCGCGCGCCGGTCGTCGTGGCGGACAACGTCGTCGCCCCGCCGGCACTGCCCGATCGGGCCCGCGCGCGCGAGGCGCTGGCACTCGACGAAAATGCGCGCGTCGCGCTGTTCCTCGGCAGGCTCGACGTTCGGCAGAAGGGGCTCGACATTCTTGCCGCGGCAATCCGCCGCAACGCCTCGCGGCTCGGCGACTGGACGTTCCTGTTCGTCGGGGCCGGCGAAGGACAGGCCGGTCTCGCGCAGCTGAGCAGTGATCTGGCGGGTCGGGTCGACATCCGCTGCTCGGCGTGGAGCGACGCACCCCATGCGGTGCTGGCGGCCGCCGATCTGCTGCTGATGCCCTCGCGTTGGGAAGGCGTGCCGCTCGTGATGCTCGAGGCGATGACCTACGCGATCCCCATCCTCGCCTCGGAGATCGACGTCTTCCAGGATTATCTGCCGCAGGCGAACCGGGTCGATTTCGCCCAGATCGATCTGGCGGACGCGATGGCAGCGGCGATCTCGCCCCCCGTCGTCGTCGCCTATCGCGACCGCGTCGGCGAGCGCCTGTCCCGGACCGATCTCGCGCGATCGAGCGCCTGCTTCGTCGAGGCGCTGCGCCCCGAAGGCGATGCGGCATGACCGCGACCGTGATCATCCCGACGCTCAACGAGATCGCGCATATCGAAACGCTGCTTTCGCAGCTGCTCTGCGAACCCGAGACGGTGGTCGGCGAGATCCTCGTCGCCGACGGCGGCAGCAGCGATGGCACGCGCGACGTCGTGTCCGACTTCGCGCGCCGCTCGTCCCGCGTTCGCCTGATCGACAATCCGGAGCGTATCCAGGCGGCCGGCGTCAACCGCGCGGTGGCCGCGGCGGACCAGCGCTTCGACAGTCTCGTCCGGATCGACGCCCATGCGCTTTACCCGGCGGACTATGTCGCCCGCCTGCTGGCGTGTCTCGAGGCGACCGGGGCGGACACGGTCGTCGTCCGGCTCGCCACGCGCGGGCATGGCGGCTTTCAGAACGCGGTCGCGATCGCGCAGAACAGCCGCATCGGCACGGGCGGCTCCGCACACCGCATGGGCGGCATGTCCGACTGGGTCGATCATGGCCATCACGCCGCGTTCCGACGTGCAATCTTCGAGCGCGCGGGCGGCTACGACGAGAGCTTCGAGGCCAATGAGGATGCCGAGCTCGATGCGCGCATCCGTGCCCAGGGCGGCCGGATCTGGCTCGATGCCACGATTCCCGTCGTCTATTATCCGCGCGGAACGATCCGCGGCCTCGCCCGGCAATATTTCCGCTATGGCTCGGGCCGCGCGCGGACCAGCAGCAAGCATGGCGAGCGACTCCGGCTGCGGCAGGTGCTGCCCCCCGCCATCGTGCTGATCATGGGATTCAGCCTGATCGGCGCGGCGCTGGTGCCAGCGCTGCTCATCGTCCCGCTGCTGTACGCGCTCGCGCTGATCGCCGCCTCGGGGCTGCTTGCCGTCGCGGCGCGGTCGGTCGACGGCCTCATGGCCGCACCGGCGCTGGCGGCCATGCACATCGCCTGGGGATCGGGATTTCTGTGGCGGAAGGTCGTCAACAGCCAAGCTAGGAACCATATGATGGGCAGCACGACGAGAACCGTTCACGACGCCCAATCCGGCAGCGGGGCGGCATGAGGCGGCATATCGCGATCTCTGTGGCCTGTGGGCTGGCGCTCTCGCTGGCCGGCTGCGCCGCCGACATCGCGCATACCGCAGCGGGTACGGCGCCTGCCGCCGCCTATGTCTACCGTCTCGCGCCCGACGATCATCTGCGGATCAACGTCTATAACGAGGCCGGGATCAGCGGCGAATATGCCGTCAACAGCGAGGGTGACATCTCCTTCCCGCTGGTCGGCATGATCCGCGCGCAGGGGCTGACGCTCGGTGAATTTTCGGCCGCGCTCACCCGGACGCTGCAGACCCGCTATTTCAAGAACGCGCATCTGGTCGTCGACCTGATCGCGTCGCGTCCGATCTATGTGCTGGGCGAGGTCAACAAGGCTGGCCAATTCCCCTATCAATCGGGGATGACGGTGCTCGCTGCGGTGGCGACGGCGGGCGGCTTCACCTATCGCGCCAACGAGAAGACCGTGATGATCCGCCATACCGGACAGGTCGCGGAACAACGCGAGCCGTTGACGGCCGAGCTGATCGTGCAGCCGGGTGACACCGTCAGGATCCGGGAACGGAACTTCTAGCGCCGGTGCCATGCCGCGCACCGTACTGGCTTCGCCACGCCGCCCGCGCGAGCCTGCTGGGCAGCGCGCTATTGTGCCCGCACCTGATCCATGCCGAGGATACGCCGCTGTTGCCCGACGAGAAGCCACAGATCGACAAGCGCTACACCGCGGTGCTCGAGCGTGTGCAGCCGGGCTATGTCGCGCCGGGCATCCCGCTCGGCTCGTTCCAGCTCGCGCCGTCGATCGGGATGACCGAGATCTACGACGACAATATCTTCGGCTTGCAGAACGACCGCGTCGCCGACAGCTTCCTGCGCATCCAGCCCGAGGTGCAGCTGCAATCCCAATGGACCCGCAACAGCCTGAGCGTCGATGCCAAGGGCCAGATCGATCAATATCTGCACCGCACCACCGAGGATGCGGCCGACTATTCGATCACGACCCGCGGGATTTTCGACCTCGATCATGCGACCACGCTCAGCACCGCCGTCCGCGCCGAAAGCGACCACCAGTCGCGGCTTTCGCAGGACATCTTCGCGCAGACGGTGAAGCCGATCTATTATACCGAGCAATCGGGCGAGGCCGTGCTGACGCATGATTTCGACAAGCTGCGCCTAACCGCGACCGGGCGCGTGGCGCGTTTCGACTTCCGGGACGGTCGGCTGGCGGACGGCACGGTCTCGGACCAGCAGCCGAGCGACAATATGAGCTACCGCGCCGGGGTGCGGGCATCCTATGCGCAGACGCCGTCGCTCGCCTGGTTCGTCAGCGCGAGCTACAACATCCGCCGCTTCCGCATCGGCAGCATCGTGACGCCGAAGCGCGATTCGCAGGGCTATGAGCTGCTCGCCGGCGTCAATTTCGAGCCGGCCGCGCTGATCCGGGGCAGCGTCGGCATCGGCTATATCCAGCAGCGTTTCCGCCTGCCCTTCTATACCAATCTCGGCGGTCTCGACTTCAACGCCACGGTGCAGTTCTTCCCGACCCAGTTGACGACGGTCACGTTCAGGGGCGATCGCTCGGTGCTCGATTCCGGCATTCCCGGCTCGGGTGGCTATCTGTCGACCGAAGGGACGATCCAGGTCGATCACGAGTGGCTACGCCAGCTGATCCTGTCCGCCTCGGTCGGCTACCAGAATAACCGCTTCAACAATCTCGATCGCATCGACGATCGGATCAGCGCCGAGGCCAGCGCGACCTACCGCATCAACCGCCATGCCGCGCTCAAGCTCGACTACGCGCGGCTCGATCAATCCTCTCACGGCACCGACCGTTACCGGGCGTTCAAGGACGACCGCGCGACCATCGGCCTGACGCTGACAAGGTGAACGCCATGGACGACCTCCGCCTCAGCCCGACGAGCAGCGAGC
>Ga0302314_10004116_pt1 | contig 26786 bp, 28 predicted proteins | sample III_Palsa_N2_3_FD_200533 | JGI IMG/M metagenome (GOLD analysis project Ga0302314, IMG submission 200533) | Peat permafrost microbial communities from Stordalen Mire near Abisko, Sweden - III_Palsa_N2_3 | ecosystem: Environmental > Terrestrial > Soil > Palsa > Peat permafrost | place: Sweden...
TGGGTGCTGTGCGCCGGCATCACGCCGGTCGGCAGCAGCAGCCGCATCACCAGCAGCGGCAGCAGCCAGAGCATCCAGAATTGCGCGCGATGCCGGGTCATACGCCAGCGATGTTAATGGTATTTTTCGCTATGCGCATTTATCCATTGGGGCTGGCCGTGGTACTGGCCGCAACGGCCGGCGCCGGGGCCGCGGCCGCTGAGGCCACGATGCGCGCCGCGATGGTCAGCGCCGCCACGATCCGCGTACGCGACGTCGCCCGACCGATCGCAGGTCCCGGACAGGTACTGGTGCGGATGCGCTACGCCGGTGTCAATCCGGCCGACTGGAAGGGCGCCGGAGGTAAGCCGGAGGATCCGACGATGCACGCGCCCGGCCCGATCCCGGGCGTCGACGGCTCCGGCGTCATCGCCCAACTGGGACCAGGTGTCGTGCGCTACAAAATCGGCGATCCGGTGATCGTCTGGTCACCCGGCGGCGGTACCTACGCGCAGTATCTCGCCGTGAGTACCGACACCATCGCCCGCAAACCGGCCCGCCTGTCGTTTGCCGAGGCCGCAGGCGTAGCGCACGCCGGGCTTGCGGCCTGGAACATGCTGATCGATCAGGCCCGGGTGCACTCGGGCGAAAGCGTGCTGGTGCTGGGCGGCGCCGGCGGGGTTGGCTCGGCGGCGGTGCAGATCGCAAAGATCAAAGGCGCGCGGGTCACGGCGACCGCATCGGCGCGCAATGCCGACTACCTTAAATCCCTCGGGGCCGACACGGTGCTCGACTACACGACACAGCACTTCGAGGATCAGCTGCGCAATATCGACATCGCGATCAACACCGTGGATGTCGACAATACCTATCGCGCGCTCGCCGTGGTCAGGCGCGGCGGCTATCTGCTGTCATCGGTCGGGCTGCCCGACGCCGGGCAGTGCGCGGCGCGCGTGGTCACCTGCTCCGGCCGCAGCCACGATGGCACGCCAGTGCATCTGGCGCTCCAGCAAATCGCCGCCTGGTCGCAGGCAGGTTCATTCAAGGTCAACGTCGACCGCAGTTTTGCGCTGAACGAGGTGCTGCAGGCCTGGCAGTACAGCCAGGCGGGCCACACGCGCGGCAAATCCGTGATCCGGATAGACGACTGAAGTGACGCTCCCGGGCGACTTCCGCAGGGCATTATGACGCCATTAAATGCCCATTACGGGTGACTGGAGCCCTGCGGAACTTTGGCACAGTGAGGTCCGTCTCAGGATTACCAGAGCGATTCTGTCAAGCTGTGCGCCATCGAAGAGCGGAGCCTCGAACCCCACGTGAAATTCCATCATCCGCGCCCCGGGTTCACCCGGTGCACATTCAGCCTGTTGGGCCTGCTGGTGCTGCAGGCGCCGGCGATGGCGCACCTGGGCGGGGATGCTGATTCGGTCGCTGCCGATCGCGACGCGATGCATGCGCAGCTGAGCAGCACCCCGATGCAGCTCTACAGCCTGCATGAAATCGACACTCCAAGCGGCACGGTAGTGCATGAGTACAGCACGCGCCCAGGAACGGTGTTCGCGGTGACCTGGCAAGGTCAGCTGCCACCGGACCTGGCACAGCTCTTCGGTAACTATTACAAGCAGTACCAGGACGCGGCAGCGGCCCACTCGCGGCCCGGCATGCACCGGCAGCTCAACTTTGCCAACCCCGATTTCGTGGTCGAGTCGACCGGACGGCTGCGAAGTTTCCGCGGCAAAGCGTATGTCCCGAGTCTGGTACCGGCCGGCGTATCGGTCGCCGAGCTTCAATAGCCGGGCCGTGGCATGAGTGCGTATGTTCGTTGGTTGGCGTTGCTCAGCCTGTGCGTTCTGGCCGGCTGTGGCGGCGGCGGTGGCAGTTCCAGCGACCCCAGCAATTCCAGCGGTAGCTCGACCAGCAGCAGCAGCTCCGGCGTCAGCAGCTCGAGCGGAAGCAATGTCGTCACGGTCACCGTCAACGCGGGTCCGGCGGCGGCTCAGGGCGGCACGATAAATATTCCCTACATCAGCGTGACGCTGTGCCAGCCGGGTACCAGCACCTGCACTACCATCAACGACGTGCTGGTCGATACCGGCTCTTCTGGACTGCGGATGATGGCCTCGGCACTGCAAGCCGCCGGGCTGACGCAGGCCGACCTGGCGGATCCGAACAACGCCGGTAACACGCTGGCTGAATGCGTGCCGTTCGCCGATGGCTATACCTGGGGGCCGCTGATGAGTGCCGACGTGAAAATCGGCGGTGAGGTCGCGCCGGGCGTCACGGTCAATATCATCGACGATAACGGATCGTTCGCGCCGGCGGTCCCGAACAACGACCATTGCGCCACCCACGGTGCCACATCGCTCAATTCAGTCACCGCCTTTGCCGCCAATGGCGTGCTCGGCGTCGGCGTGCTCGATCAGGATTGCGGCAGCAGCTGCGCCGAGTGCGCCAGCGCCGTCGGCGGCTGCAACGCCGACAACGACATCTACTACAGCTGCAACACCAGCAACACCTGCGGCTTCACGCCGCTAGCCCCCACGTTGCAGGTTCGAAACCCGGTAGCGCTGTTCGCGGTCGACAACAATGGTGTCATTGTGACGTTGCCGGCCATTCCGGCAGCCGGACAGGTTGGCGCAAGCGGCTCGCTGACCTTTGGCATTGGAACGCAGGCCAACAATGCCTTGAGCAGCGCCGCCGTGGTGCTTACGACCGACGGCGCCGGCAATTTCACCACCACTTATAATTCCCAGACGCTCAGCAGCAGCTTCATCGACTCCGGCTCCAACGCTCTGTATTTCCCCAACGGCACGACTCCCGAAACCATGATTACCGTGTGCCCCGATACCCAGTCCGACCCGAACGCCAGCGATTTCTACTGCCCGGCGAGCCCGGTGTCGGAGACGGCGATCAATCGGGGCCAGAACGGCACGATGAGCACGGTGCCATTTGAGATCACCAACGTGAACTCACTCAACGCTAATTTCTATGCCACGCCAACGATCGGTGGTCCCGCCACCCCTGCGGCTATGCTCGGCAGCTCTTTCGACTGGGGGCTGCCATTCTTCTACGGCAAATCCGTGTACGTCGCCATTGACGGCATGACAGCCGGCAGCGCGATCGGCCCCTACAACGCGTATTAAGATACTGCCGCCGGTCGTCCCACCGGCCTGATCGCAGCGGGCACGCATGTATTTATTTTACCGGGAACTGATCCCGGCCCTCTGGATCGCCTGGCTCATCTACTGGCGCATCTCGGCCGCCGGGGTCAAGGCGGTGCAGCGGCGCGAATCGCCGGCGTCGCGAGCGGCGCACATCGTGCCGCTGGTGATCGCCGGCGTCCTGCTGTGGATGCGCGACATTCCGGGCGGCGGAATACTGTTCGAGCGCTTCCTGCCCTGGAGCTACACCAGCTACTGGAGTGGCGCGGCGCTGGTGGCGTTGGGACTGGCGTTCAGCGTCTGGGCCCGGATCCACCTCGGCCGTAACTGGAGTGGGACCGTCACGGTGAAGCAGGAGCACGAGCTGATTCGTGGCGGCCCGTATGCGAACGTGCGCCACCCGATCTACACCGGCCTGCTGCTTGCCTTCATCGGAACTGCGATCGTGCGCGGCGAGTGGCGCGGTGTGCTTGCGGTGCTGATCACGTTCGCGGCACTGTGGCGCAAGCTGCGGCTCGAGGAGCGCTGGATGATCGAAACCTTCGGCGATGAGTACCGGCGCTACCGCGAGCGCACCGCAGCGTTGATACCGTTCATCTTCTAAAAACAGCTGCGCCTAGGAACTGAGCAGGGGAACGCCGATCAGCATTGCGTGCAGGCGCCAGATGAACGCTGCGTACAGCGCAAGTCCCAGCAGCACTGCGAGCAGGTCCTTGTAGCGACCCGGCGGCGCGCCGGGCACCGCCGTCGGTACGCGGCGCTTGACCGAAATGCGCACTGCCACCGCCCAGATCAGGAAGCTGCCGAACAACAGCACGTCGGCCAGCGTGCCGTTGACCAGCAGATGCGCCGTGGCCCATAGCTTCACCGCCGCCAGCATCGGATGCTTCATCGCCGTTTGAATTCGCCCAGGCAGGTAGGCCGCAAGCAGCAGCGGGAACACTGGCAGCATCAGCACCCAAGTGACGTCCTGCAGCCAGGCCGGTGAGGTGTACAACACCAGCGGCGCGTGCCGCGCCTGCGCAAAACCCAGCACGATAAAAATCAGCCCGGCGGCACTGATGAGCGAATACGCTCCCTTCCACGAGCGCTCGCGCAGGTGCATCACCACGCGATTGCGCCAGCCGGGGGCAACCACGGCGATCGAATGCGGTCCGAAGAACAGGATCAAACCGACGATCAACATCAGCATTGTGACATCCTCGCCATCGCTGACAGGGCATCCGCCGCTGCCTATGATGCGCCTTGCGGCGATCGATTTGGCTGCTTGAAGTGATACCATTACGCATCGACTGGAGACAACTCATGGCTGACACGCAACCTGGTCTGTCATCGCTGCGGCGGCTCGGTATTGCGCTGCTCGCGCTGACGATTGCCACCGGGGCGCAGGCCGCCGGCAGCGCTTTTCGGCTGCACAGTCCGACCGTGGCACCGAACAGCACGCTGTCCAACGATCAGGTCTACAGCGGCTTTGGCTGCAGCGGCAAGAATATTTCACCGGCGCTGTCGTGGAGCGGTGCCCCGAGCGGCACCAAGAGCTTCGCGGTCACCGTCTTTGATCCGGATGCCCCCACCGGTTCGGGCTGGTGGCATTGGGTGGTCTACAACATACCGGCCACGGTCAGCGGCCTGCCCGTGGGCGCCGGCAATGCCGACGGCAAACTGCCCGCCGGCGCACTGCAGGGCCACACCGATTTCGGCACACCGGGTTTTGGCGGCGCCTGCCCGCCCGCCGGCGACAAGCCGCATCGCTATATCTTTTCCGTCTATGCACTCAAGACCGACAGGATTGACGTGCCGGATGAGGCCAGTGCCGCCATGGTCGGCTACATGATTCACGCCAACTCGCTGGCCAAGGCCAGCGTCACCGCGCACTACGGACGCTGAGCGTCTCGCCGCCCTGGTCGTCGTGGCCACGAGCGTGATGGCCATGAGCGTAATGGCCACCACCAGCGCAGGCGCGGCCGCCGGCGCCGGCACGGTGCTCACCGCGGCGCGCAACCTGCGCATCCAGGGCTGCGACGGCCACCCCGGCATACGCGTTGCGCTGCGCGATAGTGGCGCACTGGATTCGGCTGCATTGCAATGGTCGCGCGGCGCGGAGCTCAAGGCCGCGGTCGGGCAATCCGGCTATCGCGAGGAGCAGTCGGCCGCGCTGCATATCAGCGGTGATGCCTCGCTGTTGCAGCAGGCGCTGGGATCCAAGCTGTGCGCGCAGCTCACCGACCGCGACTTTACCGACCTGGGCAGTGTGCAGCGCGGCCATGACACCTGGATCGTCATCGCGGCGCCGTTCACACCGCCGAGAGCCGCCAATGCTGATGCAATCGCCGCTGACCTGCTGCTGCTCATCAATCGTGCGCGTGCCCAGCCGCGACGCTGCGGCAGCAAGGCCTTCCCCGCGGCACCGCCGCTTGAGCCCAGTGCGCTGCTGCGCCGCGCGGCCGAGGCGCACAGCCAGGACATGCTGAGCCACAATTACTTTGCGCATGAAGGTTACGACGGCAGCACTCCGGCGCAGCGCGTCGCCGCCACCGGCTATCGCTACCAGTTGGTCGGCGAGAATCTCGCCGAGGGACCGCAGAGCGCGGCCGAGGCGGTCGCCGGTTGGCTCACAAGCCCGGGGCATTGCGAGAACATCATGGATGCGCGCTTCAGTGAGTCCGGTGTCGCCTACGCGGCCAACAGTAGCGGTACGCCACGCGTCTACTGGGTACAGGAGTTCGCCGCGCCGCGGTGATGATTGCGCTAAGCTTCGCATCTCCAGGAGGCAGCCATGGCTCATCAGTATTCGGCCGAAATCATCTGGGAACGGGGCGATGCGGTATTCACCGACAACCGCTACTCGCGCCGCCACCGCTGGCGCTTCGACGGCGGGCTGGAGGTGCCGGGTTCGTCCGCACCGCAATCGGTACCGGTGCCGATGTCGGACCCCGCCGCGGTGGACCCGGAGGAAGCCTTTATCGCCTCAATATCCAGTTGTCACATGCTGTGGTTCCTGGCGATCGCCGGCAAACGCAAGTTCCGCATCGACCGTTACCGCGACCAGGCCACCGCCGTGCTGGAAAAGAACGCCGCCGGCAAATTGTGGGTCAGCGTCGTGACACTGCATCCCGAGGTGCAGTTCTCCGGCGAGCTGCTGCCGACCCCGCAGCAGATCGAGGACATGCACCACAGCGCGCACAGCGAGTGCTATATCGCCAATTCGGTCAGCTCGCAGGTGCGCGTCGAACCGGTGTTCGCAGCGCCGAGCTAAGGACAGCGAACTAAAACAGCGATAGCGCGGCCGGCTGCAGCGGCGCAGGCTCGCGCGCCGGCGAATCGCTGCGCACCAGGCCTGCCACCTTGACGCCCAGCAGCCGCAGCCGGCGCTCGAGTGGCGCGCGCTTCAGGCACAGCCCGGCGGTGCGCCGGATCAGCGCGGCGTCATTGGTATAGCCATCGATGGTGGTATCGCGCGTGGCGCGTTGGAAATTGTCATAGCGCAGTTTCACGCCGATAGTCTTGCCGACGTAGCCGTGGCGCTGCAGATCATCGGCCAGTTGCTCGCACAGCGTGGTGAACAGTTCGCGCAGCTGCGCACGATCCCGCACCGCATGCAGATCGCGCTCGAACGTGGTCTCGCGGCTCATCGACACCGGCTCGCTCTCGGTCACCACCGGGCGATCGTCCCAGCCCCAGGCGGCCTGGTACATCCAGCCGCCGTGGTTGCGGCCGAACTGCTGCACCAGCCAGTCGCGTTCGCAGCGCGCCAGCTCGCCGATGCTCTTGATGCCAAGCTGTTCCAGTCGCGCGCTCATGCGCGGACCGATGCCGTGGATCCTGCGGCACGGCAGCGGCCAGATGCGCTCGGCCAGCTCCGACTCGTACACGACGGATACGCCGTTGGGCTTATGAAACTCGCTCGCCATCTTGGCGATGAGCTTGTTGGGCGCCACGCCGATCGAGCAGGTCAGGCCGGTGCGCTGGAAGATGGCGGCCTGGATCGTGAGCGCGAGCGCCCTGCCGCCCTGCGCCTGTCCGCCTTCGGCGGCGTCGAAGTCGATATAGACCTCGTCCACGCCGCGATCCTCGATGACCGGCGCCAGTTCGGCGATCACGACCTTGAACGCTCGTGAATACCTGCGGTACTCATCGAAGTCCACCGGCAGCAGCACCGCCTGCGGGCACAGCCGCGCCGCGTTCATCAGTCCCATGGCCGAATGCACCCCGAACTCGCGCGCCGCATAGGTGGCCGTGGTCACCACGCCGCGACCGACGTAATCGCGCAGCAGTGCATGGGCCGCAGGGCCCGCGCCGGCCGCAGGCAGGCCGCGGCGGCTGCCGCCAATCACCACCGGCAGGCCGCGCAGCTCCGGATAGCGCAGCAGCTCCACCGATGCGTAGAACGCATCCATATCCAGGTGCGCAATACGGCGCTTAGGCTGCGTCGGTGAGTGCTCGTGCATGGCACGCCGATGATAGGCGCATGGGCCGGGAGCTGCCAAAAACGCCCCGGGGCGCCCCGCCGGGGTGGTTGAGTAAATCTCAACACCGCATGAGCAGTTTGAAATTCGACGCCCGCGGCGCCGCGCATCCTTCCCGTCAGCCCTTTACACGCACAGCTGGAGACTCACATGCACACTATGAAGCGGATATTGATCAGCGCCCTGATTGCAGGGCTGGTATGCGCCGGCGAGGCCGCGCTGTTCGCGGCCGCGACTTCCGCGGCGGAGCTGACGGAGTCGGTCACCGTACGCTTTACGGATCTGAATCTGGACCGGCCCCACGATGTGGCCCGGCTCTACTACCGCATCAGGGGCGCTGCCCAGAGCATCTGCGGCGAGCCCGATCCGGTGTTTGCCGACTGGGCGAATCCGGTGCGACAGCACTGCGTGAGTGACGCCATCGCCCGGGCGGTGGCCCAGGTGGATCGCCCCGCGCTCAGCGCTTACCATCAGCGGCAGGTGCGGCTCTCGCCCGTGGCGTGATGTAGAACTATCGCAACCCAGAAACAATTAAGGCCAGTCCGCAAGCGCGCCACGCCGGACCGGTCATCGGCCCCCTCGGTGCGCAGGCTGCCCTTGGGCAGCCTGCGCGTCTTTCTAGCGGTCGCGCACCATCTGAGTTTCACGCGCGCGGCCGATGCACTCGGGGTCAGCGCCAGCGCCGCCAGCCTGCAGATCCGTTCGCTGGAGGAGTACCTGGCGCGCGCCCTGTTCCGCCGCGATGGGCGCCAGGTTCACCTCACCGACGAAGGGGCAGCGCTGCTGCCGCGCGTGCGCCAGGCGCTCGAGCAGCTCGAGCGCGCCGTCGATGACGTGCGCCGCGACAGGAGCGCCGGCCCGCTGCGCATCAGTACGGTGGGCTCTTTTCTGCAGCAGTGGCTGCTGCCGCGCCTGGAACGCTTTCGCGTTGCCTGTCCGCAAATCGATCTGCATCTGCACACCTCCAACGAGCTGGTGGATTTCGTGCGCGAGGATTTTCACGCCGCGATTCGTTTCGGCAAAGGCAATTACCCGAACCTGCATTGCGAGAAAATAATCGATGAGTGGATAGTGCCGGTGTGCACTCCGACGCTGTATCAGAAGTTCGGTCCGCTGCGCTCGGCGGACGACCTGCGGCGCTACCCGCTGCTGCACAGCCTGAGCGAACCCTGGACCATCTGGCTGTTCGACGGCCGCAGCAGCCCGGAGGTTGACTGCCTGCGCGGCGCGGTGTTCGACGCCTCATTGCCGGTGGTGCGTATGGCGGTACAGGGCGCCGGACTGGTATTGGCTCGATGGAGTCTGGTGGCTGATGAAATCGCCAGTGGCCTCCTGGTGCGTGCCAGCGAGCGGGCGCTGCGGCAGGAGGAAAGCTACTGGCTGGTGTGTCCGCCGAGGGCCGAGTCGCTGCCCACGGTGAGGGCTTTCACGGCCTGGATCCTGGCTGAGGGCGCAGGATTTTCGTCGCCGGACCGCGGACGAAAATGAATCAATGTTGCCCTATGGAGCAACATTGTTTCTTTAATGAAATAATATCCGATATTTCCTATGACTCATCCGGCGCATTGCGCGCTGGCGCCAGATCGCTGAGGGCCTCATGCAACCACGCCAGTGCGAACATCAGCGGCAGCGTGACTGCCAGCAACGGCAACAGCAGCAGTGGAATCGCAACCCGGAAGATCATCGCAGGCACCTCATGCGAACGCAGTGTGCGCGCCTGCCGCTGAACGCAAACTGAAAGAGTGCGTGCGCTGTTGCCAACGGTCAACCCAAAGCGTACACGGAGCGTTGTAAAATCACGCTCGACGTTGTGCGGCTTGGGACCGCGGTTTACGCGGTTTAACGAAGAATCAGTATCGCATTAAGGAGCATTGATAATGGCTACGCGTAAACTATTGCTCGCCACGTTGTGGCTGGCCGCGGCGGCAAGCATGGCGCCCGCGGTGAGTTCGGCCGGGGTAAGCATCGACATCGACGTGGCGCCGCCACCGGCCCGAGTGGAAGTGGTGCCGGACGCGCGCCCGGGCTGGGTCTGGGCACCGGGATATTGGGCATGGGACGGTCATCAGCACGCCTGGACCGGCGGCCATTGGATCAGAGAGCGTCGCGGCTATCACTGGGTACCCGACGCCTGGGTAGGCAACGGCCCGCACTATCACTACATGCGTGGGCACTGGGAGCGCTAGAGCCGGTCACGGTCCGCTTGCGGCTGCGGCCGGCCACCCGTGCGCGACGGGTGGCTGGCCGTTCAGCGCCGCATTGATTCGCGGCATGGCCCGGCAATCGCGGCTTCTAGGTATGATTTCCGCACCATGGATACGATTGCCCGGAGCCCCGGCGGTGCACCCGCGCCCTCATGTTGAGACGGCTGCGCGACTGGTGGAATTTCCGGCAGGCAGTGCACGACGCCTCGCGCGTGGAGCTGACGCACCCGGCCGGCGAACGCGACGTGGTGGTACTGCCCTGCTGGCGCCGCCCGGAATTTCTGTGGCATTGCCTGGACAACCTGACGCGCGCCGAAGGCATCGACAGCGTGCATCTGCTATTCCGGCCCGACACCGGATTTTCCCCCGATAATCTCGACGTCATCCGCTCGTTCTCCGACCGGCTGTCGAGTTTCGAAATCCAGCTGGCGGACCCCTGTCCGTTCCGCCGTACCAAGCCGAGCGCCAACTTCCTGCTGGGATTACTGCATGCCGCAGCCACCACCAGGCGGCTGGTGTTCCTGGTGGAGGAAGACATCATGGTGGCGCGCGATTACTTTCGCTGGCACCGGGCGGTACATGCCGCGGCAGCTCCGCTGTTCTGCTCGATCCCGGTGAAAAATCCCAATCGAGCCTTAAGCCTGCCGGATGACCCGGCGGCGTATTACCTGAGCAGCGGCGATTCGTGCTCCAACGGCATGTGCTTCGACAAGCAGGTGCTGCAGAGCCTGGTCGCACCGCACGTGAACATGGCGTACCTGCGAGCGCCGAAGAAATACATTCGCCGAAATTTTCCCGGCAGTACCATCGGCCTGGGGTATGTCGAGCAGGATGGCCTGATACGCCGCATCCAGGAACGCTCGCCGCTGCCGATCGCCTGGCCGTGCGTGCCGCGTGCGTTTCACTCCGGCTTCTTTGGCGCGCGCGGCGGCTGGCACAACTTCACCCATCCCGCCGGCGCAGGACAATCGATCCAGGAGCGCGTGCAGCTGCTGACTGACACCATCTACGACACCGACGCGATGCTCGAGGCGGTGGTGCGAAATTCAGGCCAGCGCGCGGAATTCATCGCCAGCTGCATGCCCTGCAGTCTTACGCCGCCAGCATGGAATGTCCTGCACCGCATCGACGTGCCGCCGCCGCAGGCCGCCGCGTCGCCGCCGGCGGCGCGGGCCTCATGAACTTGCGCTGGCAGGGCCTGAATCTTCGCTATTGCCTGTCGCGGGTGAAAAACCGCGGCTACGGTCTGGGCAATGAGCTGCTGCCCTGGGCGCGTGCCTTCCTGGCCTCGCAGGTGCTGAACGCCAGGCTATTGCCGCCCGCGTTCGGTATGAATCGGCGCGCCTACTGGTGGCATTTCCATACCGCGCCGGACGACTGGATCTATCACCGTGCGCTCGAATATCTGCTGCCGGTGGTCGAGTTCAGGGAATCGGACTACCTGGCGCACGGCGGCGGCGATGTGGTGACGGCACTGCAGGGCTTCGCCACCGCGCACCAGCTGCAGCAGCGCCGTGCCTACCTGCTGGTGACCGATGGGCTGTGGGGCGGCTATCACCATGTCGAGGCGGCGCGCGACTTCATCCGCTGCACGCTCTATCAGAGCCGTTACGCCGCGCACAACCTGCTGCAGCTGCGGGCGCGCCTCGACCCGCACAAGCTACTGGTTGGAATGCACGTGCGCCTCGGCGACTTCGCGGCCCCGGGCGCGCTGCGCGACTACCATCGCGCGTCCAACATATCGCTGCCGATCGAGTGGCTGTACGCGCTGGGGGAATCGCTCGATCGCGCCCTGGGTGATGGCTGGCAATTGCTGTTGATCACCGACGGCAGCGAGCAGCAGCTCAAGCCTCTGACCGACCGCTGGCGCTGCATCACCACCAACGATCTGGCTCCGGGCGACTGTTCGGACGTACTGGCGTTGGCGAGCGCCGACTTGCTGGTGTGTTCGGTATCTTCCTTCAGCACGCTGGCGGCGTTTCTGTCGGATTCGCCCTATCTGTGGTTCATGCCGAATCTCTACCAGCATCCGCAGGGTGTCTATTCGCAGGGCGATTACGACGCGCAGCGCGACAAGCCCGGTAATCCGACCGGCACCGCCCTGGAGCGACTGGCAACGGCGACGGCAGCGCCGCGGCCGCGAGGCGTGGGCGTGGACCTGGATGGCCAGATCCCCGCCGCGGTGCTTGACGCCGCGGTACTGCGCCACCAGTCGCGCCGCTGGGAATCGGACCTGGTGCGCGGCGGCGTGGCGCCGGCAATTTGATAAGCTGCTGATCCTGGGAGTGAGGGAGGCGGCGATGCCATCGGAGATCGACTCGCGGGCAGGTCTGTGGGATGCATGGTACGAAGCCGAAGCCGGCGCGCCGCGAATGTACGGCGAGGCCACCACGGCCCGGCTGGCTGGCGAATGGCTCAACATCCCGTCGATCAAGACGGTGGAAGACTGGGGCTGCGGGTTCGGTGGCTTCCAGCACTACGTCGGCGCCCACCAGACCTACATCGGTATCGACGGCTCCAAGTCGCGCTTCGCCACCACCATTGCTGATCTGTCGATCTACCGCTCGACCGCGGATGCGATACATATCCGTCACGTGCTGGAACACAACCCGGCGTGGCGCGACATCCTGCGCAACGTTCTCGCCAGCTTCACGCAGCGCGCCGTGATCACGCTGTTCACGCCGCTGGCCCACACCGAGACCACCATCGGCCGCTATCCCAACTTCAACGGCACCGGAGTGGAGATGGTCGACATCTCGCTGCCTGAGGCGGTGCTCGAGCAGGCGTTCACGGCCGCAAACCTCACGGTCACTCGCCGGCGCCTGCGCACCAAGACCCAGTACAAGGCGGAGCACATGTATCTGCTGGCCCGGCCTTAAGGCGGCGCAGCGGCGGCAAGCGCGCAGCTTCAGCCGGCTCGGGCCAGACTGCCGCGCGTCGGCTTGCGCAGCAGCGCGTTGCGCGCCTGCCATTGCTGGTGCGGCGGCAAGTCCTGATGGAACTGCACTTCACCGGCGGCATAGGTGGCCACGGTAACGCCATCCTGCAACAACAGCCGATTGCCCGGCAGCGCAGCCAATCGCGGCCCGGGTGTCACGATACCGGCGAGGTTCAGCGGATCGGCACCGCTTAAGGCCACCCACGCGCCGTCGCGCGCTCGCTTGCGCACCGCCCGCAGTGCGCCCACGGCATCGGGCAGTGCGTACTGCTCGCCGCTCATGCCGGCCACAAAGCGCCCGCCACGCACCTGGCCCTGGGCTTCGAGTCGCCGATAGGCGCGCAGCAGCTGGTGCCATGGCGGCAACCATCCGGCCTCGCGCGCCAGCAGGCGCCGGAATACCACGCCATAGCGCCGCAACAGCAGCCACGCCAGCGTCTCCAGCACCTCACCTTTGTCGGCGCCGGTGTCGATCGACGGCTGCTCGCCCTCGGGCCCCGGCGTCGCCCGGCGCACCAGGCTCCAGCGCCCGGCCTCTTCCAGACCGAACAGTCCCGCGCGCCGTGCGCGCGTCGGACGCTTGCGCTGCATCGGCAGCAGGAGGGCGCGCAGACCGCCGAAACTGTCGGCACTGGCAGCGCCCGCGGCCACCAGTTCTGCCAGGGCGGTTTCCGCCTGCGCGGCAAGCAGACCGGCGCCGTGCACGATCTCGTCAAAAAACGACGCCCCATGGCGCTGCAGAAATTCGACCATGGCCCGGGCGTTGGCCGACAGCTGCGTGTGCTGGCGGCGCGCATCACACAACTGCTGCCACAACACCCGGTTCGCGCGCGTCAGCAATGCCATCGGCGTGGCGCGCACCGGCGCCGCCGTGGCGCTGTCGGGCGGCACCAGGCGCGCCCAGAACGCGCGCCCTGAAAGACACAGGCTGTCGAGCCAACCGCCGTCGTATTCCTGCAGCCGCGCCGGCAGCACGTCGCTCTCCCAGGCAATCGCCGCAATCTCGAAGCCTTCCAGCTGCCCGATGACGCGTTCCAGACTGGCCACGCCCTGCGGCCGTGGCAGCACGCTCACACCCTGCCAGTCGAGCAGGAAGCGCATGAAGTCGGCGCTGGCGACCGGTTCGATTTCGGCGCGCAGCGACTTGATGGTGTGGCGATGTATGCGCGCCAGCAGCCGCCGCTCGCACCACTCGAGTTCCTGGCCGCCGGCGCTGAACTGGCCACGCAGCACGAAGCCCTCGCTCTCCAGGGCGCACAGCGCGCTGTCGATCGCGCCGCGCGGCAGCGCCAGATCGCTCGAGAGCGCACTGGCGCTGGTGGGTCCGGTGGCTTGCAGCTGGCCGCGCAGCAGCTCGCGCAGCGCTTCCCCCGGCTCCCACGACCGGCTCGCATACTCCGCTGGTATCGACAGCTGCGGCGACGCGACGCAGGGCGTGTACAACGCCGCCAGCATCGGCAGCTGTTCCACCGCTACCCAGAAGCGACGCTCCGATGCAGCGAGCTCGCAGGCCCGGCCCGCGTGCACCAGCTCGGCGAATGCCGCGCCCAGAGCGCCGGGCGCGTCCGGGCGCATCACGCCAAGCAGCATCAGCGCATCGTGCAGCTCATCGGCACTCTCGGGTGCCGGCCGGGCCTCCGCGCGCACCAGCTCGATCGCCACCGGGTCGAGCGCGGCAAGCTGCGCCGCGCTCTCCGGATCGAGCCAGCGCCGCGAGGCGACCGCCTGGGTGCGCCGCTCTTCCAGCGGTGCATCGTCCAGATAGGCGTAGGGCCGGGCGCTGAGGATCTCCTGCGCCAGTGGCGAGGGCTGCGGCAAATCGCGCGTGATCACCTGCACCTCGCCGTGTTCGATCGCGCGCAGCAACGCCACCAGCCCATCGATGTCCATCGCTTCGTGCAGGCTGTCGAACACCGTCTGGCGCACCAGCGGATGATCGGGGATCTCGCGCTCGCCGCGCAGGTTTTCCGCGCACGCCAGCTGATCCGGAAACACCACCGCGATCAGATCCTCGGCCGCCATGCGCTGCAGCGGCGCGGGCGTCTTCCTGCCGGCACGCGCACGTTTGACGGCCAGTGAGATGGTCGCGTTCCAGCGCCAGCGCGTGGTGAACAGCGGCGCGTCGAGCAGTGCCTGGATCAACAGCGGCGTAACGTTGCCGCTGCCCAGATAGCCGCTCACCTGCTGCAATTCGAAGCTGTGCGTCTCCCCGAGCGACAGCACGATCGCGTCCTCGGTGGCCGCCGCCTGCAGCTCGAAATTGAAAGCGCGGCAGAATCGCTTGCGCAGCGCCAGGCCGAAGGCGCGATTGATGCGGGCGCCGAACGGCGCATGGATCACCAGGTGCATGTCGCCGGCTTCGTCGAAGAAGCGTTCGAATACCACTCGGCGCTGCGTCGGCAGCCGTCCAAGCACCGCCTTGGCCGCGGCCAGGTACTCGACCAGCTGGCGCGCCGCCGGTTGCTCCAGCTGATAGTGCTGCATCACCTGCTGCTGGCAGTGCGAAATCGCTGCCGCGTTGATCGCCGGCAGCGCCGCGTCCACCTGTGCGCGCAGCGCCGACACCGCCGCCGACAGCTCGGCGCTGCGGGCCGGAGCCTCGCCCAGCCAGAACGGCATCGTCGGCGGCTGTCCGCGGGCATCTTCCACCCGCACCCGTCCGGCCTCGACCCGCAGGATGCGATAGGAGCAATTGCCGAGCTGGAACACGTCGCCGGCGAGACTCTCGACGGCGAAATCCTCGTTCAGGGTACCGATGAATGTGCCGGCCGGCTCCAGCACCACCTGGTAATCGGCATTGTCGGGAATCGCGCCGCCGCAGGTGATCGCGGTCAGGCGTGCGCCGCGGCGCGCGCGCAGCCGGTGATTGACCGCGTCGCGGTGCAGATAGGCGCTCTGGCGCCCGCGACGGGTACTGAAGCCGTCCGCCAGCATCCGCAGCAGCTGGTCGAAGTCGTGCCGCGCTAGCGAGCGATACGGCCACGCACGCCGCACCAGCCCATACAGTTCATCTTCGCCATATTCGCGCGCGCTGACTTCGGCCACCAGCTGCTGCGACAGCACGTCCAGCGGCTGCAGCGGAATGTTCAGCGCATCAAGTTCGCCGGCCCGCACCGCCTGCAGCAGCGCGGCGCATTCCACCAGGTCGTCACGGCTGAGCGGAAACAGACGACCCTTGGGCACGCCGCTGACCGCGTGATTGGCACGGCCGACACGCTGCACGAAGGTCGAGATCGAGCGCGTGGTGCCGAGCTGGCACACCAGCTCGACGTCGCCGATATCGATGCCCAGTTCCAGCGATGCCGTGGCCACCAGGGCCCGCAGCGTGCCGGCCTTGAGGCGCTGTTCGGCATGCAGCCGCTGCTCCTTGGCCAGACTGCCGTGATGGGCGGCAATGTGCTCCTCGCCGATGCGTTCGCTCAAGTGGCGGGTGACACGCTCCACCATGCGGCGCGTGTTGGCGAAGATCAGCGTGGTACGGTGTTGCCGGATCAGCCCGGCCAGCTGGTCGTAGAGGTTGCCCCACACCTCGTTCGACATGATCGCCTCGAGCGGCGCGTCGGGCAGCACCAGCGCCAGATCGCGCGCGCGCACGTGCCCGCTATCGATGATGACGCAGTCCGCGGACGCGCCGGGGACCGCGACACCGACCAGGAATCGTGCCACCTCTTCGATCGGCTTTTGCGTCGCCGACAGGCCGATGCGCTGCAGCGGCAGCGCGCACAGGGCCGCCAGCCGCTCCAGCGACAGCGCCAGATGCGCCCCACGCTTGCTCGGCGCCACGGCGTGGATCTCATCGACGATCACCGTTCGCGTGCTGGCCAGCATGCGGCGACCGGATTCGCTGGTAAGCAGCAGATACAGCGACTCGGGCGTGGTCACCAGGATGTGGGGCGGCAGGCGGCGCATGGCGGCGCGTTCAGCCTGCGGGGTATCACCGGTACGCACCTGGGCGCGGATGGCAGCAGCAGGCAGGCCCATCGCTTCGAGTTCAGCGGCAATGCCGTCGAGCGGCAGCTCCAGATTGCGGCGGATATCGTTGGAGAGTGCCTTGAGCGGCGACACGTAGACCACCTGCGTGGCGTCCGCCAGCTCACCTGCCAACGCCTGGCGCACCAGGGCGTCGATCGCCGACAGAAATGCTGCCAGCGTCTTGCCCGAGCCGGTCGGCGCCGCGATCAGCGCGTGACGGCCGCTGGCGATGGCCGGCCAGGCGGCGAGCTGCGGCGCGGTCGGCAATGCGAACTGCTTCGCGAACCAGCTCGCGACCGCCGGGTGGAAATTCTCAAGGGGCATGGGCTGCGATTCTACCCCCGCTCACGGCCGGGAGCACGCCACGGCGCTATACTGATGCGGCCCAAGGCCTGAGATTGATTCAGCATGCACGATTTGGCCTACTCGCTGTTTCGCACTGCCATTGGCGCTTGCGGCATCGCCTGGGGCGCACGCGGCGTGGTGGCGGTGCAACTGCCGGAAGCCAACGAGTCGGCCACTCTGGCGCGCCTGCTGCGCATGCACAGCGGAGCCGGTTCGCGGCGGCCCGCGTTCGAGATCCAGCGCACCGTTGACGATATCGTGGCGTTGCTGGCCGGCGAGCCGCGCGATCTGCTGCACACGCAGCTGGATTTGGCGCAGGTGCCGCCGTTTCATCAGAGCGTGTACACGGTGGTGCGCAATATTGCGCCGGGCCGGACCCGCTCCTACGGCGAGGTGGCGGCGCTGTGCGGCGACCGGCACGCAGCGCGGGCGGTCGGCCAGGCCATGGCGCGCAATCCGTTTCCGATCATCGTCCCGTGTCACCGGGTAGTGGCTGCCGGCGGCAAGAGCGGCGGCTTCTCCGCCAACGGCGGCGTGACCACCAAGCTGCGGTTGCTCACCATCGAGGGCGCCGTGCCGGCAGCACCCGTCGCCGCGGGCGGCAATCTCTCGCTGGCGTTCTGACGGCGCAGATTGTGCCGCTGCGGCCGGCGACCTAAGATGCGCATCCCCCAGACCCCGGAGAACCCCCGATGCACCCTTTGAAACTGGCGGCCACGGCCTCTTTCATGTCCGTGGCCCTCGCGACGGCCGCATTCGCGGCGCCGACGACCTACACCAGCGACGCCAATCACACCTTCGTGCGTTTCTCATACAGCCATTTGGGATTCTCGACGCAGGAATCGCGCTTCGATAAGGTCAACGCGACGGTCACCTATGACCCGGCGGCCAACAAGGCCTCGGTGGATGTCGTGATCGATGCCAAATCGGTCGATACCGGCTCGGATCTGTTCAATGAGCACATCCAGGGCCCCGACTACCTGGATACCGCGCAGTTCTCCACCGCGACCTTCAAGTCCACCTCGGTCAAGTTCGACGGTGACAAGCCGGTCAGCATCGAGGGCAACCTGACCGTCAAGGGCGTCACCAAGCCGGTGTCGCTGACCATCATCTCTTTCAAGCATGCGCCGAACATGCAGAAAAAGGATTCGATCGGTGCCGACGCGACCGGCAAGATCAAGCGCTCGGATTTCAACATGGCCAAGGCCGTGCCGCTGGTCGGTGACGAAATAACCCTGGAGATCGTGATCGAAGCGGCCGCTCCCTAAACGGCCCGGGCGCGCAGGCTAAACCGCGTAACGTCGCTCTCGCGCCGCTAGCACAACCCGCAGCGATGCCGGCGGCACTCACCGGCAGTGGCGCATGCGCGCCATTGCCGGATCGCCAGCGTGGATAATGCCAAGCCGTTCACGTTCCCCAGCGTAGGACACTGGGGCGCGGGCATCAGACTGTGAACTGCGGCGTCGCGGGTCGCACCGGGCTGAGCAACCCTAACCCGGTCGTGCGTCAGTGAATCGTCACCCGCCGCTCCGGACTCCCTCTATGCGCATCAACGCCGCTGCTCGTTTGGCCCTCCGGGCAGTGCTGAGCGTGTGCGTCGTCCTGGCCGCCTGGAGCGGCCGCGCCGTAGCGGCCGATATCAGCCTCTCGGTGCTCGATAGCGCCGGGCATGGCGTTTCCGGCGTGGTACTGGTCGCCGAATCCGACGCCACGCGTGCGGAAAAACACGCGCCGCGCAACGCCATCATGGATCAACAGCACATGCAGTTCGTGCCCAGAATCCTGGTGATCCAGACCGGAACTGCGGTGGACTTCCCCAACAGCGACCAGATTCAACACCAGGTGTATTCATTTTCGGCGCCCAAGACTTTCAAGCTGTCGCTCTATGCCGGACATAAATACCCGCCAATCGTGTTCGATCGTCCGGGACTGGTGACGCTCGGCTGCAATATTCACGACGGCATGATCGGCTACATCTACGTCACCGACTCGGCGTTTTTCGGTCGCAGTGACGACTCGGGTCAGCTGCAGCTGCATGGCTTGCCGGCCGGCAACTACACGCTGACCGCATGGCATCCGCAGCTGCAGGAACCCGGCGGCAGCTCGCTGCAGCTGCACGTGGCAGTGGCCGATAACGGCGCGCCACCACAGGTGTTCCATCTGACCCATCCATTGCGAGTGGAAGCGACGCACTCGGGGGACAGCCGGTGGACCGATTACTGATCGGCGGTGCGCTGTCGGGCACCCTGTCAGCGGTGTTGCTGGCCGCGCCGCTGATTGCGACGCCGGTGGCGGCGGATGATTTCTACGCGGTAGTCGACCTGCGCACCGTCGCATCGAACGGCGAGCTGTCATTTCTGAACGGCGGACTTGGCGAGCTGCGATTCGATGACCGGCACGACGGCCTGCGGCTGGGCAGCGTGTCGCTCGGCTATCATCATGACTGGTTCGAGATCGTTCACTTCAACGCCAACGCGGTGGCTTACGGCGATCACGACCGCAGCCCGCTCGACCTCACCGAGATCTATGCCGAGGTGCGGCCGTACCCGTGGAACAGCTGGCGCTCACGCCTGAAACTCGGGGTGTTCTACGCGCCGATCTCACTCGAGAATCGCCTGCCGGGCTGGCGCAGCGCCTACTCGCTGTCACCCTCGGCCATCAACAGCTGGATCGGCGAGGAATTGCGCACCATCGGGGCCGAGTACGATCTGGACTGGCTCGGGCGCCAACGCGGGCATGACTGGGAACTCGGCCTGACTGCCGGCGGCTACGGCTGGAACGATTACTCCGGCGAGCTCCTCTCGACCAGCGGCTGGTCCATCACCGACCGCCAGACCACGCTGTTCGGACGTATCGGCGAACCCGGTGTGGGTCCGGTTCCGGGCCTGCGGGAGTTTCATCGCGATGCCGACCAACGCCTCGGCTATTACGCAGGTGGCAGTGCCAAGTATCTCGATGCGCTCGAACTACGCGTGTTGCACTATGACAACCGCGCCAACGCCAATACGTTCTCCTATGGGCTGAACGATTTCGCCTGGCGCACCAAGTTCAACAGCGCCGGATTGCGCTGGACGCCGGCCGATCAATGGACCGTGATAGCCCAGTGGCTTGGCGGCACGACGGTCGAGGGCGATTCGGGATTCAACACGGCGGTATTGACTGACTATTACGCATACGAATTCCATGCGGCCTTCGTGCTGGTGAGCTGGCAACGCGGACCCGACCGGGTGTCGGCACGCTACGATAGCTTCGAGATGCACCAGACCCAGTCGGATGACCTGTTCAACAACGATCGCGGCCATGCCTGGACCCTGGCTTACGAGCGCGAGTTGAGCAAATCCTGGAGCGTGGTGCTGGAAGCACTGCAGATCGACAGCAGCCTTGCGGACCGGGTCCAGATCGGCGAGCCGGTAGCGGCGGTCGAACGCGAACTGCAGCTGGCGGTCCGGCTGCAGCTGTAGCGCTAGCTGAGCGCGCTGTCCTGTCCCTCGATCACCCGCGGCTCGCTCGGTGTCCTGATCTCCACGCGCACTTCCCCGCAGGCCTGCACCGGCGAGCCATCGCCTGGCGGGGATCGCAGCCTCACCTGGCGCGCCCAGGTCACCGCCAAATCGTCAAACCGCCGATCGCCGGAAGACTCCATGACTGCGGCACTGAAGATGGTCCGGTCCGGAGCAAGGCACACTCTTACGATGGCCACTTCACCAGGCGTGAAGCGAGGCGCGGCGACCACGAATGATACCGGCGCATCGTCGAACGGCGCCTGGGCAACATGCTTCACAGCGGGCGGCACCATGGGGCGCGGCCGGGCGATCGCACAGCCCGCCACGGAGGCGATACACACTGCGATGACGATAACGATCCGCATCGATATGCCGCACTTACACTGCAGTTTCGGCCCAGCCGGCCGCATAATGATACGCCGGTCGGGGCGCGCTGTACCTGCGGATATCGGCCGCGCGCTGGCCCCGTAAGCGATTGATTTGGCATTATTCATTGGCATGCTTGGCGCCAGCGGCATGATGGGCGGCCGGCGCAGCGCATCGGCGGGGATTATCGACCATGAGCCAGCAGCATCAGCTCATCGATCTCAGTCACACGCTCGAGCACGGCATGATCACCTACAAGGGACTGCCGGCACCGCTGATCTGCGATTACCTGTCGCGTGAAGCCTCGCGCCGTCGGTACGCGCCGGGAACCGAGTTTCACATCGGCAAGATCGAGATGGTGGCCAACACCGGCACCTATCTGGACAGTCCGTTCCACCGTTACGCCGATGGCAAGGATCTCTCGCAGCTACCGCTGGACGCCGTCGCCGCACTGCCATGCGTCGTGGCGCGCGTCGACCCGGGACCTGCCCGTGCGATCGATTCGCTGGGGTTGTCTGCGCAGCAGGTGCGCGGCCGGGCGGTACTGGTGCACACCGGTTGGGATCGCCACTGGCGCACCGACCAGTACTTCGAGGGACATCCGTACCTGACCGGCGCGCTGGCCCAGTGGCTGCTCGATGCCGGTGCCGTGCTGGTGGGTATCGATTCGCACAACATCGATTGCGCCGATGGCGGTGAGCGGCCGGTGCACTCGGTGCTGCTGCGCCACGATATACCGATCGTCGAACATCTGTGCGGGCTCGCTGCAGTTCCGGAGCACGGCGCCAGGTTCTTCGCCATGCCGGTCAAGGTCAAGGGCTTCGGCACCTTCCCGGTGCGCGCCTTTGCCATGCTCGACTAATAGCGATTATCGTTGTGACGGTGGACCGGGCCGTCGCCTGACGCATACGCGCGAGCCCTTGCAACGACGATGCGGCGCCCTCATTGAAAGGATCGGGAGAAACACAATGAGTGCAACGCTGCACGTCGTTTGTCCGCACTGTAGTGCGGTGAATCGACTACCGGACGAACGGCTCGCCCAGGAGCCGAAATGCGGCAGCTGCCATCAGCTGCTATTCACCGGGCATCCGGTCGCACTGACCTCCGCCAGCTTGCAGACCTACATCAATCGAAATGACATTCCATTGGTGGTGGATTTCTGGGCGCCCTGGTGCGGTCCGTGCCTGGCGATGGCACCGCAGTACGCGCAGGCGGCGGGGATGCTTGAACCGCGGGTGCGTCTGGCCAAGCTGGACACACAGAGCGAGCAGCAGGCCGGCGCCCAGTTTGCCATCCGCAGCATTCCGACCATGGTGTTATTCAAAGGCGGCCGTGAAGTGGCGCGCCAATCCGGGGCCATGGGGAGCGCGGACATCGTGCGCTGGGTGCAAAGCCGGTTGTGAGGCGGTATAAGCCCGCATGACCCAGTCGTCGCGCATGCCGGCCATATTCGTCGGGCACGGTAATCCGATGAATGCCCTGGCTCGAAACCAGTACACCGACGGCTGGCGACAACTTGGCCGCACCTTACCGATACCGAGCGCGATCCTGTGTGTCTCGGCGCACTGGTACGTGCCCAACCTGGCGGTAACGGCTATGCAGCAGCCGCGCACCATCCACGATTTCGGCGGCTTTCCTCGTAAACTGTATGCGGTAGCCTACCCGGCGCCCGGATCGCCCCAACTGGCGCAGCGTATCGTGCGAATGCTGGCGCCGCTCGCGGTGCAGCTTGACCACAGTTGGGGACTGGACCACGGCAGCTGGTCGGTGCTGAGGCACGTGTATCCTGACGCGGCAATCCCGGTGCTCCAATTGAGCATCGACGAGACCCGCGACGCGGCCGCTCACTACCAGATCGCCGGCCGCCTGGCCCCGTTGCGCGACGACGGCGTGCTGATTCTTGGCAGCGGCAATATAGTGCACAACCTGCATGCCTATGCCTGGGGCAATCACACCGCTGCCGCCTACGATTGGGCGCTCAGATTCGAACACCTGGCGCGCCGATTGCTGGCTGATGGGGATTTCGCGCCGCTGGTGGACTATGAGTCGCTGGGCGCGGATGCGCTGCTATCGGCTCCGACGCCCGATCACTACCTGCCGCTGCTCTATGTCATTGCGCAGCGGCAGCAGGATGAGCCGGTAAGCTTCCCGGTGGCAGGATTTGACGGCGGCTCGATCTCGATGCTGTCAGTGCGTATCGGATGAGGCCAACCGCGCGCCGTATTGCCCTGGTGGTACTCGCGGCGCTGCTGATCGGCGTGCATTACGCACGCCGCCTGTCGCCTGGTGCATCGCATTCCTCCGCCGCTCCGCCAGCAGCAACCTCGCCGGCGGATCAGCTACGCTTTGGCGCGCTGCTGCTGCGCCGCTGCGAAATCGGCCGCCGCGGCTTTGGCGGAGTCGGCACCTTGGACGCCTATTGCATCGGCTTTGACGTCCCAGAGGACTGGGATGCGCCTTCCACCCGGCATATCCAGCTGCGGGTGGCCATCGTGCGCAGCGCCGCGGTGCACAGCGACACTGATCTCGTGGCCTTTCTGGACGGCGGGCCCGGGGGCGCCGCGACCGAGGATTACCCGGAAATTGCGCCGGCACTGCAAGCCGTGCTCGAGCGGCGCGATATCCTGCTGGTCGATCAGCGTGGCACCGGTGACTCCAATGCACTCGCCTGTCCCGCGAGCAGTGCTGCCGGCCGCGAGTCGCCGCTAGTCGCCGAACCCCAGGATCTGGCCGGCCTGCAGCGGCTACTGCAGCAATGTCTGGCGGCGGTTCGCAGCCACGCGGCGCCCGAGCACTATACGACCACCGATGCCGTTCGCGATCTGGAGGCGATCCGGGTGGCGCTCGGCGCACCGCAGCTCAACCTGCTCGGCATTTCCTACGGCACGCGCGTCGCGCAGCAGTACGCCGCACGCTATCCGCACTCGGTGCGCAGTATCGTGCTGGACAGTGTGGTCCCCAACTCCCTGGTGCTCGGTAGCGAGCACGCGCGCAATCTCGAACAGGTGCTGCGCTCACTGTTCGCGCGCTGTAGTGCCGACGAACGCTGCAGGCAGAGCTTTGGCGACTCCTATGCGACGCTGTACCGCGTACGTGATCGGCTGCGCGCGCAGCCGCAAGCACTGTCACTGCGTGATCCGTCCACCTTCGAACCGCTGCATCTGAACTTCAGCGCCGCGGACCTGGCAACGGTGGTGCGCATCAACGTCTACAGCCCGCTTACCGCCGCATTGCTGCCATTGACGCTACACCAGGCCGATCAAGGCAACTACGCGCCGCTCGCCGGGCAGAAGAAGTGGATCGCGGATGACCTGGGCAGCCATATCGATAACGGCATGGAACTGTCGGTGATCTGCGCTGAAGACGCGGATCTGCTGTCGGTGCGGCCCGAAGATGCCGCGACGCTGCTTGGCAATGATCAGATCGCCAAGATTCAGTCGGCCTGCTCGGTATGGCCGCGCGGCTCCCGGCCGGCGAACTTCCACCAGCCATTGGCATCGGCGCTGCCGGTGCTGCTGCTGGCAGGCCAGCGCGATCCGGTGACCCCGCCTGCCTACGCCGAGCAGATGCTGCGCACGCTGCCCAACGCGCGACTGCTGCTCGCGCCCGGGCAGGGCCACGGCGTGATCGGTGCCGGCTGCATGCCGCGCCTGGTCGTAGATTTCATCCAGGAACTGAAGCCGCGAGCGCTCGATGATCGGTGCCTGCTGCAGCTCGGTGATATTCCCGCGTTCATCGACTTCAATGGTGCATCGCCGTGATCGACGTCGAACAGCTGCATAAATCCTTCGGCGACAAGGTCGCGGTGCAAGAGGTGACATTCAGCGCGCGCGACGGGCAGATCACCGGCCTGCTCGGGCCCAACGGCGCCGGCAAGACCACCACGCTGCGCATGCTCTATACGCTGTTGAAGCCGGACCGCGGGCGCATCAGCGTCGACGGCGTGGACGCGGCATTGCATCCGCTCGAGGTGCGGCGCCGCCTCGGCGTTCTGCCGGACGCACGCGGCCTGTACAAACGACTCACCGCGCGCGAGAACATCGCCTATTTCGCACAGCTGCACGGCATGGACGACGCGCTGATTCGCCGCCGCACTGATGCCCTGATCGCGACGCTGGCGATGCAAGACATCGCCGAGCGCCGCGTTGAGGGATTCTCGCAGGGCGAGCGCGTCAAGACTGCGATTGCGCGCGCGCTGGTGCACGATCCGCGCCATATCGTTCTGGATGAACCGAGCAACGGCCTGGACGTCATCGCCACGCGCGGCCTGCGCGACTTCCTGCGGCAGCTTAAGGCTGAGGGCCGATGCGTGCTGTTCTCGACTCACATCATGCAGGAGGTGGCGGCACTGTGCGACCGTATCGTCATCATCGCTGCCGGTCGGGTGGTGGCGGATGGCTCAGCGGAAGCGTTGCGCGAGCAGGCCGGGGAACGCAGCCTGGAAGAGGCGTTCGTAAAGATCATCGGCGCCGCCGCGGTCGAAGGACTGGCATGAGCCCGACGCTGGCGGTGTTTGTGAAGGAGTGCCGCGAAAGCCTGCGCGATAAGCGCGTGCTGCTCAATGCCCTGGTGTTGGGCCCACTGTTCGCCCCGGTGTTGTTCGTCGGGCTGCTGCGCTTCACCATCGCCCACCAGATCGAGCAGGCCGACAAACCGCTGCCGGTGGTCGTGATCGGCGCCGAACGCGCCCCCGAGCTGGTGACGGCACTCAAGCAGCAGGGCATGGAGATGCTGCCCCCGGTCAGCGACATCGAGACCGCGGTGCGCGAGCAGCGGGTCGCGCTGGCGCTGCGAATCGCCGATGGTTTCGCCGAGGACTGGCGCGCGGGTCGGCCGGCGCAGGTCGACATCATCTACGATTCCTCGCAACGCGCGGGCGGCAGCCAGGTTCAGCGCCTGCGCGCCATGCTGCAGAGCTATTCCGGGCGCACTGGTGCCATGCGGCTGATCGCTCGTGGTCTGGTGCCATCGTCGGGCACCGTGTTGTTGCTCGCGTCGCGCGATCAGGCCACGCCACAGGCGCGCGGTGCTCTGCTGTTCGGGATGCTGCCCTATTTCCTGATTCTCTCCAGCTTCATCGGCGGCATGTGGCTCGCGATCGACTCCACCGCCGGCGAACGCGAGCGCCTGTCGCTCGAGCCGCTGCTGATAAATCCGGTACCGCGCGCACAGATCCTGCTGGGCAAGTTGTACGCTGCCGCCGCGTTCAGCTTCACCAGCCTGACGCTCGGGCTGGCGGCGTTCGCGCTGGCAGCGCGGCTGCTGCCGTCGCGGCATTTCGAGATGAGCCTGAATGTCGAGCCTCGGGTCATCGGCACCATCCTGCTGCTGATGCTGCCGGTGGTGTTCCTGATCGTGATCTCACAGATGCTGGTGGCAGCGTACGCCAGAAGCTATCGCGAGGCGCAAACCTACGTCGGGTTGTTGCAGCTGCTGCCGCTGATTCCATCGGTCGCGTTGAGCGTGGCGCCGGTGACACCGCAGCTGTGGATGTATGCGCTGCCGCTGATCGGCCAGCAGTTGACGATGCTGCGCTTGCTGCGCGGCGAGGCGGTGACGGCGCTGCCGCCGGCGCTGTGCAGCCTGGTCACGATAGTGGCCGCGATCGTGGCCTTCCTGCTCGCCAGGCGGATTTACGATTCAGAGCGGCTGGCAGTAAACGCCTAGCGGGCCGGCCAGCGGCTGGTCCACCGCACGGCGCCGTGCCGTCAGTGTTATGTTGATCCTCCATGGACGACGGTCGGCTCAGGCAATTCATCGAGCGCCATTCGCGCCTGTTCATTTTGACCGGCGCCGGCTGCAGCACCGAATCGGGCATCCCTGACTATCGCGACGCGGACGGCGGCTGGAAA
>Ga0302314_10004119_pt1 | contig 26780 bp, 23 predicted proteins | sample III_Palsa_N2_3_FD_200533 | JGI IMG/M metagenome (GOLD analysis project Ga0302314, IMG submission 200533) | Peat permafrost microbial communities from Stordalen Mire near Abisko, Sweden - III_Palsa_N2_3 | ecosystem: Environmental > Terrestrial > Soil > Palsa > Peat permafrost | place: Sweden...
GGCCGGTGATGTAGTCCTCGGTAGCCCGCTGCGACGGGTTCGCGAAGATCCGCGGGGTGTCGTCGATCTCGATCAGCTTGCCCGGCTTGCCGGTGCCCTCGATGTTGAAGAAGGCGGTGCGGTCCGACACGCGAGCGGCCTGCTGCATGTTGTGGGTCACGATGACTATCGTGTACTCGTTCTTGAGCTGGGCGATCAGGTCCTCGATGGCGAGGGTGGAGATCGGGTCGAGCGCGGAGCAGGGCTCGTCCATCAGCAGCACGTCCGGGGACACGGCGATGGCGCGGGCGATGCACAGCCGCTGCTGCTGGCCGCCGGACAGGCCCATGCCGGGCTTGTTCAGCCGGTCCTTGACCTCGTTCCACAGGTTGGCCCCGCGCAGCGACTGCTCCACGACGCCGGCCATGTCGCTCTTGCGCACGCCGTTGAGCTTCAGGCCCGCGGCCACGTTCTCGTAGATCGACATGGTCGGGAACGGGTTCGGCCGCTGGAAGACCATGCCGATCGTCCGGCGCACCGCCACCGGGTCCACGCCCGGACCGTACAGGTCCACGTCGTCGAGCAGGACCTTGCCCTCGACCCGGGTGCCGGGGATGACCTCGTGCATCCGGTTCAGGGTGCGCAGCACGGTGGACTTACCGCAGCCCGAGGGGCCGATGAAGGCGGTGACGGTGCGGGGCTCCACGGTCAGGCTGATGTCCTCGATAGCCCGCGTCGAGCCGTAGTAAGCCGACAGTCCGGAGACGTCGATTCGCTTGGCCATGGTTACTCAGTCTTCTCTCTTCAGCTTCGACACGGACTTACCGGGAGGCGGCCGGGGCCTTCCACCAGGCGATCAGGCGGGCGATCAGGTTGAGCAGCATCACGAGGATGATCAGCGTGAGCGCCGCGGCCCAGCCGCGGTTGATCGCGGTCTGCAGGCTGTTCTGCGACTCGCTGAACACGAACAGCGGCAGCGAGCCCTGCGGCTGGCTGAACGGGTTCGCGTTGATCGACTCCGACACGCCCACCAGCAGCAGCACCGGAGCCGTCTCACCCATGATGCGGGCGATACCGAGCATCATGCCGGTGACGATACCCGGAAGCGCGGTCGGCAGCACCACCTTGACGATGGTGCGCCACTTCGACACGCCGAGCGCGTACGAGGCCTCGCGCAGCGCCGGGGAGACCAGGCGGAGCATCTCCTCGGTGGAGCGGATGGCGATCGGCATCATCAGGATCAGCAGCGCCAGCGAGGCGGCGAAGCCCGAGCCGGTCTTGCTGATGCCGAGGCCGAGGACCCAGAAGGACAGGATGAACAGGCCGGCCACGATCGAGGGCAGGCCCATCATGACGTCCACGAAGAACGTCACCGCCTGCGCCAGCCGGTGCCGCTGGCCGTACTCGACCAGGTAGACCGCGACGAGCAGGGAGAGCGGGATGGTGATCACCGCGGCGAGGCCGACCTGCTCCAGGGTGCCCAGGATGGCGTGGTACGCGCCGCCGTTGGACTGCGACTCGGACACGTTGCGCATCGAGTGCATCAGGAAGTAGACGTCGAAGTCCTTGGCACCCTTGGAGATCACCGTCCAGAGGATGGAGATCAGCGGGATGATCGCGATGACGAACGCGAGGACCATGACGCCGTAGGCGATGTTGTTCTTGGCCTTGCGGACGGGGTTGGGCTGCGAGAGGGACATCAGGCTCCGGCCTTCCCGGCGCGACGGACGACGAGGCGGGCGATGTAGTTGACGAGCAGCGTCAGCACGAACAGCACAAGGCCGGAGGCGATCAGCGCCTGGCGTCCGGTGGTGAAGGCATCCCCGAACGAGGTGGCGATGTTCGCGGCGATCGTGTTGCCGCCGGGCTGCAGGATCCGAGTGACCAGGCCGGGCACCGAGGTCAGCACCATGGCGACGGCGATGGTCTCGCCGAGCGCGCGGCCGAAGCCGAGGATGATCGCGCTGGTGACTCCGGAGCGGCCGTAGGGCAGCACCGCGTACCGGATCATCTCCCACTTGGTCGCGCCGAGCGCGTAGGCCGCCTCGATCTGCTCGCGCGGGGTCTGCTTGTAGATCTCCCGGGCGATCGCCGCGATGATCGGCAGGATCATGATCGCGAGCACTACTCCGGCGGTGAAGATCGAGCTGCCGTAGGTGCCGTTGGTCTTGAACATCGGGATCCAGCCGAGCACGTCCGAGATCAGCTTGGAGACCCCGGCCATGTGGTTGTCCAGCACCAGCAGGCCCCACAGGCCGTAGACCACGCTGGGCACGGCGGCCAGCAGGTCGATGATGTAGCCGAAGACGGTGCCGAGAGCGCGCGGCGCGTAGTGCGTGATGAACAGTGCCACCGCGATCGCGATCGGGGCCCCGATCAGCACGCCGATCAGCGAGGTGATCAGCGTGCCGAAGGCGATGGCGGCGATGCCGAACTCGGGGACGCCGTTGGGCGTGTTGTTGCCGTCCGGGTCCCAGGTGAAGGAGGTGAGGAAGTTCACCTTGTCCACGCTGATCGCCTGCTCCGCCTGATAGATCAGGAAGGCGGCGATGGCGGCCATCAGGACAAGGATGAAGATGGCAGCGCCGCGGGCGCTGCCTCCGAAGATCCGGTCGCCGAGACCGGCCTTCGCGGTCAGTGCCGAGGGCGTCGGGTCGGGCTTGGGCGCCCGGCCCTCCGACTCGGCTACCGCCGGCGGGGTGTCGCTGCTCATGGGAACTTCCTCACCTCCTACCGGAATCCAACGGTGACTAGGACAGGGAGCTGATGACGGTCGCGTCCGTGGCCTGCAGGCTCGTCGGCAGCTCGACGTAGCCGAGCGACTGGAAGCTGCTCTGCGCCGAGGCCGAGACCAGGTAGGTCAGGAAGCCCTTGATCAGCGGCAGCGCGGTCGAGTCGTTGCCGGTGCCACAGGCGATCTCGTAGCTCACCAGGGTCGCCGGGTAGGCGTCGGCGGCGGCGTAGGTGTAGTCGAACGCCACCTTGGTGTCCTCGCCGGACTGCGTGACCTTGGCCTTGGCGATGAAGTTCGCCGCGTTGGCCTGGGTCAGCTTGACGAAGGTGCCGGAGGCGTTGGAGACCTCGGCGTAGCTCAGGCTGTCCTGGGTCGCGTAGGAGTACTCGGCGTAGCCGACGGCGCCCGGGGTGGCCTTGACCTTGGCCGCCACCGCGGAGGAGCCCTTGGCGCCCTGGCCCGCCTTGCCCGGCCACTGCTTGTTGGCCGCGGCGAAGCCGCCCAGGTTGTTCAGGTAGTTCGAGAAGTTGTACGAGGTGCCGGACGTGTCCGAGCGGTAGAACGGCTGGATCGTCAGGTTCGGCAGCGTCACGCTGGGGTTGTCCGCCTTGATCGCGGTGTTGTCCCAGTTGGTGATGGTGCCGTCGAAGATCGCGGCCAGGTTCTTCGCCGAGAGGTTCAGCGAGCTGACGCCCGGAACGTTGAAGATGACGGCGATGCCGCCGGCGACGGCCGGGATGTCCACGGCGCTGCCGGTGCCGCAGCGACCCTCGGTCTTGACCTGCCCGGCCTGCGTGGTGCTCAGGGCGTAGTCGGAGCCGGCGAAGTCGGCCTGCTTCTGGATGAAGGCGGTGACGCCCGCGCCGGAGCCGTCGGCGTTGTAGTTGATCGTGACGCCGGAGCACGAGGTCTGGTAGGCCTTGACGGCCGCCGAGATCGCGTTCGCCTGCGCGGTCGAGCCGGCGCCGTTCAGGGTGCCGGACGGGCACGACATGGCCGCGCCGGAGCCGCTGGAGCTGGCCGACGTGGACGTCGTCGTGCTGCCGCCATTGTTGTTCGAACCACACGCGCTGAGCGCAAGAGTCGCGGCCACAGCCACGCCGGCCACAGCGCCATACCGCTGAAACTTCACGGGGGAAGTCCCTTCCGTCCTGGGACCGGCGGTGCCCCGCCGGAGTTCAAGGCTTCTATTGCTGACCTCCCGAACCTAGGCAGACGTGGTGAATGAGTGGGCCTTGAAAGGTGAACCGGGGGTTAACGGCCCCAAGACATTGGCGCCGGAAAGGTTAAGAATCGGTCTCGGAGCCGCTGGCCAGGGGCTTAAAGTCGGCTCTCGGGGCGTTCCGTGAGGATTGCGGAAGATGAACAGGCTCTTGGGCCGTTCAGGCGGTGCCGGGGTGTCTGGAAAACGTCGGAAAGCCGGGGAGGGCGCCAGCTCTCCCCGACTTGTCTAGTCATCTTTCATTCACGGGCGACCGCGACCGGGAATTCAACCCAGCAGGAACTCGCACCACACGGACTTGCCCTCGGGCAATTGGCGGCAGCCCCAGGAAGCGGCGAGCGACGCGACGATGCCGATGCCGCGCCCGTCCTCGTCGGTCGCCTCGGCCCGCCGCCGCCGCGGCAGGTGGTCGTCCCCGTCGCAGACGTCGACGATCAGCCGCCGGTCGGTGCGCCGCAGCCGCAGCCGCACCGGGGGACGGCCGTGGATCGCCGCGTTGGCCACCAGTTCGCTGACCGCGAGCACGCCCATGTCGGCCAGCTCGTCGCCGAGCTGCCAGCTGCGCAGCACCCCGGAGGCGAAGGCCCTGGCATGCGCCGCGATCTCGGTGCCGCCGACGAGGTCCACCGCGGCCGAGCGGAACAGCGCGGCCCGCTCGCCCTGCCACTGCGGGACGTGCACCACGAGCAGCGCCACGTCGTCGTCGTGGTCCAGCGGCAGGGCCATCCCGGCCAGCAGCTCGTCGCGCACCTGGTCCACCGGGCCGCCGCGGCGCACGGAGATCCCGGCGCGGGTCGTACTGAGCGTCGCCCCCAGCGTGGCGCCGAGGGTCGCGTTGAGGGAGCTCGAGTCCAGACCCGCCGCCTCGTCCTGCTGGCGCTCGACCAGCGGCGCGTAGCCGAGGACCTCGCGCAGCCGGGCGAACTGCTCCTCGAGGTCGGCGCCGCGCCGCTCGAACAGGCCGTCGGTGTAGAAGGCGAGGTACGAGTCGGCCGGGATCGCGACGCTCGCCTCCTGCCAGGTCCACTCGCCGGTGCCGAGCGGCGGCCCGGCCGCGGCGTCGAGGTCGACCACGGAGCCGTCCGGGCGGCGTAGCAGCGGGGCCGGGTGGCCGGCCGCGGCGTAGGTCAGGGTCTGCTCGTCCGGGTCGTAGACCGCGTAGACGCACGAGGCCAGTGCGCCGAGGTCGCACAGCCCGGCGCGCGCGGAACCGGCGTTGTAGGCGACGCCCTCGAGCTCGGCCGCGTGCCGGTCGAGGTGCAGGATCAGCTCGCCGGGCGGCAGGTTGGCCGCGGCGTACGCACGGACCGCCGCGCGCAGCTGGCCCATGATCGCGGCGGCGTGCACCCCCCGCCCCATCACGTCGCCCATCACGAAGGCGGTGCGCCCGGCGCCGAGCGGGATCACGTCGTACCAGTCCCCGCCGACCTGGAACTCGCTGGCGGCCGGACGCTTCGCCGAGGAGTACTGCTCAGCGCCGCCGGGCCGCATCGTCTCGCCGAGCTGGTCCGGCTCGCCCGCGGCGGGCAGGTAGCACCCGGCGATCCGCAGCTCGTCGGGCTGGGAGAGCCGCTGCGGCAGCAGGGCGCGCTGCAGGGCGACGGCGGCGTTGCGCTGGCGGCGTTCGGCCCGCTGCAGCCGGCGCAGCTCGGCGGCCTGGTCCGAGGTGTCGATCAGGTGCAGCAGCACGCCCTCGATCGGCTCGTTCTCCGAGGCCCGCACCGGGGAGCAGGTCACCCGGAGCACCGCGGGCCGGCCGGAGGGCCCGTACTCCGGCACCCGCACCTCGGGCGCGGTGAAGACGGTGCCGGTCGCGTGCACCAGGGCGAGCGCGTCGAGCAGGCCGAGCCGCGCGAGCACCGGAACCGCCTCGGCCAGCGGCAGGCCGGTCGGCCCGCGGCCCTGGCCCGGGTGCGGCGGCCGCGGGTGGCCGAGGCCGAAGCCGCCGCGGAAGGCCGGGTTCGCGTAGTCGAGCACGTAGTCGGGGCCCTCGACGACCGCCACCGCGCCCGGCGCCGCGTCGAACACGGCGTGCAGCGCGGCCGAGGCGCCGAGCGGCGCCGAATCCGGCTGCGGCCCGCGCGGGCCCGGCAGCCGCCAGTCGCGCGCGGCCTCGTCCTCGCCGGCGTACAGCGGGTGGGCGGGGGTGGACGTGTCGGACTTCCAAGACACGGGTGGGTGCGTCCCTTCAAGACTGCTGCGCTCACGCGCTCGAAGCCGCCGCGTGCCAAGGCAGGACGCCGCGAATTTTCGGAATATCCAGTCTGCCGGAAACGCCGCGAGCCCACGGTGGGGGAGACCGCGCAGGCATTCGATCACGCCCGGCCGCGCCCCCGCACCACCCCGGCTGAGCTGGCTCTTTGCGGAAACGGCGGAGAGCGCGCGGTGACCTGAACGGATGACAAGCTATTCGATAGTTGATACTTATGGCATACGGGTGCGTAGATTCCCGGCCGGTCGCCCCGCCGGGTCAGCCGCAGCCCGGGATGGCCGCCGAACTCCCGCTCTCGCTCTGCGCGAGCTGCAGCAGCCCGCACAGCGTCGTGTCCGCGACCAGCCACTTGCCGCCCTGGTAGACCGCGTTGCCGGCCATCGCGTTCTCCACGACCTGCCCGCTGAGCGAGATCGAGTAGGTGACGTCGGCCTTCGTCGAGGAGGGGAAGGTGACGTTCTGCACGTCGGCCGTGACCTCGCCGACCATCGGGTTCGCGGCGAAGGCCTGGACGGCGCTGGACATCGTGGACGTGCCGTTCTGCAGCAGCGTCTCCTTCTGCGCGATCGGCGTGGTCTTGGAGAAGAAGGTGGTCCAGGTCTGCTTGACGGCCGTCGTCGCACTGGCGGTGTCGAAACTGCTGCCGGTCGTCGGGCTCGGCGTGTTGGATCCCGAGGTGGTGCTGCTGCACGCGGCCAGCGCGCCGGCGAGGGCCAGCAGTACCAGAATGTTCTGGAAATTATGCGACTGAGCTGGTCTTATGCCGTTCATGGCTGTCTCTCCCGCGTGAGACGGAACTGAAATACCATTATCTCGCCGCTTGGAACGATTGGGGAGTTTTGGGCATGGTTGATCCGCCGAGACGCATCGCCGCAGCGCTGGCCGGTGCGGGGATGCTGCTCTGCGTGCTCGGCTGGTACCAGATCTCCGGGCAGCCGACCGTCCCCCAGCAGTTGCCGTACCTCGCCTCCGCGACGATCCCGGGCGCCGCGCTGCTGGTCGTGGGCCTGGTGCTGGCCCTGCGTACGCCGCTGCGGCGCGGGTCTGAGCGTCGGTCCCCGGCTCCCGAAGCGGCGCCTGGCCTTTGGCGCGTCCCCGACGGCCGGTACGTCCATGCGGCTGACTGCCCGCTGCTCGACGGGCGCACCGACTTGATCGCCGTTGCCGAGGACGCGGCCGCATCCCCCTCCTGCCCGCTGTGTAGTCGCTGATGAGCAGCGGCGCCGCCGACCTGGCCGTGGCCGGGCTCGGGACGGGCGCCGTCGCCGCGCTTTCCGGCCTCGGGGTGCTGGCCACGTACCGGGTGACCGGCGTGCTCAACGTGGCCTTCGGCGCCGTCGGCATGTTCGCCGCGTACCTGGAGCGCGCGCTGGTCCGGGACATGCATCTGCCGGTCTACGTCGCGGGCTTCGTCGTCGTCCTCTGCTTCGCCCCGGTGCTCGGGTTCTGTCTGGAGGCCGCGGTCTTCGGCCCGCTGCAGGCACGCGCGGCGGACGCGGGACGGCTGCTGACGGCCGGATTCGGCGTCACAGTGCTGCTCGTCGGCATCGCGACCGCGGTGTGGGGCGAGCAGGCGCGCACCGACGCGCCCTCGCTGCTGCCGGGCGGAACCTCCCACATCGGCGGCGTGGACGTGCCGTCCGCCGTGCCGATCGAACTCGCCATCGTGCTGCTCGTGGCGCTCGGACTGACGTGGTTCTCCCGCGGCGGCCCGGCGATCCGCGCCGTCATCGACGACCGACGGCTCGCCGAACTGGCCGGGCTGCCCGCGCGGAGGCTGGCGCGCGTCGGCTGGATCCTCGGCACGATGCTCGCGGCGCTGACCGGCGTGTTGCTGGCCCCGCAACTGCGCTTCGACCCGCCGACGCTGACGCTGGTCATCTTCGAGACCTTAGGCGTGGCCATCGCGGCCCGGCTGCGGAGCGCCCCGCTCGCGATCCTTTTCGCGTTCGGCGCGGCGATCGGCCAGGCCGAGCTCACCGGCGTCCACCTGTCCGGCGCGGCCGGATCGGTGCTGGACGCGGTGCGCTCGAACCTCTTCGTCGTGCTGCTGTTGCTCGCGACGTGGGCGACGCCTGCTTTTTCCGGTGCCGTGTCCGCTGTTTCCGCTCTTCCCCGGCGTGGTTCCCGCCTCCTGCCGCCCTACCTCCTGCTCATCGTCTTCGCCCTCTTCGCCTGGGTCCTGCGGCCCGTCGACCTGCACGCCGGGCTCGCGATCCCCGCGCTCGCCCTCGTCCTGCTGTCATTCCGGGTGCTGCACAGCGCCGGACTGCTTTCGCTCGGGCAGGCGGGCCTGGCCGGGATCGGGGCGCTGGCCGCGGGATGGGCATCGGGCTGGGGAATCCTGGCCGCGCCGTTGGCCGGAGCCGTCGTCGCGGTCGTGCTCGCGCTCCCGGTGCTCCGGCAGGCCGGACTGCACCTGGCCGTCGCGACGCTCGCCGCGGCCACCGCGCTCAGCAGCTTCCTGTTCGACCAGCCGCTGTTCACCCCGTCGTCCGTGCAACGCCCGTCGTTCGCCGAGTCGGATCGCGCGTTCCTGTACCTCGAACTCGCCCTCGTCGTCCTCGCGCTGCTTGCTTTGACAGCCCTCGTCCACGGCCCCGGAGCGCTGCGCCTGACAGCCTTGCGGGACAGCGAAAATGGCGCTCGAACAGCGGGAATCGCCGTCGACCTGGAACGTCTGGCCGTATTCGCCGGGGCCGGCGCCGTGGCCGCGCTCGGCGGCGCGCTGTGGGCGGCGGGCGACCAGGTCTTCGACCCGACGGCCTTCGAACCGGCGCAGGGCCTGATCTGGTTCGCGGCAGCCGCGGCGGTCGGATTCGCCGACTCCACGGCGCTCATCGCCGCCGCGATCGTGCTCGTCATCGCGGACAGCTACGTCGCCGGAGCGTCGGCGATCCTCGTCGGCGCGGCCACGCTGGTGCTGCCAAGGCTGCGCGCGCGTTGGGAAGGGGTGACGTCGCATGCCCGCGCTCACCTGTGACGACGTCCGCCTGCGCTACGGCGGCATCGAGGTCCTGCACGGAATCCGGCTGGCGCTCGCGTACGGCACGTTCTCCGCGCTGGTCGGCCCGAACGGCGCGGGCAAGACGACGCTGCTGGACTGGTGCGCGGGCGCAGCTACCGAAGCCTCAGCCGCCAGCGGCACCCTGCGGCTCGACGGCCGCGAGGCGACGACGTGGTCCGCTTCCCGCCGAGCGTCCGCGGGCCTGCGCTACGTCCCCTTCGAGCGCAACGTCTTCCCCGGCCTGTCAGTGCTCGACAACCTGCGCGCCACCGCCGGACCCGTCGGCAGCGAATCAGCGTTCTCCCGCTTCCCCGAACTCGCCCGCCTCGCCTCCCGCCCCGCCGGCGTACTTTCCGGCGGCGAACGGCAGTTGCTCGCCGTGGCCGGCGCGCTGTGCGGCCGTGGCAGGATCCTGCTGCTCGACGAGCCGACGCACGGCCTCGCCCCGACGCTCGTCGACCGCGTGCTCGACGAGCTGGCCAGGATCGCACGCGAGGACGGCCGCGCGGTGCTCATCGCCGAGCCGCAGCTGAACCTCGTAGCCCGGCACGTCGACTTCGTCTGGGCCTTGGAGCGCGGCCTGCGCCTGTCCGCGTCCGGCGCCTAGTTCGCCTTGTACGACAGGACCGGCACCGTGAAGCAGTTCGTGTCCATATTCGACACCTGCGTCACCCAGCCGCCGTGACCGCCATCCGCGGAATCCTGCCAGCGTGCGACGTTAAGGCAGCCTCGCGTCGTGGCCCCGGGACGAGCGACGATGAACGAGGTCGGGATCAGCAGCCCGTGCCCGTCATACGTCGTATCCCGGTTCATGTATCCCTCCACACAAGTGCGGGTCACGTCGCTGCCGCAGGACCTGATCGCATCCGTCAGCCACTGCGCCGACGCCCAGCCGTCCAGCTCCCACATCGACAGATCCGGCGCGCGCGACGGGAAGTACTTGGCCATCGCGGCGCGGAAGGCGGCGATGACCGGGTACTGCGTGTCCTCGTAGCTCAGCTCGTCGGACGTCGCATACAGGACATTGCGACACTTCGGCGCGTTCGCATAGTCCGTCGACACGGTCTGGTCCCAGCTCTGCGGGGTGGTGACCTTGGCGATCAGGTTGACACCGGCCTGGTCGAGCGCCGTGCAGAGGGACCCGTTTCCGGTCGTGTCGATGGCATCGAAGACGATCTGCACCCCGCGCGCCTTCATATCGGCCGCCGCGGCGGCGAAGTTCGGCAGCGCGAAGTCGAGTTGCTCGGTGACGACCGTGTACCCCTCGGCGCGCAGCCCGGCCGCCTCCATCTGCCCGTAGCTGATCGAGTCGGGCTGGTTGTACTCGACGACCGCCGCGACGTGTGCGCCGAGCTTCTCCTTGAAGTAGGCGTAGATCTCGGTCGAGGAGTAGAGCGTGCCGTTGAATCCGACGGTGCCGTCAAGCGGTTCGTCGGACCCGTAGATCGAATAAAGGTGCGGATACTGGTCGTAAGCCTGGTCGATCGGCTCGCCGCCTATGTCCGGCACGTCCTTCGCGCTGACGTACGAGGCGCCCGCGTAGTCGAAGATCGAGTTCCCGGCGAAGGCGAAGACCTGGTCGGAGTCGATGAGCTGGTGCACGCACTGCATGTTCCCGAGCCCGCTGCCCGCGTCGTCGCACTGCTCGACGACCACCTTCCGGCCGTCCACGCCGCCGGCCGCGTTGAGCGCGTCGAAGTACGCCTGCGCGCCGTAGCCGGGACCGGAGAAGGCGTTGGCCCCGAGCGGACTGCTGATCGAGTCGATCATCCCCACCTTGATCGTCGTGCCCGAGACCCCCTCGACGAACGCGGTCCCGGCCCCGCCTCCGTCGCCCGCCGTGGCCTGCCCGGTGAACGCGCTGGCCGGCAGCCGCGTCCCGCACCCCGCCGCCGTACCGAGCACGAACAGCAGCGCGAGCGCGAGCGCCAACCGCCCGGCCCCGCCGCTGATCTTTCTGCGCCCGCTACCCGTACCCACCCCCCGTCCGTTCCCCGCCGCACCGCCCCCGACTCGGACCCCGGCTCCCCGTCCCGCCGAACGGGTAAGGCCTTGAGCCGGACGGCGCCATGCCATCCGGCTCAAGGCCTCTGCCGCTCTGGATTCCTTAGTCCTCGTCGGGCTTGACCACGTTCTGGACGAAGTCGCCGACCGCGCCGAGGGTGGCCCCGAGCTGCTCGACCTGCGGGAAGTGCCCGGCCTCGGCGATCGGGGCGAAGTGGCCGTTCGGGAAGGCCTTGGCGTAGCCGTGGCCGTAGCCGAGCTTCGCGACGCCGTCCTTCTCGCCCCAGACGACCAGCACCGGCAGGCTGACCCGGTGCAGCCGGCCGCGCAGCTTCGGGTCGAAGGTGAAGTGCTCGCCGCCGTATATCCCCAGCGTCTGCTGGTTGGCGGCGGCCGCGGCCCGCTGCTCGTCGGTGAACTTGGAGAAGTCCGGCAGGAACGCCGGGTTGGCGAAGGAGAGCTTGCCGATGTCCGCCGGGTTGATCTTGCGGACGTCGACGACCTTGTTCTCCTCCTTGAAGGCGTGGATGCCGACCGCGTTGACCAGCACGACCGCGCCGAGCCGCTTCTGGTTGTCGCGCAACGCCATCTCGCTGGCGATCCAGCCGCCGACGGAGTTGCCGATCACCATGACGCCGGTCAGATCCAGCACGTCGAGCAGGTCCAGGTAGGCCGTCGCGAGATCGGCGATCGAGTCGATCCCCTCGGGCCGCGGCGTCCCGTCGAAGCCGGGGTGGGTCGGCGTGATCACGTACACGTGCTCGGACAGCGCGGCCGAGATTCCGGCCATCGTCCGCGGCCCGGAGCCGGCGTGCAGCATCAGCACCGCGCTGCCCTCGGTGTTCTCGCCGTACTCGTCGATGGTCAGGGACAGCCGACCCGGCAGTTCGACGGTCCGGGTGGAGTGCTTGGGCTTGGCGGAGTCGTCGGCGGCGTTCTGGGTGGTGGTGGTCTCGGTGCTCATGGTGGGGATCCTTGTCCTCGTCCTCGCAGTTGCTCCTGAGAGCTGACTCGCATGAATATAGACCGATCGCACGAGTTCGCGCAAGCCCACTCTCACGAAGATGGCCAGCTCTCGGATTTCCCCAGGTCAACGGGTCAACAGATCAACCGGTCAACTGTCGTCGCGAACTCGCGCGAGCTTCTTGACAACCAATCGCCGCTCCCACCCCGTGTTACAAGATGAGCGCGCTTCCTAGGAGCTACGGAGGGGTCTGATGAAACGTGCAGCACTCATCGCCGGAGCGGCGATGGCCATGGCTTTCGGGGCGACCGGGCTCGCGTACGCCGCCGGCCGGACGCTCGCCGTCACCTGGCAGAAGGGCAAGATGACCACGCTAACGCCGACAAGCGGAACGTCCTGCAACCCCGCCGTGACCAGCGACACCGGGCTGGTCGCGGGCACCACCGCCAATACGAGCAGCGCGACCGTCTGGCGGATACCGGCCGGCGAGTGAACGCCGCCGCCGGCCGGTATAAGCCCGGCCGACGGCTCAATTGAGTTCCAAGCCTGCCTTTGAACCTCGCGGACCAAAACAGGCCGCTCCTGTCGCGGTCGCCGCACCGCGTCGACCCCCACTGCCGATACGTTGATGAGCGCTCCACCCCCGTCGAGCACCATCCGTTCGGCGACCACTAGTTCATCGAGTTGTTCATCGAGAACCGCGTTGACGATCAGGTCTGTGTCGTCGAGCACCTCCCGTGTCCGTCTCTACTTCTGGTCTAGTCCTTCGTACGTAGCTAGCCTACGAAAAGTGGTCGGGATAGAAAGGACCAATTTCCGTTGAGTACGCAGTCCAATGTGACGCGAGGCGAGTTCCCCGCCGACCTGCTCGTTGAACTCGACCGCTCCCGGCCCCGCGGCCTTCGCGCGCAGCTCGAACGCGGCCTGCGCCAGGCCGTCGCCCGCGGTTCGCTTCCCCCCGGCACCGCCCTCCCGCCATCGCGGGTGCTGGCCGACGAACTCGAGGTGTCCCGCTCGCTCGTGGTCGCGGCCTACGAGCAGCTCGTCATCGAGGGCTATCTCGAGGCCCGGCAAGGCTCGGGCACCCAGGTCCGGGCGCTGCCGAGCGCGAGCGGCGACCGCGACGACGGCGCACCGAGCAACGCGCTCTACTGGCCGATACCGGTCGCCCGCGACGGTGGTATCCCGAACAGCGGGCTGCCGGACCTCGCGCTCTTCCCCCGCGAGGATTGGCTGCGCCACTACCGCGACGTACTGCGAGAACTGCCCGACAGCGGCCTGACGTACCCGCCTCCCCGCGGCTCGCTCGAGTTGCGCACGGCGCTGACCGCCTACCTGGGCCGGGTCCGCGGGGTACGCACCAGCCCGGACCAGATCGTGATCTGCGGCGGCTTCTCCCAAGGCCTCGCGCTGGTCTGCCGCACCCTGCGCCGACGCGGCGTGGCCCGCATCGCCGTCGAAGATCCCTGCTTCTCACTCCACCGCCGCCTGATCACAACGGCCGGTCTTGAACCGGTCCCGGTCCCCGTCGACGAACAGGGACTGCAGACTTCCCGGCTCAGCGAGCTGGACGTGGGCGCCGTGCTGCTGTCCCCGGCCCACTCTTACCCGAGCGGCGTCGTGCTCTCCGCCGACCGGCGCGTCGAGCTCTTGGACTGGGCCCGCGCCACCGAGGCATTCGTGATCGAGGACGACTACGACGCCGAACTGCGCTACGACCGCCTGCCGATCGGCTCGCTGCAAGGCCTCGATCCCGAGCGCGTCATCTACGGCGGCACCGTGAGCAAAGTCCTCAGCCCCGCATTGCGCCTCGGCTGGCTCGTCGCGCCGCCGCAGCTGATCGAGGACATCATCGCCGCGAAATTCCTCGAGGACTTCGGCAGCGAGGCGCTCGGCCAGCTCACCCTCGCCCGCTTCATCGACAGCGGAACCTTCGCCCGGCACCTGCGGCGCGTGCGCCCCGTCTACCGATCACGCCGCGACCGCCTGCTCGCCGCACTCAGCACGCACCTCCCGCAGATACAGCCGAGCGGCGAGGCCGCCGGCCTGCACCTCCTGCTGCGGCTCCCCGCCGGGCTGGATCCAGACACGGTCTCGGAGGCAGCCGTGCACCACGGCATCCAGTTGCAGCCGGCCGCATGGCACTGGGCCGACCGCGACACAGCTCCCCCGTCCCTGCTCATCGGCTACGGCGCACTGCGTGAAAGCACACTGACCCACGGCATCGCAGCACTCGCCAACGACCTCCGCGCGGCATAAGCGCCCTCCACACCCCCGAGGAGTTTTGGCAGTGCGATACGACTCTTCGATCTACGATGGCGCGGCTGCCCACTCTCGATACGGGAGGCCCGCCTACTCACCCCAGCTTGAGGCTCTACTCGCCGACGAAATCGGTCTAGACGGCAGCGGAAGGCTCTTGGATGTCGGATGCGGCCCCGGCATTGTCACCGTTCGACTGGCCCACCTTTTCGAGGGAGCAGTCGGCCTCGACCCCGACCCGGGGATGATCGCCGAGGACCTTCCCGCGGCGGCGCCCGGGCCGTACCGACTGGTCACGTTCAGCCAGTCGTTCTTCTGGACCGATCAAGTCCGGGGGGCCGAGGCGGTGTACGACAGGCTGGAGCCGGACGGCGCTGTGGCCCTCGTCTGGCATAAGACCGCGGGGCGCGCCGTCCCGCCGAGCCCCGGTCCGCCGCGTATTCCGCACGATGAGATCGGGGAACTGGTGCGGAAGTATCTCGGACCGACGAGGCGCGCGGGCCAGAGCACCCGGCCGGTTCAGACCCTCAGCCTCGAGGACGCCCTAGCCAGTACCCGATTCGGCACGCCTGAGGTGATCTTCGCCCCCGGCATCCCCGACCTCCTGCGGGATGTCGAGAGCGTGGTGTCCGGCTACTTCTCCATGTCCTACGCCGCGCCGCACCTCTTCGGCGACCGTGCCGAAGAATTCGCCGACGAGGTGCGAGAGTTGCTGCGGCAGCGATCCCCCGAAAGCGTCTTCTGGGACTGGCCCGGTGATACCGAAGTGCTGCTCGCCCGCAAGTGACCGAGAGGGGACCACCCGACTCTCGTGCGTGTATTGACTCGCCCCATAGACTCTCGCCGAGGTCCATCGATCCGAACGAACATTCAGTCATCCGAGTGCTGAGACGGCACAGCGCGAGACGAGGAGTGCTGAACGTGCGCAAAGACGGACAGCAGGCATCGGGACCTGAAGTCCAGTTCGTGTGGGAGAGCGAGACCCCCGGCGGCGGTACCGCCAAACCGTCCTCGGGCGTCGCGGGCGTAGCCGGGCAGCGCAGGATATTGAGTCGCCGCACGCTCCTGATCGGCTCCAGCGCGCTGATCCTCCTAGCCGGCACAGCCTTCGGCGCGACGGCGCTCTCGACGCAGCACCACCATGCCACAGCCGGCGCGGCAGCCATAACGCTCCCAAACACCCTGCCCCCCGTCCCCACCCACGGCGCCGTCTCCGCTCTACCGACCAGTCCGAGTCCGCGCCCGAGCCCGAGCGTGAGCCGGAGCGCAACTCCGGACAAGAGCCCCACCGCCGCGGCCACTCACAGCACTGCCGCCGCTCAGAACCTCAACCCGATCGCCGCCACAGGTGCCGGTTCGGTCGCCGCTCCAGTTGCCACCAGCGCCCCTGCTGCGGCGGCCCCCGCCACGGCCAAGCCGTCCGCCCCGACACCTGCCGGTGACTGGCTGCTGAATCAGACCGTAGGCAACGTCGCCGTCGACTCCACGGGTGCGCACGACGGCACGGCGCAGGACGGGTGGTGGAACGCCGGCGACGGCTGCCTGTTCAACGGCACGAACAGCCAGATCTACACCAACGGCCCGGTGCTCTCCACCGGTTCCGGCGAGAGCTTCACCGTCTCGGCCTGGGTGGATATGACCGCCCTGCCAGCCAGCGGCCAGTACGACGAGACCGCGGTCAGCCAGGACGCCGGCGAGGACAGCGGGTTCTACCTGCAGTACACCGAGCCCGCCGATCGCTGGGCGTTCTCCCGCACCGGCACCAACGGCCAGAACCCCACCGCGTACCGAGCGCTGTCCGCGAGCGCGCCCTCCCTCGACACCTGGACCCACCTGGTCGGCGTCTACGACGCCGCCAACGACACCCAGTACCTGTACGTGAACGGCGTAGCACAGGGCACTGCGACCGACTCGACGCCGTTCACGTCCAGCGGCGACCTGGCAATCGGCCGCGCCATGTACAACGGGCAGGAAACCGACTGGCTCAAGGGCGCGATCAAGAAGGTCGAGGTCTTCAACGCGGCACTCAGCGCGGCCCAGGTCTCAGCGCTCAGCTGAAGTACCCGAACACGTCAGTGACCATCTGCGTCGTGCCCTTGGACTCGTTGTAGGGCGCGGGACCGCCCGTTTCGGTGTTGCACGCGACCATCACCATCGCGGGAAGCGTCTCGCCCGCCCGGAAGTTGGAGTTCGACGCGGTCGGCAGATCAGGACCCGGATAGGCGATCAGCAGGCCGTTCGCGGTGGGCGAGACGACCGTCACGTTCAGCACCACCGCCGCGGCCTTCGCGTCCCCGGACCAATAGCCGGTGCCCTCGAACTCGTCGCCGAAGAACCAGGCGGCGTTCGAATCCGGCGTCACCGGATAGTTCAGCGAGGTCTCCTGGCCGGTCCCGTTGCGCGTGTCGAGCGCGCGCCACGGGGTCATCGGGATGAAGGCATCGCCACCGGTCGCCGTGTAGTAGCCGGCCACATCAGCGATGATCTGCACCGTGCCCGTCGAGGTGTTGGTGAACTCGACCTTGCCGTCCGAGCCCACCTTCACGATCGCCATGTTCGCCACCGTCTCACCGGTGCCGTAGTTGACGTTCGATGAGTTCGGCGTCGTGTTACCCGAGGGGAACACGGTGGCGAAGCCGTTGGCCGTGGAGCCGGTCACCGTCACGTTCATCGCCGCCGCGGTCACACCGTCGGGGATCGAGCCGTTTCCGCCGACCTGCAGGGAGATCGTCGCGCCGGGGCCGACCGCCTTCGCCGGCGCTCCGGTGCCGTTCCGGGTGTCGAGCAGGCGGGTCGGGGCCACCGGGACATACGTGGACCCCTGTGTGGTGACCGTAGTCGTGTAAGTCTTCGAACCCGACCCGTCGGTGACCGTCGCGGTGATCGTGTACGTGCCGGCGCTCTTGTACTGGTGCAGCGCAATGAGGCCGGTGTCGTCGTCGAAGATCGTCTGCCGATTGTCACTCAAGACCTCGTCCGCCGCGCCCCCGTCACCCCAATCGACGCTGACGGTGGCGCCACCGATCAACAGGCCCTGCACGTCGACGTCCGCCTCGACCGACTGCTCGTCAACGGTCGCATCCACGGCGGCGCCCGTGTACTCCTCGAAAGAGGTCGCACCCCGGTCCGCCGCCGTCTACACGTTTCCGTAGTAGTCGGTGCTCGGCAACCCCGGCGCCGACGCGTTCGCCGAACCGAGAGCGGGGTCGTCCTGCGCGCTGAGCACGGCGTCGTCGGTGTTGGAATCAAACGTGGTCTCGGCAAGGTCGGCCGCGCCCTGGCCGCTGGCGCCCTGGAAGGCGGCGACCGCCGAGTAGTCGGCGCCGGCCCAGGAGTACGGCGTCGAATTCGTGCCGCCGTTAAGGGACAGCAAGTTGTACCCCTCAGTGGTGCCGGCAGCAGAGGCGGCATCAACCAGAAGCTCCGGCTGATCTCCCCAGTCGCCGAAGACGAGGTTGTTCTCGACACTCGTCCCGGTGGAGCCATCGGCCACGGCAACGGCGTGGGTCGGCGTCGACGGGGCGACTTGCGACCAGATGTCATTGTTCACCACGTCGGTGCCGACGGCATCGTCCACGGATACCCCGCCGGACCAGATGAGGTTCGCCGCGACCACAGTGCCGGAGGCGCACGGCCCCACTGTCACCACATTGAGATCATTCCGCTCGATCGACACCGAACTCGAGCCGGAGCCGACAGCCACGGTGCCGATGGACGAAGTCAGACTAACGTGCGACGAGTCCTTGACGTCGATCGTCGCTTCGATACCTACGAGATCGACATAGCTCGCCCCCTGCACAGTCATCGTGCCGCCCCTTTTCGGCAACCCGACCGAGCCGAGTGCGGCGGAGCGGCCGATCGACTCGAAGGTGATCGGAGCGGCAGCGGTGCCAGAGATCATCGTCGGCCGCGTTGCCCCGTGCGCACTTTCGGAGCAAAGTCAGGCAGTGCCGATCGACAGTGTGATGCAGCCGTGCGGTGTGAGCGAGCGCGACGATACCTTGCTCACGCGTCTGCGGGTTCGGCGATTCCAGTGCCCTTGCCACGAGTGGCAACACGTCCTGGGGATACGGATGGTTGAGCGCGAGCGCTATTACTACGACTCCGACTGCGCCCTCGCGGCGTTCGAAAGCTGCGTCAATGTCCTCTGGGCGATGATCACCCCGCCACACCGAAGAGCCGTCAGCCCAGTCGACGCGCTCGCTACCTGCCTCCGCCGCATCCGCCTGGTCCACGGCCAGATTCTAGAAGACGCCTTCGACCACCTCCGAGATTGCCCGCCAGCCTCTTCGGGCCGAGCTTGACTCAACCCCTGGTTAAAGTGGGCAACCCGGATGATCTGCCTCGGGCTCGACCAGTTCGAACCTGTCGTTCGACAGTGAACCAGCGCTGTCTGCCAGTCAATCGGGACGCTGGTGGAAGCCGAGGCCTCGCGGGCGCGCTCTACGAGTTGATCTTAGGAGGCGGCGTCCAGGAGTACCCGGCTTCTTCGATCCAGTTCAGCATCAGCGCTTGGCCTTGCGGGCCGGTGGTGTTCCAGGTCCACGCCATCGGGCGCTGCTTGCTCCACATCCGTCTGAAGCCTCGCCTGCGGGCGAGGCCGGGCATGTTGTGGCACATGTCCGCGAGGAAGCGGATGCGATCAAGGTTCTCTTCACTTGCGCGGTTCCGGGATGGGCGGTTGCCAGCCAAGGACCGGATCTCCACGAACGCGCGGCGGGCGAGAATCGCCGCGGCCTGAGTGTCATCGATTGCCCGCGGAGGCCTGCCTCGCCTCAGTGCACCGACGGAAATCAGCTGACCTGCGAGGCAAGTCGTTCGCATAGTGCAGGTTCCCATGCTGAGGAAGATCCTTTCCCGGGCGCATCCGGTCGCTCAGGCGCCGTTGCGGCTCATGAGGTCGGTATCCCGGGCGGGCGCGGTGCGCGAGAGCCAGTGTGCGGCTTCCGTCGCTTCGATCTCCTGGTCGAGTGTGAGGGTGGGCACCATGCCCACGTACGCGCGGCCATTGTTCCACCCGTAGGTTCCGTTGGGCGGATGGAGCACCAGGACGCGTACGCCGTCGAGTGGTTCAATGTCAGTCGGCCAGCCTTCGGGGTGGACGTAGTTGCCGTGGCCGTCGAAGAGGCGGAAGCGGCGCATGATCGGCGTGGACAGGTCGAACGGCCCAGTCGACTCGGTCGTGGCAGCCCGCACCCATGCGGGCTCGGGCGGTTGCGCGCCGAGCAGGCCTCCGCGTCCCGGACCCATCAGTCGGTCGGCCAGCAGCGTATGCAGCTGGTAGTTATCGCCCACTCCGCTCATCGTGAGCCGGAAGCCTCTGCCGGTGGACGGGTCGAGCACGACGAGCGGCTCATCGTCGCGCACGAGGCACAGCCCGTGGAGCCAGTGAGCGCGCGGCAGGCGCCCCGCCAAGGCGGCGGCTCCTTCAAGCACCTGCTCGCGCCGGTCCATCGCCGCGCGGAACTCGCGGCTTGCCGTCATGGCCGAAATCAGCGGATTAATCCAGTCGTTGATGCTGAACCAGGAGTATGCGACCAGCAGTGCAACCTGCTCAGACTTACCGTGCTGCCGCGCGTAGGTCACCAATGTGGTTTCGACATCGTTGAGCACGGTCTCGTCGAGGGGCGGGCGGAACTCCGGCAGAGCGCGGCCGCCACTGACTGTCGGCCAGGTCTGCTCAAAAGCCAGGTAGCGGGCCATGGTGGCGACAACCCGTTCGGGCAGAACCTCGACCAGAGCGAGCGGCGAAGCCCCGCGTTCCACCAGGGCTCCCGCAAGCACAGCGAGCTTGGAGAACGTGCCACCCAGGCCCTTGAGCATCGGAGCGATCTCCTGGACCAGTTCGGTCAGCGTGGCGGTTTCGACGGCTTTCGTCTCGGCTGCCAACCGGCCGACGAGTCGCAGGAAGTGCGAGTCTCTGCCTTGGCGCATGGCGTCGCGGATCTCAGCGAGCTGAGGACCGTACCGAGAAGTCATGGATGCACAGGCTAGGGGAATCCGTCGGTCCCGTCGATCCTGGAATGACGCAGACTGCCGGCGTCTCAAGGCGTATCAGTTCGTCACATCGAGACCGACTCGCGACGCGACACGACGCAATCGACCTCACGACCCTGCTTGGCGAGACCGTGGCGCACCTGCCCGAGCCTCGCGTGCCGGTCGAACTGCACGCCGAAGCGAATCTCACGGTCACCGGCGACACCGGCCAGCTCGAACGACTTCTGCGCAACATCATCGACAATGCCCTGCGTTACGCGAAAGACGGCGTCGAGGTGAGCGCGGTGGCACACGGCGCACTCGCGCACGTGTACATCGACGACGACGGCCCAGGCATCCCCATAGCCGACCGCGAACGCGTCTTCGACCGCTTCGTGCGCCTCGACGCCAGCCGAGAACGCGCCAACGCAGGCGGGACCTCCGGACTCGGGCTGGCCATCGCCCGCGAGATCGCCCACGCACACCACGGCGACATCACGCCGTCAAATTCACCGTCAAGAGCGACCACACCACTGGACATGCGGGCCACGCACCCGGCCACCAGCCCGAGCATCGGCGTACTGAAGGACGGCTCCACACAGATCATCGAAGTCTCCACAGACTGACACCCATAGTCCGCCGGCAATTTGAGCCAGGCCTCGGGGCGATCGAAGGCGGACGAGGCAGGTCGGTCAGATCCGCATCCCAGTCCAGACGCTGGGGGAAATCTGGGAGTTCGGCTCACGCAGGCGGATCGTGCGTGAGCATTGCCGGAAGCGTTGGTGAGGTCAGCGGTCACCGGTTGCCAGAGGGATGGTGAGCAGGTCCTCGGCGATGATCACTTCTCCTGTGTAGTCGTGGCGGATCCGCTTCGTCCATTGCTCGGGCGGGGTGGGTCGTGAGGGCGGTACGAAGTGGTTGAGGACGAGGCACGGGACGCCGGCGTCCGCCGCTACCCTGCCCACGTCGCGTACCTCGGTGTGGACCTGGGTGAAGAGCGGCTCCAACTCGGCGGGGAAGCCCTCGGCGACGACGGCTTCGAAGTCCATCACCGCGTGGACCAGGATGTCCGCGCCACGGGCGAGGTCGGATACGTTGCGTGAGGGTCCTGTGTCTCCGGAGAAGACCACGGAGCCGTGCCGGGTGTCGATCCGGTAGGCGAACGAGCCGATCAGGTGCTGCGGCACGGGGGTCGCGGTGATCCGCACGTCGTCGTTTTCCAGCACGGTGAAGGGCGGTGTGGCTGGGTCGACGCCTGCGCCGACGGGGATCTCGTGCAGTCGCACCAGGTTCTTGATGTCGGACATGCCCATCGCCCATGCGTTGAGGGTCAGAGCCTGGGCGGCGTAGCTGTGTTCGAAGAAGCCTGCGAGGCCGGCGTACGGCGCTTCGCCGTAGGGCTGGAGGGGGCCGAGCGGAGTCTGGACGGTGCCGGGGCCGATGACGTCGACGGGCTCGCTGATGCCCGGGGCCTGTCCGTGGACGGTGTTCGCGCCGAACATGAACAGGTTGAACAGGTCTGCTATGTGGTCGCCGTGCAAGTGCGTGATGAGTACGGCGCGCAGGCGATCGAGCCGCAGACCGGCGTCGAGGTATTGGCTCAGGACGCCGTATCCGGCGTCGATGAGGTAGACGTCGCCGTCGACGACGAGGGCGGTGGCGATGCCTTTACGGCCGATCGCGGGGGTGGGGCCACCCGCGGTGCCGAGGAAGACGAGGCGGGCTCCAGCCTGGCCAGGTTCGGGGTTACTCATACGCTGCGCCGGGTGGCGGTGAAGGGGACCTCGAGCGGGAGCAGGGCGGCTTTCGCGTTGCCGGTCATCGTGTCGCCGTCGATCGTCGCCTTGCACGTGATGTTGAGCTTGAGCGGTGTGGTGAGCTTCCCGCCGAAGCTGATCCCGTCCTCAGTGATCTTGCCGTTCTCGATCGGCGTATCGCCCAGGGTCCCGGTGACGGTGTCTCCCGTCGTGGTGAGCGCCAGTTCGGCCTCTCGGGTGCCGCGGGGGGGTTTGGATGGTCATGTACCAGGTGCCGTCGATGTTCATCGTGCTCGTTGCCTCTATCTATCGAATTGGCTCTATATATGGATATGTGGTCTACAGATGGTCTTTGCCGGTGAGCGTGAAGGTCTGCAGGTCGCGGCCGACGGTGATGTGCCCGCGGTATCCGCCTGCTTTAAGGTCCTTGGCGAAGTCGGCTTCGGCCTCGGGGGTGTCGGGTGCGGGGATGAGGTGGGTGAGCACGGTCCGCGGGACTCCGGCTCGCTCGGCCATGGCGCCGAGGGCGACGGTGTCCGCGTGGTATTCGAAGATTGTTTCCAGGGGTGTGCCCTTGACGACCTCGGCCAGGGCCGTGGTGCGGCATGCCTCGTGCACAAGCAGGTCGGCGCCGTGGCAGAGTTCTTCGACTTCTGTGCAGACGCGGGTGTCGCCGGAGATGACGAGGGCGCCGTCGGGTGTGTCGATGCGGTAGGCGACGGCTTCGGTGACCGGTTCGTGGTGGACGCCGACCGCTGTGACGGTGATTTGCTCGTCCTCGCTGCGCCAGACCACTTCCGGTCGGGGCGGGGCGGTGAAGGTGCGTAGGTCGATCTCGGGCGGGGAGGGTTGGACGTGATGCATGCGTACGGCGATGTCGTCGGCGTAGGGGGCGAGCATGGACGCGACGAAGCGCTCCACGTTCCCTTCGGCCGCGATCACGACGAGCGGTCCTGCCCCGCCGACGCTGCTCCGGGTCCAGCGGGTCATCGCGATATCCGGCAGGTCGACGATGTGGTCGCTGTGGACGTGGGTGATGAATACGGCGGTCAGTTGGTGGGGAAGGATTCCGGCCTCGGCCAGGCGCAGGGTGGTGGCGCGTCCGGCGTCGAACTGGAGGGCGTGATTGCCGCAACGCACCAGGGTGCCGGCGCCGGCTCGGCCGGCTTGGGGGAACGGCACGCCCGTTCCGGTGAGTGTCACGGTGGTCGCCATACGCGGTTCTCTTTCGGGGATCGTCTTGGAGCCTGGTGGTTTCAAGGACATGAGTGCGCCGCAGCCTCGCGGGAACCGGGGCCGAATGTCGCCGGGCCGCCCGACGCGGTCACGACGATGCCGTCGCTGGTGACCTGTATCGAGCGGGGGGTGAGGTTCAACGGCAGGTGCGGGAGGGGGAGGGTGAAGGCGGCTTTGGCGAGGAGATTCTGCGCGAGTGCGGCTGGGGCGGGTGCGCCGTCGAGCAGGAGGTGTTCGGGTGCGAATTGCAGGGTCTCGCCGCTGAGCGCCGGTTGTTCGGTGATGGTGAGGACGCCGCCGGTGCCAAGTGCTATCTCGAGGGCGCCGTTCGCCGGGTCGGGTTGGACCGTCGCGTGGGCGAGTTGCGGGTTGCGTTGCGCGAGTAGCGAGGTGAGGGTGCTTGACGGGATGGTCATGCTCGCTTGCGAGGCGGTGGTGTGCACCTGCCCGCTGTTTCGGGTGGCGTCGTGGAACGAGCCGTTGAGGGTGACGGCGCCGAGCTTGCAGGTCTGGAATCCGTCGATGGTTACCGAGACGGTGCTGACTGATCCCTTGGCCAGGTCGAGCAGCGCCGGGGTGGCCCCGATACCGGCGTGCACCGTCGCGTTGACCGAGGAGGCGAGGGCGGTGCTGATCCGGCTCTCCAGCGTGTGCCGGGCGATCAGCTCGCCGAGGGCTGATGCGGTCACGACGAGCGCCGCGGCGATTGCGATGACGGTTCCTCGGCGTCGACGGGACAGTTTCGCCGGGACGCGACGTGCTTGTGTATTCGGGCTGGCGGCGACGGGTTTGAGCAGGTGCGGATGCAGAAGCGGGCCGAGCAGCGCGATGGCGGCTGTCAGCCCGGCGGCGACGATGTAGTCCGCGTCGGGCACGTGGCCGTCGAGCGCCGCGTTGACGCCGAGGGCGAGCGCGACCAGCGACAGTTTCGCTGCGACGAGCCGCCGCAGTGCGAGCTGTGGCCTGCCGGTGATGCCTGCGCGGCGCTCGTGCCGTGCGCGCAGCCAGTGGATCACGAAGGGCACGGTCAGCACGAGCGCCAGGGTCTTGGCCGCGTGCTCCCAGAGCGGCGTGCCTCCGTTGAGTGCCCAGACACCGCCGATGACGATGCCGATCACCAGGTAGACCAGGCGCACCGGGGCAACGCGCGCGGAGGATGGATTCATTGGACGGACCTCGATGCGGCGACCCTGTCTTTGATCTCCTGGAGTGCCTCGGGCGAGTAGTAGCGTCCGGCGCGCACCACTGCGGAGACCGCATGCAGGTTCTTGACGTCCTCGATCGGGTTGGCATCGAGCAGCACCATGTCGGCGTTCTTTCCCGGCTCGACGGTGCCCATGGTCGCGGTGGTATCGAGGAACTCGGCACCACGCAGCGTGGCCGACTGCAGCACGCGCAGCGGGGCGAGCCCGGCGTCGGCGAGTTCGTCGAACTCGTGGTGCAGCGAGTATCCGGGCACCACCCAGGCGGCGCCGCAGGCATCGCTGCCGGCGAGGATTTTCACGCCGCGGTCGTCGAGCAGTTTCGTCAGGCGCTGTTGGAGGGCGTAGAGGTCGCGGAACGTCGCCCTCTGCTCTGCGGGGCGCTGCGCGAAGGCGGCGCCGGCGGCCTGCCATGTGGCGGCCGTGCGGGCATCGACATACGCGAGGTCGGGATCGCTGCGATATTCCTCGGCGTCGCACATCTCGCCGGTGCGTATGCGGATCAGGGTCGGGGTCTGCCAGGTGCCGTCGCTGCGGAAACGCTCGGCCAGCTCCGCGCACCGGGCTTCGTCGAAGGTGTCGATCGCGCGCCGGATCAGCGCGAGGTCGGCCGCGGTGGCTCTGGAGTTCGGGTTGACCACGAGTTTGCGGATCAGCCTCGCCACGGCGCGTTCCATGAACGGGATTTTGACGGCCGGTATCTTGGGCGTTTTCCGTCCGGCGAGCACGGCCCTGATCTGCTCCTCCTCCCGGGAGCAGGCGGCCAGGATTCCGAGGCCGGGTCCGAGATGTTCGATGGACCTCATCCCGCCCCGGGATGCGGCGATCACGTCGATGTTGACCGGTAGGTGGCCGAGGATCGGAATGCCCAGGCGCGCGGCCTGGTGCTGCGCCGAGAAGAACACCTCCGGGGTCACCATTCCAACCTTGATGAAGTCGGCTCCCGCGGCATGCTGTCCGGTCACAGTGCGCGCTGCCGCCCGGGGCGTGGCGGCGTTGAACGGCGTGAGGAGAGACCCGGGCATCGCGAGCAGCGCCGGACTCTCGTGCGGCATCGGCAAGGTGCCCGAGGCGCGCTGCTCGAGCAGCTTGGGCGAGCCGGACATCTGGCGGAACCCGGTGATCCCGGTGGCGAGCATCAGCTCGAGGGATCCGGTTGGGTCCTTCAGTTCGAAGGGGTGGGCGTGCATGTCGAGGAAGCCGGGGACGACGTACTTTCCCCGGGCATCGATGGATGCGCCGGAGGGCTGTCCGGGGCCGGTACCGGTCGGCGTGATGGTGGAGATCTTCTCCCCGATGACGGTGACGTCCATATCCGGTGCCAGTGAGCCGTCCCGGGTGTCGATGACGGTCACGCTGCTCAGAACGAGGGTGTCGGGGTTGGTCATGACTCGCCTTTCATCATGAGTTCGGCGACGTCGTCCGGCAGGTGGAAGTTCGCCGGCGGAGGCGGGGCCCAGGCGCACTGGCTGGCACGTCCGCCCCACTCTCCGGGCTCCCAGCGCAGTTGCTCGGTGATGATGTCCAGGTCGCTGTAGTACTCGGCGTAGTTGCCGGCGGGATCGCGTAGGTACCAGAAGAAGTTGCCGCCGACGTTGTGCCGGCCGAGCCCCCAGACGTGCCGGGTCGGGTCCGCGGCGACCATGCCCGCAGCCGCGCGGCCGACCTCGTCGACATCGTCGACCTGCCAGGAGCTGTGGTGCAGGAACCGTGCGGGCGCGGCGGCGACCATCAGGTTGTGGTGGTCGGTGGAGCAGCGTACGAACTTGCCCACGTTTCGGATAGCGTCGCTGACTTTGAATCCGAGCACATCGACGAACAGGTGCTCGCTGCGGGCGACATCGATGCTGCCGACCACCACGTGGCCCAGGCGGCGCGGGCGGACCGGCGCGGCGCGCATCGCCCCGTCGGCCCGCTGGTTGACGCGCCTGTCGCTGCCGGGCGAGTTGGCCACCGGCTGCGGGGTCGGTTCCTGCCGGTAGCGCGGGGCGATGGCGATGCGCACGCGCACGCCGCTCGCCTCGTCCAGCGCGATGACGGCTTCGGGCTCGCGCCGGTGCTCGATCCGTGCCGCGGTCAGGTGCGAGGAGAGTTTGTCGAGATCGTCGGGGTCGTCGCAGCCGACGCCGATCTCGATCAGGCCGCGGTGGTCGCGGGCGACGAGTTCGAGTTGTTCCGCGCCGTCCGTGGTGGCGAACCGGCCCTCGCCGAGGTGTTCGAGGCCGAAG
>Ga0302314_10004121_pt1 | contig 26775 bp, 29 predicted proteins | sample III_Palsa_N2_3_FD_200533 | JGI IMG/M metagenome (GOLD analysis project Ga0302314, IMG submission 200533) | Peat permafrost microbial communities from Stordalen Mire near Abisko, Sweden - III_Palsa_N2_3 | ecosystem: Environmental > Terrestrial > Soil > Palsa > Peat permafrost | place: Sweden...
GCTTTACCTGGCGGTCTGCACCAGCGGGCTGAGGCAAAGGAAGAAAGGTGACGGTTACGGTGGCAGGATCAGGAAGCATTGCGCGCGCGGCGGTTTTAAGGGTGGAGTTGAGCAGGATGGAGGTGTGTTTGACCCGGTCCAGGATGTAGACCATGGTGGTCGAGCCAGGGTGGGCGGAGTCAGTGGAGGGAAATGTGCCTTCGTAGCGCTCGACGCCGTCGGCGGAGCGGCAGATGTGGCCATGCATCTCGCGGGTAACCAGGATTCCATCGGGCAGGTGGCGGGTGATGCGGACGGTCTGGTCGGCCGTGAACGGCAAGCCGCCGATGGGCTTGTCAGGTTTGCCCATCTGGATGGAGGTGAAGACCTGGGAGCTGGCGGGAAGGACAAGCACGAACGACAGAACGACGGCGAACGACAACAGGCAACGCTTCATCACGGTGGCCCTCCGGACGGCACTGGCGCGCGAACTCTAGTCTAGCGGAATCCGCGGGCGATGAAGGGCATCTGTCAGGTGGGGCTACTGGGTGACTTCGCCTTCGGGTTCGTCGGTGGGGTTTTCGATTTCGGCGTGGAAGCCTTCCAGCAGGCGCTCGACGAAGGCGTCGGCGTCGGTTTCGGGGTGCTGGAGCTGCTGGGCGAGGGCGATGTGCCGGGCGAGGTCGGCGAGGACGATGCCCCACGCGAAGGGGTCCTCCCAGGCGCCGGAGCGGATGCTGACATGCTGGCCTTGCTCGGCGATCCAGACGCGGAGGACTTCGAAGGAGGCCTTGTCGCGGGCGGCGGCGGCCGGGATGTCGAGTTGTTTGGTGGAGGGCATGGAATGAGTCTCCGGCTAACGGCTTAAAACGCAATGGGATTGCGCAATTATGACATTTGCGCGGCGGAAAGGGTTGACATGCGGGGCTATACTCGGTTTATGGGACGTTCTGTCATCATCACGACTCCGATTCCGACCGCCGACGAGGTGGCGAAGCGACTTGGAATGGGGAAGAAGCGGGTTGCGATGATTCGCGAGATCGTGCATAAGAACTCGGCTAAATTTGTGAATCGGAGCAGGTCAGTTTCTTCGAGCCGCAAGGTTGAGGCGCGTGAAAAAGCCGCAAGTTGAGCCGGACTCTGTTTTCCTAAACGTTCCCTACGACGAAAAGTTCAAGAAGACCTACCTGGCTTACCTGTCCGGCATGGTGTCGCTGGGTTTGAATCCCAAGGCGACACTTGCGATTCCGGGTGGGATAACTAGGCTGGACCGGATCTTCGATCTGATCCAAAGTTGTCGTTATTCGCTTCATGATTTATCACGTGTGGAATTGGATCGGACTTATCCTCCGACCCCGCGCTTCAATATGCCGATGGAACTTGGAATAGCGGTGGCGTGGGCGAAACTGAATCCAAGAGAGCATACGTGGTTCGTGTTTGAGTCTCAGGAGCGAAGAGCGCAGAAGTCGATCAGCGACCTGAACGGCACCGATTGCAATATCCACGGCGGTACTGAAGAAGGGGTGATGCGAGAGCTGTGCAACGCATTCGTTCGCCGCAAGCGTGGCGTGACGGTGCCGGAAATGTTGAGGACGCATCGTGAGTTGAAGAAGCAGGTGCCAGACCTGATGCGGCGGTCGGGCGCGGCGAGTGTCTTCGAGCCGCGAATCTTCGACGATTTGCTTTTTGCGGCCACGGAGCTGCGGGACGCTCTGTTGTTGGCGTAAACCATATTCAGCCCGCTATATCCACATGCCGTGTTAATAACTGGATATCTGCCCCAAGTCTGGTGCAACTCAACGGCGCGGACATCCTTGAGAATAGAGTTCATGGCTTCTCTTGCTCAACTGAGCCCCGCTGAGGGGCTTCCGTCGTCCGTCCACACCGAGGTGGCGATCCTTGGCGCGATGCTGCTGGACGGCGTGGCGATCTCGGACGCGACCGCGAAGTTGAAGGCGGAGGACTTCTCGCTGGACTCGCATCAGCGCGTCTACCGCGCAATAGTCGACCTCATGGCGCGGGGACGCGGAATCGACATAACCACAGTGCGCGCGGAATTGGAGAATCGGCGCGAGATCGATTCAATTGGCGGGCCGGCATACTTGGCGTACCTGAGCGAGGGGATTCCGCGGAATTTCAACATTGAGAGCTATGTCCAGATTGTGAAGGACAAGAGCCTGCTGCGGCAGTTGATGGGGATCTTCCACGACGGTCAGATTCGCGCCAGCGATCAGAGCGAAGACGCGATTACGGTGCTGGGCGATGTGGAAGCGCAGTTGGCGGATGTGGCCGACTCGGCGATCCAGAGGGGGCTGGCCGGGATTGGCGAGATTGTCGCGTTCAGCTTCGGATCGATCGACAAGCTGTACGAGCAGGGGCGCGAGATTACAGGGCTGGCGACGCACTTCATCGAGTTCGACCGGATGACGAGCGGGTTGCAGGAGTCGGAGTTGATCATCATTGGCGCGCGGCCTTCGATGGGCAAGACGGCGCTGGCGATCAACATCGCGCAGAACGCGGCGATTCGAGATGGCAAGGTGGTCGCGGTGTTCTCGCTGGAAATGTCGAAGGAAAGTTTGCTGCGCAGGCTGCTGGCGAGCGAGGCCCAGGTGAATTCGCGCAAGATCCAGACAGGATTTCTGCCGAAGGAGGACAAGGGCAAGCTGTTGAGCGCGCTGGAGCGGCTGATGGAATCGAAGCTGTTTATCGATGACACGCCGGGGATAACGCTGCCGGAGATGCGTGCAAAGGCGCGGCGGTTGAAGCAGCAGGAGGGCCGGCTGGACCTGATCGTGGTCGATTATTTGCAGTTGATGATGGGAACGAATGCGACCGGCAAGAAGGGATTTGAGAATCGGACGCAGGAGGTAAGTTCGATCTCGCGCGGCCTGAAGTCGCTGGCAAAGGAGATGAAGGTACCGGTGATTGCAGCCGCGCAGCTCTCGCGCAGCAACGAGCAGAGGACAGGCGACAAGAAGCCGCTGCTGAGCGATCTGCGTGAGTCGGGATCGATTGAGCAGGATGCGGACGTGGTGGCCTTCATCCATCGCGAAGAGTACTACGATCGCGACAACGAGGACCTGAAGGGCAAGGCGGAGATTATCATCGCCAAGCAGAGGAATGGGCCGACGGGCAGCGTTCACCTGCTGTACCTGTCGGACTTCACGCTGTTCGCGAATCCCGCGGCAGGCGATGAGGGTGGATACTGACGGAAGGGCTCACTGCGCGTGGGGCGGGCGTTCACACGCCTGTTTCCTGCTTCGCGTGGGCCTCCCGTCGGTCGGCACGGAACTTCAGCTTGCGACCATCGGGAGCACCACGCGAAGCTCGGCGTAAGTCACGAAGTGACCGCGGCCTGCGCAGGGCGCCCGTCCGGCAGGACCAACGTATAAGGGGAATTCTTTGCGAGTAATCGTCTTTGGCGGCACTGGGATGGTGGGGCAGGGCGTGCTGCGGGAGTGCGTGCTGGACCCTGAGGTTGAGGCGGTGGTGTCGGTGGTGCGGCACGCGACCGGGCCCAGCCTGGGTCGGAAGAGCGACAAGGTGCGCGAGGTGGTGGCGGCGAACTTCTTCGACTATTCGAAGATTGAGGGGAATTTTGCGGGGTTCGACGCGTGCCTTTTCTGCCTCGGAGTTTCTTCTGTGGGAAGGAAGGAGCCGGAGTACCGCAAGGTTACGTTCGACCTGACGCTGGCGGCGGCGCGGACGCTGCTGCGCGCGAACCCGACGACGGCGAACGGCGGAATGACGTTTATTTATGTGTCGGGCGCGGGGACCGATTCCAGCGAGAAGGGGCGCGTGATGTGGGCGCGGGTGAAGGGCGCGACCGAGAATGCGCTGCTGGGGATGGGGTTCAAGGCGGCGTATATGTTTCGCCCGGGTGGGATTGTGCCGCTCCATGGGATTACATCGAAGACGAAGCTGTATCAAACGATATACACGGCGTTGACGCCGGTATTGCCGCTGCTGTTGCGGTGGTTTCCGCAATATGTAACTACGACGGAACAGTTAGGGCGGGCGATGCTGGAAGTGGCGAAGCATGGCTACGCGACTCCGGTGCTGGAAGCGCGAGACATTGCGCGGGTAGGCTGACGGGAGTGTCGGCAGCTCATAAAAGAAATGCCAGGGGCTAAAGCCTCTCCAGTTCCAGGCGATTCATTCGTGGGACTAACAACCGACCCTGATCCGGAAAAGACCCTGACACAAGGCCTGCGGCTGCTGCCAGGTTACGGACAAAGTTTTTTTAAGACTACTGACACAATGCTGTCAGCAGGGGACAGCTATTGTCGCTCTTGTGGTCAACCTGACCCACAGGAGACGGACATGGAAGAGACAACGAAGAAGAATTCATTGACCTGGTTCGAGATTCCGACGACGGATCTCGATCGCGCAACGAAGTTCTACGAGACGGTGATGGGCACGACGCTGAAGCGCGAGGTATTTGGGTATCCCCTGGCGATGTTTCCCGCGAGCCGTGAAGGCGTGACGGGCGCGCTGGTGGACGCTCCGGGGCGCAAGCCGGGGCCGACAGGGACGCTGGTGTACCTGAACTGCGAGGGCGAGTTGGATGCGGTGGCCGGTCGCGTGCAGGAGGCGGGCGGCGAGGTCCTGATTCCAGTGACGGCGGTGCCGGGAGGATTCGGGCGGTTTGCGCTGATCAAGGACTCGGAAGGCAACCACGTGAGCCTGCATAGCAGCTAGGGCAATCGCCGCGGAGCAGCTAGGATGATCGCAATGCGACGCGCTGACCGACTCTTCCGGATTGTTCAGTTTCTACGTCGTGGGCGGCTGCTCACGGCGCAGAAGCTGGCGGAGAAGCTGCAGGTGTCGCAGCGGACGGTCTATCGCGATGTGCGCGACCTGCAGCTCTCGGGGATGCCGATCGAGGGCGAAGCGGGCGTGGGGTACACGCTGCGGCAGGATATGGATTTGCCTCCGCTGACGTTTACCGCCGAAGAGCTGACGGCGCTGGTGCTGGGCGCGCGGCTGGTGCGGGCGTGGGGCGGCGTGGCTAGCGTGACGGCGGCGAACGACGCACTGGGGCGGATTGAGGCGGTGCTGCCGGTGGCGATGCGCGAGCGGCTGGACACGATCCTGCTGTTTGCGCCGGGCTTCCGCATGCAGAAGGTGGTGCGCGAGCGGCTGGACGTACTGCACGACGCATGTGTGGCGCGGAGGGCGGTGGCGTTCGGATATGAGCGCGAGGATGGCGAGAGCAGCCGCAGAGAGGTGAGGCCGCTGGCCCTGTACTTCTTCAGCGGAGTATGGACGCTGGCGAGCTGGTGCGAGATGCGGAAGGACTTCCGGACGTTTCGGCTGGACCGCATGGAAGGGTTGCGCACGCTGGAACGGACGTTTGCGCAGAAACGCGGGCAGCGGCTGGAGGATTTTCTGCGGAGGGTGAAGGAAAGGGCGGACGATAGGATGATGGCTGGGAGCAAGTGAGTGAATAGCTGGATTGAAGTTTCGGAAGAGCGGCTGGCAGCGAACTATCGCCTGGTTGCGGATGCTGTGGGCGCGGAGACCGACGTTCTGGCGGTGGTAAAGGCGAACGCGTATGGGCATGGCGCGGAGGCCTGCGCGCTGGCTCTGGCCAAGGGGGGGGCGACGTGGTTCGGCGTGGCGACTGCCGGCGAGGGGGTGCGTGTGCGCAGGGCGCTGGATGCGGCGGGATATGCCGACGCGGAGATTCTGGTGATGTGCGGGCTGATGCCGGAGGATGTGGCGGCGATTGTAGAGTTCGGATTAACGCCGGTGGTGTGGACGCCGGGGCAGGTAAGTTGGCTGGCGGGGACCGGGGCGCGGGTGCACGTTGAACTAGAGACGGGTATGGGGCGGCAGGGGGTTCGGCCGGGCGCTGCGCTGGACGGGCTGCTGGATGCGTCGGGTTCGGCGGGGCTTGTGGTGGATGGAGTGCTGACGCATTTTTGCGCGGCCGAGATCGCGCAGTCGGGGAGAACGCGCGAGCAGCAAGAGAAGTTCGAAGCGGCGATTGCGCAGGTGGGCGCGCGCGGACTCGCTCCGAGGTGGGTGCATGCGGGCAGCACTTCGTCGGTGGACAATCCGGCGCAGGCGTGGCCGTGGCTGGTGGCTGTGGCGAAGACGGTGGGCGCGCGGGCGATGGTGCGGTGCGGGATTGCGCTGTACGGATATTGCATGGCGATCGAGGGTGGGGATGCTGTGCCGGCGCGGATTCGTGCGAAGCTGAAGCCGGTGATGACGTGGAAGACGCGCGTGCTGGATGTGCGCGATGTGTCAGCGGGCGAGACGGTGGGCTACAACGCGACTTTTACGGCGCCGGGATCGATGCGGCTGGCGCTGCTGCCGGTGGGGTATTCCGATGGACTGCGGCGGGAGCTTGGCTCGACCAATGCGAAGGCGGGCGGATGGGTGATGGTGAAGGGGCGGGACGGATCCGAGAAGCGCGCGACGATTGTGGGACGGATTTCCATGAATCTAACCGTGGTCGATGTGACGGAGATCGACGGCGTGCAGGTGGGCGACGAGGTGGTACTTCTGGGCGATGGCGTTACGGCGGACGATCATGCGCGGCTGGCGGGGACGATCTCGTACGAGATTTTATGCGGGGTGCGGACGGGCTAGAGCAAAATCGCTGCGGGGTCCTGCCGGACTGGCGGGGCGGTCACTTCGCGGCACGTGCTCGGCTTCGAGTGGTGCTCCCGATGGTCGCAGATAGAATTCCGTGCAGACCAGCGGGAGGGGCTCGCGAAACTTTAAAAGGGCGTGTGAACGCCTAGTTCAGCGCGGGCCAACCGCTCTGCCACGTGATGTTCTTGATCCAGAGCGTGGGGGCCGCGTTGCTGGCCAGGTCGAGGGCGTGGAAGACGAGCATCGCAGCGCCGCTGTCGGGGTCGGTGTAGGCGGTGCCTCCACCGGGGGCTATCCACGAGGCACTGCTCTGGAGCACAATGCTGCCGCCACCGTCGGTGAGGGCGGCTCCGGTAGCGTCGACGAAGGGGCCGTTGGGGCTGGAGGAGCGGCCGACGATTTGCTTGTAATCGTCCTGGGAGAGGCTGTTCTCGCAACAGTGGTCGACGGAGAGGAAGAGATAGTAGAAGCCGTCATGCTGGACGAGCGAAGAACCTTCGATGGCATCGTCGGGAGTGCCAGGGCGGACGGCGAGTTCATATCGCGTGGGGTTTGAGGCGAGCAACATTCCGTTGGCGGGGTCGATCTCGCGTTGCTTGATGCCGCTCCAATAGCTGCCGTAGGTGAGCCAGATGCGCTGGTTGGTGTCGACGAGGATGTTGGGGTCGATGGCGTTAAAGTCGTCGCCGGGATGAGAGGCGAGGACGGGGCCGTGATCGACCCACAGATAGCGGAGATCGGACGGGTTGAGCGTGACGTTGGTCTCGAGCCCGATGACGGAGGATTGCGAACCTGGCAGCGATGCGGCGAAGTAGACGTGGTAGAGGCCGCCGAAGTAGGAGATGTCCGGCGCCCACAGGGTGAGGATGCCGGGGACGGCGGCAGTGACCCAGGCGGGCAGGACGGTGAAGACTTGGCCACACGGCCGCCAGGAGGCCGTGTCGGCAGAGCAGCGAATCGGCAGGTATTGATGTGGTTGCGGGTTGACCGGGTCGGAGGAGAAGAGGTAGTAGGTGGCGTTCTGCCGGATGATGCTGGGGTCGTGCACCGGAGCGGTGTTTCCGGTGAGGGTGTTAGCGGTGAGGGGTGTGGCTTCGAGCAGAGTGAGCGTGTGATGGCTTTCCGCTCCGCAGGCGGAGAGGGTCAGGAAGGCAGCGAAGATCAACAGGCGCTGAGCGCGAAAAGACGTGCAGACCATACTGTGACGTGCAACTTTCCGATGGCTTGGGTGCATCTTAGGGCGGACGGATTGGCGCGTCAATGGATTTATGCGGGCACTGGGGTGACTGGGTTTACGGCGCGCGCGAGGCGCAGATTGGCTGGATGACGGAGTAGTGCGACCGGGAAGCGGCGGTCGTGATACGTTTTGGCATGCGCCTACACCTTGGAAGAGCCCTTCTTGCTGCCGCAGTTTTTGTCTTTGGATCAGCTTGCGTTGCTGCCGCGCAAACTTCGGTTGAGTCTCGCATCGCCGCGCAGAACGCCATCTTTGAAGAGCAGTACCAGGCTGGGCTGAAGGACTCGCCGGAGCGTGCGACCGCGTTTGGCGACTATCGCTATAACGATCAGCTGGATGATGATTCGCTGGCGGCGACCTCCCGCAGATATGCGACCGATGTGGATTACCTGACGCGGCTGAAGGCGATCTCGACCGAGGGGTTTCCGGAGCAGGATGCACTGTCGAACCAGATCATGGTGCGCAGCCTGCAGCAGCGTATGGACAACTACAGCTTCAAGGAATACGAGATGCCGGTGAGCCAGATGGACGGCGCGCATCTGTCGCTGTCCGACATGCCGAACGCTGTTCCGCTCGACACGGTGAAGCACTACGAGGACTACATTGCGCGGCTGCACCAGGTTCCGCGGGTGTTTGCGCAGACGGAGGAGGTGATGCGCGTCGGGATGAAGGACAACCTGATGCCGGTGAAGTTTCTGCTGGAGAAGGTTCCCGCGCAGTGCGAGGGGATTGTGAGTGCGGACCCATTCCTGCTGCCGACGAAGAAGTTTCCGGCGAGCATTTCCGCGGAGGACCAGGCTCGGCTGACCAAGGAGATTACCGACGCGGTGAATACCGAAGTGCTGCCGGCGTACAAGTCGTTCGCCGCGTTTATTACGACGGAATACGCGCCGCATGGGCGCACAACGCTGGCAGTGACGTCGCTGCCGGGCGGGACGGCGCGCTATCAGAACGAGATTCGCAGCCGTACAACAACCAATTTCAGTCCGAGCGAAATCCATCAGATCGGGTTGAAGGAGATCGATCGCATTCAGGCGGACATGCTGGTGATTGCGAAGAAGGAGGGGTTCGCGGACCTGGCCAGCTTCCGCGAATCGGTGAAGACGAATCCGAAGTATATGGCGAAGTCGTCGGAGCAGATTCTGGACGACTTCCGCAAGTACATTGCGCAGATGCAGCCGAAGCTGCCGGAGCTGTTCACAGTGCTGCCGAAGAGCCCGGTAACGGTGGAGGCGATTCCGGCGTACCAGCCGGGACAGGCGACGCACTACCAAGGCGGAACTCCGGATGGCAAGCGGCCGGGACGCGTGAGCGTGCAGACGGCGGACCCGACGCATCGGTCGCTGATTGACGATGAGGCGACGGCGTATCACGAGGGTATTCCAGGGCACCACATGCAGATCTCGGTGGCGCAGCAGTTGACCGGGTTGCCGAAGTTCCGGCTGCACAACGGCAACTCCGGATACATCGAGGGCTGGGCGCTATACGCGGAGCAGCTGGGCAAGGAAATCGGGTTCTACCAGGACCCGGTGTCGGATTACGGGCGGCTGTCGTCGGAGCTGTTCCGCGCGGTGCGGCTGGTGGTGGATACGGGGATCCACTCGGAGGGGTGGTCGCGCGAACAGGTGGTGGACTTTATGCGCAAGTCGGGCGCGGTGGACGAGCCGACGATCCAGGCGGAGACCGATCGCTACATCGCGTGGCCGGCGCAGGCGCTCAGCTACAAGCTGGGGCAGTTGAAGATTCGCGAGCTGCGCGACCGCGCGCAGAAAGAGCTGGGGCCGAAGTTCGACATCCGTGCGTTCCACGACGAGATTCTGAGCGGCGGGGTACTTCCGCTGGACCTGCTGGATTCGCGGACGACGAGTTGGATCGCCGCTCAGAAGGCTGGGAAGCCGGCAAAGGGGAACTGATTTGCTTCGGGGTGGGGTGGGCCGTTAAGATCGGGTCTGGAATTGAGAGGGGTTTCGACAGATGAGTGAAGGCAACAATGGGGCTCGGCGGACAGAAGACATTGCGCTCGACCTGCTGAAGTTTGTGGCTGCGACGACGCATGTGGGCACGAAGGCGGCGGGTGGAACCGGGTTTGGAGTGGCGGCCTCGGGCAAGCCGGAGGACCAGGTGACGCAGTTGCTGGAACTCTACGCGAAGTGCAGGCAGGCAGTTGAGGCTCCGGTGAAGTAGATGAGGCAAGGCTCGAGGTTCGAGGAAGAGCCCGGGGCTAGAGCCCGATTGGCTTTGCGCTGGTGTACCGCGGGCTGAGCCCGCTGCTACTCCGAAGGACGACAGACGTGAGTGCGGATGCAGTGCCGGTGCGGGTTGCGGTGGTGGGCGCGGGGGCGTTCGGGCGGAATCATCTGCGCGTGTATCGCGAGCTGGAGCAGGCGGGATATCCGGTTAAGCTGGTTGCGGTGATTGAGCCGAACGATGCTGCGCGGGCTGCGGCGGAGGCGAAGTTCGGCGTGCCGGGCTTCGCATCGATCGAAGCGTGCACGGTGACCGTGGAACTGGATGCGGCTTCAGTCTGCGTGCCTACGGTGCATCATGCGGCGTGCGCGCAGGAGTTGATGGCGGCCGGCGTCGATCTGCTGATCGAGAAGCCGGTGGCGGCAAACCTGGCTGAGGCCGACGAGATTGCCAGTCTAGCGCGGGAGCTTGGCCGCATCGTGCAGGTGGGGCACCTGGAACGGTTCAACCCGGCGGTGCGCGCGGTGAAGGCGCTGCTAAACCGGCCGATGTTCTTCGAGGTGCACCGGCTGAGCATCTTCACGCCGCGCTCTCTCGACGTCGACGTTGTTTTGGATTTAATGATCCACGACCTGGACATCGTGATGAAGCTGGTAGGCAAGCCGGTGCGCGAGGTGCGCGCAGTGGGACTGCCGGTGCTATCGCGGAAGGTGGACATCGCGAATGTGCGGCTGGAGTTCGAGAACGGCTGCGTAGCCAACTTTACCGCCAGCCGGGTGAGCACGGAACGGGTGCGGAAGATGCGGTTCTTTCAGCCCCACCAGTATCTGTCGCTGGACTTCGCGCGGCAGGATCTGCTGCTAATCGACGTGACCGCGGCTGCCGGGATGGATATGGCGCAACTGGCGGCGCTGGCAACTGCCGCGGCTGCAGCCGGCGGTCATCCTTCCGCGGGGATGGCGCTGACCAAGGTTCCGGTGGAGGCGGGTGAGCCGCTACGGCTGGAGATCGAAGCGTTTCTGCGCGCGGTACGCGAGCAGACGGAGCCGGTGGTGACGGTGGAGGATGGGCGGGCTGCGCTGGGGCTGGCGCTGGAGATCAATGCGTCGATTGCGGCGCATGCACGGCGCACGGGTCTTTGATCGAGTCGCTGGCGGGGTCGTCCATGTTGGTGATGTGGGCGGTGGTTGCGGGGATGTCCAGGTTGAACTGATCCTCGTCCAGCTTCTGGTTGAAGGTGGCCTTGGAGATGGTGATGGTCAGGCTGAGCTCGTCGAGCGGGCGCTGGATCTCAATCCTGGTTGGGAAGCTGATATCGCCGAATTTCTGGTAGTTGCTGTAAACGGCCTTGGTAGCGACCTTGCCGTCGGAGTTGTAGATGTCCTGCTGGTAGGGGAGCAGGGTGGACCGACCGATGTGAATGACACGCAGCGAACGGGCTACATGACCCTGCGGCAGGGAGAGGAACTCGATGTCGTAGTCCGGCTCAACGATGACGTCTTTTCGTGTCTTGGGGTCGGGCAGGGTGCGGCTGTCCTGGGTCATGGCGACGTCTTGATCGGGTTCGAGACCGTGAATCAGCAACGAATCGAGGATCACGGCGGGGCGCAGGCTGTACATGCCCGTCTGGGTGGTGGAAGCCGCGTCGGAACCGAGGATGGCGCAATCCCTGGGCGGCATCCACATCTTGAAGGTCTTACCGTCGGAGACCATGTCCAGCGCATCGCTGCCCAGAATGGGGACTTTTAAGATCACGTTGATCTCTTCCGGCTTTCCGACGATGATGAAACCATTGAAGTTGAGGCATTTAACCTCACCCTCAATGGCGCCGCCCGTGCAGGCATACATCTGCACCGAACTGGTCATGCTCTGGACGCTGCCATAGCGTTCGTCGACCTGGTTCAACAGGTGGTCGAGCGATGCGTTGAGGACGACAGCCGGGAGGCGCGTCTTGAGGACGGTATGCGTGTGCACCAGGCATCCGGTAAGAGCCGGAGTCAGGGCGAGAAGTCCTATGGCGACGGCTTGTCTAATCCTCATGGGCACAAACTTCAAGTATATCTGGCGCAAGCGGATAACGCGGCCCGGATGGCTCTGCAGTGTCGATTAGATGCGGGCGGGGTAGGGGAGGGATCGCACCTATTTTCGATGCTTGCGGCCCTTGGGGGCGGGAGTGGGATGGGCAGCAGGGCGACCGGTGGCGCGGCGGTAGGCCTCGACCTGCTGGGTGTGCTCCTTCAGCGTGGCGGAAAAGAGAGTATTGCCCTGGGCGTCGGCGACGAAGTAGACGTAGTCGGTGCGGGCGGGGTCGACTGCGGCTTTTAGCGCGGCGACGCCGGGGTTGCAGATGGGGCCCGGCGGCAGGCCGGTGTGGCGATACGTGTTGTAGGGCGAGTCGGCCTGGAGGTCGGAGGCGTAGATCCCGTCGCGGTACCGGCCGTCGAGCAGGGCGGCGTAGATGACGCTGGGATCGGTCTGCAGCGGCATGTTGCGGGCGAGGCGATTGGAGAAGACGCCGGCGACGAGCGGACGCTCAGAGTCCTGACGAACCTCTTTTTCGACCAGCGAGGCGAGGATGACGGTGTTGGGGGGGATGGCGCCGGCGCCGAGGCCTAGCTGAGCGGTGACCTGGCGGAAGCGCTTCACCATGGCGGCGAGGATGTCCGTAGGGGTGGCGTGGCGGCCAAAGCGGTAGGTGTCAGGGAAGAGGTAGCCTTCGAGTGAGGGCGCGTTGGGGGCGAGGTCGGCGATCAGCGCGGTCTGGCTGCGGGCAGCGGCCAGGAAGTCATCGCGCGAACCGAGATGGGCGGACGCGACCGCCTGGGCGATGTCGAAGATGTTGTAGCCCTCGGGAATGGTGAGCGGGATGAAGTAGACATCGCCGCGGGCTAAACGCTCGTAGACTTCAGTGGCAGGGGCCGGGTGGTTGAAGCGGTACTCGCCGGCGATGAGCTTGCCGCCTTGGATGGCGCGGAGCAGGTCGAAGGCGTAGCGAGTGCGCAGGACTCCGGCCTGTTCGAGTTGGGCAGCGATGGTCTCGGCTCCTGTGCCGGGAGCGATATCGACGTAGATGGCGTTATCGTCGGATGTGCCTGCGGCGGGGCCGATGGGTGCATAGACGGCGTAGGCCGCCAGCGCGGCGCAGACGAGCGCGATCAGCAGCAGGGTTGCGAAAAACTTCAAGCCGGGCCTTTCGTCCAACCGATTGCGTTGGGCAAGCGTGCGAATCTGGCTTCGGCTATTTTACGGTGCGGGGGCGGGGGATGGGTCGGCGCCGGTATCGGCGGAGATGCGCGGGCGGGACAACGGCCTGGAAAGGAGACTCTGCCGACGTGCGGTGCGGCACGAGATTAGTGGCGCAGGAGCCGGGAGATCCTTGCCTCGAGTTCGTCCTCGGGGATGAACTGCTGCGGATGGGTCGATCGCGACGGCGGATAGTAATTCGCTTCGCAGTTCAGCAGAAACTGGGCTGCATCGACCAAAACCTTCTCAGCAGACTTGCCAGTGTACACGGCGATCAGTTCAAGTCGTGTGCGCTGCTCGTCGGTCAGCTTGAGGTTCATAGGTTAACGCTAACCGTTTAGGATATGGGCGTGTCAATGAAACTCTGGTAACCATTGCGATTAAAGGCGGGTGTAGTCCCAGGATGGAACCGGTTGGCTCCCGCGACCTTTGGGGACAATGAGGTCTCGCCCTTTCAAAACAGGGACTTGTGCCGAGCATTCCGGGAGCATAAGATCGGCGCAAGGAATGGCGGCGGCGGAAACCAGGCCGTGCGCACGAGGCTCAAGAGAACGCTATGAAGATCCTTCGTACTCCGAATCGCCGGGATTTCGCTATCGAGCCTGCCGGATATTTCAATGTCCTGAGGCCTAACACGAGGTTTATTGCCTCGCATCTGCAACGGCGTTTCCCTTACCTCGTCAGGCAATCCAAGGGGACCGGTCGAGACCGCGCTGACGCCCAGGAGACGGCAAACGCGTTGCAGATCATGATCCCGAGCATGCGGGAACGTGGGTTATTGCGGCCGACATTGATCGTTGCGGCGGCAATTGCGATCACATTCATTGCGCTGGGGTGGATTGATGGCAACTTGTTTGCCCATAATTTTGGCTGGTGAGTCAGTTGGGAAGATGGGGACGTCGCAACTGCACCCAACCTCTGTAGAATAGCGAGGTCTAAGCCCTGTGAATGACGGGGGGCTTTTAACTGAATTCGACAGGACGGAAATAACATGGCATCGACAATGGCGACGATTGTGGCGTTGAAGGAAGTGCATGCGCAGTTGAAGTCTCGCATGGTGAAGACGGTCGAGGACTTCCGGGCGAACCTGCTCTCGACCCGCACCGGACGGGCGAGCGTGCACATGCTCGACCAGGTGAAGGTGGATTACTACGGGACGGACACGCTCATCTCGCAGGTCGCGCAGATTTCGACCCCCGAGGCGCAACTGATCCTGGTGTCGCCGTGGGAGATGGCCATGGTGGCGCCGATCGAGAAAGCCATACGTACCAGCAATCTGGGCTTCAACCCGATGCACGACGGCAAGGTGATCCGCGTACCCATTCCTCCGATGACCGAGGAGCGGCGCAAGGAGACAGTGAAGCACCTCGCCGGAGCGCTCGAGGACCACAAGACTGCGATCCGCAATATCCGCCGGGACGGCAACGATCAGGTGAAGAAGGCGGCCAAGGACAAGCTGATCTCTGCCGACGATGAGAAGCGCGCGAACGAAGAGATTCAGCAGCTTACCGACGCGGAGATCAAGCGTGTGGACGAGCTGTTCAAGGCCAAGGAGAAGGAAATACTGACGGTCTGAGGGCCCTGCCGGACGGACGCGCTCCGCGTGGTGCTCGCTGAAAATGCTCGTGCCGACCATCGGGAGAACAACGCGAAGCTCTAGAAGGGCGTGTGAACGCCCGCCTCAGGTGGTGTGGTCGAGCACAATCTTCCAGCCGTCGCCGGTTTTTTCCAGCACCAGCGAAAACAAGCCGTCGGCCGGCCCGCCATCCTTCTTGGAGCGGTCGAGGTGGTAGTTGCCCAGACATACGGCAAATGTATCGCTGAGCGAATGAACCTCCAGCTCCGTAAACGTAAGCGTCCCCATCTCCCCCCGGCTGGAGTAGTTGCGCTTGTAGTCGGTCATAATCTGCGAGTAGCCCTTGGAGACGCTCTTGCCGATGAACAGCGTGTCGGGCGAGTCCTTATATCCTCTGACGTAGCCTTCGATGTCGCCGGCATTCCAGGCCTTCTCCTGCGCCAACACCACCTTGACGATGTCGAGTTCCACGCGCGAGGCGGTGTGAAGGGGATTGGGAGCGTCCTGCGCAGTCGCCGGAGCTGCGGCGAGCGGCATCAGGAGCGCGAGCGCACAGGCCAGATGCGGAAGTGTACTTCGAAACGCTTTCCCTCGGTGGCCCAACAGCTTGCCGTTCATGCCCACACCTCGCGTTCGAAGAGTGTAACTGAACTCATGCGGGAGATTGTCACGAATTATTCCGGCAGATGTCACCGAAGTGCCACGCCGGCTTCACGCCAGGCCAGTCGACTCGGCCTGCTGTTGTGCGTGGTAGCTGGAGCGGACCAGCGGGCCGCTTTCGACGTGGCGGAAGCCCATGGCCAGCGCCTCGTGCTTGAGGAAGGCGAACTCCTCCGGGGTGTAGAAACGCTGCATGACGAGGTGGTCGCGGCTGGGCCGCAGGTATTGCCCGATGGTGAGGATGTCCACGCTCCGGTCGGCGAGGTCGCGGAAGACCTGGAGCAGCTCGTGCATCTCCTCGCCCATGCCGACGATGATGCCGGTCTTGGTCACCTGGGACTGGCCAAGTTCCGATGCGATCTCCTTAGCCCGGCGCAGGAATTCGAGCGAGCGCGTGTAGCGGCCGCCTGATTTTGCGATTCCGTACAGGCGCGGCACCGTCTCGATGTTGTGGTTCAGGATCTCGGGCTGCGCGGCAACGACCCTGCGCAGTGCTTCGTCGACGCCCTGGAAGTCCGGCGTCAGCAGTTCGACGCGGCAGCCGGGAGCCTGCGCGCGAATCTCCTCGATCACGGAGACAAAGGCCCGCGCGGCGCCGAGGTTGTCGTCGTCGCGGTTGACGCTGGTAATGACGGCGTGCGCCAGTCCGAGCTGCGCGACCGCGTAGGCCACGCGGCGCGGCTCGTCGAAGTCGATCGGGGATGGCTTTCCTTTGGGGACGGCGCAAAATCCGCAGCGCCGCGTGCACAGGTTGCCGAGCATCATGAAGGTGGCAGACTTCTGGTTCCAGCACTCGCCGATGTTGGGGCACTGCGCGCTTTCGCAGACGGTGTGCAGATTCAGGTCGCGGGCCAGCTTCTTCAGGTTGTGGAAGGTCTCGCCGCCGGGAGCCTTCGCCTTCAGCCACTCCGGCTTGCGCACGGGCCGGCGGGGCGCAAGGTCGATCTGCACGAGTTCAGCGGAAGGTGGCGTCATCTAGTAAATTGTATCGCCTGTGTCCTGCCGGACGGGCGCCCTGCGCGGGCAGCGGTCACTTCGTGACTCTTGCCGAGCTTCGCGAGGTCCTCCCGTTGGTCGGCACAGAATTTTGTTTGCGACCATCGGGAGCACCAACGCGAAGCCCAATACAAGTCACGAAGTGACCGCTGCCCGCGCAGGGCGCCCGTCCGGCAGGACACGCCTAGCGCAGCCGCTCGCGCGTCTCCTGGCGCACCAGGTAGAGGAAGAAGACCAGCCCGAAGAGTCCCTGGACAAGGAAGAAACCGATGTGCGTCTTCGAAAAGTAGTAGAAGTACCCCGTGGCGAACAGCAGGCAGCCCGCGGTCACCAGGGCCCAGCCCCACTTGAACAGCCGCAGCAGGCCGAAGATGCCCGCCGCGAGCAGCGTGCACAGCACCAGGACGCCGTACTTGGCAACGCCGCCCCCATACACCCCTGTCAGCGAGGCGTAGACATTCACCATGGTCATGAACATCATGAACATGCAGATGCCGGCGATCCCCGGCAACATATGCCCCTTTATGCTTACTTTGCCGTCCTTGTCGACCACTTACCGCCCTCGGCATTTACTGACAACTGAGCACTGACAACTCTACAGCGTGTGCAGGTACGCGAGCAGGTCAACGCGATCCTGTGGAGTGAGCCTGCCGCCTATTGCGGGCATCATGCCGCGGCCATACATCACGGCGTCCAGCACGCGGTCGTCGTTGGCAGGCGCGCCGCTTTCGAGGTACTGCTTCTTGAAGATGCCGCGCAGCGACTGGCCGTTCAGCGGCTCGTTGGTGCGGTCGTTGTGGCATTGCTTGCACTGCGCCTGGTACACGTAGTAGCCGCGAGTCTGCTGCTCGTTCAACTGCGACAACGGAGTGGGCGGAGGAAGCTTGGTGCACCCCACCGCAGCCGTAATCATCATGGCGATGCCCATCGCGAGCATGCCTCGTGCAATCTGTCTCATCCCTTTATTGTCGCAGAACCCCTTTGCCGGCTCATGGCAAAATGCGACCACGGATACACACGGATGAACGCGGATCAAAGAACAGATAGATTTTCAATCCCTGCTCATCCGCGTTCATCCGTGGTCGGTTCTTGTCTCTCACTCTACCGCGGCGATTGCGGCGACGATCTTGTCCATCACCACACGGTCGGAACTGTCGCCGGGCAGGTGGTTGCCGACCATGATGGAGAAGATGACGGTGCGGCCGCTGGCGCAATCGACGTAGCCGGAGAGCGCGCGCGCCTCGCCCAGCGTACCCGTCTTGGCGAAGACGTGGTCCTTCAACGGGGCTTTCCCAAATCGCGACGCAAGGCTCCCATCCTCGCCGCCAATGGGCAGGCCGGCTTTCCAGTCGGCGAACCACGGCTGGGTGGTGGCGTATTGCAGCAGCTTCGCCGTGGCGCGCGGAGTGACTAGGTCGTGATCGCTTAGGCCGGAGCCGTCGACCAACGCAAAATCACCCTTTTCGATCCCAACATGAGGCAGAAACTCCCGCATCACCGTCAACCCGGAGGCCTGGGTATGCTCGCACCCTGCGGCCGCGCCTACGTCCCGCAAAAGAATCTCTGCGTGCAGGTTCTGCGACACCTTCAGCGTAAACTTCACATCCTCGGCCAGCCGCGCGGATTCGTGAGTCGCCAGCACAGTCTGCACGGGCTCTTGCGGTCCTGTGACCTTCTGCGCGTCGCAAGACATCGGATCTGCGTTGGGGGAGTAGTGTTTCCGCGGGAGTGCAGCCGACAGGAAAAAATCGGCGAACGGATCGACACGCGTCGACGGATTCGGGTATCTCCACGTGGAGTGCTTGGCCTTGGCCGTCCCCGTAACGAGAACGCCGCGCCGTTCGAGGGCAGCTTTTAGGGTCATGGCCGCATACTCGGCCGGATCGGCGATCGCTACTGCCTGGGTGCAGGGCGCTTGATTCGGATCAAGAGCTCCATACACCACCAGATTCTTCGTGCCCTGGTCCCGCTGGTACCCAACCTCGGTATCGCAGTTCTGTGGTGGAGTCATCTCTGCCGTGGATACGTCATCCTCGATTGAGTAATAGGGTACGTCCGGATCCGCCTGGATCACACCCTTCGCATATACCGAGTAGCTCCCAAGATCTCTTTTTGCGCCCGGCGAAACTCTTACTTCGATCTCGTTGTCATGCACGCTGAGCGCCGAGACAGGCGCGCCGTATCCATAAACTAGATCGTCCAGCGACCAGTCAGGAGGGTAGGGCTCCCAGTTGAATCTCCAGTCGTCCCCCACAACGTCGCCTTCGACGCGGCGGAGCCCAGCTGCGTAGACCTTGTCTGCCAGTTCCTCGACATCCGCAAGCGTTGGCGGAGCGACGCCCGTCGACTTTGGCCGTTGCGAAGGGGCGAGATACGGCAAATCATGGGTGCCGAAGCTGGGATCGCCGCCGCCGACCAGCTTGAGGTCGCCATGCAGGACGCCCTTTTTGTCGAGATTGCCCGAGGCCACCACCTGGGTAGTGAAATGCTTATCTGCTCCCATCAGGGCCAGCGCCGCGGCGGTGGTGAAGAGCTTGGCGTTTGAGGCAGGCTGGAACAGCTGGCCCTGGTTCAGCCCATAGATCAAGGCGCCGTCGAGGTTGGTCACCAGGAGGCCCCAGTGGTCGCGGGCAACAGCCGGCTCGTTGACCAGTTCGGAAATCTGCGCGGCCAGCGATGCGGGCGGCAGATCGGCCGGGGCAACGGAGGCTGGGGGCGCGACGTCCGCCGGGGCAGTCTGGGTTTCGGGATTTGGCGGGGCGGTTTGGGCCGGTATTCGCACACACGCGGCCGCCAGAACCGCGAGACACACCGCAGCCGGAAGGTTCTGCCGCATCGTCGTCCGCATCATGGGCGAAGTCTAGCATCCCGCCTTGGAACGCAAGCCATTGGCGTAGCCGGAATCGTTGTCAGGTAATGCAATTTTGCATTACAATAGGGCTTGAACGCAGGAGGATTTCCAGCCATGGCGACCTTGACGGTAACAGCGCGGGGGCAGGTCACCTTCCGCAAAGATGTACTGCAACATCTTGGCATCGAGCCGGGGGGGAAGATCGAAGTGGACAAGTTGCCGGATGGGCGGGTCGCGCTGAGGGCGATGCGGCCTGCCGGAACCATCGACGACTTCCTCGGCCTGCTTGCGGGCAAAACCGTCAAAGTTGCGACGCTGGATGAAATCGGCGAGGCGGCAGCCGCCGGTTGGACCGGGCGGAAATGAAGATCACTCCAGATACGAACCTCCTGGTCCGTGCTGTGGTACGGGATGATGTAAAGCAGGCCCAGGCTGCCGCTAATCTACTCAAGGAAGCCGAGATTATCGCCGTTTCGCTGCCGTCACTGTGCGAGTTCGCCTGGGTTCTGCACCGGGTTTACGGCTTCGCACAGCGGGACATTTCTGCCGCCATTGAAGCCTTGCTCGCCGCCCGCAATGTCGCCGTCAATCGTCCCGCCGTGGATGCCGGTCTGGCGGTCCTCAACGCTGGCGGAGACTTTGCCGATGGGCTGATCGCCTACGAGGGCTACTGGCTCGGCGGAGAGATCTTTGCTTCCTTCGACAAGAAGGCCGTGTCATTGATCGCGAAACAAGGACATCAAACCAGGCTACTGTCTTAATCGGGGCATTTGACAGGCACGATACAATAGAAGAACGGGCTAAAGATGCGCGCGGGGTATTTCCCGGGCCGTCCGAAGCGGAAATGGCGCGGGTCGAATCCAGATTTGGTCCGGATCTAAGTTGTTTGTTTCTTATATTTTGACGTTTTTGGGGGTGGGGGGTGGGTGCTCCCGAAGGCGATCGATGCGGTGCCGGATGGGATCGCGCCGATCCCGCAATGGCTTAGGAATATCGCTGGCGTGGAAGTTTCGCGGCGCGTGGCCGGAAAATATTTTCGGTTCCGGCTGATAGACTCGTAGGGTTGCGCACTTCGATCGCGCAGAACAGAAACCTCTCGCCCCGGCGAGCAAAAAAGGAAGATCAGACACAGTGGATCAGCAGACCAAAGCAGCCCTCAAGCAAGACAAGTTTGTCAGCACCACCACCCACAGCCTGGAATGGGCCTCCGAGCACCGCAAGTCGGTGATCTTGAACGGTGCGATTGCCGCCGCTGTGGTTGTCCTTTTGATCGTGAGCGGGATCATTTACAGCAGCCGCTCGGAAGCTGCGTCGTCGGCGTTCGGCGATGCGATGCAGGCGTACCAGACGCCGCTGGCCTCGCCCGACCAGCAGGTGCCGCCCGGAGTGAAGACGTATACCTCTGCAGCGGTGCGGGCGAAGGCAGCCAATGCGCTGTTCGCCGGCGTGGCCGGCAAGTACGGCATGACGCCCAGCGGCCGGAATGCGCTCTACTTTGTCGGCCTGACCGAGATTGAGGCAGGGGAGAACCAGCAGGCCGAGGACACGCTGAAGAAGGTTGCCGGCGGCTGGGACAGCGATCTGGCCGGCCTGGCCAAATTCGCGCTGGCGCAGCTCTACCGCAACAGCGGCCGCGACCCGCAGGCGATCGATCTCTACAAAGATCTGATGAAGAAGCCGACGACCACCGTTCCGGCGGGCCTGGCGCAGCTTCAGCTCGCCGACCTGTACCAGTCGGAGGGCAAGTCGGACATGGCGAAGCAAGAGCTTGCCGACCTGAAGACCAAGGACGCGAAGGGTGCAGCGGGCGCGCTTGCGGCCGAGAAGCTGAACCCGACGGCGGTGCCGCAGATGGGCCAGCCGTAACGGCCCTGCCGGGCAAGTAATTTGTATGCGACCGTCGGGAGCACCACGCGAAGCTTTAAAAGGGCGTGTGAACGCCCGCTGCCCGCGCAGGGCGCCTGTCCGGCAGGACACTATCAGCGGTGTTCTTCGGAATGCAGGCGGACGGCAACGGCCTGATCGCTGATGGCCATATCCTTTTTGGTGAACACGGATGCGGCCTGCGAGCGGACGGATTCGACGATCTTCCACTGGTCCTTGGCGCGTGGCTCCGGAATCCATCCCGGCAGCGACATGCCAAGGTAGTCTGCGAGCGCCTGCGCATGTGGCTCGTAGAGTGCGCGCAGGGCGTGCAGGCGCGCTGGAGCTTCAGGGTCGCCGCAGAGACGCAGACCAGCCTCCGACATCAGGTCGCAGAGGCGGCTAAAGTTTTCGGGCGGCAGGCGATTCGGTCCTCCGCGCGCGGTCCAAGTGGCCTCGCGCTTTTCCAGGTGGAAGACATGGCCGAGGTCGACCAGCGCGTGGCGAGCCATGGCGAAGGTGAGCTGAGCCTGGCGCGATGCGGTCCCGGGAACGACGGAGATGAGCAGCGCGCAACTGTCGAGCACAGCCGTGAGCGCCGAGAGCCAGCTCTGGTTATCGTGTTGCGAGCGGTAGTAGCAGAGAATCGGGTAGGAAATGTGGGACTCGAGGATCTCGGCCGACCAACGCTCCCACTCGATGAGCAGGACGACGAGAGCCTCCTGGCCGCCGGCGAAGGCGTGGCGGCGCAGCAGTTCGGACGAGGTTGGTGGCGAGCCGGCGCGGGCGTCCAGCAGGGCGACCGAAACCTCGCGGTGAGAGAACGCGCCGTAGAGCACGGGAACGTATCCGATGACCAGCGCGACGAAGCCAAGTCCGGTCCCGGACTCGATGACGATAAGCGCGCGGGCGGCGAGCGAGCGCGGCAGGACATCGCCGATGCCGAGGGTAAAGAGTGTGGTGCCGCTGACGTAAAGGTCGGTGCGCAGGCGGGCGAGGGCAGAGGCGTTGGCGAGCGGGTCCGCGAAGGGCGTGTGCAGGCCGAAGAAGAGCAGGCCGAAGCCGGCGACGAGCAGAAGCGCCCAGACCATCAGCAGGAGCAGCAGCGATCCGGGGCCGTACATGCTGTAGAGCTGCTCGCGCATCTTGGGGTCGCGGGTGTGGCGGGCGATCCTGGCCCAGGGTGACCAGGTGGCGAGGTAGAAGAACTTGGTGATGCGAAAGCGGCCGACCGGCCGGCGCGGCAGGATGATGGTCTGGAAGGCGTCGAGGACCACACCCAGGCAGAACAGCAGGCCAACGATGAGCGCAACGATTCGCATGGCTTATTCTAGCGGGCCGTGTGGGTGGGCGCTATTCGACGAGGTATTGAGATGGGGTGGGCCATGAGGTTTTCGGGTGGGCGGAACTGGTGCGCGGCCGGCGGCTTGTAGTTCAGGTAGACGGATTCGGTGATGCGGTCGGGTGCCTGCTTCATCAGGCGCGGGAAGGGCGAGTTGCCGGTGTGGATGGCAACTTTGCTTCTGTAGAGTTCGTGCGGCAGGCCGACTTTGTAAGCGCGTTTTCCGGCGTGGCCGTCGTAGGTGAGCATCCATTTCGTGCCGATGCGGTTGAGGCGATCGAGCTCGGCATAGAAGCGCTCGGGCTCGAACGATCCGAATTGATAGCGCCCGCGGGTGGATTCGTAGGGTGGATCGAGGAAGACGAAATCGTTCTTGGCTACGGATTCAAGTGCGTCGATGTAGTCGGCTACCTTGAACTCGACGTTTTGGATCGCGCTGGACCACGTTTGGATCACGCGAGCGAGCGTCTCCGGAGCGATTCCGGGGCGGGTGTGGTGGAGGGAGTTGTTGAAGCCGCCGTCCTTGTTGAAGCGGATGAGACCGTTGACGCAGGTGCGCGAGAGGAAGAGGAAGTCGATGGGGTCGCGAGTGCGGTTGAAGTTGTCGCGGACCTCGTAGAAGACGGTGTGGCCGAGTTGCTGGCGGGCCAGCCAGCGTTTAGCGTAGCCGGCAATGGCCACGTCCGGCGTATCGCGGATCGTGGTCCACAGATGGATCAGCTCCGGCATGATGTCACTGGCGATGGCGGAGGATTGCTGGCGGAAGGGAAGCATGGCTCCGCCGCCGACGAATGGCTCGAAGTAGCGGTCGAAGGCGGGGAACAGCGCGGCGAGCTGGGCTGCGACCGGGCGCTTGCTGCCAGGCCATTTGATGACGGGCGGAAGCAGCCTGGGCTGGGCGGCTCTAGGCAAGATGCGTGGCCTCGATGATGGCGGCGGGCTTTTCGGCCTGGGCGTGTATCTCGGCTTCGATACGGCGGCAGCTCACGTCGAAGTATTGCGGATCGGTTTCGAAGCCGACAGGGTGCATGCCGTAGCGCAGCGCGGCGATCATCTCGCTGCCGCTGCCCATGAAGGGAACCAGGCAGGAGCCGCCGGGAAGGCCGGAGATGGCGAAGATGCGGTGGAGGACGCGGAGAGGTTTCTGCGTGGGATGGGCGCCGTAGGCCAGCTCTTCGCGCGCCTTGTTATTGGGGATGTCCCACACGGTGCGAAGTTGCTTGCCGGCCGCCTTCATACCGTCTTCGGCGTACTCGGCGGCTTTGACGTCGTCGTAGTTGAAGCGGTATTGGCGTTTGGGAGCGCCAGTGTGGACCCACAGGATGGATTCGTGGCTGGCGGTAAGGCGGCGCGCCGCAAGATTAGGGAAGGCGTTGCGCTTGTACCAGATGACCTCGTTGATGATCTCCAGGCCGAGGGCCTGGCACGCGACGTTGGCGAAGCCGATGTTGTGGTAAGTGCCGTGAATCCAGATGGAGCCTGTGGGCTTGACCAGGCGCTTGAGTTCCGAGAGCCAGGCGAGGGTGTTGCGGAAGCCGTCGATGCCGCTGAAGAGGTCCCAGGTATGGTCCGCGAGCTTCCATTGGCCGCCCATGCCGGCGAGGTTGTGGCCCCGGTCGAGCTTCCACTCGGCGGAAGTAGACGCGCCGTAGGGTGGGTCGGCGATGGCGAGGTCGAAGGAGGCGTCGGGGAGATGCCGCATGCCCTCGACGCAGTCGCCGAGGGTGAGGCTCGCGTCGCCTATCTGGCGGCGGGCGATCTCGGGTTCGAGAGGATCAGCCATGAGGTATAAGGCTACCTCATTCGAGATATATACCTCAGGGGCTAAAGCCCTTCAGATTTAGCGGCTTTATCAGCACGGCTGAAGCCGTGCCCTTAACGAAACATTGCGTTCTGCGTTTAGAGCGCGGGGCTGGAGTGCGATAGACTTAAGCCTCGTGTTGAATAAGCTGATCTTCGCCAATCTTACCCACCGGCCGGTGCGGACTCTGTTGAGCGTGCTGGCGATTGCGGTGGAAGTGACCATGATTCTGACGCTGGTGGGCGTGAGCCATGGGACGCTGGACTCGACCAAGGACCGGGCCAAGTCGGTGGGCGCGGACATTATGGTGCGGCCCGAGGGATCGTCGGTGATGTCGAGTCTGAACTCGGCACCGATGAGCGACAAGTACCTGGGCCTGGCAATGCAGCAGCCGCACGTAGTTGCGGTGACCGGGACGGTGGTGTTTGCGACGACATTTCCGGACTCGATCACCGGGCTCGATTTTGCCGCGTTCAAGAACATGAGCGGCGGGTTCCGCTACATCAAGGGCGGCGACCCGGTCAACACCGACGACATGGTGGTGGACGAGAACTACGCGCAGCAGCATCACCTGCATATCGGTAGCAAGATTAAGCTGCTCGCGCATATGTGGAACATCTCGGGAATAGCGGAGGGCGGAAAGCTGGCGCGCGTCTGCGTGAAGCTGAAGACGCTGCAGGACTTGCAGGGCACGCCCGGCCATCTCTCGCTGATCTGGGTGAAGCTCGACGATTCGAACCTGGCCGATCAGGTGGCCGAACAATTGAAGGGCGCGCTGAACGACAGCCAGATTTACTCCATCAACGAACTGATGGACGCCTATTCGATCAGCAATGTGGGGATGCTGAAGGACTTTATCTGGGTGGTGATCGCGGTGGCGACGATCGTTGGGTTCATCGTGGTGTTTATGGCGATGTACACGGCGGTGCTGGAACGCACTCGGGAGATTGGGATCATCAAGGCGGTGGGCGGCTCTTCGGGGCTGGTGCTGAGCATTTTGCTGCGCGAGACCCTGCTGCTGGCGATTCTTGGAACAATGGTTGGGATTCTCTTTACTTACGGAACCCAATGGTTGATGAAACATTCGGTTCCGGCAAGCCTGGTGCAGGAGACGGTGTACATCTGGTGGCTGTACGCGGGCGGAATTGCGATTGTGGGCGCGATGCTGGGCGCCATTGTTCCGGGTATGAAGGCCGTGCAACAGGATGTGACCGAGGCGCTGTCGTATGAATGAGGGAACGGTGGTTGCGGAGGCGATGGGCGCAAAAACGGGGAGTGGCGAGCCGATGATTCGGGTGCGCGGGCTGACCAAGGTCTACCATGTGGGCGACGTCGAGGTGAATGCGTTGCGCGGGGTCGATCTGGAAGTAGCGCGCGGCGAGTTTGTGGCAATTGTTGGGGCATCGGGATCGGGCAAGTCGACGCTGTTCCATATCCTTGGCGGACTGACGCCGCCGACGGCCGGGACCGTCGTGATCGACGGGAAAGACCTGGGCGGGATGTCGAACCAGCAGCGGACGAATCTGCGCAAGACGACGGTGGGGTTCGTGTTTCAGAAGTACAACCTGCTGCCGACTCTGTCGGCCGAGGACAACATCAAGATTGTGGAGTACATCGGCGGACGGAGTACGTCGTTCACGCCGGAGTTTGAGGAAGTGCTGAAGTTGCTGGGGATCACGGACCGGCTGAAGCACAAGCCGCGGGCGCTCTCGGGAGGGCAGCAGCAGCGGGTGGCGATTGCGCGCGGCATCGTGAACAAGCCGGCGATCCTGCTGGCGGACGAGCCGACGGGCAACCTTGACAGCCAAAATTCAGCCGCGGTGCTGGGGGTGATCAAGGACCTGAACCAGCGCACGGGACAAACTATCCTGATGATCACGCACGACCCGGAGGCGGCTGCCTATGCCAGCCGGACGGTGCATATTCGCGACGGCCGGATTGTCTGAAAAAAGCGCGGACGATGGACGCATTACAGGCGGCCGGGCGGCTGGTGGGCGACTAACGGGAAACTAAGTAGGGGATTGATTCGTCTACGCAAGAACCATTGTCACATTTGATTGATCGCAAGCAGGCTGCCGCGAGCCTAGAAATCGCCACTGGCAGCGGTGGATTTGCCCCCAAATGCCGGGCGGTCGTATAGTTTTGCCGTTATGCCATGTTGTTTTGGGCCTTAAACCCTGTCGACTGCTGGTCACGGCAGGCACTCTGACATTACAATCGAGGGGACAAGCAAACCCCACACACGCGTTCTACGATCTCAACAACGCGCCCCATCGAAGGAGAAACGCCGCGCCATGAAACTTAATGCAAGAATTCCAACTTTGGTCGCACTGCTGGCACTGCTCGGGACAGCGACTGGATGCAACTTCCTCAAGTCCCGCGACCAGTTGAATAAAGGCATTGCGGCGTTCAAGAACGCTCAGTACGAACA
>Ga0302314_10004123_pt1 | contig 26773 bp, 26 predicted proteins | sample III_Palsa_N2_3_FD_200533 | JGI IMG/M metagenome (GOLD analysis project Ga0302314, IMG submission 200533) | Peat permafrost microbial communities from Stordalen Mire near Abisko, Sweden - III_Palsa_N2_3 | ecosystem: Environmental > Terrestrial > Soil > Palsa > Peat permafrost | place: Sweden...
CATCTGCTGTGGAACGCCTCGGTCGGCGGCGGTCCGCCCATCGTTGCGGCGGGACTCGTCTGGACCATCGGCCAGAACGGCGTCCTCTACGGCCTCGATGCCTCCTCGGGCGCGGTCCGAGAACAGGCCACGATCGGCGCACCCGCCAACCACTTCCCGACTCCGTCTGTCGGTGCGGGCCTCTTCCTGGCGCCCGCGGCGGACCGGGTCGTTGCCTTCAGGGCGTCCTCCGCCGTCACTACGACGACCACATCAGGACCGTCCACGACGGTGCCGTCCACGAGCGAGCCATCGACGAGCGTGCCCCCAGCGCAAGCGAGTGGGACAGACCCTTGGATCATCGCGGCCGCCATCGGCGCCGGCATCGCCGTCCTCGGTGTTCTGACCTGGCTCATCCGGCGCCGTCGAGGCCGACAGGGCGGTCCCTGACGTACTCAGCGGGCGGAGAGGACTATCTCGAGCACCGTGCCCACCCCGGCCACGATGAGCGAGATGGACACAATGACGGCCATCACCTGCACGAGCGGCCGGTGGATCGGCTCCCAGTCGCCGACGTCGGCGAACTGGTCGAGCACGGTGGCATCGGCGTCCGCCCACGCCGCCTCCTCGGGAGGCCGGTCGTCGAGCGGTCGCGGCTCGCGCGTCGCGACGTAGCCGAGGAACGGGCCCAGGCCCTCGGGGAAGTGGGGCTGGGGCGGTACCGGGACGTGGCCCTGCATCAGCCTGCAGGTTAGCCCTGCGCCTGACGCCGCGAGGAGCCGACGGTCTACCCTCTCGGCTCATGGACCAGCCCCAGCAGATCGGCTTCACCGCGGCCGAGTCGACCCCGCGCTTCCCCCACGAGGCCAAGCCCCCACACGGTGCGCCCAACGTCATCGCCATCGTGCTGGACGACACCGGCTTCGGCCATCTGGGCGCCTTCGGCTCGGACATCGGAACGCCGCACCTCGACGCCCTGGCGGCGGGTGGCGCACCGTTCAACCGGTTCCACGTCACCTCGCTGTGCTCCCCGACGAGGGCATCGTTCTTCACCGGGCGCAACCACCACGCGGTGGGGATGGGATTCCTGGCCGACATCCCGCTGGCCTTCCCGGGCTACGACGCCCGTCTCCCCAAGTCGGCGGCCACCCTTCCACGCCTGTTGCGTGACGCCGGCTACTCGACGATGGCCGTCGGCAAGTGGCATCTCACTCCCCGCTGGCAGCGCTCGGCCGCCGGGCCTTTCGACACCTGGCCGCTCGGGCTCGGGTTCGAGCGCTACTACGGGTTCTTGCAGGGCGACACCAACCATTGGGCACCGAACCTCGTCTGCGACAACCACTACGTGGAGCCCCCCCGCCGGCCCGAGGAGGGTTACCACCTGAGCGAGGACCTGGCCGATCAGGCGGTCCGCATGGTGCAGGACCAGCGGCAGGGCGCGCCCGGAAAGCCCTTCTTCTTGTACTTCGCGCTCGGCGCCATGCACGCGCCCCACCACGTGGCGCCCGAGTGGGTGGATCCCTACCGGGGCCTGTTCGACAAGGGATGGGATGCCTGGCGCGCCGAGTTGTTCGCTCGTCAGTGCGCGTCGGGCATGGTCCCGGAAGGAACCGTGCTGACCGAACGACCCGAGTGGGTGCAGGCCTGGGACGAGCTCTCGGGCGAAGGGCGGCGCATGCTGGCGCGCCAACAGGAGGTCTTCGCCGGCTTCCTGACCCACACCGACGCGCAGATCGGCCGCGTCCTCTCGTCGCTCGAGAGCCTCGGGGCGCTCGACAACACGCTCGTCATGGTCTTCTCCGACAACGGTGCCAGCGCGGAAGGGGGCAAGGTCGGCAGCTTCAACGAGCACCGCTTCACCGCGCACGTCCGCGAGTCCCTGGACGAGAACCTCGCCCACTACGACGACTGGGGTGGCTTCACGACCTACAACCACTACTCGTGGGCGTGGGCCTGGGCGGGCAACACGCCGCACAAGCTCTGGAAGCGCTACACCTGGCTGGGCGGGACCCGGACGCCCCTCATTGTGCACTGGCCCGGACGGATCGCCCGCCCCGGCACCGTGCGCGCCCAGTTCGCCCACGTGATCGACCTCATGCCGACCATCATGGGTGCCGCCGGGCTCGCGATCCCCGATGAGGTCGACGGCGTGGCGCAGCAATCCGTGGACGGTGTCAGCCTCCTGCCCACCCTCGAGGACCCGGCCGCCCCCGAGCTCCACCCGACGCAGTACTTCGAAATGATGGGCTCGCGCTCCATCTACCACGAGGGATGGAAGGCGACGACCAACCACATCAGCTCCGGCGTCCTCGACGAGGAGGAGCTCGCCGTCGGCAGTCGCAACTTCGACGAAGACCGCTGGGAGCTGTTCGACCTCTCGGTGGACTTTTCGGAGGCGACCGACCGCGCTGACGACGAACCGGAACGGCTCCAACGCCTGCGCGATCTGTGGGACGCCGAGGCGCGCCGCAACAACGTCCTTCCCGTCTCCGACGGGCTGATCGACCGCTTCGGGGGGTTCATCCCGCCGGTCTGGCCCGCCGGCAACGCGCGCACGTTCCGGCCCGGCGGTGGTCCCGTCGCCGACGAGTCGGTCCCGATGCTGTGGGGAGGCTTCGACATTACGGCCGACATCGACACCGACGGCGACACCGCTGGCGGGGTCGTGTTCGCCCTCGGCGACTGGTTCGGAGGCTACGCCCTCTACCTCGTTGGCGGCCGGCCGCACTTCACCTTCGCCCGGGCCGCCGACACGCTCGAGCTAGCGATGCCGTCGGGCCTCGGCGCCGGCCACCACACCATCACGGTGTCGTACGCGGTCGGCGAGGGCGGGGCGGCGGGGCGTTTGGTCCTGCTGGTCGACGGCCGCGGGGTCGACGAGACCGCCGTCGAGGGCATGCTGCCGCTGGCCGTCCAGCACGGCGGGGCAGGGCTGCGTCTCGGGTGGGACAGCGGCTTTCCCGTGTCTTCGCGCTACGCACCGCCTGCCCCCTTCGGCGGGACGGTGCACGAGGTGCGGGTGGACACGCCGGGCGCGCTGCGGCCCGACCCGGGCGACGAGGTGCGCGCCGCGCTCCACGCCGACTGATCGGCGGAGGCGTGCCGCCCACGGGGCCCGCCTCAGTCCTCGTGGGGCAATCCCGCCAGCGCGCTCAGCTCCCCGAGGCTCCACGACCCGGGGGCGGCGCCTTCCGCGGCGGCCCGGGAGGCCAGGCGCTGGAGCAGCGCGTTCACCGGCGTCGGCACGCCGTGCAGGGCACCCTCGAGCGCGATCTCCCCGTTGAGGAAGTCGGCCTCGATCGACCGCGCGCCGCGGGCCAGGCTCTGCCAGCTGGAGCCACCCTGCCACTCCCCCGAGGACGTGCCCGCAATCTGGATGAAGTCACCGCGCCGCTGCCGGTCCTCCTCGGAGCTGGCGACGTCGATTCCTGCCGCGGCCAACGCATCCTTGCCCTCGCGCTGGGCCTCACGCGCCAGCGCACTGAACCGGCCGTCGGTCCCGGCCAGTGCCTCCACCGCGTTGGCGAGATTCATGAGGAGCTTGCGGTACTTCCAGCGCATGATGTCGGGGCGGGCCACGGACTGGAAGGGCGTCGTCGCGATGGCGTCGGCAATCGCCCGGCCCCGGTCGTCGAGGCCCGACGGGAAGCGTCCGATATCGAGCAGTCCCGACACCGGGGCCGAGTGCAGCTGCACGACACCGGGCCGCAGTTGGGAAGCGGGGCACATGACGCAGATGCCATAGGTGTTCGGAAAGTGGCGCAGGACGCGGCGCTCGTTCTCCACCCCGTTCTGCACGCAGACCACCGGGGCGTCCGGAGGTGCAACGGCGAGCTGCTCGAGTGCATGGTCGGTGCCCTGGCCCTTCACGGAGAGCAGCACAACCGGGTCCCCGTCGGCGTCACCCTCCCACGACACCTGCGCCGGATCTTCCACGACGGGTATGGGCAGGGTGACTGTTTCGTCGGGTGCCTCGAGGACAAGGCCCGACTGTATGGCGCGTCCGTGGGCACCGCGGGCAACAAGCGTGACGTCGAATCCGCTCTGGAACAGGCGGGCGCCTACTGACCCGCCGATGGCACCGGCCCCCACGACGACGAAGCGCACGAGCGCCACTCTAAGACGTGCCAAGCTTTCTCCATGGCGTCGTTGAACCCGATGGACCGCGCCACCGCGCTGGGCGGCAACGTTGCCGCCGTTCCGTTGCGCCTCGTCGGCGGCCTTGCGGCGCCCGCCCGCGGCGGCATGGCGCGCAACGTGCGGCGCGCCATCGGCATCAGGGACGAGCAACCGCCTCCAATGGCCCTGGATCCCGACGACGCCTATCTGCCGCCCGACGGCGTGGCCCGCAGAGTCCACGCCGATCTGCCCAGCATGTTGATCGGGGGCGTCAGCGCGCTGTTGCTCCAGTCGCTGCACCCGCTGGCCATGGCGGGGGTGGCGGAGCACTCCAGTTATCAGGAGGACCCTCTGGGCCGGCTGCGCCGGACCGCGTCCTTCGTCGGCACGACGACGTTCGGCACGGTGGCCCAGGCGGAGGCTGCCATCGCCCAGGTGCGGCGCGTCCACCGCCGCGTGAAGGGGATCGCGCCCGACGGTCGGCCCTACTCGGCCGATGACCCCGAGCTCATCACCTTCATTCACGTGGCCGAGGTCGCCAGTTTCCTGACCTCGTCACAGCGCTACGGGAGCCGGCCCCTGACGCCGGAGGAGTGCGACGAGTACTACGAGCAGGTCGCCCCGGTGGCGCTGGCCCTGGGGGCCTCCTGGGCCCCCCGCTCCGCCGCCGAGGTGGAGAGCTACCTGCTGCGCATACGGCCCGATCTCTACGCCGGGCCCCAGGCCAGGGCGGCCCGGGACTGGCTGCTGCGCGGGGTGGCTAGCCGGCCGGGCGAAAGGGCCGTCTACTCCCTCGTCGTCGCCGCCGCCGTGGGCGTGCTGCCCGGCTGGGCCCGCCGCGAGCTCGGGCTCTCGATCACCGGCCCACTCGACCTCGTCGTCGACACCACGGCGGTCACCCCACTCGCACGCGGGCTGGCCGCCGCCCTGCGCTGGGTCGTCACCACACCGGGGTAGCCAGGACGGTTCAGGTGGCGAGCGAGAGCCCGCCATCGATCACCACCACCTGCCCGGTGACGTACGCGGCGCCCGCCAGCGCCAGGATCACCTCGGCGACGTCCGCGGGTTGGCCGGAGCGCTTGAGGGGGGTCACCTGGGTGACCACCTCGCGTACGACGTCCCAGTCCGCCGTCCAGGGCGTGTCGACCAGGCCGGGCGCCACGGCGTTGACCCGCACCTCGGGCCCGACCACCTTGGCCAATAACAGGGTCATGTGATTGAGGGCCGCCTTGCTGGCCGCGTACGGGATGGAGGAACCGGTGGGCCGCACGCCCGCGACCGACGCCACGTTGACCACCGAACCGCCGCCGTCGCGCAGGGCAGGCATGGCGGCCACCGTCATGGCCCACGTGCCGAACACATTGACCTCGAAGATGCGCCGCCAGACGTCGACGGAGGCCGCCGCCAGGTCGTGGTGCGGAATCACGGCGGTGGTCCCGGCATTGTTCACGAGCGTGTCGAGCCGGCCCCACCGTTCCAGTGCGGCGCTCACCAGGCGGTCGGGAACGTCCGGCTCGGTAATGTCGCCCTGGACATAGAGCGCATCGGGCAGCGATGCGGCGACGGCCGTGCCCTCATCGACCGAGCGCGCCGAATTGACGAGGACGGCGGCTCCCTCGGCGGCGAAGGCCCGCGCCGTGGCGGCACCGATGCCGCTGGAGGAGCCCGTCACGGCGACGACCTGTCCCCGGAGGGATGCGCCGCTCACGGCGCCGTCACTGCGGCTCGATCCCCCAGCGGGCCGTCCACTCGCGCCCGGGTTCCAACGCGACCACGTCGTCGCCGGTGCGGAACGCATTGGGGGGACAGGTCATCGGCTCAATGGCGACGGCGTGCCGGCGGCGCTGCACCTCGCCCAGCGTGTCGCCCGTGTACACCATCAGGTAGGGAAAAGCGGTATCCACCCAGAGGGCGGCCCCGCCCACGCCACCCGGCGCCTCCAGCCTCGCCCGGGCCACGCCGTCCGCGTCACGCTCCAGCGTGGTGTAGGCCGTGTCGAGAACGACTGGACCCACGAAACGCGCCGTGGTGAAGTCCCGGTCGGTGCCCTCGACCGCCGTCAGCGTTCCCGTGGGCAGCCCGCGGTCATCCGTGTCGAGGGTGTGGCGCGCCGGCACATGCAGGATCGCACCGTCGACGGTCCCGGCGCCGGGCCCGGCGCTCAGGTACGGATGGAAGCCGAGACCGAAGGGGATCTGGCCCTCCTCCAGCGATTGCGCCCGCGTCGTGACGGTCAGGCCCTCCCGGCCCACGTGGTACTCGATCTCGAGGAGGAGCGAGAACGGATAGCCGGGCGATGGATGGAGCTGCAGCCGGAGGGAGAGCTGGTTCTGATGCCGGGTCTGGAGCGTCCAGGGAATCCAGCGCACCAGGCCGTGGATGGCGTTGCGGCGCTCGGGCTCGTCCAACGCGGCCTGGGCCCGCACGCCGTTGTACTCGTAACGGCCATCGGCCAGGCGGTTGGGCCAGGGGGCGAGCACCTGGCCCCGGCCCGAATGGGACCACTCGTCGGTGCCGAAGCCGTCGAGGACGGTGGTCGGACCGACCGAGTAGGCCCGGAGGGTGGCGCCCACCTCGCACACGACGACCTCCTGGCGCCCGTGCCCGATACGCCACTGCTGCCCCGTGGGCGAGGCGATGGAGATCCTGGGCGAGGAGGCGGGCATGGCGAGTGAATTGAAGCAGACCAGGGCCCCGAGGTGGGTGAGGGCCCCCGAGGCCGGGCGTGACGTGCGGGTGACACCGGGCCGAACGGGGGGTAGTCCGGGGCCCGGGGCCCGGGGCCCGGGACGGCGGGCGGTAGGGTGAGCCCACCGTGAGAATTCTCGTCACCAACGACGACGGTGTGAGCGCTCCCGGGCTGGCCGCGCTGACGAGAGCTCTGGTGGCCTGGACCGACCGGTCCGGCGGCGACCCGGCCCACGAAATCATCGTGATGGCGCCCAGCTCCAACTACAGCGGCGCCGGGGCCGCGGTGGGCTCGGTGACCGATCACACGACCATCCCCTATCAGCGGGCCTACGTCGAGGGCGCGGCGGCGGTGGAGGCCTACGGCCTCGATGCCTCGCCCGCCCTCTCGGTCATCGCCGGCGCCCTCGGCGCCGTCGGGCCCAAGCCCGACCTCGTGCTCTCGGGCATCAACCACGGCGTCAACGTGGGCCGCTCCGTGCTCCACTCCGGGACGGTCGGCGCGGCGCTGACCGCCAGCCAGCTCGGGATCAGCGCGTTGGCCGTCTCGCTGCGCGTCGGCGACGGGCCCGACCCGTGGGAATCGGCGGGCGAGTTGGCGGTCGCCCTCATCCCCCTGCTGGTGGCCGCGCCGGTGCGCACGGTCCTCAACCTGAACGTGCCCCACCTCCCCCTGGCGGAGATCCGGGGCCTGCGCTGGGCCCGGGTGAGCGGCGCCGGCCTGATCAAGGCGGCGCGGGGCACCGGGTCCTGGGTGGCGCCCAGCGAGGAGGAGATCGAGGGGCCGGCGGCGGCCGAGGCGACGCGCGCGGTCATGGAGGGCGAACCGGACGAGAAGGGCGAAATCGTGCTCACCGTCGGAACGCCCTTCCCCCATTCGGGCGACCTCGGCCTGGCCGACTCCGCCGCCGAGGACGCCACGCTGGTGGCCCAGGGCTACGCCGCCCTGACCGCGCTGCGCGGTCCCCGCGCCGAGGACGACGAGGAGCTGCTGGGCAGTCTCGATGCCGGTCTGGCGGCCGCGCTGGCGCGCTTCGACTTCAAAACTTGACGGATCGCTCACCGGGCGGCGTCAGTCGTCCTCCCCCGGTGGCCGCCGGCGCTTCTTCGTGGCGGAGCGGCGCCGCTTGGCGTCGACCCGACGCACCTGGGAGCCCTTCGTGGGCTTGGTCGGTGCGCGGACGGCTTGGACCCGCAGGCCGGCGTCCAGCTTGGTGGCCAGGCGCTGCAGCGCCAGCTCGCGGTTGCGCGTCTGTGAACGCGAGTCCGACGCGCTGGCCCGTACGACGGGTCCGACCCGCTCCAGGAGCCGGGCCCGCTGGCGCGGGCCGAGCGTCTGGGAGGCGGCGACGTCGAACTGCACCTCCACCCGGCTGAGGGTGCGGTTGGCGTGCTGGCCGCCAGGGCCGCCCGAGGTCGTGGCCCGCCAGGAGATCTCCGAGAGCGGGAGGTCCAGTCCCCGGTGCACGTGCAGGGTGTCGTCGCCGGCCACCCAACGAGCGTACGAGCACCCGGGTACGCTCCGGACCCATGGACTACCGACACCTCGGACGCTCGGGCATGCTCGTCTCCGCCCTCTCGTACGGCAACTGGATCACCCACGGCAGCCAGATTGAGGAGGATGCGGCCGCAGCATGCGTGCGGGCGTCGCTGGACGCCGGCATCACGACGTTCGACACGGCCGACGTCTACGCCATCGGCGCGGCCGAATCCGTGCTGGGCCGGGCGCTCAAGCACGTGCGGCGCGAGTCCGTCGAGATCTTCACCAAGGTCTACTGGCCGACCGGTCCCAACCCCAACGACCGTGGGCTGTCGCGCAAGCACATCATCGAATCGCTGCACGCCTCGCTCGGCCGGCTGCAGACCGACCACGTCGATCTCCTGCAGGCGCACCGCTACGACTACGCCACTCCGCTGGAGGAGACCCTGCGGGCCTTCGACGACCTGGTGCGCCAGGGCAAGGTCCACTACGTCGGCGTCTCCGAGTGGACGGCCGAGCAGATCTCGGACGCATTGCGGCTGGCCGACGAAATGGGCTTCGACCGCATCATCTCCAGCCAGCCGCAGTACTCCCTCATCTGGCGCGTCATTGAGGCCGAGGTGGTCCCGCTGAGCCAGAAGGAAGGCGTGGGCCAGATCGTCTGGTCCCCCCTCGCCCAGGGCGTCCTGACCGGCAAGTACCTCCCCGGCCAATCCGGGCCGCCGGCGGACTCGCGGGCCAACGGCCCCGAGGGCGGCGAAATGAGCTGGCTGCTGCGCGACGAGGTGCTCGAGCCCGTGCAGGCCTACGCCGAGCTCTGCCGCGAGGCGGGCTACAGCCCGGCGTCGGTCGCCCTGGCCTGGGTGCTGCGCAACGAGAACGTGAGCAGCGCCATCGTCGGCGCGAGCAGGCCCGAACAGATCGCCGAGAACGTCAAGGCACTCGACGTCGTGCTGGAGCCCGACTTCGTCGAGGCCATTGAGAAGGTGCTCGAGCCCACCACGCTGTTCGACCCCGGCTTCACGCTGAGCCCGACCACACGCCCCTGACGCGGGCCGGGACTCAGAGGGGCGCGTCGAAGCGGGAGGTGAAGGACCGCACCTCCAGCGTGCTGTGGGTGCGGTGTTCCTCGAAGACCCGGGTATAGCCCGTGTGGGCGATGCGCCAGCCCCCGTCCGTCAGCCGGTACCGGTCGGCGTAGAAGGCGGTCCCGCCGATCTCGAGGTCGGCCGCCGGCACAATGACGCGGTCCTGGAGGTACCAGGTCCCCTCCGCCGTGGTCGCCGAGGTGAAGGTGATCTCGGGGTGATGGCCGTGATGCTCGGTCACCATGCCGATGTCGCCGAGGACCGCGCCGAGCCAGGTGACGATGGCGGACCGGCCCTCGAGCACGGTCTTGCCGTCCTCGTAGGACGCGGTGACGTCCTCGGTCAACAGCGCGCCGAGGTCGTCGAACTGCTTCAGGTCGAGCGTCCGGAAGTAGGCGTACTTCAACCGGCGTATGGCCTCGAGCTCGGCCGCGGTGTCCACGGGTGCACCCCTTTCGATCTGGCCCGCGAAGGCCGCGGCCAGGGTACTTTCCCTGGGAGTTGGCGAGTGGAGCGATTCGGGACCAGCATGCCGGGCGTGCCCAGGAGACGCCAGCGCATCGCCGCGTACGGCGTCTGCTTCGACGGCGAGGGAAGGATCCTCCTGGCCCGGGCCTCGCCCTCCATCACCCTGCAGGGGCGCTGGTTCCTGCCGGGGGGTGGCGTGGACCACGGCGAGAGCCCGACCGCCTCGCTCACGAGGGAGATGGAGGAGGAATCGGGCCTGACCGTCACCGTGGGTCCCCTGCTCGATGTCCTCTCGGACGTGCGCACCATCCCCGACGGCACCAGCCTGCACACTGTGCGCATCATCTACCGGGTGGCATCCTGGTCCGGCACGCTCCGGCCCGAGGTCGGCGGCACGACCGACGCTGTGGGATGGTTCACACCGGAGGAGGTACGGGACATGCCGCTCGCCCACTACGTCCAGATCGTCGTGGACCGGCTCCTGTGACCGGGACAGGGTCCGGAACCGGCGTCGACGACCGGCTGCACCATGTGGTCATCATCGGGAGCGGCTTCGGCGGGCTCTTCGCCGCCCGCGCCCTCAAGCGGGCCAAGGTGCGGATTACCCTCATCGACCGCACCAACCACCATCTCTTCCAACCCCTGCTGTACCAGGTCGCCACCGGGATCCTCTCGGAGGGCCAGATCGCGCCGGCCATCCGCGACGTGCTGCGGAATTATCCGGCCCTGCGCACCATCCTCGGCGAGGTGGAGCACATCGACGTCGAGGCCCGCGAGGTCCACCTCGACGAGTTCGGCAAACCGCTCACCATCGGCTACGACAGCCTCATCGTCGCCGGCGGCGCCCAGAGCACCTACTTCGGTCACGACGAATTTCAAGCCGTCTCGTGCGGCATGAAGTCGCTGGACGACGCCCTGGCGCTGCGGGGCAACATCTTCGGCTCCTTCGAGCTCGCCGAGGCCGAGACGGACCCCGAGAAGCAGCGGCGCCTCATGACCTTCGTCGTGGTCGGGGGCGGACCGACCGGCGTGGAGATCTCGGGCCAGCTGCGCGAGCTGTCGCGGCGGGCGCTCCGGCACAACTACCGCATGATCGACCCGGTCGACACCCGCGTCGTGCTGGTAGAGGGCCTGGACCAGCTCGTCGGGTCCATGGGGACCTACCTGTCGCGCATGACCCAGCGCGACCTCACCCGCATGGGCGTCGAGATCCACCTCGGCGCCACCGTGACGGACATGGACGAGGACGGCGTCGAGATCACCAAGAAGGACGGCAGCAAGGAGCGGATACCCGCCGCCACCAAGGTCTGGGCGGCCGGCATGCGGGCGGCCGGCCTGGGGCCCATCCTGGCCGGCGCCGCGGGGGCGGAGACGGACAAGGCCGGCCGGGTCAAGGTCAACCCCGACTGCTCACTGCCGACGCATCCCGAGGTGTTCGTCGTGGGCGACCTGATGGCGCTGGGCGACCTGCCCTACGTGGCCGAGACGGCCATGCAGTCGGGTGCCCACGCCGCCCACTCCATCCTGCGGCGCCTGGACGGCAAGCCCACCAAGCCCTTCCGCTACCACGACCTCGGGACGGTCGCCGTGATCTCGCGCTTCACCGCCGTGGCCCAGATCGGCCCGATCAAGATCGGCGGCTTCATCGGCTGGCTGGTGTGGCTCGTCGTACACATCACCTTCCTCACGGGCTTCAAGAACCGGTTCGGCGCGCTGACCCGCTGGGCGGTGAGCTTCGTGGGGCGCGGCCGTTACGAGCGTGCGCTCACCGGACGCTGGGTGGCCCGGACGAAACGACCTGCCGAACCTGCCTAGGGTGAGCCTGGAACCGACGACGACCAGGGGGGTCGACCCATGCCGATCAACGTCACGCCCAACGAAGGGCTGAGCGACCACATCAACGACATCCGCCTGCGCACGGCACGTATCGTCAACGAGCGCATCCTCCCCAACGAGTCCAAGCTCTGGCGGGGGCGGGGCGGGAACGCCAGCGACGAGGACCGTCACCAGGCCAAGGCCCTGCGCCAGGAGATACAGGACGAGGTGAAGGCCGCGGGACTGTGGGCACCTCACCTCCCGCCCGAGTACGGCGGCATGGGCATCGACTTCATGGCGCACGCCTACATGAACGAGATCCTCGCCTACGCCGTCGGCGCGGCGTCGCTGTTCGGCGTCGTGGCACCGAACTCGGGCAACCAGACCATCCTGGTCAAGTACGGCACCGAGGAGCAGAAGCAGAAGTGGCTCCTCCCCCTCATCGAGGGGACCATGCAGTCGGGCTTCTCCATGACCGAGCCCGAGAACGCCGGCTCGGATCCCCGCTCCATTCAGACGACCGCCATCCGCGAGGGCGACGAGTGGGTGATCAACGGGCACAAGTGGTTCACCTCCAACGGGCTCGCGGCCGACTTCTTCATCGTGATGTGCCGGGCCAAGGACTCCAAGGACGACGAGGGGCCGGGGCGGATGGTCCAGATCATCGTGCCGACCGCTAACCCCGGCGTCATCATTGAGCGCGGCATCGGCATCTGGGGCAGCGCCAAGTCGGATCACTGCGAGGTCCGCTACGACCAGGTCCGCGTCCCCTACGAGAACCTCCTGGGCCAGGTCGGCGACGGGCACCGGGCGGCCCAGGACCGGCTGGGAGCGGGTCGCATCTTCCACTGCATGAACTCGGTCGGCCAGATGTGGCGCGCCTTCGACCTGATGGTCGAGCGCCTCCTGACCCGCGAGGTCCACGGTGGGCTCCTCAAGGACAAGCAGTTCATGCAGGGTTTCGTGGCCGACAGCTACATGGATCTGCAGGCCGCCCGGCTGATGACGATCCATGCGGCCGAGAAGGTCGACAAAGGCGATCCGCAGGCCCGCACCGAGATCAGCTCCATCAAGGTCTTCGTGCCGGCGGCCTACAGCCGGGTCGTCGACCGGGCCATCCAGGTCTGGGGCGCGGCCGGCGTGACCAGCGACCTCCCGCTGGCCCAGATGTACCTCGGCGCCCGCACGCTGCGCCTGGCCGACGGTCCCGACGAGGTGCACCGGATCCTCATCGCCAAGAACGTCCTGCACCACTACGAGAAGGGCGAGAGCTGGGACTTCGCCGGGTGACGGCCGCGCCGTGACGTGGCAGCCCGGACCGGCGGTCTCCGTCTTCGCCGCCGGACTCTTCGAGGGCTCCGTGGCTGTCGTCACCGGCGGAGGCAGCGGGCTCGGGCGCGAGGTGGCCCACGCGTTCGCCCGGCTGGGCGGGCAGGTCGTCATCGCCGGGCGGACCGCCGACCGTCTCGACGAGGTGGCGGGGACTATCGAGCGCGACGGGGGCAACTGCCTGGCCGTGCCCACCAACATCCGCCAACCGGCGCAGGTCGACGCACTGCGCGACATCGTCTACGACCGGTACGGGCGCGCCGACTTCCTCGTGAACAACGCCGGCGGGCAGTTCCCCGGCCTGCCCAGCTCCATCTCCGACAACGGCTGGCGGGCCGTCGTCGACCTCAACCTCAACGGCACTTGGAACGTGACCAGCCGCTTCATGGGGCCGATGGCCGAGGCCGGCTCGGGCGCCATCGTCAACATCGTGCACACGTTCTCGTTCGAGCGCGGCGCGCCCATGTTCGTCCACTCGGGCGCCGCCCGCGCCGGGGTCGTCAACATGGTCAAGACGCTGGCGCCCTACCTGATGCGACGCGGTGTCACCATCAACGCCTTCGCGCCGGGCGTCTTCTCGACGCCGGGCATGATTCAGTCCGAGCTGGCGACGGTCGGCCGCACCGAAGCCGGCTTCACCGACGAGCTGGTGGCCGAGGGCACCACCGTGCGCTTGGGGACGGCCGACGAAATGGCGGCCATGATCCTCTACCTGTGCTCCCCCGCCGCCCGCTACGTGTGTGGGGCGACCATCGTCGCCGACGGCGCGTCCATGCAGACCAACTGGGTCAGCTTCTTCCCGGAGGAGGCGATGTAGCCCGGCCCGAGGTCGCCAAGGACACGAGATCACGCACGTGCACATCCCGAGCCTGCCGGCGCACGGCCGCTTCGATGTTCCCCTCGGGCACGAGCATGCGGAGGCCGCCGGGGTGGATCTGGAAGACGAGAGGCGTCGGGAGCTCGAGGGCCTCACCATCGACCCCGGCGTAGGCCTTGCCCGAGCGGGATCGCACCTCGAAGGTGTCGCACTCGAACTGATGCACCGAGCCACTGGCCGAGCCCCTGCCGGCCAGAGCCAGAGTGACGACCTCGGCGGCCTGCGCGCCCGTGCCGGCGCTGACGGCAAACACGCCGAGTCGCCCGGCGTCGAGGCGCCGACGCTGCGAGACATCGAGGGACGGCCCGAGCACGTACGGGTTGTTGGACACCATGATCAGGAAGCAACCGTCGACCTCCACGCCATCCGGGGTCACGAACTGAAGGTCGAAAGGCTGCTCGCGCTGTCCCAGCAAGTCGGGCAGCATGCGCCGGGTCGTCTCCGCCTTGGCGTCGCGATACCCCTCCTGTTGCACGATGGTGGCGTAGACGCCGAGCGACACGTTGTTCACGAGGAATCGACCGTTCACGGTGGCGTAGTCGACACGGCGTTCGACGGCAGCGGTGAACGCCCGCAGGCTCTTGCGCGGGTCGTTCCGGTCGAGGCCGAGATCGAGAGCGAAATGGTTACGCGTCCCCGCCGACACGCAGACAAACGGCAGGTCGTGCTCAACGGCGATCGACGCGACCAGAGCCTGCGAGCCGTCCCCGCCGGCCATCCCGAGGCAATCGGCGCCGCCGGCAACGGCGCCGCGTGCCAGTGCCTCGAGATTCAGTCCGCGGTCGAGCAAGACCGTCTCCACACCCAGCGAGTTGGCCTGGTCCACCAGGCCGAATCTCTCGACCTTCCCTCCGCCCGACCACGGATTGCAAAGCAGGACCGCACGCCGGGGCCGGGGCGCCCGGCGCACGCTGGTCTGCACGGTCGGTCGCAGGTACGAGCGAAGCGCCGCCCGCGCCGCCATGACCGCGACGGCGAGCAGCGCGAGAGCGACGGCCAGCAGCAAGACCGAGACCAGGTCCTCGTTCCCGGCGCGGAGCAGCGCGACCACCTGCACCGCCGCGCCCAGAAGGAGAGCGAGGACGCCGACGGCGCGACGCGGCAAGTGCGTCGTGACCACCCACCATGCGCCCACCACACTGAGACCGAATCCGACGAGGCCGCTGAACAGGTACGCGGCATTCCGCGCCAGGAACACGACGAGGACGAGCGCGAGAGCGGCGCCGGCTGTCAGCGAAACGACTGCACACAGGCGAGCGCCCCAGGCACGTCCTTCCAGTCCCTCGTCCAACGTGCGCGCCTCGAACAAGACCAGCCCCCTTCGTCGATCTCGTAGGCATTGTAAGTTCACGTCCGCCAGGAATTGGGTGCCTGCGAAGGCGAACGCGTGGCCGAGTTCGACGGTGCCATCACCAGGTGGCTCCCAGGAATCCGGCGACCGCCTCCACCGATCAATGCAGACGGGGTCGCTTCAGCCTGTTCCCAGAGGCGATGGAGCCTGGCCCGGCCCGCGCTCCATGGTGGCCGGCGTGGTCCGGGCCAGCACCGTCGCCGCCACGCACATGACCGCGAAGGCGAGAATACCGACGCTGAGCCGCAGGGCATTCTCGGTGAAGACCTCGTCGAAGATCCAGACACTGAGCACGATGCTCACCATCGGGTCGACGAGCACGATGCAGGGTTGCGAAATGCTCAGCGGGCCGACGTGCAGCGCTGTCTGGTCGAGCAGTTCGGCCAGGATGCTGACCACGATCAGCGCGTACACAGGCCAGTGGGTGAACATCCCGACGGGTCCGAACTGGGTGAGCGTGTCGGTCATCGCTTTGATGAACGTGGCCACGAGCGCCCAGAGGATCGCCGTCGCAGCCCCCAGAGCCGCCGCCCGGCGCACGGGTGAGCCGCGCCTTCCGACGAGGGTCAGAATGGCCGCCGCCCCTCCCGTGGCGATGGTGGCGCCGATCCAGGCCGAGCTGGTCGGCTGGGCGTGACCCCCCGTTGGCTCCGACACGGCCACGAAGAGTGCCAGCGAGCCGCAGGTGACGGCGGCCGCCCACCAGGTGATGTCGCGGATCTGCTGGCGGATCCAGAGGCGGCGCAGCACGAGGGCAAAGACCAGCTCGGTCACCAGCAAGGGCTGCACGACCGACATCTGCCCGTTGTGCAGGGCGAGCGCCTGGAAGACGAACGACCCGCCCAGCGCCACCCAGCCGAACAGCCATAAGGGGTTCGTCGCCAGGTAGCGGACGAAGCGCCACCCCTTGGTCTTTCCCGGGTCGCTGATGCTCGCGATGTGCTGGGTGATCATGTTCAGCGCGTTGGAGAACGCCGCCGCCAGCGCGAAGAGGATCGTGATCATGGAACCGCCGGGGCAATCGGGTGAACCGGACCCAGGCCCGTGCTGACGCCCGGACCCTCCGCGGGCAGGCTCAGCCCGGCGGCTGGACCTTGTACTCGTCCTTCCACCAGCGCGCCGTGCGCACCTCCTCGGGGTCGGTGCGCAGCGCGGGGTCCTGGCCGAGGTCTTCGGGCGTGGGGCCGATGCGAGCGGCGACCGGGCGCAGGGCGTCCAGGTCGAAGTCGTAGCAGCGGGCGGCCGTCTCGCCCAGCAGCTTCCGGGCGTCCTCCACCGGGATGCCGCCGAAGTCGCCGCGTAGGCGTTCCTGCGTGTGCGGCCACGTGCCCTCCGGGTGCGGGTAGTCGGTCCCCCACATGACGACGTCGCAGCCGAGGATGTGGCGGCGGCGTATCTCCTCCTTCGACATGGTGGAGGCGCCGATGAAGATGTTCTCCCCGAAATAGTCCGAGGGCAGCTTGGAGATCTTCCCCTTCAGCAGTGCGGCCATCTTCTTGGTGGTGTGGCCACCGCCCATGTACTGGTCCCACTTCCACATCATGTCGGCCGCCCAGTAGGCGGCCGCCTCGGTGACGACGTACTTCAGGCGCGGGAAGCGCTCGAAGGCGCCGGAGAAGAGGAGGTGCCACATCGGCCGGGCCGCCCACCACACCACCTCGGCGAGGTAGATCCCGACGTTGTCGTTGTACTCCTCCTGGGGCGCCTCGCCCGAGTGGGTATGGACCGGGAAGCCCACCTCCTGGCAGGCCGCCCACACCGGGTCGTAGTCCGGGTGGTTGTAGGGCAGCAGGTCGTGCCACATGGTCGGGACCATGATGCCGCGGATGCCCGGCTGCTCGGCCAGCCATTCGATCTCGGCCACCGAGCGCTCCACGCTGTGGGTGATCGGCACCAGCGCGATGCCGCCGTGACGTTCGGGGCTGTGGCTGCACATCTCGGCCAGGAAGCGGTTGTGGGCGCGCGCACCGGCGAAGGCCAGCTCGGGGTCGGCGATGGCGCCCGCCGAGAGCCCGGCACCGAAGGGCGGCGAGGCCATGCCCGTGATGGCGTCGGCGTCCGCGAACATGACCTCCGCCGTGACGCCGTCGGCGTCGAGCTCCTTGTCGCGCTGGTCGATGTCCCAGGCACCGCGCAACCCCTCCTCGTTGTCGGTCTCCCAACCCATGATGTAGTCGTAATTCATCTGCAACAGCTGGTCGCGGTTGGCGTGCCGCTCGGCCAGGTACTCGTCGAACTGCGGGTGGTAGGCGGCGTCGAGGTAGGGCCGGTAGCCCTCGGCGGGCAGACCGGCGTGGGCGTCGGCGGAGATGATCAGGTATCGGTCGTCGCTCATCGTTTCGCCCCGAGCACCGAGAGGTCGTCGTAGCGCTGGTGGATGAACGGCTCGACCCCGGCTCGGGGCACCGGCCCGATGACACGGCCCACCTGCGTGGAGGCCCGCTCCGTCCAGTTGAGGTCCACCATACGGCGTACCACGAGATCGGCGACGGGATCGAGCGGCGCCTCCTTGAGGATGAGCTCGCCGTCGATCGACTCGTGCAGCCGCGTCCGCTCCGTCTTCTCTCCGTAGACGAGCAGCGGATCCTGGTCGAGCACGCCCGCTTCTTCGCAGGAGGGCGACAGCTTCAACCAGAAGTCGGTCTTCTCCAGCTCGTAGTTCTCGCGGGTCCCGCTCACCGTGCCCGTGACCTCGCAGATGACCGAGCCCATGCGCGCGATGTGGGCCGAGACGCGAGCGCCGTCGCGTGTGACCTCGACCTCGGCCAGCTTCTTGGGCTCACCGTTGACCTCGCGGCCGCCGATGAGCGACTGCTCCGTGGTCATCGGCATGAGGATCGGGTACTCGCCCAGGCGATCTTCGTGCCGCGCCTGCACGCCGATCCACCCCGCGCCGAAGATCGGCAGCCCGGGCATCTCGACCCGGGTGATGGTGATGCGCACCAGGGGCTCGGGGCCCGGTTCGAGGGGCGACGGCAGTATGGCCGCGATGATCTCGGGATCCGTCTCGTAGACGGCGGTGACCGCCTCGGACCAGATGTCGGCCTTCTTGGCCTCGATCTCGCGGTTCACTTGCGTGGCTCGGGCGCCGTAGCGGACCCTCGTCATGTGCCCTCCCTCTTTGCTCACCAGGCACGCAGGATCTGCGTGGGGTCGAACGCGTTGCAGGTCGTCGTGGTCGGCCAGTTCCCGGGCGTCAGCGGACGGGCGACTTCCGCCACCTCCGGGCCGACGCGGTCGCCGATCGGCCGCAGCAGGTCGAGGTCGAACCCGTAGAAGGACGCCGCCGTCGACTCCACCATGGCCCGCACCTCGGGCTCGGCGTAGTCGGCGAACGCCACCCGGAGCGCCTCGGTCGTGAACGGGTAGCTGCCCTCGGAGTGCGGGTAGTCCGCCCCCCACATGACGTGCTCGATCCCGAGGTCGCGGCACAGCGGTGCCTCGCTCGGGCGCAGGAAGCTGGCCCCGATCCAGAAATTGCGGGCGAAGTACTCGGTCGGGGTCATCGTCATTTTGGCAGCGGCGGCGCCGAAGAATTTCGCCTCGGCTGCGTTCGCCATGGTCATGCGCCCGTAGAACCAGTCCAGCGTCTCCAGACCTCGGGGCAGCCAGGCCACGCCCTGCTCGGTCACCGCGAAGCGCAGCGTCGGGTGCCGCTCGAGCACGCCGGAGAAGATGAGGTGCCAGATCGAACGGTGGCTGAACCAGGGGATCTCAATGAGCATCATGGCCCGCGCCGCCTCGTGTTCGCCGTAGTCGGGCAAGGCGCTGCCGCCGTGGATGTTGATCGGCACGCCCAGATCTGCGCACACCTGCCACAGCGGCTCGTAGTGGTCCTCCCACAGCGGCGGCAGCTCGGAATTGGGCGGGATGGAGGGCAGCAGAATGCCACCGAAGGGGTCGAAGGTCTCGGCGGCCCAGCGCACCTCGGCGACCGCGTCGGCCATGTCGTTGGCGAAGACCTGGATGATGCCGGCGCGCCGGCCCGGCGTGGCGGCGCAGAAGTCGGCCAGCCAGCGGTTGTGGGCCTGGACGCCGGCCCAGCGGCGCTCGTAGTCCTCGGGCGTCGGGGGCAACGCGACCAGGTTCCCCTCGGTGAAGAAGGGGGGGACCGTGTTGGGAAAGAGCACCTCGGCCGCAATGCCGTCGGACTCTGTCTCGGCCAGACGCCGCGCACTGTCCCAGTTGCGGTAGGCGATCGGCGCGAGCAGGTCGGCGAACGGATTCACGTATGCCGCGGCCCAGGTGTCGAACTCGTCGTGCCATCGGCTGGCCAGATACGGCTTGTAGTCCTGAATGTCGCCGCCGGCATGACCGTCGGCCGAGACGACCGTGTAACGAGCCCGCTCGGGCGCAGTCGCCGTCATCAGCTCAGGGCTGCCGGAGGAAGCTGCCCGGCGCCGATGGCGTCGGCCCGGCGATGCAGCATGGACGCCGCGTCCTCGAGCCCGTATCCGATGATGAAGTCGCCCTTTTGCACGCCCTGCACGCAGAAACGGCCGAGCTCGCGCAGGTCCATGATGTCGACCGTCCGACCCGACGCCTCGAGCTGCGCCTTGAACTCCTCGAAGGTGGTGCCGGGTGCGGGCGGCCGCGGCCGTTCCCTCTGCAGAGCCTCAGGTCGGTTGCGCTGTGCGGTCCACAGCCCCGTGTCGAGCAGGCCACCCGACGGATAGAACACGGAGGCCCGAATGTCCGTACCCGCGGCGATCAGTTGATGCGCCAGCGCTTCGGTGAGGCACGAGATGGCCGCCTTGCTGGAGGCATAGACCGACGCGTAGGGGACCGGGGCGATGCCGCCGTCCATGCTCGATGTGTTGATCACCACGCCGGGCTCCCCCGACGCGATCATGCGAGGGACGAACGACAGCATGCCGTTGGCCACGCCGAAGACGTTGACGGAGAAGCACCAGGTCCAGTCGTTGGGCTCCTGTTCCCAGGGTCGTCCGCCGCCGCCAGAGGTCACCCCGGCGTTGTTGAAGAGAAGGTGACAGGCACCCTCGGTGGCGAACACGTCCGCCGCCAGTGCCTCGACCGAGGGTGCTGACGACACATCGGTGACGATGCCGCGGACACTGCCGTCGGCGCCCAGCTCCTTGACCACCGCCTGGAGCACGGGCTCCTCAATATCGGCGATGACGACCCGTGCCCCCTCCTCCAACAAGGCTTCGGTGATGCCGCGGCCGATACCCGCTGCTCCCCCGGTGACGACGGCAACCTTGCCGTTCAGATCATCCAACGCATGCCCCCGATTTCTGACGCCCCGTCAGCTCTCCACCATAACGCCCCGGAGCCTGACCCTTCAGGCCGAAGGCCCGACCCGAGGCCGCGCACAACGTTGGATCAATCCCCCGTTTCAGCTGCGGGAGTGCTGTAGCGTCCATGTCCTGTTCCGAAGCGCGAAGGAGGCGGCCATGAGGCAACGATCGAGGTGGGTGGGCACCGGTGCGGTAGTGCTGGGCCTGACGTTGACCCTGGCCCCGCTGACGGCGGCCTCCGCCAAGAGTACGAAGACCAAGGGGTCGGCGCCCAACAGCGCCATGTGCAAGACGGTCAAGACCGAGCAGGGCGGCTCGACCGCAGCGGCGGGAGCCATCGAGAAGGCCATGACGTCCGGCAACTTCGCCTCGGCCAAGCAGGCGATGCTCGCGGCCTACAACGTCGACTTCAACCAAGTACAAAAGGCCCTCGGCGTAATCAAGGGCGCCCCGCCCAACGTGCAAGCGGCCTTCAAGGATCTGCTCTCGTTCGTCAAGCAGTTCCGGACTGCGATCCAGAACTCGACGAGCACGACGAGCCTTCTGGCTGCCTTCGAGACGTTGGGCAAGAACCCGAAGTTGGAGACCGACGGCACCACCATCTCCAATTGGTACACGGGGGTCTGTGGCGGGACCTTGACGACGACCCCGTCGACGGTGGCCTCTCCGTAGGACCTACCTCCAGCTACACCGGTGCCCGAGACACCTCCGTCGCTGCACGTTCCGCGGCCGGAGGAGACCCAGCCGCTCGGTGAAATGCCCATGGCGCGGGCCTGGCTCCAGCACCTGCGCGAGAGCGCCATCTTCAAGGTCGAGGGCCTGGACGCCACGCAACTGCGTTGGCGGCCGGCGCCGGCGGCCAACTCGCTGGGGGTCATTGTGGTGCACCTCGGCCTCTCCGAGCGGCTCTGGCTCCGGGCCATCGCTGCCGGCGAGCGCATGGACATGGCCTGGCGTGCCCACATGTTCGAGTTCCCGGATGGCTGGGGCGCGGAGGAGGCCGTCTCGTTCTACCGCCAGGAGATCGCCGAGGCCGACGCCGCCCTCGATCAGGAGGCCTCGCTCGACCCTCCCTCCCGGGGCGCCTTCCGCCCCACCACGTTCCGCTGGGCCATGTTCCACCTCATCGAGGAGACGGCACGCCACGTGGGGCACATGGACATCACCCGCGAGCTGCTCGACGGCCGCGTGGGCCGCTGAGCGCCACCGGGGTCACCTTCAGCACGGCAGCCGCGCCCGATTCCGTCGCCAAAATGGGGCGGCTCGCCACTTCTGAGCGCCGGGGCACCCTCGAGCCGGTCCTGCCCACCATTTGCCCCCTTCCGCGTGCGATCCTGTACATGGAAACAGCCGGTACCGTGGCAGGGGAACCCCGCGTCCCACCAGGTGTCCCGGGGCCGCATAATTGTCGTAGTCGTGATTGTCGTAGTCAAGTTCGAGGCCTAGGAGGTCGAAAGACGGCCATGGACGTAAAAGCCGACGATGCAAGGCTCAGGCCTGACCCGTCCGCCACGGCCATGGTGGAACGGCCGGTGACGGACAGCCAGGGACAGCTGTTCAGCGACGGCTCCCCGACGTACGCGGACACCGACAAGATCCCCGCCTACCGCGCTGCCGGCCCGGTTCGCTCCGGCCCGGCCCGGTCGCTCCGGATCCTCGTCGTCCTCGTTGCGCTGGTCGTGGTCGCCGCGGGAGCGACGCTCGGACTGGTCAAGGCGGGCGTCATCGACAAGAGCGGGACGGGGAGCCCCAAGGCGACATCGACGCCACCGCACCACGCCGCTGCGGCACCCCCGAAGGCGCCGCTGGTGACCCAGGTCTCGACCGGGGCCGGGAAGGCCACCTACCGGGTCGACAAGGGCGCCTACGTCGTGACGGTGACGACGACGACGGGCCGCTCCTGGGTCAGCATCGGCGCGGCGGGAAAGTCGCCGAGCTTCGAGGGCGTCCTGAATCCGAACAGCTCCCAGAAACAGTTCCTCCTCGGCCCCTCCCAGGTGGACGTCGGCGCGGGCGGGACCAAGGTGACCGTGACGTCCGGCAAGCTGACCTCCACCCTGACGCCCGTCTCGGCGCCCTTCAGCTACCAGTTCCTGATCAAGTCCTGACCACCCCGGACGAGCCCCTGGCGAAGGCCGACTGCTTCCTCGGATCCGTCCCACCCAACTGACGCCCAAATCGCTCCGCCCACCCCGGGTGCACGCCTTCAGGAAACCCGGCGGCGCGTCGATGCCCGGGTCGTGCCCACCGCGGAATCACCCCGAACCGGTCGATCCCGCCTCTCGGGCCGGCGCGCCCCCGGCGCGCTCGTCACCTCGGCGGCCGGCCTGGCCATCGGCGCGCTGGCGGTTGTCTCCATCGGGGTCGGTGCCGCGTCGGTCGCCGGCGCCGGCACGTCGCCGCAAAGTGTCCACTCCTCGTCGGGCATCCCGTCGGACAACTTCTGGCTGGCCGATGCGCAGGGCGCGGTGTGGAACTTCGGCGACGCGGCCACTCTCGGTTCGGCGGCGGGGCTTCCGCTCAACCACCCGATCGTCACCATCACCGCGACCGAGGACGGCCAGGGCTACTGGCTCGTGGCCTCGGACGGCGGCATCTTCTCCTACGGCGACGCGTCCTTCTTCGGCTCGACCGGGGCCCTCACGCTCAACAAGCCCATCGTCGGCATGGCGGCGACGCCTGACGGCAAGGGCTACTGGCTGGTGGCCTCCGACGGTGGGATCTTCAGCTTCGGTGACGCCACGTTCGACGGCTCGACCGGGTCCATCGCTCTCAACAAGCCGATCGTGGGCATGGCACCGACCCCCGACGGCAAGGGCTACTGGCTGGTGGCCTCCGACGGTGGGATCTTCAGCTTCGGCGACGCCACGTTCTACGGCTCGACCGGATCCATCGCGCTCAACAAGCCGATCGTGAGCATGGCGGCGACCCACGACGGCAAGGGGTACTGGCTCGTGGCGTCCGACGGTGGGATCTTCAATTTCGGCGACGCCGCCTTCGACGGCTCGGCGGCCGGCGGGCCCGCGCTCGATCCGGCGGAGCGGGTGGTGGCCAGTCCTTCGGGCCTGGGCTACTGGGTCGAGGACCAGAACGGCACGGCCTACCCCTTCGGTGACGCCACAGGGCCTCCGCCGACCGAAGCGCTGTTGTTCACGCCCCTCACCCCCGGGGACAGGGCGGTCATGTTCGCCTTCGCGCAGCTCGGCAAGCCCTACATCTGGGGCGGCAACGGGCCGGTGGGCTACGACTGCTCGGGACTGGCGCTGGCCTCGTGGGAGAACGCTGCCGGCACCGACTTCGCCCGCGTCTCCGACGACCAGTACGAGACGGCGGGCCAGCCGGTCGCGCTGAACGCATTGGCGGCCGGAGACCTCGTGTTCTGGGGCTCCAGCCAAACCGACTGGACGAGCGTTTACCACACCGCCATCTACGTCGGCGGCGACCAGATCGTCGAAGCGACGGGTGACCACGTGCAGCTGAACGCGCTCGGCCAATGGGGCTCGGGCGATCTCATGCCCAACGGGCGCCGTCCCTGAATTCAGCGCTCCACCCCGAGGGCCGAGGTCCGAGGTCCCCGGCGGTAGCGTGCACCGCCATGACGACGGCGCGAGAGAACGCGATGGACCATGTGGTGCTCGTGCTGTTCGAGAACCGATCATTCGACAACTTGCTCGGACGCCTGTACCGACCAGGGGACGTCGAGGCCTTCGAAGGCGTGATCGGCAAGGACCTCAGCAACCCGATTCCGGCCTGGGCCGAGCACGGCGCAGCAGGCGGGGTCGTTCCCTACGGGATTTCGCCCACCATGGACGCCCCGAACCCCGACCCCGGCGAGGAGTACCAGCACACCAACACGCAGCTGTTCAACGTGTTGGACGAGGCCAATCGCTTCAAGGACGCAACCGAGATGGTGGCGCCCCACAATGCACCGGCAGCGGGCACCGAGTCGACGATGCAGGGATTCGTCACCGACTACATCAGCTTCCTCACCTTCGAGCTCGGCCGCCAACCGACCTACGAGGAGTACAGCCAGATCATGACGGGCTACACGCCCGAGCAGGTCCCGGTGATAAGCGCGCTGGCCCGGGGCTTCGGCGTGTTCGACCACTGGTTCAGCGAGGTCCCGTCGCAGACCCTGGCCAACCGGTCCTTCTGGACGGCCGCGACGTCATCGGGCTTCGTGGTGAACCGGCCGGTGACCAACTTCATGCGTCACAACACGGCGGAGACGATCTTCAATCGTCTGGAGCGTTGCGGGAAGACCTGGAAGGTCTACGTGCTCGAGCCCGACCCCATCTCCTTCACCGGCTTCATCCACATGGCGCGGCTGCGGGAGCGCTTCGCCAGCAACTTCGTCCCCTTCGCCGAGTTCGAAGCCGACGCGGCGGCCGGCACGCTCGCCGACTTCAGCCTGATTGAGCCCAACCTCCTGGCCGGGCACGGCGACTACCACCCCGCCTTCGGTCGCGCCCTGATCGCCGGACTCGACGTGGAGATCGACGGGCCCTCTTCCGTCCTTGCCGGGGAGGCCTTCTTGGGCCGGATCTACGACGCGGTGCGCTCCTCTGCATCAGCGCAAGGATCGAACGCCTTCAACACCATGCTCTTCGTCAGCTTCGACGAGCCCGGTGGGACCTACGACCACGTCGCACCGGGGCCCGTGCCGCCCCCGGGTCCGGCAGAGCCGGAGCCTCAACTCGGGTTCGCCTTCGACCGCTCCGGCTACCGGGTGCCGGCGGTGATCGTCTCGCCCTGGGTGCCGCCACACTCCGTCTTCACCGACGAGTACCGCCACACCTCACTGATGGCGACGCTGCGCGCGGCGTGGAACCTGGGCGAGCCGTTCTCGGCCCGCGAGGCCGCCGCCCGTACCTTCGGGCATCTCCTCAGCCTCGAGACCCCACGGGCACCTGCGACGTGGCCGAACACGGAGCCGCTCGCGGTGCCCGCCTTCCAGGCTGAGCGGGTGAACAGCCTGCGGGCGCTCGGCACGCTCGGATGCCACATGTGCCACGGGCTCTACGAGCACGCGCGCCACGACGACAACCTCCCCGACCCTCCGGCCTCCGATCCCAAGGTGTCACCTGCGCTGGCCATCGACTTCGCCGTGCATCTCGGGGCCCGGCTCTTTCCACGGCTGGTGGCTCGTCCCCCGGCTGAGTGAGCGTCGAGCTCGATGCATGAGCGCTCCGGTGCAACACCGCGCCTGACGCCCGCTCCATCCCCGCCGGTCACAGCGTACATGCAGGTGGGGGGCTTGCCGCAAGGACCACTGATCTGCTGACAATGCAGGCCGCAGTTCGGACGGGGCCATTGGCGCGGCCATCAGCCGCAACGAAATCAGGCGCCCGGTGGAAGCCGACGGGAAAGGGTGGATGGATGAGCGGTGACGTACTAAATCTGCGGGAGATCGACCAGACGCAGGTCGCGGTGGTCGGCGGAAAGGGCGCACGCCTCGGAGAGTTGGGGCGGATCGATGGCGTGCACGTGCCGGCCGGCTTCTGCGTGACCACGGATGCCTTCCGGCAGATCTTGGCAAAGGCACCGATGATCGACGAACGTCTCGATCGCCTGGCGCTCCTGAACCCGGCCGACCGGGAAGCAATCCGGAAGGTCAGTGCCGGCATCGGTCAGACCCTCGAAGCGGTCGAGATACCCGGCGGTCTGGCGGCCGCGATCATCGGTGCCCTCGCCGGTCTCGGCGAACACAGCGGCTGCGCCGTCCGGTCCAGTGCGACGGCGGAAGATTCGCCGACGGCTTCCTTCGCCGGGCAACAGGACACGTACCTGAACGTCGTGGGGCCGGCTGCCGTCCTCTCGCACATCAGTCGGTGCTGGGCCTCCCTGTTCACCGAGCGCGCCGTGGCCTACCGGCTGCACAACGGCTTCGACAATCGCAAGGCCCGCACGGCGGTGGTCGTGCAGCAGATGGTCTTCCCACAGGCGGCCGGCGTCCTGTTCACGGCCGACCCGGTCACGTCCAACCGGAAGCTCAGCACCGTGGAGGCCAGGTTCGGCCTCGGCGAGGCGCTCGTCGCCGGCCTGGCGAGCCCGGACGTCTACACCGTGCGCGACGGCGGCATCGTGGCCAAGTCGATCGCCACCAAACGGGTCGCCATCGTCGCGTCGCCGGGAGGCGGGACCCAGGAGGTGGCGATCGGGCCGGAACGGCAGCAGCAGCCGGTACTGACCGACGCGCAGGTCGTCGATCTGGAGCGGCTCGGTCGACGGATCGAGGCCCACTTCGGACAGCCCCAGGACATTGAGTGGTGCCTCGATGACGACGGCTTTCACATCGTCCAGAGCCGCCCGATCACCACG
>Ga0302314_10004127_pt1 | contig 26762 bp, 20 predicted proteins | sample III_Palsa_N2_3_FD_200533 | JGI IMG/M metagenome (GOLD analysis project Ga0302314, IMG submission 200533) | Peat permafrost microbial communities from Stordalen Mire near Abisko, Sweden - III_Palsa_N2_3 | ecosystem: Environmental > Terrestrial > Soil > Palsa > Peat permafrost | place: Sweden...
GAGAGCGAGTAGCTGAGGTAGGCGCCCAGGATGACCAGGACACCCTGGGCGATGTTGATGATGTCGAGCACGCCGAAGATAAGCGTCAGGCCCACCGCCATGAGGGCGTACACGCCGCCCACGAGGACCCCGACGATGATTTCCTGCAGAATCTCCTGCGCCATGCCACTCCGTCCTGGTCGGTTAAAGCACCCCGGTGTCGCCTGGGGCGGAAGGGACCTCGGCCCTAGACCGGGCCGGCCCAGGCCGGCTTGACGGCGATGATCGGCGTCTTCGTGCCCGGGTCGCTGACCGGCAGGACCTGGTTGAACACGGTGCCGGACTTGTTCCACTGGAACACGAAGGCGGCCGCGGCCGAGTTCTCGCCGAGCGAGTTGAACAGCACCGCGCCCTGGACCGTCTGCAGCGTGACGCCGCTGTGCAGGTAGGCGATGATCGCCTTGTTGTTGGTGCCGCCGGTCGCGTTGATCGCCTGCTCGACGACCTGGCCGACCGAGTACGCCTCGGCCACGTCGGCGTTGACGTCGGAGGCAGTGCCGCCGTACTGCTTGATGTACTCGGCCACCATCTTCTCGCTCTCGGCGTTCTGGTAACCGCCGTACCAGCCGTCGGGCACCATCATCGCGGCGGCGTTGGCGGGGACGCCCGCCGCCTTGATGAAGTCGGCCCCCTGGTCGGGGCCGGACGCGGCGATGAACAACTTCGGCGTGAAGTGCGCCTGCTGGAAGCCCTGCATGAACGCCTTCACCGTCGGCACGTCGGTGGAGCCGAGGACCACGATGTCCGGGGTCCTCCCCGCCACGGCGGCGGCTGCGGGCGCGTAGGACGACGGCTCCTCGGGGAAGATCTCCGAGTACACCGTCTTGACCCCGAGCGCCTGCAGCTCGGTCTGCGCGAGCTGCACCGGCGGGTCGGCGAACGGGTCGTCCGCCATCGGGTAGGCGGCGGTCATGCTGTCCCGCTCGCTGGCCGGCAGCGACTTGATGTAGTTGATGAACGGCAGCATCTCGTCCGCGATCGGCAGTGACGCGTCGAAGGTGTTGTGGTCGGCCTCGTTGGATTGCGTGTCGAAGACGGTCGGCGCGCCGCCGGCGCCCTCGACGAACGCGTACCCGGCCCGGGCCGCCACCGCCGACGCCGGGCCGGTCAGCAGCGAGGAGAACGGGCCGAAGGTCAGGTCCACGTGGTCGGCGCTGATCAGCGTGTTGTAGTTGGTGACGACCTGGTTGGTGGAGCTGTCGTCGTTCAGGATCGTCAACTGGACCGGCCGGCCCATAATGCCGCCGGCCGCGTTGACGTCCTTGGCCCAGAGCTTGTACCCCTGATCGAACGCGACGCCGTCGGCGGAGAAGTCTCCGGTCAGGGAGAGCGAGATGCCGATGGTGATCGGCGCCTTGGTACCGGAGCCCGCCGAAGTGGAGCTGCCCGTGGTCGTGCTGCTGCTACTGCTGCATGCGGCAAGAGCGCCGACGGAGAGCACGGCTACGGCGCCCAGCGCGACAGCGTTCTTGGAGAACCAGGGGAGGTGTGCGCTCACGCCCGGTTCCTCCTTCCTCATCGCTCGAAATTCTTCGGAAATTCTTCGGAATCGAGCCCGGAGATAACTCCGCGTGCTCGCCTTTAGGGGTATACCGGCGGATGTCCATGCGCGTGCGACAATTGCCGCCATCTGTACAACACTGAGACCGGAGGTCGCAGTGACCACCGGCCCTGAATCGCAATCGACGCCCGCCGCCGCCCTTCGCTAGCAATCTGGCCGCAACAATCGTTTGCATAACAGGTTGCACCGAGCGACGACCGCTTGTACAGGGGATGTCCAATTCGTTACTTAACGACCGTTGCATGACAGGTGCGACCATTGTTGCATATGGTAATTGTGGGTCTCTAGCTCCTGAAGAGGAATCCCAGGTCAGCACAGATTTCGACAGCGATCGTCGTGACTGTGCGCAATTTTCGTAAACATCTATCTACCTGGCTCATCGGTGGCCATCGCCGATCCCCGGCCGGCCCGGGCCCGCCCCGCCAGCCCACGCGACAATGAGCCATGCGGACGATCGCGCTCGAAGAGCACTTCTGGACGGCCGAGCTCGCGGCCGCCCCCGGCACCGGCCCGCTCGCCCGGCCCGACGGCGCGCGCCTCGACCGGCAGCTGCGCGACCTCGGCCAGGACCGGATCGCCGACCTGGACGCGGCCGGGATCGACGTGCAGGTCCTCTCGCACGTCCAGCCCGCCGCGCAGGGCCTCCCCGGCGACCAGGGCGCCGCGGCCGCCCGCGCGGCCAACGACGCCCTGGCGGGGGCGATCGCCCGCCACCCCGACCGCCTCGCGGGCTTCGCCACGCTGCCGACCAGCGAACCAGAGCAGGCGGCGGCGGAACTCGAGCGCGCCGTCGGCAACCTCGGCCTCGTAGGCGCGATGGTGCACAGCACCCTCGGCAGCAACGGCGCATTCCTCGACGACGAGCGATTCGAGCCTCTCCTGGCGGCCTTCGAGAACGTGGACGTGCCGCTCTACCTGCACCCCGCGTCCGCCCCCAAAACAGTGGCCGACACCCTGTTCGGCGGCCTCCCGGCTGCCGTCGCCGCCCGCCTCGCCACCAACGCGTGGGGCTGGCACGCCGAGGCCGGGCTGCACGCGCTGCGCCTGGTGGCGAGCGGGACCTTCGAGCGCCACCCGGGGCTCAAGCTGATCGTCGGGCACTGCGGCGAGATGCTGCCGTTCATGCTCGCCCGCGTCGATGAGATGCTGCCGCCGGCGGTCACCGGCCTGCCGCACCGGCCGAGCACGTACGTGCACCGGAACGTGTGGGTGACCACCAGCGGCATGTTCTCCCTGCCGCCGGTCCTGTGCAGCCTCGCGGTGCTGGGGGTCGACCGCGTCCTGTTCAGCGTCGACTACCCGTTCGCGGCGAACCTGGCCGGCCGGCACCTCCTCGATGCGCTCCCCCTCAGCCCGGCCGACAAGGCGAAGGTGGCCGGCCAGAACGCGGCCAGCCTGCTCCGCCTCGCCTGAGCCGCGTGCCCAAACGGCCACGATGTACGCTGCAATCGTTCGCAGCCGACGGTTTCGGAGGACCTGGGCGTGACGGAAAGCGGCGTGGCCGGTGCCACCGAAGCGACATTGGCGTCCGGACGGCCGTGGTCGGCCTTCATCGGCGGCGCCTGGTCCGGCCCGTCCCCGACCGGGGACGCGTTCATCGTCGACGAGCCCGCCACCGGGGCGCCGCTCGCGGTGGTGGCCGCGTCGGACGCGGCGACCACGGCCGCCGCGGTGGCCGATTCGCGGCGCGCGTACGAGCAGGACTGGCGGCGCACCACGCCGCGTGAGCGGTCGGCCTACCTGCGGGCGGCGGCGGCGGTGATCCGCGACCACGCGCAGGAACTGGCCGAGCTCGAGGCGCGTGAGGTGGGCAAGCCGCGGCGGGACGCGCTGCGGTTCGACGTCTCCTACTGTTCGGCCGCGTTCGATTACTACGGCGGCCTGACCGAGACGCTGCACGGCGAGGTCATCGACTCGGGGCCGATCGAGGCGCGGGTCAAGTACGAGCCCTACGGGGTGGTGGCGGCGATCCTGCCCTTCAACTGGCCGCCGCTGCACTTCAGCAAGAAGACCGCGCCCGCCCTGGCGGCCGGGAACACGGTCGTGATCAAGCCCGGCGAGCAGGCGCCGCTGGCCGTGCTGCGACTGGTCGAGCTGGTCAGCGAGGTGCTGCCGCCGGGCGTGGTGAACGCGGTGACCGGGCCGGCCGCCGGGCCCGCGCTCACCGCGAACCCGGTGGTGGAGCGGATCACGTTCACCGGGGCGACCAGCACCGGCCGCGCGGTGCTGCGGGCCGCGGCCGAGAACCTCACCTACGCGACGATGGAGCTCGGCGGCAAGAACGCGCTGATCGTGCTGGACGACGCGGACATGGACACGGCGGTCAGCGTCGCGGTCGAGGGCATGTTCTACAACCAGGGCGAGGCGTGCACGTCGACCGCCCGGCTGCTGGTGCACCGCTCCCGCCACGACGAGTTCCTGGCCCGTTTCTGCGCCGCGGCGCTGAGCCTCGTCGTCGGCGACGGACTCGACCCGCGCACCGACATCGGCGCCATGGTGGACGCCAAGCAGCAGGAACGGGTGCTCGGCTACCTGCGCCGGGGGCTCGAGGAGGGGGCCCGTCTGGTCGCCCAGGGCAGCCTCCCGGCCGACCCGCGGCTCGCGGGCGGCTTCTTCGTGCCCCCGACCGTCCTGGCGGACGTCACCCCGGACATGGTGGTCGCCCAGCAGGAGATCTTCGGGCCGGTGGCCTGCGTCATGCGCTACGACACCGAGGACGAGGCCGTCGCCATCGCCAACGGCACCGCCTACGGGCTGACGTGCGCGCTGATCACCGAGGATCATTTCCGCGCCAGCCGGCTGGCCGACCGGCTGGAGGCGGGCATGATCTTCGTCAACAACTACATGCGCCGGGCCTTCCTCGGCACGCCGTTCGGCGGCGTCAAGGGCAGCGGCTTCGGGCGCGAGAACGCGGCCGAGACGCTGCGCGAGTACGTCCGCGCGAAGAACATCCGCTTCCCCTCGGGCAGGCAGCCGGTGCCGGGCTGGCCGCCCCGGGAGTGAAACAGCGGGCCGGTGAGGCGCAGCAACGGTCCGTTCATTCAAAAAGATCTCAGATCTTGACTTTGGAACGAACCGCTGCTTCGAGTTACCAGGAAACTGAGACGCCGTCATCGGCCGGCCGATGGAGGCGGCTGGCCCGCCACCGGTGCGACCTACGGATGAAATCCGGGCCAGGGCCTCATCCCACGGGACGATTGCCGGCGTCAGCGGGCGCGCGGCACAGACCGCGGTCCGTACTGTTCGGCCATGACCATGCAACAGGCGATGCCCCGGGCCGAGGGACGGCCACGCGGGCACCTCGCCGTCTCGACCACCGGGCTCACCAAGCGCTTCGGCGACCGGACCGTGGTCTACGTCGTCGTCGCGGTCATCGCGGCGATGACCGTCTTCCTCCGCGACGACGTGACCGCGTAGCGGGCCTTGTCGTCCGGCCGCTCGCGTGGCTCCGACATTATTACCAATGCCGCGCCGGCATTGTCGTTCGCACCTTACGAAACGGAGAACAAAAGCCTGGGCCCGCGCGGACGATTTCGCGATTGCCCGGGAAGCATTTATGACGATCTTAAGAACTATCTAGCGATAATGCCCGCGACTCGTCGGCACGGCGTCCGAGCAGCTCACCTCCACGGTGACCCGGCTCAAGCGGCCCCCCGCGCTCATCAACTGCTGACCGACGTCGGCGGCGCGCACGCCATTAGCAATTCGTAAGGAGCGATTCCTTGCGGCGCCCCGGAGCGGTTGAATTTAATACACGATGTGACCATCAGCAGACCCGGAATCCAGACGCGTCCGCCGGAGGCGAGCCGGCCGGCTCCGATCAGGCGGGCGAGCCGACCGGTGCCGACGGGGCTGCGGCGGCGCTGGTCCGCCCCCGGTGCCGTGCGACTGGCGGCGGCGCTGGCCGGCCTCGTCGCGATCTGCGCCTACCTGTTCGTCGCGCTGAGCCGGATTGGCTACCCGTTCGCGCTCGAGCGGCTGGAGGGCAACTCGCTGGTCGAGGTGCACCGCATCCTGGCCGGCCAGCCGCTGTACCCGGCGCCGAGCGCCGAGTACGTCCCCGACGGTTACACGCCGCTGTACTTCTACGTGTCAGCGGGCGCGGCCCGGCTGTTCGGCGTTTCCTACCTGTCGCTGCGACTGGTGTCCCTGGTGTCCTCGCTCGCCTGCTTCGCGCTGCTGGCCCGGCTGGTCCAGCGCGAAACGGGGAGCATCGCGGCCGGGGCCGGCGCCGCGGGCGTGTTCGCCGCGACCTACTTCGCCACCGGCACCTGGTTCGACACGGCCCGGGTCGACTCGCTCTTCCTCGCGCTCAGCATCGGCGGCCTGTACGCCGTCCGGCGGATGCGCGGGACAGGAGGCGCTGTCGTCGCCGGGATAGTGCTCGCCGCCGCGGCCCTGACCAAGCAGACCGGGCTGGCCGAGGGGGTCGTGGTGACCGCCGTCCTGCTGGCCGGCCCGCGCCGCCGGCTCGCCTGCGTCACCGCGATGGCCGAGTTCACCGTCCTCGGCATCGGCATGCTCGCACTCCGGCTGACCGGCGGAGGCTGGTACACCTACTACGTCTTCAAGCAGATGAGCGAGCAGTCGTTGATCGTCGGCAACCTCGACTGGTTCTGGAAGGTCCTGCTGACCATGATGGGCCTGGCCGCGTGCGCCGCCCTGATCGGCGCGCGCCGGGTGCCGCGCGAACTGCTGGCCGGCTGCGTCGTGCTCGGGGTCGAGGGCTGCGTCGCCATGGTGAAAAACGGTGGCACCGTCAACGACGTGCTGCCTGCTTTCCTCGCGGTGGCGCTGCTGGCCGGCCTGGCCCTCGGCGGCGGCTCGCCCCGGTGGGTCGCCACGGCGGCCGGCCTGCTCGTCCTCGCCCAGTCGGTCATCCTGCTGGCCGGCTTCCATCCGTCCCAGGCGATTCCCACCAGCGCCGACCGCGGCGTCGGCGAGCGGCTGGTCGCGGGCATGCGGGCGTTCGGCGGCGACGTCGCCGTCCCGACCGATCCCGCCCTGAGCCTGCTGGCCGGAATGGCGCCGACCGCGCATCCGGCCGCGGTGTCCGACGTGCTGCGGGCCACCGACCGGGCCGCGATCGCGAGCTTCCAGCGCAGCGCCGAGGAAGCCGTTACCACGCACCGGTTCAGCGCCTTCATCACCGATAGCCTCGGGCCGCCGCTCTACAACCCGCCTGCGCTCAGCCAGGACTACCACGCGTGCGTGCAACCGGTCCCCACGCTGCTCGTCCCGGTCGCCGGACGCGCGGCCGTGCCCGCCGTGGTGTGGATTCCCTGGGGCGGCGTTTCCTGCCAGGCCGCCCTCGGCATCCTCGAGGGCGGTAAGGCGGCCCGCTCATGAGCTCGTTCATGTCCGACCCCCCGGGGCCTTTCCGCCGGTCGTTCTGGCGCAGCCCGATCCGCGGCCCCTGGCTGACCTCGGTGTTCGGCCTGATCCTGCTGGGCTCCATCCCGGTGCTGTTCGTGACCGGCCTGCTGTCCTACGCCGCCTACAACCCCGACCTGAGCCCGGTCAACGACACGACGCCGGGCAAGGGGCTGCTCGGCTTCTACCTGTTCTCCTGGCCCACCCACCCGATCTCGCTCTACCGGATCACCCAGGGCGTCCACGTCACCTTGGGACTGGTGCTGGTCCCGATCCTGCTGTTCAAGCTGTGGTCGGTGCTGCCCAAGCTGTTCGAATGGCCGCCGCTGCGCAACCCCGCCCACGCGCTCGAACGGCTGTCGCTGTTCGCGCTGGTCGGCGGGGCGGTGTTCGAGTTCGTCACCGGGATCCTGAACATCCAGACGTACTACAAGTTCCCCGGCTCGTTCTACACGCTGCACTTCTACGGCGCCTGGGTCTTCATCGCGGGCTTCGTCGTCCACGTGCCACTCAAGCTGCCGACCATGATCCGGGCTCTGCGCAGTCGCAGCCTGATCACCGAGATGCGCGCGAACCTGGCCCAGACGCGCCCGGAACCGCCCGACGCCGGGTACCTGGCCCCGGTGGAGCCCGACGCGCCGACGATCTCCCGGCGCGGCGTGCTCGCGTTCGCCGGAGCGGGCTCGGCCCTCATCGCGCTGCTGTCCGCGGGCCAGTCCATCGGCGGGCCGCTGCGCCGGTTTGCGCTGCTGGCGCCGCACGGCCAGGAGGTCAGCGGCCCGGATGGTGATTTCCAGATCAACAAGACCGCGGCCAGCGCCGGGGTCAATGCCGCCGAGACCGGCCCGTCCTGGCGGCTCACGCTCGTCAGCGACGTCCAGTCTGGCGACACTCGAACCAAGCTGAGCCGGGCCGACCTGCTCGGCCTTGAACAGCACACCGCCAGCCTGCCGATCGCGTGCGTGGAGGGCTGGTCCACCGATAACCAGGAATGGACCGGTATCCGGCTGAGCGACCTGGCCCGGATGGCCGGCGTCCCCAGCCCGTCGAGCGTCCTGGTGCAGTCCCTGCAGCACGGCGGGGGATTTAGTCAGGCCGTCCTTTCGGCGGGGCAGATCATGGCTCCGGATTCGCTGCTGGCCCTGCGGGTCAACGGCGCCGACCTCACGCTCGATCACGGATACCCGGCCCGGGTGATCGTGCCCGCCTGTCCCGGCGTGCACTGCACCAAGTGGGTCACCGTGATGGCCTTCCGGAGTTGACATGCGCTGGTTTACCCGCTGGTACGGCGCCAACCCGCTGCATCTGCTGACCATGCTCGGCTGCTTCGCGCTGGCCGGCTACGCCGCCGACAAGCTGCTGCCGCACCACCCCATCGCCATCCTGGAGTGGCTGGTCGGCGCGGTCGTCGGCCACGACCTGATTTTGATGCCGCTGTACACGCTGGCCGACCGGTCCGCGATGGCGGTCTTCAGGCACCGCCCGCCACGCCTGCCCACCGTGCCGTGGATCAACTACGTGCGCGTCCCGGTGGCGCTTTCCGGCATGCTGCTGCTGATCTGGTTCCCGCTGATCTTCCGGCTGCCGAGCCGGTTCACACTGCTGACGTCCCTGCCGCTTGACCCGTATCTGTGGCACTGGCTCGCCGTGACCGGAGCGCTGTTCCTGCTGTCCGCCGTCGCGTTCGCGCTGCGGCTGAGCCTGGCCCGCGGCAGGCGGGAGGCGCCCAGGCACGCCGGGGGAGCCGCCGGCCTACCGCAGCGTGTGCCTGCTGGTTACCCTGAGCAGCCGCGTTATCCGGAGGGGGCCCGCTACCCGGAGCAGCCGCGCTACCCAGAACGGGAGCGTTACCCCGAGCAGCCCCGGTACCCAGAACGGGAGCGTTACCCCGAGCAGCCCCGCTACCCAGAGCGGGGGCGTTACCCCGAGCAGCCGCGGTACCCAGAGCGGGGGCGCTACCCCGAGCAGCCGCGGTACCCAGAGCGGGGGCGCTACCCTGAGCAGCCCCGCTACCCAGAACGGGAGCGTTACCCCGAGCAGCCGCGGTACCCAGAGCGGGGGCGCTACCCAGAACGGGGCCGTTACCCTGAGCAGCCGCCTTACCCTCTACGGCCGCGTTATCTAGAACGGCCGCCCTACCCTGAGCAGCCGCCTTACCCCGAACGGCCACCTCACCCCGAACGGCCGCAGCCCGCGCGCAACGAGCCGGACTCAGGCCCGTCCTGGTGGGAGCGCGGCGTATAAGCGGACGGCGGCCCAGAGCGGCTTACCCCTCTCGTTCTCCCCTACTGGACCTGCCAGTACGTCGTGTAGCGCTGGTGGACTACGTCGCCGACCGGAATGAGGGACACGAGGCGGGCGTCGCCCGGAGTCCCGAAGGACCCCAGCGCCTCGAACGCCAACGGCGACGCGCTCACCTGGCGGACGGAGGACACGTCGAGGGCCAGCCTGCCCACGGCGTCACCGGTCAGGACCGCCAGGACGACCGGGCCGTAGGCGAGTGCCGCGACCCGCGGGTTGTCGGGCGCTTGGCGCAGGGTCAGGCCCATGCCGAAGGAGACCACCAGTTCGTCGCCGGGTCGCCACACGCGCGTGACCTCGATGGCCGCCGGCCGGGCGGCCTGCGCTTGCGAGCCTGCCAGGCTCGGGTCGGACGGCAGCGATTGCGGTCTTCCGTTCAGTGTCGCCCGCACCGACGTGGCCCAGGCGGGGACGCGGACTCTCATGGTCATCGAGCCGGTGCCCGCTTCGACCGTGAGGGTCGTCGCCGGGACGTTGGGGATGCTGGTCGCCTGGCGCAGCATCAGGCCGTCAGCGCGGACCCGGGAGGGGATGAGGAGGTTAACGCGGAGGGCGCCGTCGGGGTCTCTGCTGTAGATCGTGTCGGTGAAGCGGGTTGGCGTCTCCAGGCCGGTCGCGGTATCGCAGGTGAACGTGTCGTAGTCGGTAGCGAAGACGTTCTCGTTGGCGTCGGGGAAGTAGTTCGACGGGACCTGCTTGTGCGCGCCTGGCGACAGGCCCGTGTAGTAGTCGACGAAGCCGTGCGGCGAGCCTGGGTCCTGGGTGCCGAGCATGTGGTTGACGAGGGTGCGCTCGTAGTAGTCCATGTAGGCCGCGACGCCGGGCTGGTGGAAGTGCAGGAGCCTGGTCAGCTTCAGCATGTTGTAGCTGACGCAGCCCTCGCAGGTGTAGTTCGAGAGGGCGCCGGCGATCACGTCCGGCGGTCCCCAGTGCTCGTAGTTGCCCTGGCCTCCGATCGCGTACGAGTGGTGGGCAGTCGAGATGCGCCAGAAGTTGACGGCCGCGTTCCAGTACTTCTCGTTACCGGTCTCTTCCGCCAGGCGCAGGGCCGCGATGACCTTCGGCGTCGAGACATTGCACTGCGCGCCCTGCAGATGGTCGATGTTGGCGGCGAGGGGGTCGAGGAACTTCGCGTGATAGAAGCGCTCCGCCGTCTTCAGGGTCGCCGGGTCCCCGGTGATCGCGTAGAGGTTGGCGAGGGCTTCAGGCAAGCCGCCGAACTCGACATCGAGGACCACCTGCATGTGCTGGTAGGACAGGTTCCTGGTGCGGCGGTCGACCCAGTCCGCAAGCCGGGACGCCACCTCAAGCGCCAAGGTGTTCCCGGCCAACTGGTACTGGTCGATCAGGCCGGCCAGGTACTTGTGGATCATGTAGTACGGGGACTCGACCCGGTTCACCTGGCCGTCCTCCAGCCACGTGAAGTACTGCTCGGGAAATGCCGAGAGGTACCCGTTGTTGTAGCCGGCCTTCGGTGCCCTGTCTTGCAGGCTCGCTAGCTGGGCGACAAGATAGTCGCCCTTGGCCTTGACCGCGCGCTGGTCCTGGTCACTCGCGGTCGTGCCGGTGTCCGCGTAGGCCCAGGCGAGGGCCGACAGCAGGTGGCCCGTCACGTGGCCGCGAATCTTAGAGGTAGGTCTTTCCCAACCGCCGATGGGCATGGCCCGTACCGGGAGCCCGTAGTTGACCCGGAAGCTGCGCAGCATCCGGTCCGGGTCGAGGAAGAGCAAGTAGGCGAGGTTGCGCTGCTGGTTGCCCTGGAACGGACCGCCGAGGAGACGGACGTCGACTCGCGGCACCGCCGCCGTCTTGCCCGCGGTGCCGTCGGGGGCGTAGGTCGCGCCGGGACTGTAGGCGTCGAGGGCACCGGGGCGCAGACTCGCCGAGGAGGCGTCGGCCACGCCCAGGTAGGCGGAACCCCCCGCGAGGATCGCCGCGCCGCCGAGCACCGTGAGCGCTTCCCTGCGCCGGAGTGGCCCGCCTGTCACCCTCAGTGCCTCCTCCCGCGCGCCGGGTGGCCCCTGATTACCATTCTATGAACAATGACCGATTTGTTCCAGGGCCTGCCATTCCGCCGGGTCCACGCGCCGTGTTCCGCGAGCTGGGCGAGCTATTCGCGGCGGTTCTGGCTAAGTCCGCCGCGAGCCCGTCGATGACGGACAGCCTGGCCGCGCGGCGGGCGGGAATCACCGAGGCGAGCAGCGCCGCGACCGCGGCGAGAGCGACGTAGGCGACGATCTGCCGGACCGGGTAGCTGACCGGCCCGCCATCGGCGGCCAGGAACGTCCGGCTGGTCGCCCAGCCGAAGCCGATGCCGAACGCCACCCCGGCGACCCCTCCCATCAGGCCAAGCAGCATCGCCTCGAGGCTGATCATCCAGCGCAGCCCCGGCCGGGTGAGGCCGAGTGCGCGCAGCAGCGCCGACTCCCTGGTCCGTTCGAGGACAGACAGCGACAGCGTGTTGGTCATGCCGAACAGCGCGATCACGATCGACGTGGCGAGCAGGCCGTCAAGCAGCGCGGCGAGTTTCCTGATCGACGAGACCAGGTGCGCTCGCAGCGAGGCCTCGGAGGTGATGTCGATCAACGGGTAAGCCGCGACCGCCGCCTCGACGGCCGAGGCCGAGGCTGCGGCGGGCACACCGGGACGCGCCTTGACCGCGACCTCGGTGTCCTCGCCGGGGCCGAGAATCCTGGTGAAGTCGGTCCAGGAGGTCACTTGCGCGAGCCCGAGCGCGAAGCAGACTGCCAGCACCGCGAACGCCGCGCGGCGCCGCCAGTACAGCGACACGCTCATCATCGCGCTGACCAGCAGGCTCCAGCCCGTGCCGTGAGCGCCCGGCCCGAGCAGCCCGAGCCCCAATGGGATCGCGGCCACTCCAAGGTCCGTCAGCCGACTGCGCACCGCTCAACCGTAGGTCACGCCATGCGGTCCGGACATCGTCCGCGATGCGTATTCCGACGGCCCTCCGTGGTCTCATCACCAGGGCTGATAAAAATGCTCGCGCCCGCGATCGGCGTGGTGCTATTCGGGCGTATCTCTCCCGGTGGGTAAAGGAGCTACTCAAGGTAATCGGATTGCCGACGGATTGCGCCATGATCGCGAAAACTTTTGTTATCGCGAAAACTTTTCGTGCGTATAGCACGAATTTCTGGAGTTTCGACGATCTCGATGATCACGGCGGCGCACAGCACGCTGACCGCCACGGCGGTCGGCATCGCGCCCAGCACGGACGGCAGCCCGGCGGCAGACGCGAGACCGGGCATTACGCCGCCGCCGTGGTTACCACGGAGGCGTCGGATCTGAGTGCCGCGGCTCGTTCCTCTGTCATGCTGTCTGCGTCCTCCAGGCCAGGTAACGCGACGGACAGGTCAGCGGGGGCGCATGACCCGGCCTTGTTGTCGTTGTCGACCGGTGTCACCCGCGCGCGTTCCCGGCCCCGAGCCGACTGGCCCCGAGGCAGCTGCCCCCGAGCCGACTGCCCCGGCCGGACTCTGAATGTCGCTGCGGGTGACGGCCAGGCAGACGACGCCGATCGCGACGACGACGGTGGCGATCAGCGCCGTGCGGCCGTCACCGAAGCCCAGCCCGCTGATCGACCGGGACTTGCTGACGTAGTCGGCCACCGACGCGCCCAGCGGCCGCGTCACCACGTAGGCCGACCAGAACGCGACCACCGCGTTAAACCCGAAGCCGCGCCAGGCGACGGCGGGGATCAGGATGATCACCAGGAACAGCACCACCGAGGAGAGGTACCCAAGGCCCAGGGTCGTCGCGGTGAAGTCGCCCAGGGCGGTGCCGAGCGCGAACGTGGCGAACACAGTCGCCCAGTAGAACATCTCGCGGCGGCGGGTAACGATGCTGTGGATGGACAGCGTGCGCTCGCTGCGGTACCAGACGATGAATATCCCGGCCAGCACGACCGCCCACAGCAAGGTGGTGCCCGCGTAGGGGATGCCGACGGCCAGGTGCAGGGTGTCCGACACCCCGGTGCCGAAGATCGCGATCGCGTAGGCCAGGAACCAGTACGCGGCCGCGGTGTAGCGGCGAACCCGGAACTGCCAGATCAGACCGATGACGAGCAGGCCGGTTTCCACCGCGGCGCCGACGACGTGGCTGCCGAGCGCGAGGTAGTCGGACGTGGCCTCGCCGCCCGCGGTGGTCAGCAGCTTGATCACCCAGAACGCCAGGGTGATCTCCGGCACCTTCGCGGCGACCGGTTCCGGGAGCAAGCGGCGGCCGTGACTCGCCATGGTGTCTGCTACCTCCAGTGGCTGATGGTGTCTTCTGGGCTGATGGTGTCTTCTGGGTCTGGGCACCAGGGCCCTCCCGGCCACCGTAGGCTCCGGCCGGCCCGCCGCGCGACCGCCCAGAGGACGAAATCCAGCGGCCGCGTCTCATACTCAAGGCGGACGCGCAGGCACGGTACGCTGCCGTTAAGTGAGCGCGAAGGATGCGTCTATGCCCGCGATGACCGAGTACAGATGACCGAGTACAGCAGCCGGGGGCCGACCTCTCTGCAGCCGCCGGAGGACATCACCGGCGGCTTGTTCGGGTGGGGCCGCACGATGGTGCGCAGCTACCCGCTGGCGACCGATGCGCTGCTGGCGGCGGCGCTGCTCGCCCTGGCGACCTTCTGGCTGGTCGGGTCGCCGTTCGACAACGTGCGGGCGGCGGTGGTGCAGACGGCGCTGATCGCGACCGTCGCCGTCCGCCGGTGGCACCCCTCGATCATCTACCTCATCGCCTGCGCGATCGCCTTCGCCCAGTGGCTGCTTGGCTTTCCCCTGCTGGGTGACGGCAGCCTGCTCATCGGCCTGTACACGGTGGCGGCGCACGAGCCCCGGATCCGCGCGCTGGCCGCCGCGGGGCTGCTCGAGGCCGGGGTCATCATGGCCGCCGTGAAATGGGAGCCCGCCGGCAGCGTGACGCGCTCACTGCTGTTCCTGACCGCGACGGTGATAGCGGCGCTGTTCGCCGGGCTGACGGTCGCGTCAGGCAGCAGGTACCTGGCCTGGATGGACGAACGGGCCAGGCGGCTGGCGGTCGAGCGGGACCAGCAGGCCACGATAGCGACGGCGGCCGAGCGGACCAGGATCGCGCGCGAACTGCACGACATCGTCTCGCACAGCCTGTCGGTCGTGATCACGCTGGCCGACGCCGCCGCGGTGGTCAGCCGTTCGGACCCCGACCGCGAGGTCATGGCCGAGGTCTCGCAGGCCGGCCGGCAGGCCCTGACCGACATGCGGGCGATGCTGGGCGTGCTCCGCACCGACGACCGGCCCGCCGACCTGGCCCCGCAGCCCGGCGTGCCCGAGCTCAGCCTGCTGCTCGAGCGGGTCCGGGCGACCGGGCTGACCGTGGACTTCGACGCGGCGGGCGCCCCCTTCCCGATCGGCGCCGCCGCCGGGCTGACCGTGTACCGCATCGTGCAGGAGGCGCTGACGAACACGATCCGCCATGCCCGAGCCGCCCGCGCGCGGGTCACCATCCGCTACGACGCCCCCGTGCTGGAGGTCCGCGTAGCCGACGACGGCGCCGCCGAAGTGCCGAGCAGCCAGCACGGGCACGGCATCGACGGGATGCGCGAGCGGGCCGCCCTGCACCAGGGCACGCTCAGCGCCGGCCCCGCCGCCGGGGGAGGCTGGCTGGTCTCGGCCGTCCTGCGGCCGGACAGCCAGCCCCAGGCGGTGGCCCCGTGAGCATCTCGGTGCTGCTGGCCGACGACCAGCCCCTGCTCCGCCGCGGCTTCCGCATGATTATCGAGGCCGAGGGTGACCTGACTGTGATCGCGGAAGCAGGCAACGGCGACGAGGCCGTCGGCCTCGCCCGCACCAGCCCGCCCGACGTCGTGCTGATGGACATCCGGATGCCGGGTTGCGACGGCATCGAGGCCACCCGCCGCATCATCGCCGCCAACTCCGGCGTCCGGGTGCTTGTCCTCACGACCTTCGACCTCGACGAGTACGCCTTCGGCGCGCTGCGCGCGGGCGCCAGCGGCTTCCTGCTGAAGGACGTGCACCCGGCCGAGCTCGTCGCCGCCATCCGGACGGTCGCGTCGGGGAACGCGGTCGTCTCCCCCCGGGTCACCCGCCGCCTGCTCGAGGAGTACGCGCAGGCGCCCGCGCTGTCGGCCGGGCAGCGGGCCGACCGCTACCCGCAGCTGTCCTCGCTCACCGAACGGGAGTACGAGGTGCTCACGGCGGTGGCCCGCGGCCTGTCCAACGCCGAGATCGCCACCGCCCTGTACGTGTCCGAGGCGACGGTGAAGTCCCACGTGGGCCGCATCCTGGCCAAGCTCGGCCTGCGCGACCGGGTCCAGGTCGTGGTGCTCGCCTACGAGGCCGGCATCGTCCGCCCGGGAACGCTCACCCCGCCGGAGCCACCAGCGGGTCCGGTCTAGCGGCCGCTGCGTCGAGCGGGCGGTCGGAGGCGAAGCAACGGTTCGTTCACAATGAAAGATCTTCAAATCCCGATCCGGAACGGTCGCGTGGCCCCACCTCACAACCCCCGGCCCGGGCGGTTATCGGCCGCGCGCGCCGCCGGCGAGTTCCCTGAGGATGTCGAGGTGGCCGTTGTGCAGGGCGGTCTCCTCGGTCAGCCCGGTACTCGGCCAGCAGCCGGGCGAGCCCGGCAGCGGCGCCAGTCAGACATTTCGGGCAGGCGTCATGATCGTGTGTAGTTTGCGGTGCTATATGACCGTAACTACACACAATAACCTCATAGGGTTGAAATGACTGAAGTTCAACTTCAGGCATTAAATGACTAGAGACTCTCAGACACCACGGGATGTGGCGGGAGGGCCGTTGGCAGGTGGCCCCAGAGGTTCCTCGGCCTCGCCCTGGATCAGCGAGGAGCCTGCGCGAAGGTGGTGTCGGGCGGGACTAGCTACGTATCGGCTCCGTTCGATGCTTGACGCTCCTGCTCATGACGTTGCTGCTCATGACGCTGCTGCTCATGATCAGGTAGCCCTGTGTACACGTACACCTGAGAACCGGGGGGCCCGGGTCTGCGCTTCTCCCGCGGTGGCGGCAACCACGGTGGTGCGACAGTTCCCCGCTCTGCTTCTTCCCAAGCGAGGAGTTCGCCGTTGAACTCGAAGTTCGCCGGGACGTGGAAGACTGAACGGAGGTTGTCGAGGAGGACTTCGATGATGAAGCCCGGACTTCCCCACTCCTCCTTCCACCGCAGGTCGTTTAGATAAAAACCGGGCAGGCGACGCACCGAATGCGGATGAATTGAATACCCCGGGTCGCCTTCCCATTCAATGGCGGTAATCCCGACCGCGTTGACGACGTCAAGCACGCTCCAGTCACCGAGGAACTGGCTGTCAGATTCGGCCGTGAGGGCCATCGCGTTGAGCCGGACGATGACCCTCGGCTCCTTCGCGGTAAATCCACTGTCGTTCCATAGCGCAACCCTGCAGGAAAGCTGCTTGAACTGACGCGCCTGAAATGTTCCGTCTGCACGCCGATCAGCCTGAAATGCTGGGTTATTCGGCTTTGAACATTCGCAGGCAAGTTGAACCCGCAGATTAGGCGGGCCCAACGCCGTCATGAAGGCAAGCAGCGTGACCAGCGCGGCGGCGAGACCCAGCAGCAGCGTGGCCCCTACCAGCACGTCCCCCACGGCGGCGATGCGGTCCGCGCTGTCCGCCCCGGAGGTCAGCACGAGAGCGATGAGAATCGCACTGACTGGCACTATAACAACGAGGGCAGCTACGCCAAGTAGGAACAGAAAGCCCCACTGGAACACGACATCTTTACGCCAGCGCCTAAAGATGGCTGGTCCTTGTTGCGGTTCGCCGCCAGGGTGCGGATAAACGGGAGGTTTAGGCCCGGCCGGTAGTGGCTCAGGGGGCAGCTGCGCGTCAGCCATGAATACACACTACCCTTGCCAAGGCTAGCCACGCTCTGGGATTCACACGGCGCATATACCGGCAGCGACGCTAAGTTTTTCTGTTTTGACCTTGTCGGGTTACTTACTCGCCGGAGGGGCGGATGCGGGGGCCTCGGATCGTGAACGCGATCAGGCCGACCGCGAAGACGACCAGGGCGGCGACCCAGCCGCCTCGGTCGGCGGGCGGGCGGGCGGCCCAGGTGAGCGGCTCCGAGTAGTTCGCGATGGCGGCGCACTGGCAGATCCCGACGTAGGCGAGCGGGCCGATCCAGGACAGCAGGCCGCCGATGGCCAGCGAGAGCAGCAGGGCGACGCCGGTGAAGCCCAGCAGGTTGCGCTCGACCGGGAGCATGCCGTGGATGAGGCCGACGCCGGCCTGGCCGACCGGGCGATGACCGCGACCGCGAGCGTGAGCGCGCAGACCGCGGTCATCGGAATCAGCCAGGCGAAGGTGACGGCGGCGGCCGCGGCCGCGGCCGCGGCGTGCCCGCCCGTGCCGTGCAGGCCGTGCGCGGTCGCCCAGTAGGAGCTGCCGCTGACCACGGTGCGCGCGGCTCTTCACCGTGCCCTCGGGGACGCCGGTCATAGTCGCCACCTCGGCCACCGGCCGGTCCTCGACGTACATCAGCTGCCACACCTCGCGGTCGGCGGGGCTCAGGAGGCCGACCGCGGACGCGAGCTCGGATGCGGTGGTGAGGAGCTGGGCCGGATCGCCCGCGAAGCCGGAGCCGGCCAGGCCGGCCGGGCCGGGCTCAAGCAGGTCGGGCAGGGTCGCGGTGGCCGGGCCTCTTCTGCGCAGCAGCAGCGCGGCCTGGCGGCGGGCTATCCCCCACAGCCAGCCGCCCGCCCTCTCCTCGGCGCGGTAGGACCCGGCGCCCTTCCATGCGGCGAGAAACGTCTCCTGCAGCACGTCCTCGACATCGGACGGCGGCAGCACGGCGCGCAGCCGGGCGGCCAGCATCGGCGCGTGCCGGGCGAACAGCTCGCGCAATGCCGTGTCGTCACCGCCCGCCAGGCGCGTGATCAGCTCGTCGTCGTCCATCACCCTCTCTATTGCACACGGCGGCGAAAAGGTTCGCGGCCGCCGCGAACTTCTTCGCGCGGGAAGCGGCCAAGGCGGGTTGACGGTGACAGGGCTGCGCTCGGTCACCGGCTGACGACTCCATGACCGAGTTTCCTTTGCCTACCAGCTAACCATACAGCTATAGTGCTAGGTACCTAGATAAAGTGCCGAGATGAAGCGGAGGCGCGGTGATCGAGTTTCACCTCGACAGCCGGTCCGGCGTCGCGCCGTACCTGCAGCTGATCCATCAGGTGCGGCAGGCGCTGCGGCTGGGCCTGCTGCGCAAGGGCGATCAGCTGCCCAAGGTCAAGGACGTGGCGGCGGGCCTGGCAATCAACCCCAACACGGTGCTCAAGGCGTACCGGGAGCTGGAGTACGAGGGGCTGGCGGCGGCGCGGCCGGGGATCGGGACGTTCGTGACCGGCACCCTGGACGGCGGCTCGCTCGCCGCGCACGTGCCGCTCCGGCATGAGCTGCAGCGCTGGCTGGCCAAGGCCCGCGGCGCCGGGCTGGACGACGAGTCCATCGAGGCCCTGTTCGTGAGCACCTTTCGATCCGCCAGCGAGGAGGACATAGCGTGACCGCCGTCATCGAAACCGAGGGGCTCGGCAAGCGCTACCGCAAGCGGTGGGCGCTGACCGACTGCACCCTGTCTATCCCGGCCGGGCACGTCGTCGGCCTGGTCGGCCTGAACGGGGCCGGGAAGACGACCCTGCTGAACCTCGCGACCGGGATGCTGGCGCCGACCGCGGGCACGATCGAGGTGCTCGGCGGGCGGCCCGCGGCCGGCCCTGAGCAGCTGGCCCGGGTCGGCTACCTGGCCCAGGACGCGCCGGTCTACGCCGGGCTGTCGGTCGCCGACCACCTGAAGCTGGGCGCGCACCTCAACCCGGGCTGGGACGCGGCGCTGGCGCGCCGCCGGATCGACCAGCTCGACCTCGACCGGGGGCGCAAGGCCGGGAGGCTGTCCGGCGGCCAGCGGGCGCAGCTCGCGCTGACGCTCGCTCTCGGCAAGCGCCCCGAGCTGCTGATCCTGGACGAGCCGGTGGCCAGCCTCGACCCGCTCGCCCGGCGCGAGTTCCTGCAGGACCTGATGGGAACGGTGGCCGAGGAGGAAGTCAGCGTGGTGCTGTCCTCGCACCTGATCAGCGACCTGGAGCGGGTCTGCGACTACGTGGTCGTGCTGGCCGACTCGCGAGTGCGGATCGCCGGGCCGGTCGACGAACTGCTGGCCGCCCATCGCCTGCTATCGGGCCCGCGCCGCGACGAAGACACCCTGCCGGCCGGGATGCGGGTCGTCTCCGCCAGCCACACCGACCGGCAGAGCACGCTGCTGGTGCGGGCCGACGGCCCGGTCCTCGATCCGGCCTGGACGGTGTCCGAGGTGGGCCTGGAGGACCTGATGCTCGCCTACATGAAGCAGGCCGCCGGAGGCGGTCAGCGCAATCGCCACCTGGAGGCGCTGAAATGATATGGCTGACCTGGCGCCAGTTCCGCGCCCAGGCCGTCACCGCGGTGGCGGCGCTGGCGGCGTTCGCGATCCTGCTGGCGCTAACCGAGCCCGGCCTGGCCGGCCTGTACACCACCAGCGGCTTCGCCGGCTGCCGGGGCGGCAGCTGCGCGGCGCTGGCCAACGCCTTCCTCGGCCAGCTGGCCAACGCCACCCCGTTCGGCGGGCCGCAGGGCTTCCACCTGCTGCCGGCCGGCACCAACCTCTACGTCACCGTCTACGCGCTCGGCCTCCTGTTCATCCTCATCGCGCCCGCGATCACCGGCGTGTTCTGGGGCGCCCCGCTGATCGCGCGCGAGCTGGAGACCCGGACCGACCGGCTGGCCTGGAACCAGAGCGTCACCAGGAACCGGTGGCTGGCGGTCAAGCTCGCGCTGGTCGGGGCGGCCGCGATGGCCGTGGCCGAGGGATTCAGCCTGCTGCAGGCCTGGTGGGCGGCCCCCATCACCCGCGCCACCGGCCTCGGCGGCAGCGTCTCGGTGTTCAGCGGGGGCCGGTTCAGCGACTTCGTCTTCGCCACCGGCGGCATCGTCCCGCTCGGCTATGCCGCGTTCGGCTTCGCCCTCGGCGTCACGGCCGGCCTCCTCATCCGCCGCGCGGTCCCGGCGATGGCGCTCACCCTGGCCATCTTCGCCGCCGTCCAGGTCGTCATGCCGCTGTGGATCCGCCCGCACCTCATACCGCCCGACCAGACGATTGCCTCGATCACCTCGACCAACGCGACCTACGGCGACTCCACCGGCACCGCCGCGCTCAGCGCCACCGCCGTCCCCGGTCAGCCAGGCGCCTGGATCATCTCCAGCGGACCCGTCAACGCAGCCGGCCAGCCGGTGACCGCGCTGCCCGCCGCCTGCACGTCGGGCCCGGCGCGGTCCCCGACGGCCGCACCAGGCGGCGCCTCCGCGTTCCAGAGCGGCCAGCAGCGCTGCCTGGTCAGCCACGGCCTGCGGGAGGCGGTCAGCTACCAGCCCGTCAGCCACTACTGGCCCCTTCAGCTGGTCGAGACCGGGATCTTCCTGGCCCTCGCCCTCGCCCTGGCCTGGTTCTGCTGCTGGCGGCTTAACCGCAGGCTCGCCTGAACCGGCCGGCCCCGCCGAGGCGTCAAGCGGGCGGTCAGGGGCGAAGCAACGCGTGCGTTCAGAATGAAGGATCTTCAAATCCCCATTCGGAACGGTCGCGTGGTTCCACCTCACAACCCCGGTGAACATGTGAAAAGGTATGCCCTAAGTCCGTGAGGCGGGCGCCTTTGGACGGTAGCCAATGGTCAAGGCCATGCTCCGATGCCACTCAACTCAGGGGCTCGTGGTGCATTAGCGCGCTCGCGTGACGTGCGATCACATCGGGCGGGCCGGCGCATCGCCATGATCACGAAGACTTTTATCCTGACGAAAGAAATTCGCGCCATACGCACGAAAATTCTTCGCGATAACGAAACTCTTCACGACGCCTCACTTCGCAGGCTAGTGAGGCGTCAAGGGCGGCGATTGTGTTCAGCGTTACTCGAGTGGCTGGCGGGACTGGCCGGATGGGTCGCGGCCGGCCAGCAGCCAGCCGAGGACGGTCGCCGCCAGCGGCATGCCGACCAGGATCACCAGCAGGTTGGTGACCGGGATGCTGCTCAGCGAGGACAGGGTGTCGAGCGAATTGCTGCGGAAGAAGCCGAGCGCGGCGACGTAGCCGCCCACGATGCCGACCACGGCGCCGGTGAGCCCGAGCGCGCCCGCGGTCGCGGCCGTGATCGCACGGCGGGTGGCGCCGCTCGCCCCGGTCGCGGCCAGGGTGCGCAGGTCGCGTCGCGCCTCGCTGCGGACCAGGCCGACGCTGAGGCCGAGGATGCCGAGCGCGAGCGCGAGCCCGAAGATCGTGGCCGCGTCGACGATCTGGGCCAGCGACGGGATGCTGTTGCGGGTCTCGACGCTCATGTTGCCCGGCGCCGCGGCCGCGAGCTCCTGGGCGGTGGTGATCTGGGCGGGGGTGAGGCCGCCCGGCACCGTGATCAGCCAGCCGTTGGGCTGGACCGAGCTCTGCAGGTGGAGGGTGCTGATCGCGTGCTCGGTGACCACCGTGTTGGGCGCGGAGGTGCCGGACGGGAGCTGGCTGATCTCCTGGATCGGCGGGTTGGCGATACAGGAGCCGGCCGGGCAGGGCCACTGGTCGAGGCCGTTCGGCCCGCCGCCGCCGCGGCCGCCGTAGTTGTCGGCGCTGTAGTTACCGTAGGTGAGCTGCATCAGGCTCATCGTGGACAGCCCTGGCCGCATCGTGAGGAAATCGGCGTTCGGGTTGATCTCGCTCTGGCTGATGCCGAACGCCTTGAGCAGCTGCGGGGTCGCCACGTAGATCTGGCCGGACCAGGAGCGGCCGGGCGATGCGTGCTGGAGGCCCGCGTCGCTCGTGTCCAGCGCGATCATGCTGGTGGTGCCGAGGTCGGCCGCGATCTCCTGCGCGGTCTTCACCCCGGCCGCCAGCTGAGCCGCGGTCGGGCCGCTGGGGCTGGGGTAGTTACCCTGGCCGGGCTGGATGTTTCCGACCGGCGCGTAGACGATGAGCTGGCTGGAGGTGAGGTTGGGGCCGGCGTAGTCGAGGACGTTGCCGAACCGGGCCGCGCTGGCCACGCAGATGATGACCGCGATCATGGTGCTGAGGCTGATCGCCGCCAGCGCCGGGCCGGATCTGGCCCGGTAGCGGGCGAGGTCCCTGAGCGCGAGCTTGACCGCGATCGGGGCGTGCTTGCCTGCGGCGGCGACCACCGACAGCAGGGCCGGGGCCAGCAGCACGATGGCGACGGCGAGCGCGACGAAGCCGAGGACGACTTCGTCCATCCCGTTGCCGTTGCCGCCGCTCGCGCCGGCGCTTCCGAGCAGGAGGAACGCGCCGACGAGGAAGCACAGGCCGACCGGGACCGCCAGGTGGCGCGTCTTCTTGAGCGCCGGCGGCCGCCCGGCCAGCGCCGCCACGATCGGGGTCCGCGCGATCGCCTTGGCGGGCCGGGAGGCGGCGAAGTACGTCGCCGCGACCGCCAGGACCATGGAGATGCCGATGACCGTCCACGGCAGCTGGAACACGCCCATGACGTGGTGCGCGCTGTTCTCCGCCTGCGGGCGGTAGGCGAGCCAGGCCAGGAAGCCGAGCACAAGACCCGCCACCGCGCCGACCACGCCGGTCGCGAGGCCGTTGGCCCGCACGACGAGCCTGATGTTGCGCTCGGTGGCGCCCTGGGCGGCGAGCATGCCGATGGCCCGGAGCCGGCGCTGCGCGAGGACGGTGAAGCCGCCGATGCCCACCAGCGCTATCAGCAGCAGGCCGAGGACGGCGGCGGCGACCGAGATCGTCTCGGGGTTGATCTCGTTGTTGTTGGCCACCGTCTGCGCGGTGCTGACGAAGTTCAAGTGCGTCGCCCGCTGGACGGCGCTCGCGGTTCCTGGCGCGTCGAACAGCACCGTGGCGTCGCTCGGGTTAGTGACTTGACCGGGGATTACCAGGGCGAACTCGTCCAGCAGGCTCTGCGGGTTGGCGACGATGCCGGTCACCTTCCAGGCTCGGCCGGCGACGGTCCAGCTGCTGCCGATGCTGAGATGGAAGTCGGTGGCGACGTCGCCGGTGACGGCGATCTCGTTCGCGGCGGCCGGGTACTGGCCGCTGACCAGGCTCAGCAGGGGCCCGCCGAACGGCCCGCGCGGGTTCTGCGCGCGCAGGTCGAACGTGTTCAGGGTGCCGGGAATGGGGACGTTCTCGTTCTCGATCACGTCGGCCCGGCCGTAGAGGCGCTCGATTCTCGCTATCGCCGCGTTGATCGTGGCCGGCGGGCCGGAGATCGACGCGGCGTCCTGCGCGGTGCCGAGCACTCCGGCGATCGGGGCCGGCGTGTCGGTCGCGACCGTCGAGGCGACCACGGTGGCGCCGACCGCGACCGTGATCAGCGCGAGGATGAGGAGCTGCTGCCGCCATTCGCGGCGCAGCAGCCGCAGCGCCCACCGGATGACCGCGCGGCGGGCGGGCGCGCCCCCGTTGGGCGCCCGCCGAGTCGGCCGTTCCGCTACCGCCGTGGCGCTCATTGCTTGCCTTCCGGGATGAGGAGGGACTCCGGGCCAGGGGCGGGGGCGGTCTGGTCGGTCACCCGGCCGTCGCGCAGGAACAGCACCCGGTCCGCCCAGGACGCGAGCTGCGCGTCGTGGGTCACCACGACCGCGGTCATCCCGGCGTTCTTGCACGCGTCGTGGAGCAGCCGCATCACCGCCTCGGCGTTGACCGAGTCGAGCGCGCCGGACGGCTCGTCGGCCAGCAGCAGCTTCCGCTTGCCCACCATCGCCCGCGCGATCGCGACCCGCTGCCGTTCGCCGCCGGACATCTGGTCGGGATAGTGGGAGGCGCGGGCGGCCAGGCCGAGCCGGTCGAGCGCCGCGAGCGCCGCCGCCCGGGCCTTGCGGCCGGGCACCCCGTCCAGCTCCAGCGGCAGCGAGACGTTCTCCGCCGCGGTCAGCCCGGGCAGCAGGTTGAAGTCCTGGAACACGTAGCCGACCACCCGCCGCCGCAGCTGTGCCTTGGCGACGCGGGAGAGCCTGCTGACCGGCTGGCCCGCGATCAGCACCTCGCCCGAGGTGGGGTCCTCCAGGGTGCCGGCGATGGTCAGCAGCGTGCTCTTGCCCGAGCCGCTCGGTCCCATCACCGCCACCATCGCGCCTTCATCGGCCGTCAGGCTGACCTCGTGCAGGGCGTGCACCTCGGCGCTGCCCTGCCCGTAGGACTTGGATACCTGGCGCAGCTCAAGCATGCTCATCGCCGTGTCCTCATTTCCCGCCGGTGCCGTGGCAGCGGCGCTCGTGTCTGGGTTCCCTGGCTCGGCTGGTCCGCCCAGGCCAGCGTGCCGTCGGCGACCGCCCGGCGGACGCGGGCCTCGGCCGCGTCCAGCCACCGGACGACCGCGTCGAGCCGGAACAGCTCAGCGTCGACCGCCAGCAGCATGCTCAGGTCGCTTCCGGCGTCGTCTTCCTTGATCCGGGTCCACTGCTGCATCAGCTCCACCAGGTAGCGCCGGTGCACCTGGATCACCGCGTGCACGTCGACGCTCGGCATCCGCAGCGCCACCAGCACCTTCATCACCAGCTCGTCGCGCGGCGGCGAGCTCAGGTCCGGCGGCGTGCGCAGCCACTGGGCTAGCTCCTGCTCACCCTCGGGCGTGATCCGGAAGCCCCGCTGGGGGCCTTCGTCGCCGCTCCCGTCGGACTCCACCAGCCCGTCGCGCTCCAGCCGCTGCAGCGTCGTGTACACCTGACCCACGTTCAGCGGCCAGACCTCGCCGGTCCGCGCCTCGAACTCCTCGCGCAGCTGCAGGCCGTACTTGGGACCCTCGCTCAGCAGCGCCAGCATCGCGTGGCGGACGCTCATGACCTAGACCTACTCAGCATCATGGACCTACTCAGCATCATGCTCAGTAGCATACTGAGTATTATCCTGGCTGGCAACGGCTTCAGTCACATGACAGATGTTGCCCGGGCCCGGTGACGGGTCTTCGACCGCGAGGCCGGCGCCGCCTGATCGGTCAGGCCGCCTCGGTCGTTACCGGTCCGGCCTAGCGCGCCTGGGCAGCGGGACGGGCTGCCCCGGTTTCCGCGCCAGCACCGCGTAGACGGGGGCCGGCCGGCGATGGCTGTTCCCGCGGCTGGCCGGCCGCCATTCGTCCGCCCGCACCAGGCCCGGCTCAACCAGGTCAAGTCCGGCGGTGAAGCCGGCCACCTCGGCCCGCGAGCGCAGGGTGATGTGCAGCGACGACACCCTGTTCCAGTGCTCGGCGCCAGAGCTGACAGCCGGATCCAGGTCGCTCGCCACGTGGCAGAGCGCGAGGTAGCTCCCGGGGCACAAGGCCGCCACCAGCGTGGACAAGATGGCGGCCGCCCGCGCGGTGCTGTTGATGAACGGCAGCGGGGATGGCAGCAGCAGCGCCATGGGCTGCTGGAAGTCCAGCGTCTTGGCCGCGCCGGCCAGGAGCGCACGCGGGTCGGTGAGCTTCCCGTCAACCGCGGCGACGGCGCCCTGCGTCGTCGAGCTCGAGAACGCCCGCATGTACGACAGCACCATCGGGTCGTTGTCCACGTAGACAACCCGGCAGGCCGGATCGGTCGCCTGGAAGACGTCCCGGTTGGTCTCCGCGCCGGGAAGCCCCGTGCCGACGTCGAGGAACTGCAGGATGCCCGCCTCGCGGGCGAGGAAACGGACCGCGCGCTGCTGGAAGGCGAGCACCGCGGGCACGATCGCGGCAATGGCGGGCGCGGTCGAGAGCATGACCCGCGCGGCCCTGCGGTCGGCCTCAAAGTTGTTCCGGTCGCCATTCAGGAAACCCGCCACTCGCGCCGCGTTAGGCACGGCCGGATCGATCCGCGCGGCCTTCTCCCGCCGGATTGCGTCAAGATGCCAGTCGTCAATCATGTCCTCCCCCGTGTCTAGTTTCCCAGCGGTGCTGCGGCATCGTCAACCGGAAGCGGCGAATATTCATGGTCTCAGCGGGTGTCACCCGGTGCGCTAAAGATTAGGGAAACGTTTCTTGATAGACGGGCGAGCGCGCTATTGTTGGCAGCCAAATTCCACGAAAAACAAATCAGCTAAGACCTCCTAACCGCGCATAAATCAACCTTGATAAACTCGCCTCCGGAAAGGCGATCCCATCCTGCCCACCGCGAGATCATACCCCGACGCCTCGGCCGCCCTCTTGACTTTGCGGTGCAAAGCGAGCTAGCTTTGCAGTGCAAAGTACGATGCTGCTCAGGAGGCAGACATGCAAGACGGCACGAGCACGGACCAAGACATGAACGACCAGGACCTGACCATGGACCCGGCGGCGGCCGCCGCCATCATGGCCGAAGCGAGCGACCGGGCCAGGCGCAGGCTCCAGCCCAATCTCCCGGCGTTCTACGCCGTCAGGGGGGCGATCTGGATCCTCGGCTACGGGCTCATCTGGCTGGCCGTCCGGGGGCAGCACCCCTTCCACGGGCCGAACGCGGGCGGGTACGCCGCGCTAGTCCTGA
>Ga0302314_10004128_pt1 | contig 26754 bp, 21 predicted proteins | sample III_Palsa_N2_3_FD_200533 | JGI IMG/M metagenome (GOLD analysis project Ga0302314, IMG submission 200533) | Peat permafrost microbial communities from Stordalen Mire near Abisko, Sweden - III_Palsa_N2_3 | ecosystem: Environmental > Terrestrial > Soil > Palsa > Peat permafrost | place: Sweden...
AACCGGCCGCCACGCCGCACGCGGCACCCGCCCCCGTGGTCGCGGCCCGGCCGGCACCGCGGCCGGCCGCGGTGGTGGCGCGCGCCCAGCAACCCGCGCCGACGCGGAACGCGAGCCCGGCCCCCGTCAGCCTCGCGCACGCCAATCCGGTCGCGCCGCCCGTCCAGATGGCGGCGGCGCCGATGCAGGTCGCCTCGGCCCCGCTGCCGCCGTTGCGGCAGACGGCCGCACTGGCGTCACCGCCGAGCCTGCTGCCGCGCGTCTCGCCGCCGACGGGCGCCTCGGTGCTCGCCATCGCCACAAGGCCGGCGCCGACGCAGGAAATCTATACCGCACCGCCGGCGACACCGGCCGAGGCGGTCGCGCGCATCGCCCGCGGCGGGCCGGTTGATCCATCGGTGCCGATGGTCGCCTCCGCCCTCGGCATGGCGCGCACGATGATCTCGGTGACGCCGGTCAGCCCGGCCAGTGCCGGCACGCTCTACCCGCAGGGGACGACGCGATGAGCGACCCCGAGGAACCGCGCCGCCGCAAGCCGGAGCGTGAGCCGGAGCCGCTGGTGCAGCAGGTGCGCGCGGCGCCGGACCCGGCCTCGCCGGCCCGCCGCTTCGGCGCACCGCGCGACGCCTCGGTGCCGCGCATGGAGCATGTCCGCGTCACCAAGCCCGACCTCGACCGCCGCGCGGCGCTGGAGAAGACGCGCGGGCGGCTGGTACTGGCCGCCGCCGGCTTCGCCGTTCTGTTCGGCGCCGTCGTCATCAAGCTTGCCGACGCGACCGTGGTGAACCCGGTGCAGCCGAAGGCGGTGGCGCTGCAGCGCCGCGCCGAGCCGCCCGCCCCGCCGCCCGGCGAAGGCGGTGCAAAAGTGCTCCCGGCCTCGCTCGACCTCGGCCCGCATGCCGGGCGCGCGATGGTGACGGACCGCAACAACGAGATCCTCGCGGTATCGCTGCCCACCGCCGGGCTGTTCGCCAATCCCAGCCAGATCATCGATGCGGCCGACACCGCGCACAAGCTCGTGGCCGTACTGCCGCGGCTGGACGAGGCGACGGTGCGCGCGCGCCTCTCCGAAAGCACCAAGCAGTTCGTCTATCTGGAACGCCAGATCACGCCGAAGGAAGAACTGGCGATCAACGCGCTCGGCATCGTCGGGCTGGAGTTCCAGCCAACCGAGCGCCGCCACTACCCGCTCGGCCGCGTCGCAGCACAGGTGCTCGGCGCGGTCGACGTGGATGGCCACGGCGTCGCCGGGGTGGAAAAATACTTCGAGCAGCGGCTGCGCGACGACCCGACCCCGCTGCACCTGACGCTGGATGTGCGGGTGCAGGCGGTGGTGCGCGACGAATTGCTGGCGGCGATGACCGAGTTCAAGGCAATCGGCGCCTGCGGCATCGTCATGGACGTGCGCACGGGCGAGGTGATCGCGATGGTCAGCCTGCCCGACTACGACGCCAACGACTACGGCCACGCCGCGCCGGACGAGCAGGCGGACCGCGCCGTAGGCCGCGTCTACGAGCCGGGCAGCACGTTCAAGCTGCAGACGGTGTCGATGGCGCTGGACACCGGCACCGTCAACATCTGGAACGGCTTCGACGCCACCAGCCCGATCAGGATCGGCCGTTTCACCATCAGCGACTTCGAGGGCAAGCACCGCTTCCTCTACGTGCCGGAGATCATCGCCTACTCGTCCAACATCGGCGCGGCGAAGATGGCCGAAGCCGTCGGCGCGGAGCGGCAGCGCGCCTGGATGAAGAACATGGGCATGCTGAGCCGCATCCCGATCGAGTTGCCGGAGGCGACGGTGCCGCTGGCGCCGCCGGAGCGGAACTGGAAGGAAGCGGCGACGCTGACCATCGGCTTCGGCCACGGCATCGCGGTGACGCCGTTGCACGTCGTCGCCGGCACCGCGGCGGTGGCGAACGGCGGCGTGTTGCTGAAGCCCACGCTGGTGCTGCCGGACGAAGGGGCGCCACCGCGCACCGGCCTGCGGGTGATGCAGACCGCGACCTCCGACATCGTGCGCAAGCTGATGCGGCTGGTGGTCACGGCCGGCTACGGCAAGCCTGCCGAGGTGCCCGGCTACTATATCGGCGGCAAGACCGGCACGGCAGAGAAGATCGCCGGGCACGGCTACAATCGCCACGCCAACGTCGCCGCGTTCATGAGCGTGTTCCCGATGAACGCGCCGCGCTACGCCGTCTACATGATGCTCGACGAGCCGAAGGCGGATGCGAGCACGCATGGCTACGCCACCGCCGGCTGGGTGGCGGCGCCGGCCGCCGGCCGGGTGATCGCGCGGGCGGCGCCGATGCTGGGGCTGCTGCCGGACCTCGACAACCAGGCCGCGATCGAGGCGGCGCTGGCGATCCCGCTGGAGCCGGGCCGGCCGGCCGGCGCCAGGGCAGCGCTGCCGGAGAAGCCGCCGGCCGCCGCACCCGTTCCGGGCACGCCCCTGGGCACGCCCCTGGGCCCGCCCCTGGGGACGCCCCTGGGGACGCCGATGGCGCATGCGGGGCCGGCCACGGTGCGTCCGGCCCCGGCTGCCGCCGTGGTGCAACCGGCGCCGGCGCTGCCCTCCGCGCCGCTGCCGGCGGCCCCGGCCCAGGCCGTGCCGCTGGTGCGCGATCTGCGGCACGAGGCGAGCTATCGGGTTCCCAGCGATGCGGGGGGTTGAGATGATCGCGCGTTTGCAGGCCACCCGCAGCCTTCCCCCGGCCGCCACCTGGCACGCCGTACGCAACATCGAGGTGGCGGGCGTGACCGCCGACAGCCGGCAGGCGCGCGAGGGCATGTTGTTCGTGGCGATCCCGGGCGCCCGCGCCGACGGCCGCGCCTTCATCGCCGACGCGGTTAGCCACGGCGCGGTCGCGGTGATCGCGCCGCCCGGCACCGAATGGCCGCCGGGCGTGCCGCCGCGCCCGCTGATCGAGGACTCCGAACCGCGCCGCCGCCTCGCGCAGATCGCCGCCGTGCTGGCCGGCGCGCAGCCGAAGACGCTGGTGGCCGTCACCGGGACCAACGGCAAAACCTCGACCGTCGAGTTCCTGCGCCAGTTGTGGGCGCTGGCGGGCCACACGGCGGCGAGCCTGGGGACGCTTGGCGTCACCGCCCCCGGCTTCGCCTCCGGCCCAGGCCTGACCACGCCCGATCCGGTGGCGCTGGCCAACACGCTGGCCGAACTGGCGCGCGCCGGCGTGCAGCACGCGGCAATGGAGGCGTCGTCGCATGGGCTGGACCAGTTCCGGCTGGACGGGCTGCGGCTGGCGGCGGCGGCATTTACGAACCTGACGCGCGACCATCTCGACTACCATCAGACGATGGCGGCCTACCGTGCCGCCAAGCTGCGGCTGTTCGCCGAACTCCTGGCCGAGGGCGCGCCGGCCGTGGTGAGCACGGCGCTGGACGCGGAAAGCTATTCCGAATTTCTCGCGGTCGCCCGGCGGCGGCGGCTGGATGTTCGCACCGTCGGCGACGACGGCACGTTCCTCCGGCTGCTCGCGACCACGCCGCTGCCGCAGGGGCAGGCGCTGGAGGTGCTGCACGCCGGCCGGCGGCACCGCATCGAGGTGGCGCTGCCGGGACGGTTCCAGGCAGAGAACCTGCTGGTGGCGGCGGCGCTGGCGATGGCGACCGGGATCGGCAATGCGCTTGACCTGCTGCCGGCGCTGACCGGCGTGCGTGGGCGCATGGAACTGGCGGCGACGCTGCCCAACGGGGCCGCGGTGTACGTGGACTACGCGCACACGCCGGACGCGCTGGAGCGGCTGCTGACGGCGCTGCGCCCGCACACGCAGGGAAAGCTGCATGTCGTGTTCGGCGCCGGCGGCGATCGCGACCCCGGCAAGCGGCCGCTGATGGGCGCCGCCGCCGCGCGCTTTGCCGATGTTGCCATCGTGACCGACGACAATCCGCGCAGCGAGGCGCCGGAAAAAATTCGCGCGGCCGTGCTGGGCGGCTGCCCCGGCGGCATCGCCATCGGCGGGCGCGAGGCGGCGATTGCGGCGGCGCTGGAAAATCTCGGCCCCGGCGACGTGCTGGCGGTCGCGGGCAAGGGCCACGAGCAAGGCCAGACCATCGGCGGCGAGACGCTGCCGTTCGACGACGTGGGCGTGGTGCGGCGGCTGGCGGGGCTTTCGTGACCATCCCCCTCTGGACCGCGGCCGATCTCTCGGCGGCGACCGGCGCCACGGCCGGGTTTGCCGCGACCGGGGTTTCCATCGACAGCCGGACCATCCGGCCCGGCGAGCTGTTCGTGGCGCTTGTGGGCGAGACCGGCGACGGGCATGCGCATGTGGCGAACGCACTGGCACGCGGCGCCGCAGGGGCGCTGGTGCATGCCGACGTCTCCGGCGCCGATCCGGCCCGGCTGCTGCGCGTGGCGGATACGCTGGTCGCCCTGGCGGCGCTCGGTGGCTTTGCCCGCGCTCGGTTCGGCGGCCGCGTGGTCGCGGTGACCGGAAGCGTCGGCAAGACGACCACCAAGGAAATGCTGCGCACGGTGCTCGCCGAGGCCGGCCCCACGCACGCCGCCGTCGCTTCGTACAACAACCACTGGGGCGTGCCGCTGACGCTCGCCCGCATGCCGCCGGACGCGGCCTTTTCCGTCGTCGAGATCGGCATGAACCATGCCGGCGAAATTCTGCCGCTTGCCCGCCTCGCCCGGCCGCATGTGGCGGTGATTACCAGCATCGCCCCGGCGCATCTGGGCCATCTCGGCACCATCGAGGCGATCGCCGACGAGAAGGCCGCGATCCTTGAGGCGCTGGAACCGGGCGGCATTGCCGTGTTGCCGGCCGACGGCCCGCAGCTTGCCCGGCTGCTGCGCCATGCCGGCGGCGCCCCGGTGCGGCTGTTCGGATCGAGCCCGGCGGCGCAGGCCCGGCTGCTGCACACCGCGAGCGGACCCGACAGCAACGACGTGACCGCCCTGATCGACGACGTACGCGTCCAGTTCCGCATGGCGGCACCTGGGCGCCACATGGCGATGAACGCGGTCGCGGCACTCGCCGCCGCCGCGGCGCTCGGGCTCGACACGCTGGCCAGTGCGGCGGCGCTGGCCGGGTTCGCGCCGGTCGGCGGGCGCGGCGCGCGGCGGCGCATTTTTGTTCGTGGCGGCGAGGCATTGCTCCTGGATGAAAGCTACAACGCCTCCTCGGCGGCCGTGCGCGCGGCCCTTGCGGTGCTGGCATTGCAACCGGCGGCGCGGCGGATCGCGGTCCTCGGCGACATGCTGGAACTGGGCGAGGCGGGGCCGGCCGAACACGCCGGGCTTGCGCCAGAGGTTGCATCCGTCGCCGACCTGCTGTTCACCTGCGGCCCCCTGATGCGCGGGCTGCACGAGTCGGTGCCCCCACGCATCCGTGGCGCGCACGCCGAAACAGCGGCGGCGCTGGCGCCCGTGATTGTCGCGGCGCTGCGCCCGGGGGACGCCGTACTGGTCAAAGGAAGCCTGGGAAGCCGCATGAAGCTCATCGTGCAGGCGCTGGAAGCGCCGCAGCCGACCGCATCCGTTCCGGCTTCCGCGGGGGCCGGCTGATGCTGTTCAACCTGACGCGCCCGCTCGCCGACGAATTCATCCTGTTCAACCTGTTCCGCTACCTGACGTTCCGCAGCGGCGCGGCGTGCTTGACCGCACTGGTGCTGAGCCTGCTGTTCGGGCCGATGTTCATCCGCTGGCTCAAGCGCGTGCAGCGCGGCGGCCAGCCGATCCGCCCCGATGGCCCGGAGCGCCACCTGATCGAGAAGAAGGGCACGCCGACCATGGGCGGCGTGCTGATCCTCTCGGCCTTTGCGGTCTCGACGCTGCTCTGGGCTGATCTGCGCAGCGGCTACGTGTGGGCGGTGCTGCTGCTGACGCTCGGCTACGGCGCGCTGGGGTTCGTCGACGACTACATCAAGCTGTCGAAAGCGAGTTTTCGCGGCCTGTCGGGGCGCGGCAAGCTGATCGTGCAGGCGGTGCTCGGCCTTGGTGCCACGATCTGGCTGGTGACGCTGACGCACGGGCCGCTCGGTACGTCGGTGGCGCTGCCGGTGTTCAAGGAGGCGCTGATCCCGCTCGGCTTCGCCTTCCCGCTGTTCGGCGCGCTGGTGATGCTGGGCAGTTCCAACGCGGTGAACCTGACCGACGGGCTGGACGGCCTCGCGATCGTGCCGACCATCATCTGCGCCGGCGTCTTTGCGCTGATCGCCTACCTTGTCGGCAACAAGCTGTTCGCCGACTACCTGCAACTGACGCACGTGCCCGGCGTCGGCGAACTGGCCGTTTTGTGCTCGGCGCTGATCGGCGCCGGCATGGGGTTCCTGTGGTTCAACGCGCCGCCGGCCGCGGTGTTCATGGGCGACACCGGCAGTCTGGCACTCGGCGGCGCGCTCGGCGCGATCGCGGTGGCGGTGAAGCACGAGGTGGTGCTGGCGATCGTCGGCGGCCTGTTCGTGGTCGAGACGGTCAGCGTGATCATCCAGGTGTTCTGGTACAAGCGCACCGGCCGGCGCGTGTTCCTGATGGCGCCGCTGCACCATCATTTCGAGAAGAAGGGCTGGGCGGAGCCGACCATCGTGATCCGGTTCTGGATCATCTCGATGATTCTGGCGCTGGTCGGTCTGGCGACGTTGAAGATCCGATGAGTTTTTCCCCCACCACCTTCTCGGGCGAAAAATTCGCCGTCGTCGGGCTGGGCCGCAACGGGTTGCCGGCGGCGCTGGCGTTGCGGGCGATGGGGGCGGAAGTCGTCGCCTGGGACGATACCGCGGCGGCGCGCGCGCAGGCGGAAGCAGCGGGCGTGACTGTTGCGGAACCGTCGATGGACGGGCTGACCGCGCTGGTGCTGTCGCCCGGTATTCCGCACACGTTGCCGAAGCCGCACCCTCTGGCCGAGGCGGCGCGCGCGGCCTGCGTGCCGATCCTGTCGGACGCCGAGTTGCTGTATCGCGCCGTGCGGAAGAACGGCTCGCGTGCACGCTTCGCCGGCATCACCGGCACGAACGGGAAATCTACCACGACGGCGCTGCTCGCGCATATCGCGGCCGAAGCGGGGCTGCCGGTGGCGGCCGGGGGCAACCTTGGCACCGCCGCGCTGGCGCTGCCGTTGCTGCCGGACGACGGCGTCTACGTGCTGGAGATGTCGTCCTACATGTTGGAACGACTCGCCACGTTGCGGTTCGATGTGGCGGTGATGCTGAATCTCAGTGCGGACCATCTCGACCGTCATGGCGACATGGCGGGTTACGCCGCCGCCAAGTTTTCTGTCTTTGCCCGGCAGACGCGCGAGGACACGGCTGCGGTTGGCGTGGACGATGCGCTGTCGCGCGACATGGCGGCGCGGTTGCGGGATGGGCCGGCACGGCTGGTGACGATTTCGGCCGAGGCCGCGGACATCTGCGCCCCCGGCGGCGTGTTGCGCGATTCCATCGGACCGATCTGCGATCTCGCGCAGGCGCGGGCGCTGCCGGGGTCGCACAACGCCCAGAATGCTGCTGCGGCGGCGGCGTTGGCGCTGGGCCTCGGCATTCCACGCGACGCCATCGCCCGCGGCATCGCCACCTATCCCGGCCTGCCGCATCGGCAGGAGCATGTCGGGACGGTCGCCGGCATCGCCTTCGTCAACGACAGCAAGGCGACGAACGCCGATTCCGCGGCGCGCGCGCTGGTGTGCTATCCGCGCGTCGTGTGGATCGCCGGCGGCATGGCGAAGGCGGGCGGCATCGAGGCGCTGGTGCCATTGTTCGCGCATGTCGCAAAAGCTTTTCTGATCGGCCGCGATTCGCCGATCCTTGCCGCGACGCTGGCCCAGCATGGCGTGCCGTACAGCGAAGTTGGCACACTGGAGAATGCCACCACGGCAGGCTTTGCCGCGGCATCCGCGGGAGCCGCCGACATTGTACTGCTCTCGCCAGCCTGCGCGAGTTGGGACCAGTTCACCGGGTTCGACCAGCGCGGCGACCGGTTCCGCGCGTTGGTGCACAGCCTTGCGGCCGCCGCCACCATGCAGGGGGCCGCCTGATGCCCGTGCTCTCCCGCGCCGATACGTCCGTGCTGGGCCGCTGGTGGTGGACCGTCGATCGCTGGACGCTGCTGGCGATCGCGATGCTGATCGGCTTCGGCTATGTGATGATGCTCGCCGCCTCCCCCGCCGTCGCCGAGCGCATCGGCCAGGCGCGCGACGTCTTCATCCTCAAGCAGCTCGTCTTCCTCGCGTTGGCCGGGCTGATCGTGATGGGCGTGAGCCTGCTGTCGCCGCGCGGTGTGCGCCGTGTCGCGCTGGGCGGCTGCGTGATCGCGCTGGCACTGACGGCGTTGACGCTGGTGGCTGGCGTGCAGATCAAGGGCGCGACGCGCTGGATCGCGTTGCCCGGCATGTCGTTGCAGCCGAGCGAATTCCTGAAACCATGTTTTGCGGTCGTCGCCGCGTGGCTGATCGCCGAGGGCAAGCGCACCCGCGCCTTTCCTGGCGCGCTGATCGCCTGCGCCATCTTCGTGCTGATCGCGCTGTTGCTGAAGTCGCAGCCGGACATCGGCATGCTCGCCGTCGTCACCGGCGTGTTCTTCACCCAGTTGTTCGTCGGCGGCCTGAACGTCGTCGTCACCGGCGTCCTCGCGGCGATGATTGGCGGCGCCGGCGTCGGCGCCTTCTACCTGTTCCCGCATGTGCAGAGCCGCGTCGAGCGCTTCCTGCACCCCGAAGTTGGCGACCACTATCAGGTTGATCGTGCGTTGGAAGCGTTCGGCAGCGGTGGGCTGCTCGGGCGCGGACCCGGCGAAGGCCATGTGAAGGACGTACTGCCGGATGCGCATGCGGACTTCGTGTTCGCCGTCGCGGGCGAGGAGTTCGGCATGGTGTTGTGCCTCATCATCCTCGGCGTGTTCGCCTTCATCGTGCTGCGCGGGCTGATCCGATTGCTCGGCGAGAGCGACATGTTCGTGGTGCTGGGCGCGACCGGCCTCGTCACCAGCTTCGGGTTGCAGGCGTTCGTCAACATGGCCTCGGCGCTGCACCTGATCCCGACCAAGGGCATGACGCTGCCGTTCATTTCCTATGGCGGTTCCTCGGCGATCGCGGTGGCGTTCGGCATCGGCCTGCTGCTCGCGCTGACGCGCCGGCGGATTCCGGGGGAGCCGGCATGAGGGGCCCGGCGGTGCGCCCGATCGTGATCGCGGCCGGCGGCACGGGCGGACATTTCTTCCCGGCCGAAGCATTGGCGGCGGAGCTGCTGTCGCGCGGGCATCGTGTGGTGCTGATGACGGACGCGCGCTCGGGCGGGCTGGGCTCGGCGACGTTCGCGGCGTGCGAGAAATTCGTGCTGCGCGGTGCCGGCATCGCCGGGCGCGGGCCGTGGCGCGCGACCTCGGCGGCGTTTGCGCTGGCGGCGGGCACGCTGCAGGCGCGCCGCGCGCTGGCGCGGCTGAACGCGTCGGCGCTGGTCGGGTTCGGCGGCTATCCGTCGGTGGCGCCGGTGCTGGCGACGCGGCTGCTGCGGCAGCGGCCGCGTGTGCTGCTGCACGAACAGAACGCCGTGCTCGGCCGCGCCAACCGCTTGCTCTCGCGCTACGCCGATGCGCTCGCGCTGAGCTTCGCCGCCACGGAATTTCTGCCGGCGGGCGTGCCGACCTGCGTCACCGGCAACCCGGTGCGCCCGGGCATCGCTGCCATTGCGGGTGCGCCCTACGCGCCACCGGACGACGCCGTCCGGCTGCTGGTGCTCGGCGGCTCGCTCGGCGCACGCGTATTTTCCGACATCGTGCCGGCGGCGCTGGCCGGGTTGTCGGAGGCTCTGCAGGCGCGGCTGCACGTGACGCAGCAATGCCGGGCGGAGGACCTCGACCGCGTCCGCGCCGCCTATGCCGCGACCGGAATTGCGGCGACGCTGGCGCCGTTCTTCGCCGACATCCCGGCGCTGCTCGCCGAGGCGACCCTGGTGATCGGCCGTGCCGGCGCGTCGACCGTCGCCGAACTCGCCGCGGTTGGCCGGCCATCCGTGCTGGTGCCGCTGCCGAGCGCGATCGACGACCACCAGACCGCGAATGCGCGCGCGCTGGCCGACGCCGGCGGCGCGTGGCTGATGCCGCAGCCGGGCTTCACGCCGGCGGCGCTCGGGTCGCGGCTGGAGCAGGTGTTGTCCGATGCCGCGCTGTTGCGCGACGCCGCCGTGCAGGCCGCCACCCAGGGCCGCGCCGACGCCGCCGCGCGTCTCGCCGATCGTGTCGAAGCGGCCGTCGTCGGCTCGAACGTCGGGGAGCGCGCGGCATGAGGGCGCTGCCACTCTCGATCGGCACCATCCATTTCGTCGGCATCGGCGGCATCGGCATGTCCGGCATCGCCGAAGTGCTGCACACGCTCGGCTACAGCGTGCAGGGCAGCGACATCAACGACAGCGGCAACGTGCAGCGGCTGCGCGAGGCTGGCATCCCGGTCGCGGTCGGCCACGACGCCGCCAATCTCGCCGAGGCGCAGGTGGTCGTGGTCTCGACCGCGGTGAAGGCCGACAACCCGGAGGTGAAGGCGGCGCGCGCGCGGCTGATCCCGGTGGTTCGGCGTGCGGAGATGCTCGCCGAGCTGATGCGCCTGCGCTGGTCGATCGCGGTCGGCGGCACGCACGGCAAGACCACGACGACCAGCCTCGTCGCGGCGGTGCTGGAGACGGCGCATCTCGATCCGACGGTGATCAACGGCGGCATCATCAACGCCTACGGCAGCAACACACGGCTTGGCTCCGGCGACTGGATGGTGGTGGAGGCGGATGAGAGCGACGGCAGTTTCCTCCGGCTGCCCGCAACCATCGCCGTGGTCACCAACATGGACGCCGAGCACCTCGACCACTGGGGCACCGGCGAGGCGATGATGCTCGGCTACGAGCATTTCGTGCAGAACATCCCGTTCTACGGCTTCGCGGTGCTGTGCATCGACCATCCGGCGGTGCAGCAGATGATCCCGCGCCTGTCGGACCGGCGCATCATCACCTACGGGTTCTCGCCGCAGGCCGACGTGCGGGCCGAGCGGGTCGCGCTCGGCCGCAACGGCTCCGGCTTCGACGTCATCATCACCGACCGCGCGCGCAACCGGGCGCGCACGATGGGGCCGTTCCATCTGCCGATGCTGGGCAGCCACAACGTGCAGAATGCGCTGGCGGCCATTGCCATCGGCGCCGAGATGGAGATCGACAACGAGACGCTGCGCGAGGCGCTCAACACGTTCAAAGGCGTCAAGCGGCGCTTCACCAAGACGGGCGAGGCCGGCGGCATCACCGTGATCGACGATTACGGCCATCATCCGGTGGAGATCGCGGCGGTGCTGAAGGCGGCGCGGCAGGCCGGCGCGCGCGACGTGGTCGCGGTGGTGCAGCCGCACCGGTTCTCCCGGCTCGCCTCGCTGTTCGCGGAGTTCTGCACCTGCATGAACGACGCCGGCACCGTCATCGTGGCCGACGTGTATCCGGCCGGCGAGGCGCCGATCGCGGGCGTCGATCGCGATGCGCTGGTGGAAGGCCTGCGCGAGCGCGGCCATCGCAGCGTGGTGCCGCTGAACGGGCCCGAGCATCTGGCCGAGATGGTGAACGCGATCGCCCGCGCCGGCGACTACGTGGTCTGCCTCGGCGCCGGCAACATCACCGCCTGGGCCGCGGCCTTGCCGGGACAACTGGCCGAGTTGCAGGCCGCGACGCCGCGCCGCCCCGGGGGTGGCAAATGATGGCCGCCGCGCGCGTTTCGTCGCTGCTCGACCGTCTGCCGCCGTTGCGCGGACGGGCGCAGGCGGATGTCGCGCTGGCGCCGACCACGTGGTTCCGCGTCGGCGGTCCGGCGGAAGTGCTGGTGCGGCCGGCCGACATTGCCGACCTGAGCGCGTTTCTTGCCGCCCTGCCGTCGGAAGTACCGGTGCTGCCGATTGGCGCAGCCTCCAACCTGATCGTGCGCGATGGTGGCGTGAACGGCGTGGTGATCCGCCTCGCGCGCGGTTTTTCGGCCATCGAGACCGAGGCCGACGGCGTGGTGGCGGGTGCCGCCGCGCTCGACCTCACGGTCGCGGAACGCGCGGCGGCTGCGGGATTGGCCGGGTTGGAGTTCCTGTCCGGCATTCCCGGCACGATCGGCGGCGCGCTGGCGATGAACGCCGGCGCCTACGGCAGCGATGTCGCGGCGTGCCTCGACTGGGCCGAGATCGTCACGCGCGGCGGCGAGTTGCTGCGCATCGAGGCGGGACGGCTGGGGCTGACGTATCGGCACTCGGCGCTGCCGCCGGGCGGCGTCGTCGTGCGCGCCCGCTTCCATGCCCGCCCCGGCGACGCCGCCGCCATCGCCGTGCGCATGCAGGAGATTCGCGCCGCGCGCGAGGCGACGCAGCCGGTGCGGGCGCGCACCGGCGGCTCGACCTTCCGCAACCCGCTGCCGGCCGAGAGTTCGTACAAGGCGTGGGAGCTGATCGACACCGCCGGCTGCCGCGGGCTGACGCGCGGCGGCGCCCAGGTCTCGGAAAAACACTGCAATTTCCTGCTGAACACCGGAGGCGCCACCGCCGCCGACATCGAAGGTCTCGGCGAAGAGGTTCGCCGCCGCGTGCATGCGGCCAGCGGCATTTCGCTCGATTGGGAGATCAGGCGCATCGGCATTCCGGGGCGCAAGCCCGAGGTGGTGGCATGACCCGCGTCGCTGTCCTGTATGGCGGCATCTCGGCGGAGCGAGAGGTCTCGCTGTCCTCCGGCAAGCAGGTGATCGCGGCGTTGCGCGAGGCCGGATTCGTGGTCACGCCGATCGAGGTCGGGCCGGATCTGCGGGCTGTGCTGGCGGCGCTCGACCCGGCGCCGGACGTTGTATTCAACGCGCTGCACGGGCGCTTCGGCGAGGACGGCGCGATCCAGGGCGTGCTCGATTGGCTCGGCATTCCGTACACGCATTCGGGCGTGCGCGCCTCGGCCCTCGCCATGGACAAGGCGGCGGCGAAAGCCGTGTTCGCAGCGGCCGGGTTGCCGATCGCGCATGGCCGCGTCGTCGACATCTCCGACATCGCCGACGCCGATCCGCTGCCACGCCCCTACGTGGTCAAGCCGTTGAACGAGGGATCGTCGGTCGGCGTCTCGATCATCCGCAACGGCGACAACCGGCGGGCCGCCGTCGTCGAAGGCTGGCGCTTCGGCCCGACCGCAATGGTCGAGGAATACGTGCCCGGCCGCGAACTCACCGTCGGCGTCATGGGCGACCGGCCGCTCGCGGTGACGGAGATCGCGCCGCGGCACGGCTTCTACGACTACGAGTCGAAATACGCCGAGGGCGGCTCCCGCCACGTCGTCCCGGCCGGGGTGCACCCGGACGCCTATGCGCGCGCGCTGGATGTGGCGCTGGCGGCGCATCGCGCGCTCGGCTGCCGCGGCGCGACGCGGGCGGATTTCCGATATGACGACACCGCGGGCGAACCCGGCCGCCTCGTGCTGCTGGAAGTGAACACCCAGCCCGGCCTGACGCCGACCTCGCTGCTGCCGGAGCAGGCGGCGCATCTGGGCATGTCGTTCCCGCAGCTTTGCGCCTGGATGGTGGAGCACGCGACATGCCGCGCGTGAGGAAGCCGCGCCCGAGCGCATTCGTGCAGGACCGGCCGAGCAAGTGGCAGGTCACGCGCCGCCGCGTGCGCCGCGCGTTCGCCCCGCTGGCGGCCGGGCTGGTGCTGCTCGCGGTGGTCGGCACCGGCGCCGGCCTCGTGCGCGTGTTCGCCGAGGGCGAGAGTTTTCGCGACCGCCTTGGCCACGCCACCGCCTATTTTGGGCTGCGCGTGCGCGACGTGGTGATCGAGGGCCGGCAGAAGACGCCCGAGGGGCTGCTGCGCGCCGCGATCGGCGTCGGCACCGGCGACCCGATCCTGTCCTATTCGGTCGCCGACGCCCGCGCGCGCATCGAAAGCATCCAGTGGGTGCAGAGCGCCACCGTCACCCGCCAGTTGCCCGACACCATCGTGGTGAAGCTGGTCGAGCGGCGCCCGTTCGCGGTGTGGCAGCACGACGGCAAATTCGTGCTGATCGACCGCGAGGGCCAGATCGTCACCGACTCGGACGTCGGCACGTTCGCCAGCCAGTTGCCGCTGGTCGTAGGCCCCGGCGCGCCCGCCGCCGCGGCGGCATTGATCGACGCGCTCGCGGCGCAACCCGACATCCAGGCGCGCGTCACCGCCGCCGTGCGCGTCGGCGAGCGGCGCTGGAACCTGCGGCTGAACAACGGCATGGACGTGCTGCTGCCGGAAGGTGCCGACGTGGAGGCGCTGAAGCGGCTGGCCGACCTGCAGACCGCGCACGCGCTGCTCGACCGGCCGTTGCAGGCGCTCGACATGCGCCTGCCCGACCGTCTGGTCTACCGGCCGCAGCCGACGACGCACGCCGCCGACCCGAAGGACGGGCAGCCCCCGCAAGCGAGGAAGCCCACATGAACGAGCTTTCCCGGCGTTTCCTGCCGCCGCCGCCCGATGAGCCGGACACGCCGGCGCGGCCGCGGCTGCGGCCCACCGGCCCGATCGGCGTGCTGGACATCGGCACCACCAAGATCGTCTGCATCATCGGCCGCATCGAATCGGACGGATCGAGCCGCGTGCTCGGCTTCGGCTGGCAGCGCGGGCGCGGCGTGCGCAACGGCGGCATCGTCGATATCGAGGAAGCCGAACGCGCCATCCGCGCCGCCGTCGGTCAGGCCGAGAACGAGGCCGACCAGCGGCTGAAATCCATCGTCGTCAACCTCTCCTGCGGCCAGCCGGAAAGCCGTCTGTTCAACGTGCAATGGCCGGTCGGCGGCCGCGCGGTGACGGAGGCCGACCTGCGCCGCGTGCTGCTGGAAGGCCGCGCCCGCGCCGCCAGCGAGGGACGCGACATCATCCACGCGCTGCCGCTCGCCTTCATCGCCGACGACGCGCAGGGCGTGGAAGATCCGCGCGGCCTGCACTGCGAAACCCTGACCGCGCGCGTGCACGTGGTCGACGCGCTGCGCACCGCCCTGCTCAACCTCGCCGGCTGCGTGCATCGCTGCGACCTGGAGATCGCGGAAATGGTCTCGGCGCCGATGGCGGCGGGAATGGCGACGCTGGTGGAGGACGAACGGCTGCTCGGCGCCACCGTCATTGACATGGGCGGCGGCACCACCGGCATGGCGGTGTTTTCCGAAGGCCAGTTGCTGCACACCGCGCAACTGCCGATCGGCGGCACGCACGTGACCAACGACATCGCCCGCGTGCTGTCCACGCCCGTGACCCATGCCGAGCGGCTGAAGACACTGTACGGCAGCGCCCAGGCCAGCCCCGACGACGAAAAGGAAATGCTGCCGGTGCCGCTGGTGGGCGAGGAAGAACACCAGCTTGCCAAGGTGCCGCGCAGCATGGTGGTGAACATCATCAAGCCGCGACTCGAGGAAACCTTCGAACTCGTCAAGGAGCGGCTGGAAGGCTCCGGCCTCGGCCGCGCCGCGGGCTCGCGCGTCGTGCTGACGGGCGGCGCCTCGCAACTGTCCGGGGCGCGCGAGATGGCGACCCGGATTCTCGGGCGACAAGTGCGGCACGGCCGCCCGGCCACGCTGCGTGGCCTGCCCGACAGTGCCTCCGGCCCCGCCTTCGCCACCGCCGTCGGCCTGCTCGCGTGGGCCGCCGGCGCCGGGCGCAGCCTGGCCGACATCGACCTCGACGCCGACCGACCTGGCGGGATGATCCGTCGCATCGTCAATTTTCTTCGGGACCGTGTGTGATGCGGACGCGAATCGGCGCGCGTGCGTACACTGGCAGTTCCGACGGGGGAGTAAGCCCATGACACTCAACTTGACGATTCCGCAGATGACCCACACTGACTTCACTCCCCGCATCACCGTCATCGGTGTGGGCGGCGGCGGCACCAACGCGGTCGACAACATGATCGCGATGAACCTGCAAGGCGTGGAGTTCGTTGTCGCCAACACGGACGCGCAGCAGTTGATGCACAGCCGCGCGGACCGCAGGGTGCAGCTCGGCCCGCACATCACGCAGGGCCTCGGCGCCGGCGCGAAGCCCGAGATCGGGCGCGCGGCGGCCGAGGAAGCCGCAGAAGAGATCTATCGCCACCTCGACGGCGCACACATGGTGTTCATCACCGCCGGCATGGGTGGCGGCACCGGCACGGGTGCCGCGCCCGTGATCGCGCGGATGGCGCGCGAGAGAAACATCCTCACCGTCGGCGTGGTGACCAAGCCGTTCACTTTCGAGGGCACGCGCCGCGCCCGCTCGGCCGATGCCGGCATCGACGAGTTGCAGCAATACGTCGACACGCTGATCGTCATCCCGAACCAGAACCTTTTCCGCCGCGCTAACGAGAGGACCGGCTGGAAAGAGGCGTTCAAGATGGCCGACGAGGTGCTCTACATGGGCGTCCGCGGCGTCACCGACCTGATGATGGCGCCCGGCCTCGTGAACCTCGACTTCGCCGACATCCGCACCGTGATGGCGGAGATGGGCAAGGCGATGATGGGCACGGGTGAAGCGGACGGCGACAACCGCGCGATCCGGGCGGCGGAACTGGCGATCAGCAACCCGCTGCTGGAAGACAACAACATGGCCGGCGCGCGCGGCCTGCTGATCAACATCACCGGCGGCGAGGACATGACGCTGTTCGAGGTGGATCAGGCCGCCAACCGCATCCGCGAGGAAGTGGACGAGGAAGCCAACATCATCTTCGGATCGGCGATCGACGAAAACCTGACCGGCAAGATCCGCGTCTCCGTGGTGGCGACCGGCATCGACACGCCGATGTCCAGGTCCGGCGAGCGGCCGCGCCTGGTGGCGGTCGGCGGCGGCGGCGGCGGGGAACCGGTGGCGGCGATCGGCCAGTCGATGGCGCCGCCGGTCTCGGCGGTGGCCGGGGCGCCGGCCATGATCGGCAATCTCGCGGTCGCGCACCAGCCGGCGCATGCCGGCGCGCAACCCGCGGCGCTGCGGGCGCCCGCGCCGCCGCCGCCGCCATCTGCCCGTGCCCCGCAACCGGGCGCGCGCGTGCAGGCACCGTACTCGCTGCAGCCCGCCGGCGCGCCGCGTTACGGCCAGCCGGCACCGCAGGGTGCGCCGATGCAGGCGCCGGAGCCGGAACAGGCGGCCAGCTACGATCACGCCGGATACGGCGAGCCGCCGGCGGCCCGGCCGCAGGCACAACCTCAGCCCCGCCCGCAGCAGCCGCTGCAGCCGCAACGCCCGGTTGCCCGGGCGCCGGAGCCGCGTATCCCCGGCCGCAGCGCCACGCTGTTCGCCGAACCGCCGGCTGCCCCCCCGCCGCCGCCGCGCGTGAGCCTGTTCGGCCGCGTCACCGGCGCGATCCGCGGCCAGCAGCACGCCGAGCCGCCGGCCGCGCCGGCGCAGCCCCAGCAGCAGCCGCAGGCGACGCACCGGGCAGACCCGGCGCAGCACGAACTGCGCGGCGAACCCGCCCGGGCCAGCGTGCGGCAAGCGACCGGGGAAGAGGCCTCGATCGACATCCCGGCCTTCCTGCGGCGCCAGTCCTCCTGAGGACTGGTTACCGATCCGTTTCACCTGCTCTGCAACCCGCGCAACGCCCCCTTCCGGTCACGGCAGGGGGCGATTGCGTACAGACCGGTGATTGCGGCGTGTTACACAGCCGGAAACCGGCCCTGGTGCGTAACACAAATTGCCGTATTATCAGCATGTTAAGCGGAAATAGTCAGCAATAATCGTTGACTGGCCAAGCCTCGCGCGGCGTTGCAGCTTGCCGGTGTCGCACACCTGCGACGCGTGGGAAGACGAGGCAGAACAGCGCTCATGGATGGATTGCCCAACAGCCTCCCGTTGCAGCTCACACCGACCATCCAGCGGACGCTGAAGGCGTCGATCGGATGCGTGGGTGTCGGCTTGCACTCGGGCCGCCGCGCGCGGCTGAACCTGCTGCCCGCCCCCGTTGGCAGCGGCATCGTGTTCCGCCGCACCGACCTGGGTGTCGACATCCCGGCCCGCCACGACCACGTGGTCGATACCCGGCTGTGCACGGTGCTCGGCCTGCCCGGTGAGCCGGAGGCGCGGGTCGGCACCGTCGAGCATGTCATGGCCGCCCTGGCCGGCGCCGGCGTACACAACGCCATCGTCGAAGTCGACGGGCCGGAAGTGCCGATCCACGACGGTTCCGCCGCCAGCGCATTGTTCCTGATCGACTGCGCCGGCCTCGCGCAGCAATCCGAATTCGTCCCGGCGATCGAGGTGTTGCGCCCGGTGCGGGTTGAACACGGCGAGGCGTTCGCCGAACTGCGGCCCTTCCCGTTCGCCTTCGACATGGCGATGTCGATCGCCTTCGAGGCCGCGGCGATCGGCCGGCAGGCGCTGACCTTGCGGCTGACGCCCGAGTCGTTCCGTGCCGAACTGGCGCGCGCCCGCACCTTCACCCTGGCGAGCGAGGTCGAGCAGATGCGTCTCGCCGGCCTCGCATTGGGCGGCAGCCTGGACAACGCGGTGGTGGTGGACGGCGCCAAAGTGCTCAACCCGGCGGGCCTGCGCATGCGCGACGAGTTCGTGCGCCACAAGCTTCTGGACGCAGTGGGCGACCTCGCGCTGTCCGGCGCACCGCTGCGCGGCCGCTTCGTCGGCCACCGCACCGGCCATACGCTCAACAACCGGCTGCTGCGGGCGCTGTTCGCCGACGACGCCAACTGGCGCCTGCTGCCGGCCGTGGACGCGATCGCCCGCCCCGAGCCCGGCGCCATCCCGGCGCTGCCCGCCGCCCAGCGGCAGCGCGTGCCGGCCGCCGCGGCAGCCTGAGACCGAGCACTCGGCCGGAGGCTTCGTCGCGTCGCGCGACGTGCTATAAGCCGGGGCTCTCATGATCCGGTGGTTGCATTGCAGACCCTTCGCCTCGTCGCGCTCGCCTTGCTGCTCATGTTGGGTGGGTGCTCGGTTTTCAATTCGGTCTTTGGCGGCAGCGACGACGCTGACGCCAAGGAGGACCTGTCCACCGTGCCGGTGGAGACGCTGTACAATCGCGGCGTCGATGCGCTGGCGGCAAAGCGCTACTCGGTGGCGGTGAAGCAGTTCGACGCGGTCGAGCAGTACTACCCGTACTCGTCCTGGGCCGTGAACGCCGACCTGATGCAGGGCTACGCCCAGTACCTGCAGAACAAATACACCGACGCGATCGGCACGCTCGACCGGTTCATCCAGTTGCATCCGGCGCACCGCGACGTCGCCTATGCATATTACCTGCGCGCGCTTTGCTATTACGAACAGATCGCCGACATCTCACGCGACCAGAAGGGCACGCAGGCGGCGATGGGCGCCTTGCAGGAAGTGGTGAACCGCTTCCCGGACAGCGCCTATGGCCGCGACGCGCGCCTGAAGATCGACCTCGCCCGCGACCACATGGCCGGCGCGGAGATGGAAGTCGGCCGCTGGTACGAGCACCAGCACCTTTACACCGCCGCGATCGGCCGGTTCCAGAAGGTGGTGGACGACTACCAGACCACCAACCACGTGCCGGAGGCGCTGCACCGGCTGACCGAGATCTACCTGATCCTCGGGCTGCCCGGCGAGGCGCGCAAAACCGCGGCGGTGCTCGGGCACAACTATCCCGGCAGCGAATGGTACGTGGACAGCTACAACCAGCTCATCGCCGACGGGCAGGTGAAGGGCTCGCCAGTCAACGCCAGCGGCGAACAGGACAGCCCCGGCTTCTTCGGCCGCGCCTTCGGCTGGATCTTCTGAGCGGCCCGGCCGCCGCCCCGCCATGCTCACCGCGCTCTCGATCCGCGATGTGGTGCTGATCGAGCGGCTGGACGTCGCCTTCGGCCCCGGCCTGACGGTGCTGACCGGGGAGACCGGAGCCGGCAAGTCCATCCTGCTCGACAGCCTGGGGCTGGCGCTTGGCGCCCGTGCCGAGTCGGGGCTGGTGCGGGCCACCGCCGAGCAGGCGGTGGTCGCCGCCGTGTTCGCGCCGCCCCCGGACCATCCGGCCTTCGCGCTGCTTGCCGAACAGGGGATCGAGGCCGAGGACGAAATCGTGCTGCGCCGGGTGCTGGCGCGCGACGGCCGCTCCCGCGCCTTCGCCAACGATGCGCCGGTGGGTGCCGCCTTGCTGCGCCGGGTGGGTGCGCTGCTGGTGGAGGTGCAGGGCCAGCACGACCAGATGGGGCTCGCCGATCCGGCCGGCCACGCAGCGCTGCTCGACGCCTATGGCGTGCCGTCGCGGCTGCGCGACACCGTTGCCGGGCGCCATCGCGCGTGGCGCGAGGCGGCGCAGGCGCTGGCCGACGCTCAGGCCGCCATCGAGGCGGTGCAGCGCGACCAGGATTTTCTCCGGCACGCCGTCGATGAGCTATCGGCCCTCGCCCCGCAGCCGGGCGAGGAAGCGGCGCTGGCCGAGGAGCGGCAGCGCCTGCAGCAGGACGAGAAGCGCGCCGAGGCATTTGCCGCAGCGCTCTCTGAGCTGACCCCGCGCGACCGCCGCAGCCAAAACCCCGCCGCCGCCCTGCGCGCCGCCGGCAGGGCCTTGCAACGGCTGATCGGACCCGATGGCGACGGTCCTGCGGCGCCCGTCCTGGTGCTGCTGGAACAGGCGGAAACCGCGCTGGCGGAGGCGGAGACGCTGCTCTCCCGCCTCGCCGACGCGGCGCAGGGCGACCCGCGCCTGCTGGAACGCGCCGAGGAGCGGCTTTTTTCACTCCGCGCCGCCGCGCGAAAACACGGCGTCGCCGTCGCCGAGCTGCCGGACCTGCTCGCCCGGCTGCGGCATCGGCTGGCCGCGCTGGAAACCGGCGAGGCGGAGATCGCCACTCTCCAGCTCGCCGCCGCCGCCGCGCGCACCGACTACGCCGCCGCCTGCGCCGACCTGTCCGGCGCCCGCCGTGATGCCGCCACGCGGCTGGATCGCGCCATCGCCCGCGAATTGCCGCCGCTGAAGCTGGAGCGCGCCCGCTTCGTCATCGACGTGGCACCGCTCGCCGACGCCGACTGGGGGCCGCAGGGCGCCGACCAGGTGCGCTTCCTGATCGCCACCAACCCGGGCCAGGAGCCGGGGCCGCTTGGCCGCGTCGCCTCGGGCGGCGAATTGTCCCGGCTGCTGCTGGCGCTCAAGGTGGTGCTGGCCGGCGCATCGCCGGTGCCGACGATGGTGTTTGACGAGGTGGATTCCGGCATTGGCGGCGCCACGGCGGCAGCCGTGGGCGAGCGACTCGCGCGCGTCGCCGAGCGGGTGCAGGTGCTGCTGGTCACCCACAGCCCGCAGGTTGCCGCGCGCGGCGTGGCGCATCTGCGCGTCGCCAAGCTGACCGGGCGCGGCCGCGCGGAAACCCGCGTGGAGCCGCTGCACGGCGGCGAACGCCGCGAGGAAATCGCCCGCATGCTGGCCGGCGAAATCGTCACCGAAGCCGCGCGCGCAGCGGCGGACAGCCTGTTGGGGGGCGGCATGAGCCTGACGGCCCGATGAAACCCGCAACCGACCTCACCGAAGCCGAGGCCGCCGCCGAACTGGCGCTGTTGGCCGAGCAGATCGCCGCCGCCGACCAAGCCTATCACGAGCGCGATGCGCCGGAGATCACCGACGCCGAGTACGACGCGCTGCGGCGCCGCAATGCCGAGATCGAGGCGCAGTTCCCGAGGCTGGTGCGGGCCGATTCGCCGAGCAAGCGCGTCGGCGCCGCGCCGGCCGGCGGTTTTGCCAAGGTCTTGCACGCGGTGCCGATGCTCTCGCTCGGCAACGCCTTCGCGGCTGAGGATTTCTCCGAGTTCTGCGAGCGCGCACGCCGGTTCCTGGGGCTGAAGGACACGCCGCTGGCCTTCGTCGGCGAGCCGAAGATCGACGGCCTCTCCATCAACCTGACGTACGACGAGGGAAAATTCGTTCGCGGGGCGACGCGCGGCGATGGCCGCGAGGGCGAGGACGTCACCGCCAATCTTCGCACCATGGACGCCGTGCCCATGCACCTCAAAGGCCATGCGCCGGCGCGGATCGAAATCCGCGGCGAGGTGTTCATGACCAAGGCGGATTTCCTGGCCCTGAACGAAGCCCAGGAAGCGGCCGGAGGAAAGATTTTCGCCAATCCGCGCAACGCCGCCGCCGGCAGCCTGCGGCAGCTCGACGCACGCATCACCGCGGGCCGTCGGTTGTCGCTGTTCGCCTACGCCATGGGGCAGAGCAGCGAGCGCGTCGCCGACACGCACTGGACCTATTTGAAGCGGCTGGACGCGTGGGGGTTCGACGTGAACCCGCTGTCGCGCCCCTTGGCGAGCGAGGCGGATGCCGCCGCCTTCCAGGCGGAAATCGGCGCGGCACGCGCCGCGCTCGCCTACGACATCGACGGCGTCGTCTACAAGATCGACGATCTCGCGTTGCAGGAACGGCTCGGCTATGTCGGGCGCGAGCCGCGCTGGGCGATCGCCTGGAAGTTTCCGGCCGAGCGGGCGACGACGGTGTTGCAGGACATCCTGATCCAGGTCGGCCGCACCGGCGCGCTGACGCCGGTGGCGCAGTTGCAGCCGGTGAACGTGGGCGGCGTGCTGGTGACGCGCGCGACCCTGCACAACGAGGACGAGATCGCCCGCAAGGACGTGCGCATCGGCGACACCGTGGTGCTGCAACGCGCCGGCGACGTCATCCCGCAGATTGTCTCCGTCGTGCTGGAGCGCCGGCCCCCCAGCGCTGTACCCTACGTGTTCCCGGACACATGCCCGGTCTGCGGCAGTGCCGCGGTGCGCCCGCCGGGCGAAGTGGTGAAGCGCTGCACCGGCGGCCTGATCTGTGCCGCGCAGGCCGAGGAGCGGCTGGCGCATTTCGTCTCCCGCGCCGCCTTCGACATCGACGGACTCGGCGAGAAGACCGTTCGGGAGTTCGTCGCCGCCGGCCTGCTGCACGGCCCCGCCGACATTTTCGCCCTCCCCGCGCACGAGGCCGAGATCGCCACGCGCGAAGGCTGGGGCGACACCTCTGCCCGCAATCTGAGCCGCGCGATCGAGGTACGACGAAAAATCCCGCTGGCGCGCTTCATCTATGCGCTGGGCATCCGGCGGATCGGCGAGGCCAACGCCAAGCTGCTGGCCCGCCACTACGGCAGTTTCGCCAACTGGCGAACGCAGATGCTCGCCGCCGTGGCGATCGGCTCGGAGGCGCGGATCGACCTTGCGAGTATCATCGGCATCGGCCCGGCGATCGCCGAGGAGTTGGCTGAGTTCTTCGCCGAACCCCGCAACCTCGCGACGCTCGACTCGCTGGCGGCGCTGCTGGAGATCGAGGCGGCGGCGCCTTCGGCCGCGGCCGAAGGCTCGCTCGCCGGCAAGCTGATCGTGTTCACCGGCACGCTGACCACCATGACGCGGCCGGAAGCAAAGGCCCTGGCCGAGCGGCTGGGCGCCCGGGTCACCGACAGCGTTTCCAAGCGCACGGACCTCGTGGTCGTGGGTGAAGATGCCGGATCGAAAGCAAAAAAGGCCGCGGAACTCGGCGTGCGGACGGTTTCCGAGACGGAGTGGCGGGAACTCGCCGGAGTCTGAGACCACGATGGCTGCGACGGATTATTTTCGACTCGATAATCGACCGTGGTCTATGAGATAAAGTTACTCTCTCTTTCACTTGCCCGATTGAATCTTTCCGCATCTGGCGCCATCGTCACAGGGGAATGGACACGACCAGCCTGTATCAATCCACGAGCGCCCAGGTGCAGCCCCGGGTGTTGATCGTCGAAGACATCGCGCCGGTGGCGGCCGCGGTCGCTGCGGCGTTGCGCGCGTCCGGCATGGCGGTGGAACTCGCCGCGACCGGCGCGGATGCGATGCAGCGCAAGGCGGTGTTTCGGCCGGATATCGTGCTGCTGGACCTGCAACTGCCGGACATGAACGGGCTTGAACTCGTCGAACGCTTTGCACGCGAGGGCGATTGCGGCCTGATCGTCGTGACCGCGAACGGCGACGAGGCGGCGCGGGTGGAAGGGCTGGACCGGGGCGCCGACGACTACCTGGTCAAGCCGGTGCCGATGCGCGAACTGGCTGCCCGCATTCGCGCGCTGTATCGCCGCCTGACGCGGGGCGAAATCCGCAACCCGGCGCCGGCGACCACGCAGATCGTGCTCGACCAGGCGCATCGCTGCCTGATCGGCCTGAACGGCGACCAGACGGCGCTGAGCGAAGCCGAGTTCACCGCGCTGGAGACCCTGCTGGACGCCGACGGCGCCCCGGTCTCACGCGACTGGCTGGGCCGCGTGGCGCTGAAGCGGCCGCTGCACGCCGACGACCGCAGCGTCGACCAACTGGTGCTGAAGCTGCGCCGCAAGCTGGGCGCGAGCGGGGCGGCGGAACGGACCATCCTCTCGGCGCGGCGCCAGGGCTACGTGATCCCCGACCCGTCGCTGTTCCGGCTGGCCATCGCCATCAGCGGCAGCGCCCGCACCGCCACCGGCGACCTGATCGACGTGCCGCAGCTCGACCGCGGCTAGGCTACAGCGCGCTCAAGCCCCGGCGGAAGCGGGCTGCCAGTTCCACGTAGTGCGGCGCGGTGCCGTCGAATTTCTGGGCGCGCTCCTCCGGCGGCAGCACCCGCACGAACCTGGCCGGCGAGCCCTGCCAGAGTTCGTAGCGGCCGATGCGCTTGCCCGGCGTCAGCAGCGCGCCGGCTGCCAGCACGCCGCCTTCCTCGATCACCGCGCCGTCCAGCACCGTGGCGCCCATGGCCACGAAGGCGCGGTCGTGCAGCGTGCAGGCGTGCACGATGGCGGCATGGCCGATGGTGACATCATCGCCGATCAGTGCCGGAAAATTGCCGGCGTTGACGTGGACGATGCTGCCGTCCTGGATGTTCGTCCGCTTGCCGACGCGGATAAGGTTGGTGTCGCCGCGCAGCACGCAATGGAACCACACGCTGCTCTCCGCGCCGATCTCGACGTCGCCGATCACGGCGGCGGTCGGGGCGACGAACGCGTCCGCGGCGATGCGCGGCACGACCCCGTCGAGCGCGAACAGCGGGCCGGCCGTCATGCGTGCGCCGGCTCGCGCTCGGCCGCCTCGGTCAGCCCGAGCATCAGCCGGATGTTCTGGACCGCCGCGCCGGACGCACCCTTGCCGAGATTGTCCAGCCGCGCCACCAGCACCGCCTGCCCGGCCGCCTCGTTGACGTAGACGCGCAGTTCCATCAGGTCGGTGTCGTTGAGCGCCTCCGGCTCAAGCTTCCTGGCCGGCTCCGGCGGCAACACGCGCACCTGTTCTGCGCCCGCGTAGTAGGTCGCGAGCGCCGCGTGCAGGTCGGCGCCGCTGGGCTTGCCGGCCAGCAGGTCGAGGTGCAGCGGCACGGAGACCAGCATGCCATGGCGGTAATGCCCGACCGACGGGACGAAGATCGGCCGGCGCTGCAGCCGGGAATAGGCGCGGAGTTCCGGCAGATGCTTGTGTTCCAGGCCGAGGCCGTAGAGTTCGAAGGCGGGGCCGTGTGCGGCCTCGTGCGCGTCGATCATGGGCTTGCCGCCGCCGGAGTAGCCGCTGACGGCGTTGACGGTCACCGGGTAGTCGGGCGGCAGCAGCCCGGCCTCGACCAGCGGACGCAGCAGCGCGATGCCGCCGGTCGGGTAGCAGCCGGGGTTGGCGACGCGGCGCGCGGCGGCGATGCGGTCGGCCTGCCCGGGCTGCAGCTCGGCGAACCCGTAGACCCAGCCCGGGGCGATGCGGTGCGCGGTGCTGGCGTCGAGCACTTTTGGCGCCGCCTCGCCCATGCCGTCGATGATCGCGACTGCGTCCCGCGCGGCCTCGTCCGGCAGGCAGAGCACCACCAGATCGGCGGCGGCGAACGCCTCGCGCCGCGCCAGTGGGTCCTTGCGGCGGTCGGCGGCGATGGCGACGCGCTCGATCTGCGGCAGGGCCCGGAGCCGCTCGCGGATGCCGAGCCCGGTGGTGCCGGCCTCGCCGTCGATGAACACTGTCAAGCCGCCCATGCCGGTCCCCCGCGTTCGCCCGGCAGATGTCGCGCGCCGGGGCCGCGGATGCAAGAGACGCAAAAGGGGACCGGGCTGCCCCGGTCCCCTCCCCGCCGTCGCAGTGAGAAAACTCAGCGCTTGCTGAACTGGAAGCTGCGGCGGGCCTTGGCGCGGCCGTATTTCTTGCGCTCGACCACGCGGCTGTCGCGGGTGAGGAAGCCTGCGACTTTCAGGATGCCGCGCAGGTCCGGCTCGTAATGCGTCAGCGCCCGGCTGATGCCGTGCCGCACCGCACCCGCCTGCCCGGACAGGCCGCCGCCGACCACCGTGCAATAGACGTCGAACTGGTTGTAGCGGTCGGCCACCAGGAACGGCTGGGTGATCAGCATGCGCAGCACCGGCCGCGCGAAATACTGGCCGACGCGCTTGCCGTTGACGGAGATCTCGCCCTTGCCGGGTTTGATCCATACGCGCGCCACCGCGTTCTTGCGGCGGCCGGTGGCGTAGGAGCGGCCCCAGGCGTCGCGCTTCGGTTCGCGCTTCGGCTTGTCGGGCGTGAGGGCGGTGGCGACCGCGAGGTCTTTGAGGTCGGCGAGCGTGCGGCTCGTGGTCTGGGACATGCTCAGCCCCTCCGGTTCTTCGGGTTCAGCGCGCCGACGTCGAGCGCTACAGGCTTCTGGCCGTCATGCGGGTGCTCGGCGCCGGCATAGACGTGCAGGTGCTTCATCTGCAGGCGCTGCAGCGGACCGCGCGTGATCATGCGCTCCACCGCCTTTTCCAGCACCCGCTCCGGATGCGCACTGGCGAGGCGCTGGCCGATCGAGCGGCCCTTGATGCCGCCCGGGAAACCGGTGTGCCAGTGGAAGATGGTGTTCTCGGCCTTCTTGCCGGTCACC
>Ga0302314_10004131_pt1 | contig 26749 bp, 26 predicted proteins | sample III_Palsa_N2_3_FD_200533 | JGI IMG/M metagenome (GOLD analysis project Ga0302314, IMG submission 200533) | Peat permafrost microbial communities from Stordalen Mire near Abisko, Sweden - III_Palsa_N2_3 | ecosystem: Environmental > Terrestrial > Soil > Palsa > Peat permafrost | place: Sweden...
TTCTTCTCGCGCGGTCCTTTTGCCTGAGCGTTTCCGGGGCGGTTGCGCCTTCGGCGCCGGGCAGGGCCCGGTCTCTCCCGCGAGAGCGCGCGGAACGTGGGCGAGGGGGCCGCTCAAGTCAAGGTGGCGCGCGCCGACTTTTCATCCAACGTCCGTTCCGCCAAAGTCGCTTCATGGCCCATGACCATCACGACCATGATCACGAACACAACCACGGGCAGGCGCCGCCGTCCGACATCGCCCTCCGGGTCAAGGCGCTCGAGTCGCTGCTGGTGGACAAGGGTCTGGTCGATCCGGCGGCGCTGGATGCGATCGTCGACCACTTCGAACACAAGGTCGGTCCGCGCAATGGCGCGCGGGTGGTGGCCAAGAGCTGGATCGATCCGTGGTTTCGCGCCCGGCTGCTGGCCGACGCCACCGCGGCCATAGCCGAACTCGGCTACACCGGCGCGCAGGGCGAGCACATGCGCGCGGTCGAGAACACGCCGACCGTGCACAACCTCGTCGTTTGCACCCTGTGCTCCTGCTATCCGTGGCCGGTGCTGGGCCTGCCGCCCGTCTGGTACAAGTCGAACGCCTATCGCGCCCGAGCGGTGATCGATCCCCGCGGCGTGCTGGCCGAGTTCGGAGCGGTGTTGCCGGACGAGGTCAAGATTCGCGTGTGGGATTCCACCGCCGAGCTGCGCTACCTGGTCATTCCCGAGCGCCCCGCCGGCACGGAGGGGCTCAACGAGGAGTCTCTTGCGGCGCTCGTCACCCGCGACGGCATGATCGGCACGGCCCGGCTGTGAACGGCGTCCACGACATGGGCGGCATGCATGGCCTGGGTTCGGTGGCCCCGGAAGTCGATGAGCCCGTTTTCCATGCCGACTGGGAGCGACGGGTGCTGGCCCTGGTCATCGCCTCGCCGACGCGCGGCAACATCGATGCCGGCCGCCACCAGCGGGAGTCGATTCCCGGCCCCGCATGTCTCGGCATGACCTACTACGAACGCTGGCTCGCGGCCCTGCGCGCCATGTTGATCACGGGCGGATTTGTCACTGAGAGCGAGCTCGCGACCGGCGTCGCCCAAGGGCCGAAGGCCACCCCCCGTCTCGGCGCCGAAGCAACTCCCGCCGCGCTCGCCCGCCAGGGTTCGTATTTGCGCGAAGGGACGGGCGCCTTTCGACCAGGCGACCGCGTGCGCGCCCGCAACCTCCACCCCGCCGGCCATACGCGCCTGCCCCGCTATGCGCGCGGACGAGTCGGCGTCGTCGAGGCCTGCCACGGGGCGCACGTATTTCCCGACACCCACGCCCACGGCGGCGGCGAAGATCCGCGGCCGCTCTATACGGTCCGGTTCGCCGCCCGCGAGCTCTGGGGGCCGCAGGCGGCGGCGCGCGACAGCGTCAGTCTCGATCTGTGGGAGCCCTATCTTGAACCCGCCTGACGCCCCAAGGACGTTCGCCGAGCCATGGCAGGCGCAGGCGTTCGCCCTGGCGGTCCGGCTGAACGCCGAGGGCGCGTTCACCTGGACTGAGTGGGCGGCTGCGCTGGCGCGGCAACTGGCCGGAGATCCCACCGACGACGGCGCCCGTTACTATCATCACTGGGTCGCGGCCCTGGAAGCGTTGGCCGCCGAACGCGGACTGGCCAGTTCAATCGAACTCGCACAGCGCAAAGCCGCCTGGGCCGACGCCTACCGCCGCACCCCGCACGGAAAGCCGGTGGAGCTGGCTGAGCCTCACACCGAACAGCACGACGCGTGAGGCGCCTCAGGCTCGCAAGCACTCGGGTCCGGGCTTTCACTCTGCCGCGAGCGGTCTTTCAAATCGTTCCATCAACCCGGAGAACTCCCGCCTCGCGGCGTCACGCTCCTCCGGCGGGAGCCAGTCGGCCATTTGCGGCAGGACGAGTTTCCACCGCGCGGTCTCCCGGGCGGTCCAGGGTAGAGTGGCGGCGTCTCTCAGGGTCTCCAGCACGGCCGCGACCCGCGCCCGCACCGACTCGACGCTGGGCGTGGTTGGCGGGGCCGCTTCGATTTGCGAAAACAGATCCATCTGGGTCATGGCCGGACAATCGGAGGTCGAATCTAGCCCTGCCGCAGTTCGGCGAGAAACGCGTCGAGCAGTTCCGAAGTGGTTCGGAAGACTGGGCGCGATTCGGAGTGCTTGGCGAGATCAGCGGCGATTCTCGCCTCCGATCTCGCATCCTCTTTCGTGGCCGTCGCCCAAGCCCTGCCTGGATGCACCGAGTCCCAAGGTGACCGCTTGTTAGCCCGGGTCGTTGCTGAGTCGCCGTGCTTGCCCAATCCGTAGAGGATATCGACTTCACTGTTCCAGATCGGCCGGAACAGGCTGATCAGGTAGTCCTCGGCGGACCGTTCCCAACCAGATTGAACGACCAGAAAACGAGCGTCGAAATCGCCAACATCGAGTGTGGTCGACGCCTTCTCAATGTTCTTTCGGTGCTCATTCAGTCGCGCCGCCAAACGCTCACCCTGCTCGCGTGGCGTGCGAGCGCCATCCATCGCCGGGCCGGCCTTGCCGACGTAGATCGGCGTCTCCGACCCGGAGAGGGAGCGGTAAAGTGGAAAGCCGCCGGTGTAGTAGAGAGCGTAGACGCCCGAACCATAGAATGCGCCCAGCCCTGCTAGGCGATAGCGCGGCTGAGCGACCATAGCGAGCGCGGTGAACCGGCCAATGATCTTGGGGTTACTCGGATCGAACACCGAAGTTGGCAGGGCCACGGGATCAATCCGCGACAGCGCCGCTTCGAGATCTGAGATCAGCCGCCTGATCTCACCATCGACCGCGCGCCTTCGATGCGGCGCGAGCGGCTGTTCGTTGAGCCCCTCAATGAGAGACGTGAGCTTCGCGCGGATCGCCGCCACTTCGTCCGCGAGAAGTTCCTTCTTGCTCACGCCGCGAACTTCAACTTCCGCGCCACGCCCCGGCCAACAACCTCGGCGAGCCGCAGCGGCACGGCGTTGCCCAGTTGCCGCATCGTCTCTGTCCACGAACCGTGAAAGACGAAATCATCCGGGAACGTCTGCAACCGCGCGCTTTCGCGGACGGTAAAGTACCGCACGCCGCCGCCCGGCAACGCCAACATGTTCTCGCCCCCAGGGACACCATGCACGCCGGCTTTCAAAGTCTTGGCTGGTTCGTCCAGGGGACTACCCGTGTGGCCAGGATAGCTGCGCGCTCCGCCCTGGAAACGGTGGTTCGCGATCTTGCGCGCCGCGTCGGGTTGCGTTCGCGGATCCGCGAGATCACCGATTGCGTCGCGCACGGTTTTCCAGGCGACGGTTCGCGGCCTGCCGCCCAGCCGTTCGGCGCGGGCCGAGGCAGCGGGATCGATCGGACGATCGGCCCTAGCCACGCGATGTCGCTCCCAATAGACACCGTCACCGAATTGCTCCCACAGCAGCGCGTCAGCGCTGTGCGTCGTGATCGGAAAACTCCACTCCAAATCAAGATCGTCGCGGAAACCGACGAACACCACGCGCTCGCGGCGCTGCGGGACGCCATGGTTGGCCGCGTTCACGACCTGGGCGAGGACGCGGTAGTGCAAGCCGTCACGGACGCCGTGGGTGTGGTGCCGCTCGAGCCGAGCTAGGTGCTCGCTCCAATCCTCGTCATCGCGCGAGGCGACCTCGGGGTGTTCGAGCTGCAGTTTGATGTATTCGAAATAGTTGCGGAAGGCAGCGCGGGTCAGGCCCTTCACATTTTCGAAGACGAAGGCCTTGGGTCTGGCTTCCCGCACCGCGCGAATCGCCTGGGGAAACATATCGCGCGCGTCGTTGTGCGCCTTGTGCTTGCCGCCTAGCGAGAAGGGCTGGCACGGCGGACCGCCGGAGATCAGATCGAGGCGATCCTCGAAACCTTTGAAGCTCACGTGACGCACGTCGCCTTGGGTGAGTGGCCACTCGCGCACCAACGGATGATTGAAGACTTGATTCTCGCGCAGGGTCTGGCAACAGTCGTGGTCCCATTCCACCACGGCCAGCGGATGGAAACCCGCCAAATGCAGCCCCATGCCCAGGCCGCCGGCGCCGGCGAAGAGTTCGATCGAGTTCATGAGTCCAAGAATGTTCTGATTTTGTTCTTTATGGAAGTGGTGTCTCGCAGTTGGCATTCCCAGATTGTCAGCACCTTCCAGCCCAGTCCCGTCAAGGCCGCCTCGTTGCGCAGATCGCGATCCCGGTTGCCCGTGAGCTTGGGCGCCCAGAAATCTTGCCGTGATTTGGGCATCCGCGCCAAGCGGCAGTTTGGGTCCGGATGCCGATGCCAGAAGCAGCCGTGCACGAAAATCACCTTGCGGCGCGACGCGAACACCAGATCGGGCTTGCCGGGAAGAACCGCGCCGTGGAGGCGAAAGCGATAGCCCATGGCGTGGGCGAGCGAGCGCACTCGCCTTTCCGCGACGCTGCCCTTGCCCCTGATGCGCGACATGCGCTCGCTGCGTTGGGGAGGTGTGAGGGTGTCCATAGGGAATTGGAACGACCGATATCAGAGGTCCGTCAACCTACCCGCCCCCTCACAACGCCTTCCCGTCCCTACATCCGCTCCGGCGCCGAGACGCCCAGCAGGTTGAGCGACAGCTCGAGCTGGCCGAGGGTGACGCCGGCCAGCGCCAGGCGCGAGGCGCGCGTCGCCGTATCCGGCGCCGCCAGCACCGGGCAGGCGGCGTAGAAGCGGGCGAAGGCCTGGGCCAGGCGAAAGGCGTGGTCGGCGATGAGGTTGGGCGCGCGCCGGTCATAGGCCTCGGCCAGGGCATGGTCGAAGGCGTCGAGGGTCAGGGCCAGGTCGCGCTCGGCCTCGGCGGCGACGGCGATCTCCCCGGCCGCGGCCCCTTCATCGCCGGCCTTGCGCAGCAGGGATTTCACCCGCACGGCCTGGTAGAGCAGATAGGGTCCGGTCTTGCCCTCGAAGCTGGAGAAGCGGTCGAGGTCGAAGACATAGGATGTGCCACGATAGTTGATCAGGTCGGCGAACTTCAGCGCCGCCACGCCAACCTTCAGCGCCGTCTCCTCGAACTCCGCCGGCGGCAGTTCGGCCCCCAGATCGGCGGCGCGCAGGCGCTCGCGCGCCTTGTCGGTGACCATCTCGATGAGGTCGCGCAGTTTCAGCACCCCGCCGGCGCGGGTCTTGAACGGCTTGCCGTCGGGCCCGTTCATGGTGCCGAAGCCGATGTGCTCCAGCGTGCCGGGCGCGGCGTAGCCGGCCAGATAGGCGGCGCGGAACACGGTCTCGAAATGGTCTGCCTGGCGCTGGTCGACGACATAGAGGCAGAGATCGGGGTCGAAGAAGCGCCGCCGGTCGAGGATGGTCGCGAGATCCGTAGTGCCGTACATCGCCGAGCCCTCGGAGCTGACGACGAGCAAGGGCGGCACGGCGCGCTTGTCGTCGTCCCGGGCCACGCGGACGATGCGAGCGCCGGCGTCGTCAATGAGCAGGCCCTTGGCCTCGAGTTCGGCGACCATGGGTTCGACCAGGGGATCGACGTCGCTCTCGCCGCGCCACAGGTCGAAATCGATGCCGAGCGCGTGGAAATCGCGCGCCAGGGCCTCGCGGGTGACGCGGGCGAAGTGCGCCCATAGAAGGCGGTACCCGGGCTTGCCCGCCTGCAGCTCGGCGGTCGCTCGCCGGGCGCGGTCGCGGTAGGCGGTGTCGGTCTTGGCTCGGGCCGCCGCCGCCGGATATAGCCGGTCGAGATCGGTCAGGCCGATGCGGTCGAACAGGGCCTCATCGGCGGGCGCCGCGCTCTCGATCGCCGCGGCGATCTCGGGGTCTTCGTCGGCGCAGGCGACGATCAGGAGGCCCATCTGGAAGCCCCAGTCGCCGAAGTGGGCGTCGCCCTGCACCTCGTCGCCGCGGAAGCGGAACAGCCGCTTGATCGCTTCGCCGATGATCGAGGCGCGCAGGTGACCGACGTGCATCTCCTTGGCGACGTTCGGCCCGCCATAGTCGACGATGACGCGGCGCTCGCTCGCCACCCTGGACGCGCCGCGCCGCGGGTCGGCGGCCAGCTCGGCCATGCGCGCCGAAAGCGCCGCCTCGCTGACGCGCAGATTGACGAAGCCGGGCCCGGCGATCTCGGCGCTCTTCACCAGCGGGCAGTCGGCCAGGGCGTCGGCCACCGCCTGGCCGATCTGGCGCGGATTGCCCTTGCCGGCCTTGGCGGCGGCGAGCGCGCCGTTGCACTGGAAGTCAGCCAGGTCCGGGCGGTCGGAGGCGGTGACGCGGCCGAATTCGCCGGGCAAGCCCAAGGCCGCGAAGGCGGCGATCGCCGCTTCGCTGAGTCCCGAGCGGAGGTCGGTCATGGCCTGGCGGAGCTGACCTGGGTCTCGGTCTGGCCGGCGTTGGCCTTGAAGCGTTTGCCCTGGCGGTTGAAGTCGGCCATCTCGGGCGTCACCTCGAAACCGGTCAGGACTTCGAAGTTGGATCCGCTGACCCGCGAATCGGCGCGCGGAATGGCGATGTTCTTGATGGTGTCGACCAGGGTCGTGCGGTCCTGACCGCGTGGGAAGTTCACCGACAGGGTGAAGTACTCCTTGCCGAGCACCGCGTGGTTGCGGTCGGTAACTGCCACCCAATAGGTGTAGGTCTTATGGTCGCTCGGCGCCTGCGGCCCGCGGCCGAATTCGAACAGCACCTTCATCGCCACCCGGATCGGCGCGGACCCCTGGTATTCGCACACCGAGCGGATGGTCTGGATTTCGCCGGTGTAGGCGACGTTGGCCGACGCCTGGACGTTGCCCTTGAACTCGATGTAGCGCGCCGCGTCGTAGAGGGTCTTCACGTAAGGGCAGGGGCCGGCGTTCTTCATGGCCGGCAGGGGGCCGGTGAGATCGCCGAATTCCTGTTTGCGCTTCTTGGCCTTGGCGTCGTCATCGGCCTGCTGGTCGCCACCGCCGCCGCCGCCGTGGACTTGAGCGAAGCTCGCCGCCGCGGGGAGGAAGGTCAGCGCGGCTGTGGCCACGAAGAGATAGAGGCGTAGGCGGCGCATGAACCTGTCCAGACTGGGGCCGTCGAAAGATGGGCGGTGATAGCGGCATAAGCACGGCGCCGCAACGAATCGTCATCTTGACGCATCCGCCGCGCTCGCGGATTGACCCCCATGGCCGTTTACACCGAGGTGAGCGACGCGGAATTGGAGGCTTTCCTGGCCGGCTATCCGCTTGGCCGACCGCTGTCGTTCAAGGGCGTGGCCGAGGGCGTGGAAAACTCCAACTATGTGTTGGAGACCGAGACCGGCCGCTACATCCTCACCCTCTACGAGCGCCGGGTGAGGGCCGAGGACCTGCCCTATTTCCTGGGGCTCATGGAGTGGCTGGCCGACCACGGATTTCCCTGCGCGCGGCCGGTCGCCGATCGCGAGGGGCGCAGCCTCAACACCCTGGCCGGGCGGCCGGCGGCCATCGTCGCCTTCCTGACCGGCTTATCGGTGCGGCGGCCGGGCGTGGCCCACTGCATGGAGGCGGGCGAGGGCCTCGCCTGGCTGCACCTGGCCGGCCGTGATTTCCCGAGGCGCCGGGTCAACGACCTGGGGCAGGGCGTCTGGGTCGGCATGGTTACGGCGCTCGCGGACCGCGCCGAGGCGCTCAAGCCCGGCCTCGCGGCCGTCATCGAAGAGGACGCCCGATTCCTTGCTGGCGCCTGGCCGAAGGGCCTGCCGTCGGGCGTCGTCCACGCCGACTGGTTTCCGGACAACGTTTTCTTTCGAGACGGCCGCTTCGTCGGGGCCATCGACTTCTATTTCGCGGCTCACGACCAACTGGCCTACGACATCGGCGTGGCGCTGAACGCCTGGTGCTTCGAGCCGGACGGCAGCTTCAACGTCACCGCCGCCCGCGCCCTCCTTCAGGGCTATCAGCGCCGGCGTCCGCTCGAGGCGGCGGAGAAGGCCATCCTGCCGGTGTTGGCGCGCGGCGCCGCCCTGCGCTTTTTTCTGACCCGGCTGGCCGACTGGGGCGACGGGCGGCCGGGCGCGCTCGTGCGGCCCAAGGATCCGCTGGAGTATGAACGCAAGCTCGCGGTCCATCGCGCCGGCCTGCAACTTTTCGAGGACTCATGAGCGGTTCGGCCGTCACCATCTTCACCGACGGCTCCTGCCGCGGAAATCCGGGTCCTGGTGGTTGGGGCGCGGTGCTGATCGCCGGGGCGAACGAGCGCGACCTCTGGGGCGCCGCGGCGGCGACCACCAACAATCGCATGGAGCTGACCGCCGCCATCGAGGCGCTGAACGCCCTCAAGCGCCCCTGCCGCGTCGAGCTGCATACCGACAGCCAGTATGTGAAGAACGGCATTACCCAGTGGCTGCGCCAGTGGAAGGCGCGCGGCTGGCGCACCCTCTCCAAGGGCGCGGTCAAGAACGAAGACCTGTGGCGGCTGCTCGATGAGGCGTCGGCGCGCCACGAGATCGACTGGCGCTGGGTCAAGGGCCACGCCGGCCACCCGCTCAACGAGCGCGCCGACGCCCTCGCGCGCCGGGGCATGGAAGAGGCGGAAGCGGGACTTCGCACGCCGTCCGCCTAGCGAGAGGGATGCGCTCTCTCTCTGGTTCCTACGGCGCCGGGATTTCGAAGCGCAGGCGCTCGAAGGCGATGTTCTTGATCCGGTCGCGGTCGAGGTAGAGCTGCTCGATCGGCTCGGCCGCGGCGGTCTCGATGCGGTCGACCCCGTTCAGGGTGACCAGCAGATAGAAGGTGATGCAGTCGCTGAGTAGGACGGAGGTAATCTCCTTCTGCGCATTGGTGGTCATGTTGGCGACCGCGCCTTCGTAGCCGACGACCGATCCGTCGTTCTGCACGTCGCTCAGCACATGGGCCAGCACGACCTCATTGGCGTCGCGCGCCACCACGACCTCGTTCAGCCAGCCGTAGAGCACGCCGCGCAGCGCTTCGGCGACGGGGCGGAGGCCGGCGGCCTGGCGCGTGAGCACGAAGGCCGCGATGGTAAGGACGAGCAAGGTCCCCAGTATCCCCACGGCGTCCGCAGCCGGGATCGAGCGCTTGGCCGAGGCGAAATCGGCCAGGACGGCGTAGGCGTCGGGACGGAACCCGACCGCGAGGCAATGTCCCCAGCTCGCGCAGCCCCAGTCCTGAAGCGCCAGCAGCAGCGCGCCGGAGAAATGCGCGACGAGCGCGCCCGTGGTGATGATCGCCAGGGTGAGGATCGAACCCGGCGGGGGCGGCGGCGACCTTACCGGTCCGACATCGCCAGCGTGAAAGATGGCCGCGTAGGTCGCGAGGCCAGGCGCCAGCAGCAATAGGCCCAGTACGAGACTGACGCTTATGTCACCCAACGTCCGGAACGCTGTCCGGCGCCGGCGCCTCGGCGCCCTCGTCCGGGGCGACGGGGCTCAAAGGCACGACCAGAACGCCGTCCTCCGCGCGGTGCGCGGCCTGACGCGCCGCCGACCAGCTGAAGCCGTAGTTCTTGAACACCGTGTTGGCGGTCTTCAGCGAGGCGTCGGAGTTGAGTTTCATGGGAGGAATATGGCGCGGTTCGACGTTCGTTCCAAGTCCTCGCCCGCTTACTCCGCCGCCCGAACCGCGCCCTTGCCGCCGGTCGCCGGCGCCAGCTTGGGGGTGATGAGCAGGCCGAACAGGCCCGTCAGCCAGCGCTCGATGAGGTCCACGATCTCATAGACCACCGGCACCAGCAGCAGCGACAGCACCGTCGAGGTCATCAGGCCGCCGATCACGGCGATGGCCATGGGCTGGCGGAATTCCGAGCCGTGACCGAGGGTGAGGGCGGTGGGCAGCATGCCGGCCGCCATGGCCACGGTGGTCATGACGATCGGCCGCGCCCGCTCGCGGCAGGCCTCGAGCAGGGCCTCACGCTGGCTCTTGCCCTCGCGTTCGCGCTCGATGGCGTATTCCACCAGGAGGATGGAGTTCTTGGCCGCCAGGCCCATCAGCATCAGGAAGCCGATGGTCGAGGGGATGTTGAGGGCTGACCCCGTGAGAATAAGGGCGATCAGCGCGCCAAAGCCCGCGGTGGGCAGGGCCGTAAGGATGATCACCGGCTTGAAGAAGCTGCGGAACAGCAGCGCCATCACGGCGAAGACGAGGCCGATCGCCGACAGCAGGGCGACGCCGAAGCCTATGAAGAGCTGGCTGTAAGCCTCCTCCTGGCCCTCCTCGGCCTTACCGACGCCGGGCGGCAGATGCTTCATGATCGGCAGGTTGTTGACCTTGGCGGCGGCGTCGCCGATCTCTAGGCCGCCGGTGGTGTCGGCGACGATGGTCAGGTTGCGCTTGCGGCCCACCCGGTCGATCACCGCCGGTCCGGCCTGGAAGTAGACGTCGGCGACGCTGCCGAGCGTCGTCACCCCGCCCGAAGCCGTCGGCAGGCGCAGGTTCTTGATCACGCTGAGGTCGGTGCGGTCCTGCTCCGGCAGGCGGACGCGCACGGGTATGCGCCGCTCGCCTTCGTCGAGCTTGGAGACATTGGCGTCGATGTCGCCCACGGTGGCGATGCGGGCGGCGTCGGCGATGGTCTGCACCGGCACGCCCAGCCGCGCAGCCTCGTCGATCTTGGGCCGCACCACCAGCTCGGGTCCGGGCGGCGGCGTATCGGGCCTGGGATCGGCGAGGCCCGGCACGGTCCGGATCTGCCGTTCCAGCTCCAGGGCGGCGGCGTCGAGGTTCTCGCCGGTCTCGCTGGTCAGGATCACCTGCACGTCGGCGACACCGAAGCCTGAGGTGTCGAAGCTCAGGCGCGCGTCGGGAATCTGGCGCAGCAGCGGGCGCAGGCGGTCGCGGATCTGCTCCACCTTGGTCTTGCGGGTGGTTTTGAGGATCGCGGCCACCGCGCCCTGGTTGACCCCGGCCGAGCCGGAGATGCCGCCGCCCGGGCCCGACGAGACGTTCTGTCCGCCCATCTGGGTGTAGACGTGGGCGGTCTCGGGCTGGGCCAGCAGCAGCGCCTGCAGCTTGTCGGTGACCGGCTTCATGTCGTTGAGGGTCGCCCCCGGCGGACCCTGGACGTTGATGTAGTAGTAGTTGGGATCGCCCTCGGGCTGCACGCCCTTCTTCACCACAGCGACCAGCACGAGCGTGGCGATAAAGATGAGGAGGCCGACCAGCGCCGACAGCCACGGGTGGTCGAGCGCCCAGGCCAGCGGACCGGTGTAGTACCTGGGCAAGGGCCGACGCTCGTGCGGCGCCTTGGGCTTGAGGAAATAGGCCGCCAGCAGCGGCGTCAGCAACCGCGCCACCACCAGGGAGAACAGCACGGCGATGGACACCGTGATGCCGAACTCGCGGAAGAACTGGCCCGGAATGCCGGGCATGAGCGCCACCGGGAAGAACACCGCCACAATGGCGAAGGTGCAGGCGACGACAGCCAGGCCGATCTGGTCAGCGCCTTCGATAGCCGCTTGGTACGGCCTCATGCCAACGAACACCCGTTTCTCGATGTTCTCGATCTCGACGATGGCGTCGTCGACGAGGATGCCGATCACCAAGGTGAGACCCAGCAGGGTCACCACATTGAGGCTGAATCCGAGCAGGCTCATGAACAGGAACGTTGGAATCAGCGACACCGGCATGGCGACGGCCGTGATCGCCGTCGCCCGCCAGTCGCGCAGGAACAGCCACACCACCAGGGCGGCCAGCGCCATGCCTTCCAGCAGGGTGTGAACGGTGGCCGCGAAGCCGGCGCGTGTGGAATCGACCCGCGAGACGATCTTGTGGACGGTGAGCCCGGGATTGTCGTGCTCGATCTTCGTGATCGTCTTGTCGACTTCGTCCTCGACCGTCACCTCGCTGGAGGTCTTGGTCTTGCTGACCTCGAAGCCGACCACCGGCCGGCCATCGAGCAGGGAATAGGTGCGCTTTTCCGCCGAGCCGTCGCCGACGTCGGCGACGTCGGCCAGCCGCACGAACCGGCCGCCGGGCGTGGGAATGGTCAGGTTGCGGATGGCGTCGATACTGGTCGCCGCGCCCAGGACCCGCACGGTCTGCTCGGAACTGCCGATGGTCGAGGTGCCGCCGGGCGAATCGACGTTCACCTGGGCCAAGGCGTCGTTGACCTGCGACGCCGTCAGGCCCTGGGCGGCGAGGCGGGCCGGATCGAGCAGGACATTGACCTCGCGGTCGGCGCCCCCGATTCGATAAATCTGGGCCACGCCCGGCTGCGCCTGCAGGGTGCGGGCGATGGAATTGTCGACCAGCCAGGAGAGCGCGGTCTCCGACATGGCGGGCGCCGACACCGCATAGGTGATGATCGGCTGGTTATCGACCTCGAGCCGTTCGACCACCGGCGGGTCGATTTCCCGCGGCAGGGTGTTGCGGATCTGATCGACCTTGGAGCGGACGTCCTCGGTGACCTTCTGCGGGTCCTGGCCCAGCTGGAATTGGACGATGGTGATCGACGAGCCTTGGCTCACCGTCGAGTCGATCGATTCCACGTTGGAGAGGCCGGTTAGCGAATTCTCCACCAGGCGCGTCACCTGGTTTTCCATTTCCGCCGGCGCGGCCCCGCTGCGCGTCACCTCGATGAGGACGCCGGGGAATTCGATGTTGGGATATTGCTTGATCGGCAGGGCGAAGTAGGAAAACAGCCCCGCCAGGATGCCGGCGATGAACAGCACCGCCACGGGGATCGGATTCCTGATCGCCCAGGCGGAGATGCGCAGCTGTCCGCCACCGCCGGACGGGAAATGAACGGGTTCCTTCACAGCGTCACGATCCAGGCGCCGGGCGGATGAAGTCGCCGGGCACGAGCATGGCCCCAGCCTTTTCCACCACGCGAACGCCGGCGGCCGGGCCGGTGACCAGCTCCACATAACCACCGCCGCGCTGGCCGGTGGAGACAGGGACACGTTCGACGCGGTTGTCGGCGCCTACCACCATGACCGAGGCCCCCTCGGCGTCATAGCGAACGGCGGTCTCCGGCACGGCGCTGGCCGAGTGGGTGAAGCCCAGGAAGCTGGCGCTGGCGAAGCCGCCGGCGCGGATGTTGGGTTGCACGGGCAGGGCGATGCGCACCTTGCCGAGCTTGGTCGACGGATCGATGGCGGGGCTGACCAGCCGCACCGTCCCTTCCACCTGCGAGCCGTCGGCCAAGGTGACCGTCGCCTTGTCGCCGGTGTGGATCTTGTCGAGGGCGTCCTCGCCGATGTCGGCGGCCAGCTCGACCTGGCCGTCGCGGGCCATGCGGAACAGCGGCGACGTCCCGCCGGTGACATCGCCGAAGCGCACGTCGCGCTCAATGATCAGGCCGCTGAACGGCGCGCGCACCACGGTCAGGGCCTCGCGCGTCCGCATGTCGTTGGCGGCGGCCTGCTGGGCCTTGGCCTGGGCGCGGGCGGCGGTGGCGGCGAAGCGGCGCTGTTCGATCTGCTCCTTGGAGAGCAGGCCCTCGTTGTCCAGGCCTTTGACCCGGTTAGCCTGCATGTCGGCCTCGTCGGCCAGGGTCGTCTGCTGGGCCGCCAGCGCCACCTGCTGGTCGAGCTGGGCGCGCAGAAGCACGTCGTCGAGCTGGACCAGCGGCTGGCCGGCCTTCACCCAGCTGCCGACATCGGTCAGCACCTTGGCCACGCGATAGCCGGTGAGCTGGGGAAACACGGCCACGTCCTCGCGCGGGACGAGGGCGCCGGAGGCGGCGAGGCCGCCCTGGATCTCGCGGGAGGTGACGGTGACCACCGATACGGCGCGGGCCTGGTCGCGCGGGCTCTCGACCGCCTTCTTGGCGCAGCCGGCGAGGCAGACGACCGCGGCCACGGTGCCGACAATCCACAGAACTTTCTTGGTCGGAACGGCGGGCATCATCGGGTCCTGACGTCGGATTCGGGATAGGCCCAGCCGCCGCCGAGGGCCTTATAGGTCGCCACCGCCTGCCGCAACGCCTGCACGCGGGCGGAGGTGAGGGCGGAGCGGGTGGTGCGCCAGGCCTGTTCGGCGGAGAGGGTCGTGGTGATGTCGTCCAGGCCCATGCCGTAGAGACGGCGCGCGTCGTTATAGGCGCGGTGGGCGCGGGTCTCGCCGCCGTCCAGCACGCTCGCGCCGCGCTCGCTGGCGGCCAGCGTCACCAGGGCGTTCTCGGCTTCGCCATAGGCGGTCTGGACGGTTTTTTCATAGGCGATGGCCGCCTGTTCGGTGCGCGCGTCCTCGGCCTTGGCGTCATACAGCAAGCGCGGAATGTCCAGCACCGGCTGACTGACGCTGCCGGCCAGGGTCCAGAGGCCGAGGTTGGTGGTCTGTTGCTGCGGAATCAGGGTCGTCGGCGGGATGAAGGCGACACCAGGCGCGGTGGTGCTGTTGAGGCCCAGCCCCGGCAACAGGGTGAAGGTCGGGAAGATGGCCAGGTGTTTGAGCTTGGCCGTGCCTGCCTCGACGCGGAACTTCTCCTCGGATTCGCGCACGTCGGGGCGGCGCGCCAGCAGGTCGCCGGGTACGGCGGCGGGAATCGGCGGCGGCGCATAGATATTGGCGTCCACCGGCAGGTTGGCCGTGGGCTCGAACGGCCGGCCGACCAGGATCAAAAGCTGGCGCTGGATGGTGTGCAGTTGGGCCTGCAGGCTCTCCACCTGGGCGTTGGCCTGGGAGAGGTCGCCGGCGACGCGGTCGGAGTCCGAGGCGGCGCCCAGGCCGTATTTGGCCTTCTCCGAGGCCACCCTCTCCAACTCGGACTCGATGCGGGCGCTTTCCTGGGCGTCGGCCAGCTGGATGGCCAGGCCGCGGGCCTGGAAATAATCGTCGGCGACGCTGGCGGCCAGGCTGGCGCGCGTGCCCTCGATGTCGAAGCGCGTGGCGGCGAAGCTGGCCTTGGCGATCTTGCGGGCCTCGGCCAGGCGGCCGAACAGGTCGATTTCCCACGACACATTGAAATTGAGCGTGCGCGCGGTCGTCACACCGCCGGTCGGGAACAGGTTGTCCGACGGCTCGCCGCCGATTCCGGACGCGGTCTGGCGGCTGTACTCGCCCTGCAGATCGCCGGTGGGCAGGGTCTGGGCGACCTGGCTGGACCGGGTCGCCCGCGCCTCGAGAATGCGCGCCGCCGCCGTTCGCTCGTCGGGGCTCAGCTTGAAAGCGTCGTCCTCCAGGGCGTCGAGCTGCGGGTCGTTGAACAGCAGCCACCAGCGGTCGAGATCGGCCGGGGCCAACGCGGCGCCGGCGCCGGCGCCGTCAAAGGCGGCGGGCATGGCGATGACAGGCGGCTGCCGAGTCGTCTGGCAGGCGCACAGTCCGCTCATGAGCGCGATCAGGATCGCGGCGCGTTTCATCAAAATTCGATCATTCCCTGCGACCGGCGCGCAACCAAGGCCGCGCGCGTCAGGTCGACATACCCCGGTTCAGGGTACATTTCATGGCCCGTGTTAACAGTGTCAAATTAAGGCTCGGTAAGGCGGAGCGGAGAATGGCGGCGAAAGTACGGGTTGGAATCGGCGGCTGGACCTTCGCGCCCTGGCGCGGCGTCTTCTATCCGGAGGGCCTCAGACAGAAGGACGAACTGAACTACGCGGCCAGCCATCTCACCGCGATCGAGATCAATGGCACCTACTATTCCGGCTTTTCGCCGGCGACCTTCGCCAAATGGGCCGCCGAGACGCCGGATGGCTTCGTCTTCTCGGTCAAGGCCTCGCGATTCTGCACCAACCGCCGCGTGCTGGCCGACGGCGCCGATTCGGTGAGCCGCTTTCTCGGCCAGGGCCTCGGCGAGCTCGGCGATCGTCTGGGACCGATACTGTGGCAGTTCATGCCGACCAAGGCGTTCGACCGCGACGACATGGCCCGCTTCCTCGACCTGCTGCCGGCCGACCTGGGCGGGCGGCGGCTGCGCCACGTCCTCGAGGTCCGCCACGACAGCTTCCACGATTCCGCCTTCATCGACCTGGCGCGCGAGCGCGGCGTCGCGGTGTGCCTGGCCGACCACGGGACCTATCCCCTGATCGACGCGCTCACCGCCGACTTCGTCTATGCTCGCCTGATGCGGGGGAATGAGACCAACCCGACCTGCTATCCGCCGGAGGACATCGCCGCCTGGACCCGCCGTTTCACGGACTTGGCCGCCGGCGATCCGCCGCGCGAGGTGTTCGCCTTCTTCATAACCGGCGGCAAGCCGCGCGCTCCCGCCGGCGCCATGGCCATGATCGAGGCCCTGGGGGCGATTCCTCCCAGGCCTTGAGGGTGAGCTTCGAATCCGGAGTCTTCTCCCTTCGATGGGGAGCGCGATCGGACCGGCCTCATTCCAGGGCGTGGGCGCTCTGGCGTTGGGCCGGGGTTTCCGGCAGCCAGTCGGGTTCGCGAAGGAGGATGCGTGGGCTCGGCCGGTTGAACGGCGAGCAGCGCGGCCGGAGGGGCTTGTAGCCCACCTCCCACCCCTCGCCGTCCCAGCGGCTCCAGTCGGGGGTGAGTTGCAGATCCTTGCACAGGCGCTCGACCGTCTCGCGCAGGGGGCGCTCGGCGTAGTCCTCGTAGGCTTCGTCGTCCTCCAGGCGCTCCCAGAGGGCCTCGTAGAGGTGGTCACAGGCGTCGCCGTCTTCGATCTCGGCGTCGACCACGGTGGTGACGCCGTTCCAGACCTTCAACCAGCTGGCGTGTTGCGCCTCTTCATCGGCGACGCGGGCGCGCTCGGCGGCCTGGACGCGCTCTTCCTCGCGGGCCCGGACGACGCCGGCTTTCAGATCGCGCAGCGCCTCATCGGTCTTGGCCTCCAGGGTCAGCGTCAGGCGGATGGAGCGCGAGAGCGGCGCGAAGGCGGCGGCCGGGTCCTTCCCGGGGGTCTCGTCAGCTTCGGTGCCGGGCTTCAGCGCCCGGGCCAGCTCCATGCCGATCTCGCTCAGCTCCTGGAGCAGGCGCAGCCGCCGTTCGGCGCGCGCGACCGCCGGATCGGGCGCCTCTTCGGCCAACGCGGACTCGTCTGGAGCGAGGTTCGACATGGGTGAGATAGTCGCATAATGCAATCTTCCTGTCAAGCGTCGTGCGCAAAAAATGCCCCTGAACGCCCCCGCTCATCGTAGGTTAAAGACGCAATTTGAAATTTGCAGGTCAGGTGGCCCGGCCCATGACTGGGCGCGTTGCGGTGCTCTAGCGAGGCGCGGGGAACAGTGCTCCTGTCACCTTATTCCTAGCTCTGTGGGGCATGAGTAATCTGGCCGCGCTCGTTCTGAAGCTCGCCAGCGCCCTTCGGAAACACACCCGATAATTTTTGAACTGGGCCACTACCCGAGGCGCTGCGCGCTTGACGCTCGCTAGGGAAGGGTCGTTCGTTAGCCTCCAAACCGAGGGAGACGCGCCATGACGCCCGAAGACCTGATGTTCCGGCCTGGCCTGATGAACGGCCAACGCATCCTCGTCACCGGCGGCGGCACCGGGCTCGGCAAGGTCATGGCCGAGGCGCTCCTGATGCTGGGCGCGGAGGTCTATATCTGCGGGCGGCGCGGGGCGGTGCTGGAGGAAACGGCCCGCGAGCTCACCGGCGCGCACGGCGGCAAGGTGGTTCCCCTTGCCTGCGATATCCGCGTGCCCGAGGCCATCCACGACATGCTGGACGAGGTGTGGGCCGACGGAGGCGCCCTGACCGGCCTGATCAACAACGCCGCCGGCAATTTCATCAGCCGCACCGAGGACCTCTCCCCGCGCGGCTTCGACGCCATCGCCAACATCGTCTTCCGCGGCTCGTTCTTCGTCACTCTGGACTGCGGCAAGCGCTGGATCGCCGAGGGCCGGAAGGCGTCGGTGATCTCCATCCTGACCACCTGGGTGTGGAGCGGCGGGCCCTTCACCGTGCCCTCGGCCATGTCCAAGGCCGGCCTCAACGTCATGACCCAGTCCCTGGCCGTGGAGTGGGGCCACAAGGGCATCCGCTTCAACGCCATCGCCCCCGGCCCCTTCCCGACCGAGGGGGCCAGCGCCCGCCTCAATCCGGGCGCCGGCGGCGGCTTCGGCCAGCAGAGCGCCAATCCCATGGGCCGCGTCGGCGAGATGCGCGAATTGGCCAACCTCGCCGTCTATCTGCTCCATCCGTTCTCGGAATATGTGAACGGCCAGACCATCGCCATCGACGGCGGGGCGTGGAACGCCGGGGGCGGCGGCTTCTCGCGCCTCTATGAGTGGGGCGACGATCAGTGGGCCGAGGCGCGGGCCGCGATCCGCGGGGCCAACGACGCCGACCGGGCCAAACGCACGGTGTGAGCGCGGGTTCAACTTGGCCGCGCGATGATCTACAGGTGAGGGCGATGAGCCAAGTCGCCTATATCCATCCCGGCAAGCGCGAACTGACCAAGGCGGCCAACCGCCAGACCATTCTCGACGCGGCCCGGGAGGTGTTCAGCGAGCTCGGTTTCGACTCGGCCACCGTGCGCGACATCATCCGCCGCACCAATCTCTCCGTCGGCGCCTTCTACAACTACTACCGCTCCAAGGAGGAGGTGTTCGACGCCCTGGCCGATGACGGCGCCCGCCGCTTCCGGCCGATCCTGCACGCCCAGGCGGCCAAGGCGACCGACTTCGAATCCTATCTGCGCGCGGCGGTGAGCGCCTATTTCAACTTCATCGCCGAGGAGCACGCCCGCTGGCCGGGCCTGGGCGGCGCGCGCGAGGAGCTGCCGCACGCCCGCAATACGCCCGAGGTCCTGGCCGTGTTCGAAGAGGTGCGTCAGGTGTTCGCCGACGTCATGGACCGCGGCCTCGCGCCCAAGGTCGACCTCGACTACTTGGCCGCCAGCTGCATCGCCGTGGCCCGCGAGATCGGCGACCTGATGCTGGCGCGCGATCCGGTTCGGGTCGATGAGGCCAGCGAGTTCGTCGTCCGCCTGATCCTGGGCGGGCTTCCCGCCCTGCCGCGCACCGACAGCTGACGCCCCCCGGATGGCCGACCCCGCCCTCCAGCGCTTTCAGCTTCGCCTGCTGCTCTCCCTGCCCGCGCCGATCCTGCGCGCCCTGGCCGGCGGCGGCGTGATCTACAAGGGCGGACGCACCCTCGATCCGCGCCTGCAGTTCCTGGCCAGTCAGAGCCGGGGCGCGCCGCCGCTGTCGTCGCTGACGCCGGAGCAGGCGCGCGGCGGCGTCACCGCCATGGTCGCCGTCCTGGGCGGCAAGCTGGAAGCGGGCGTTAAGGTCGAGGCCCTCACCGTGGTGGGCGCCGAGGGGCCGATCGAGGCCCGCGCCTATCGCTCCGATGACCAGGATCCGACCGCGCCCCTGATGGTGTTCGCCCATTTCGGGGGTGGGGTGGTCGGCGATCTCGACACCTGCGAGGCCTTCTGTTCGATCCTGGCCGAGGTGGCGCGCTGCGCCGTGCTGTCGATCGCCTATCGCCTGGCGCCGGAGGTCCGCTTTCCCGGCGGCCTGGAGGATATGCTCGCCGCCTGCCGCTGGGCGCGCGAGAATGGCGGGCGGTTCGGCGCTCCGGCCGGCCTGATCGCCGTCGGCGGCGATTCCATGGGCGGCAACTTCGCCGCCGTGGTCTGCCAGGAGATGAAGCGCCTGGGCGAGCCTCAGCCGGCGATGCAGCTGCTCATCTATCCCGCCCTGGACGTGGCCGGCGACGGCGGCTCCATGGACACCTACGGCGACGCCTGGCCGCTCTCACGCGACACCATGGAATGGTTCATGGGCCAGTATATGGGCCCGGAGGACGCGCCCGGAGATCCCCGTCTCTCGCCCGTGCGCGCGGAGAATCTGGCGGGCCTGGCCCCGGCGGTGATCGCCGCCGCCGGCTTCGATCCCCTCCTCGACCAGGGCGAGGCCTATGCCCGCCGCCTGACCGAGGCCGGCGTGCCCGCGCGCTATCGCCGCTACGACGCCCTGGCCCACGCCTTCACCGCCATGACCGGGGTCGTGCCGCCAGCCGAGGCCGCCTGCCGCGAGATCGCCGCGGTGACCCGTGAGGCCATGTTGGGTCAGACGGCCTGATGCGCGCTCTGGTCGTGGAGCGCCTGGCGCCCGACTACGCCGGCTGCGCCCTGACAGAGATCGACACCCCGACCCCTGGGCCCGGCGAGGCGCGGGTGCGCGTGCGGGCCGCGGCGGTCAACTTCCCGGACCTGCTGATGACCCGCGGCGAATATCAGCACAAGCCGCCGCTGCCCTTCGTGCCCGGCCTCGAATGGGCCGGCGAGATCGACGCCGTCGGGCCGGAGGTCACCGGCTGGAAGGTGGGCGACGCGGTGGTGGGCGGCGGGCGGGCCTTCGCCGAATACGCCCTGGCCCCGGCGGCGAGCCTGAGGGCCAAGCCCGAGCGGCTGTCGTTTGCGCAGGCGGCGGCCTTCGGCGCCGCCTATCTCACCGCCTATGTCGCCCTGGTCCGCCGGGCGCGGGCCGAACCGGGCGAATGGCTACTGGTCCACGGCGCCGCCGGCGGCGTGGGCCTGGCCTGCGTCGACCTCGGCAAGGCGCTGGGGCTCAAGGTCATCGCCGCCTCCGCCTCACGCGACAAGTTGGACGTGGTCGCCCGCGACTATGAGCCGGACGCGGTGCTCCACATCGCCGGCGGCTTTCGCGAGAAGGTCAAGGCGCTCACCGGCGGGCGTGGCGCCGACATCATCTTCGACCCGGTGGGCGGCGATGTCTTCGACGAGAGCGTGCGCTGCATCGCCTTCGACGGCCGACTGTTGGTTATAGGCTTCACCTCCGGGCGCATTCCGACGATCGGGGTCAATATGCCGCTGATCAAGGGCTTCTCGGTCATGGGCGTGCGCGCCGGCGAATACGGCCGCCAATTCCCAGAGCGCGGGGCCGAGAATCAGGCCGCCATCTGGCGCATGGCCGAGGAGGGGCGGCTGCGCCCGCGCGTCCACGCCGAATTGCCGCTAGCACGCTGGCGCGAGGCTTTCGAATTGCTGGCCAGCCGCGAGGTCATCGGCAAGGCGGTGATCCGGCCGGATCTTTAGAGCGCGGTGCGCTCCGGCGCCCTCAGGCGATGGCGAGGCGGCGCCGGCCGCGCAGCATCGCGCCCAGTCCCGCGAGGCCCACAAGCATCAAGGCCCAGGCGGCGGGCTCGGGCACGGGCGCGAAGGTCACGCTCCAGTTCGCCGTGACGAGGTCGCCATTGTAGTAGTCGATGTTGTGGTCTCCGGCGCCGTTGTTGCCGCCCGAATAGGTCCCGTTCACATTGTAGAACTGAGTGGCTTCGGGATCGCTGGCGCCGTTGGGCCACGGGATGACGTAGAAGTAGTTGGTGTAGGTCCCGGCGAGCAGACCCGCCGTGCTCGTCGCGTCCACAAACGCGAAGTTGCTATTCAGCGCGTTCGCCGTCACGACCGCGCCGCCCAGGGTCCAGCAGGTCGAACAGTCCCCGCCAGCGTCGGTGTAGGAAAAGGCGTTCAGCGGGCCGCTCAGCGGCGTTCCGTCGAGGCTGGCGGTGATGTCGGTGATGTTGGTGATGCCTGCCGCGGGCGTTCCCGTACCGTCGAACGAGCCGGTGATCGTCTGGCCGGTGTCGAAGGTGTAGCTGAAGTCGAAGGCCGTCGCGGCGGCCTGCGTCGCGCTGAAGAGAGCCATGGCCCCCGCCGCCGCCAATATCGCCGTTTTCGCTCGTCTCATGGCAGCGCCTCGGATCGGATCGCGACCACACTACGGCGGCGCGGCTCCATGACCAAGCTCAAAGGACCGGTTGGCGGCGCGACCGCTTATCGCGGCGCCTAAGAGCCAGTCGGTCCTACGGCGCACGCCATTCGTAGAGCACGTCCGGCTCGCGTTCATGGTGGCGGGCGCCGTCGGTCTCTTCGATGGCGACGAAGCCGCGGCGTTCGTAGAACGCCCGCGCCCTCGCGTTGCGCTGGAAGGTCCACAGTCGCACGGCGGATTGATCCTGGCAGGCGACGTCCAGCAGGGCGCTCCCGGCGCCCTGGGACTGGCGTTCGGGCGCCACATACAGCTGGTCGATCCAGCCGTCGCGGAAGGCGACGAAGCCAGCGAGCTTGCCACCCTCCCATGCGCCCCACACGGCGCATTCCGCGAATACGATGTCACGAAAATAACCCAGGTCCTCGGCCGGCGTGTGCAGGCCGGCCAGCCAGGGCAGGCGCTCTTCGAAGGCGGCGCGGTGGACCAAGGCCGCCTCCGCCATCTCCTCGCGGGTCAGGCGACGGACGATCAATCCATCAGCTTCCCGGCCAGATAGGCCATGGTCAGGGCCGTGGTGTGGGCCGCCTGCTTGAGGTCGGCGCCGGCGGCATGGCCGCCCTCTGTGTTCTCCCAGTAGTAGAACGGCAGGCCCATCTCTTCCAGGCGCGCGGCGAACTTGCGGGCGTGCTGCGGCCCGACGCGGTCGTCCTTGGTAGTGGTGAAAATGAACGGCTCGGGATAGGCGACGCCCTTTTTCAGGTTCTGATAGGGCGACGTCTTGAGCCAGAAGGCCATCACCGCCGGGTCGGCGTTGACGTCGCCGTATTCACCCTCCCAGGAGGCGCCGGCGGCGATCTTGGAGATGCGGATCATGTCCAGCAGCGGCACCTGGATGACCACGGCGTTGTAGAGCTCGGGGTGCTGGGTGAACTCGACGCCCATGAGGAGGCCGCCGTTGGAGCCGCCCTCAATGCCCAGGCGCCGCGGGCTGGTGATCTTGCGGGCGATCAGGTCGGAGGCCACCGCGGCGAAGTCGTCATAGACGATCTGACGCTTCACCCCGAGGCCCGCCTCGTGCCAGGCCGGGCCGAACTCGCCGCCGCCTCGAATGTTGGCCAGCACGAAGGCGCCGCCGCGCTCCAGCCACAGCTTGCCGATGGCGGCGGAATAATAGGGCGTGTTGCTGACCTGGAAGCCGCCATAGGCGGTCATCAGCGTCGGCGTCGAGCCGTCATAGGCGATGTCGCGACGGTGGACGACAAAGTAGGGGACCTTGGTCCCGTCGCTCGACACGGCCTCGAACTGCTCGACCACATCGCGCGAAGCGTCGAACTTGGCCGGCAGGGATTTGGCCAGCTTGAGGGAGCCGCTCGCCGCGTCGGCCAGCCACAGGCCGTTGGGATCGAGGAAGCCGCTGGCGCTGAGAAAGGCGAGGTTCGAGCGGTGGTCGACGTCGGCGACGCCGATGGAGAGGTTGTCGGCCAGGGGCAGGCGCGTGTGGGTCCAGGCGCCGTCCTTGACCGGCGTGTAGACGAATGCGCGCCCGCGCACGTTGTCGAGGGTGGTGACGATCAGCCGGTCGCGCGTGGCGGCGACCTCGCCCAGGGATTCGCGCGGCGTCGGCGCCCAGATGAGCTTGGGATGCAAATGGGCCGGATCGGTCTTCACCGCCGCCAGGTCCAGTTCGACCAGCGAGCCAGCGGTAAAGCTGCCGCCGTCCACGCCCCAGGTCTCGTCCAGCCGCACGATCACGCGGCCGTCGACCAGATCCTCGATGTCGGCCTTTGCGGGGATGGCCAGGCGCTCGGCGCCCTTGGCCGTCAGCACCCAGGTCTCGTGCTTGAAGGTGTCGAGCGGCCGCTCGATGAATTCCAGAGTGCGGCCGGCGCCGTCCATAACCACGGACGGGCTCACGCCATAGCCGCCGTCCGACTTCTCGCCGCGATAGACTTCGACGGCGGCGCTGAGCGGCGCGCCGCGCGTCACGCGCTTGACGATGAAGGGATAGCCGGAGGGGGTGAGATCGCCCGGCGTCCATTCGCTGGCCACCAGGATGTGGTCGGCGTCCTCCCAGGCGACCCTGTGCTTGCCGCGCGGCAGGTGGAAGCCGCCGGCGACGAAGGCGTCCTTGTCCAGGTCGAACTCGCGCACCTCGATGGCGTCCTCGCCGCCGTCCGAGAGCGAGACCAGGCACAGGCGCTCGTCCGGCCGCAGGCAGTCCATGCCCTTGAACACCCAGCTTTTTCCTTCGGCCTTGCCGAGGGCGTCGATGTCGAGAACCGTGGTCCAGGCAGGCGCCGCGGTGCGATAGTCGGCCAGTGTCGTCTTGCGCCAATAGCCGCGCAGGTGGTCGCCATCCTGCCAGAAATTGTAGACCGCGCCGTGGATCAGATGCGGCCCCGGGATGCGGTCCTTGGCGGCGGCCAGCTTGAAGGCGTCGTCGTAGAGACCCTGATAACGCGGATCGGCCTCCAGCTTCTTGGCGCTCTCATTGTGCGCCTCCACCCAGGCCATGGCGCGGGGCGAGGAAACATCCTCCAGCCAGACGTAGGGATCGTCCGGCGGAGACTGGGCGGCGGCGAGGGCGGGTGAGGTCAAGGCGGCGATCAGGGCAAGGCTGGCGAGACGCATGACGCTGTTTGATCCAGCCAGGCGGGTGTTGGCAATGGGGTTGAGCGCGCCGTCGCGTTTCGAGCCCCTGCCGACACAGACTCGGTGACCGAAGAACTGCTAGGATTGTCGGATGAGCATCGTGACGATCTACATGCCGCTTCTGAACGAAGGGACGGACATGTGGACTCCCGTCAAGGCGCTGCGGCTGAACGACGGGCGCTATCGCGTGCTCGGCCCGGCGCCCAAAGACCAGGAATGGACGTTCGCGCCCGGGGCTATCGTCCGCAGCCAACGACAAGCGCTTGGCGACGATTTTCAGGGAGTCGTGGCGGTCGCCGTCGAATCCTAGCCGCCCTCCGAGATTGACAGTGCGGCCCTGTTCCCCTATCCCCGCGCGCTCAATTCGCGCTGGCTTGTTCCGCCGCGCCATCGCCTGGAGCCTTTGAAAGTGAAGCGGACCTTCCAACCGTCACGCCTCGTGCGCAAGCGCCGTCACGGCTTCCGCTCGCGCATGGCCACCAAGAACGGCCAGAAGGTCATCGCCCGCCGCCGCTCGCGCGGCCGCAAGCGGCTGACGGCCTAGCGGCGACTACGCTTTCGCCACCCATCGAACGTCTTAAGAAGCGGCGCGACTTCCTGGCCGCGGCCAAGGGCAAGACGTGCGCGAACGGCGCCGTCTCCACCCAGGCGCGCCATCGCGCCGACGAAGCGCCGCTGATCCGCCTGGGATTCACCGCCACGCGGCGGATCGGCGGGGCGGTGGTGCGCAATCGGGCCAAGCGGCGACTGCGCGAGGCGGCCAGATTGCTGGCGCCCCTTCATGCGCGGCCCGGCTGTGACTATGTGTTCATCGCGCGAGCGGGGACGGTCAGCCGGCCCTGGGAGCGTCTGCTTGACGATATGAAAGCCACGTTGATAAGGCTCGCCGCCGACCTGTGAGCCCGGGGCGGGCCGCCGCCACGAACGCCTCCACGCACCCCGCATTGCACGCACTTTGGGCCGAACCCCGTCACATGCCGACCGAAAACCGCAACTTCATCGTCTTCGTTGTCGTGGCCGGGATCATCCTCCTGGGCTATCAGATGTTCGTCGTCGGACCGCAGGCCAAGCGCCTAGCCGCCGAGCACGCCCAGGCGGCTGCGGCCGCGCCGGCCGCGGCGGCCGTCCAGCCCGCGGTCTCGACCATCAGCCTGCCCCAGGCGCTGGCCCAGAGCCCGCGCGTGGCCATCGACACGCCGACGCTGTCAGGTTCGATCTCGCTGAAGGGCGCCCGGCTCGATGACCTGCTGCTCAAGGGCTATCATGAGGAGGTCGCCAAGACCTCGCCGCTGGTCCGACTGCTGACGCCCGAGGGCGCGGCCAATTCCTATTTCGCCTTCCAGGGCTGGGTCGGGGCCAATCTGCCGGGCGTGCCCGACCAGAATACGGTGTGGACGGCGGCGACGCCTGGCCCGCTGACGCCCACCCATCCGATCGCCCTGACCTATGTCAGTCCGGCGGGCCTCACCTTCACCCGCGTCGTCGCCGTCGACGACAAGGCCATGTTCACCTTCACCGACACCGTGACCAACGGCGGCGCCGGGCCCGTGACCGTCGCGCCCTTCTCATCGGTGGAGCGCTACGGCCTGCCCGCGGCGGCCACGAAAAGCAACATCGTGCACGAGGGGGCCATCGGTGTCGTGGGGACCGATCAGCTCAAGCTCGTCCAGCCCAGCTACAAGGACTGGAAGAAGAAGGGCCAGCAGGAATTCCCCTCCAACGGCGGCTGGTTCGGCATCACCGACAAATACTGGATGACGACCTTCATCCCGCCGCAGGGCGAGCACATCAACGCCAGTCTGCGCATGGGCGCCGACGCCACGGGCGGCGACATCTATGAGGCGGCCTATCTGGGCGCGCCCAGGACGATCGCGCCGGGCGCCAAGGCGGTCGAGACGACCCGCGTCTTCGCCGGCGCCAAGATCGTGCAGGTGCTGAACGGCTACAAAAAGAGCCTGGGCGTGCCGCGCTTCGACGACGCGGTCGACTGGGGCTGGGTGTGGTTCCTGACCAAGCCGATCTTCTCGCTCCTGGAGTTCTTCTTCCAGCACGTGGGCAATCTCGGCGTCGCCATCCTGATGGTCACGGTGGTCATCCGCATCGTCACCTTCCCGCTCGCCAATCGCGGCTTCGAGATGGGCGTGAAGATGAAGAAGATTCAGCCCGAGCTGCAGGCCCTGCAGAAGCGATTGAAGGAAGACCCAGCCGCGCAGCAGAAGGAGATGATGGCCCTCTATGCGCGCGAGAAGGTCAATCCGGTGACCGGCTGCCTGCCGCTGCTCTTCCAGATCCCGGTGTTCTACGCCCTCACCAAGCTGTTCACCGTCACCATCGAGATGCGCCACGCGCCGTTCTTCGGCTGGATCCACGACCTTTCGGCGCGCGATCCGACCACGATCATGAACCTGTTCGGCCTCATCCCGTGGGATCCGGCGACCACGCCGCTGATTGGCGCCCTGTTGGGCGGCATGCTGCACCTCGGCGCCTGGCCGATCTTCTACGGCCTCGCCATCTGGCTCAGCCAGGCCATGACTCCGATGCAGGGCGTCGATCCGACCCAGCAGATGATGTTCAAGTTCATGCCGATCA
>Ga0302314_10004132_pt1 | contig 26748 bp, 28 predicted proteins | sample III_Palsa_N2_3_FD_200533 | JGI IMG/M metagenome (GOLD analysis project Ga0302314, IMG submission 200533) | Peat permafrost microbial communities from Stordalen Mire near Abisko, Sweden - III_Palsa_N2_3 | ecosystem: Environmental > Terrestrial > Soil > Palsa > Peat permafrost | place: Sweden...
TGGGCGCTGTCGGGCTGGGACCAGATGCGCGCGCGCATCAAGGGCGTCGACGGCGCGCCCATGCTCTATGTGTTCGACACCTGCCGCGACTTCATCCGCACCGTTCCGGTGCTGCAGCACGACCCGATGCGTCCCGAAGACCTCGACACCCGGGCCGAGGACCATATCGCCGACGAGACCCGCTACGTCTGCTCCAGCCGGCCGATGACCGCGCGCGCGCCGAAGACGCCGACCCGGGCGGACGACGCCTGGACCCGCGAATGGGGCCGCGGCACGAGCTGGAAGACGATGGAAAGCTGGAAGACGCTCTAGAGCCTGATCCGTTCACACGGAACAGATGCGAACGGTAAATCAGGCTCTGCACTTTTGAATTTTGCGCGGGAGGCGCAACGACATGCCGGAACTGAAGAATGCGGGATGGGAGGCGTTCGCCCAGGGCTACGCCCGCGGCCTGAGCCAGAAAGCAGCCTACGTCGCCGCCGGCTATTCGGCCGGCAGCAACAGCGCTCCCACACGCCTCTTCAAGCGAGACTGCGTCAAGGAACGGATCGCGGAGCTGGTGGCGCAACACGAACGACTGCGCGAGGCGAGCCTGGAGGAGACCATCCTGGCGATGCTGGTCCTGGCCACCAAGGGCAATCTGGAAACCGCAGCGGGGGCGAAGGAGGCGCGCACCGCCCGGCTGGAGGCCCACCGGTTGAGAAGCCAGCTCACGGCAAGGCGCGAAGCCGAGGCGTGGACGCCGCCGCGCGAGATGACCGAGGCGGAATGGGTGGCGAAATACGGCGCGGACGCACCAGGGTCGGGACTTTAGGGCGCTCTGAAGCCGGCGTCCCCGCCGCAGAGGACGAGAGGTCCGCTGGCTGCCTGACCTTGATCATCGCGCCAGCCCCCAGGGGCAAGCCCAAGATAAGGGCGGACTGTCCCTGATTTAACTGTCTCACCGATGGGGTGCAGTCCAGTCGACGATCGTCGACATGGAGGACTATGTTCGGCTTACGAATTCGTCGACAGGCTCCTGTTCCTCTTCGCTCCGCCGGGGGGCCGCCGCGCTCGGCCCTGCGTTTGTTCGGGTGGACGCATTCCGCGCGCGGTGCTTTGATCAAATCCCCCAAAGGCGAGCGGAACGAACATGACGGACCAGTTGAGTGACGACCGGACCAGGGACTTCCGCACAGAGGCCCGGGATTGGATCGAGGAAAACTTCCCGGCCTCCCTGAAAGGACAATCCGGGTTGGTCATGGCGTTGAACGAAGGCATGGAGCCCACCGGCGACCTGCTGACCTGGAAGCAGCGACTGGGCGCCAAGGGCTGGAGCACGCCGACGTGGCCAAAGGCCTATGGCGGCGGCGGCCTCGACAGCCGGCAAGCGCACGTGCTGCAACAGGAGATGGCGCGCGCCGGCGCCTTCAATCCGCTGAACATCGGCATGGGCGTCTCGATGATCGGCCCGACGATCCTCGACTACGGGACCGAGGCCCAGAAGCGCCGGCACGTCCCACCGATCGTCCGCGGCGAGGTCAGATGGTGCGTCGGCTATTCGGAACCCAACGCGGGGTCGGACCTCGCCTCGCTGCGCACGCGATGCGAGGACGCGGGCGACCACTGGGTCGTCAATGGCCAGAAGACCTGGACGTCCGGCGCGCAATGGTCGGACTGGTGCGGCGCCCTGGTGCGCACCGACCCCAGCGCGAAGAAACACCATGGGATCAGCTTTCTGCTGATCGACATGCGCCAGCCGACCGTCGAGACCCGCCCTATCGAGCTGATCGCCGGCGCCTCGCCTTTCTGCGAGACCTTCTTCACCGACACGCGCGCGGACAAGGACGGCCTGCTGGGTGATCTGAACAAGGGCTGGGACGTCGGCAAGCGCCTGCTGCAACATGAGCGGGCGAGCCAGACGGGCGCGTCCACGGGCGCGGCCGCCGAGCCGTTGCAGGATATCGCCAGGCGGTATCTGGAGGTGGATAGCCGGGGCCGGCTGGCCGACACCGATCTTCGCAAGCGCCTGACCGAGCATCTGATGAGCGCCAAGGCGCACGCCCTGACGCTGGCGCGGGCGACGGCGGAGGCCCGGGGCGCCGCCGATCCGGGAAACGCGGCCTCGGTGCTCAAGAACTCGGCGACGTCGGTCGCGCAGACGCGCGCCGAGCTGACGCTGGAGATCATGGGGACGCAGGGGCTGGGCTGGGAAGGCGACGCCTATGCGCCGGAAGAGCTCGACGCGGTGCGGAGCTGGCTGGGCGGCAAGGCGATGTCGATCTACGGCGGCTCGTTCGAGATCCAGAACAACATCGTCGGCAAGCGGATACTCGGCCTCCCGGAGACGACGCAGCAGGGGTGAAACCGGGGACGTCCAGGCGCGACCAATTGCTCGAAGGTCCGCGGAACGACATGCTCGCTAATTTCAGAGGCTTCGTCTCCCGCCTCACCGCCGGACCGTCGGCAGCCGGCGTAAGCCGGCCTCCTTGCGAGGCAGCCCTCTTCCAGAAAAGAGGGCCGGCGTCGATGTGGCGGCCCAGTTTCTTACGGCGTTCAAGAGTCCACGAGCGCGGCCGGAGCCGGGGCGTCCTGAAACCTGATCCGATCGCAGATGCCGTTCCTGAGCGCGGCGCGATAGATCGCTTCGGCGAACCGCCGATCCTCCACCGCCTCACGCATGGTTTTCCTCGAAAAGCACGACGTCCCGTCGAGCGCTTCCGACAGGAGCCCATCGCTGACGGGCACGAACACGCCCGCGGTCATGCAGAAGGCCTCGGGAGCATGAAGGCGGGTAAAGAATACATAGCCGTCAGGGAACGAAGACTCCATTCCCTCGTCCAGCAGCCAGATCTCCTCGTGGCGGGTGAGGTCAGTGAGGATCAGGCCGGCAATGTCATGCCGGCGCTCGACGCGAACGAACGCGAACCGGGAGGCGCGCATCGCGCGCAACATCAGGGCCTCGTCCGAATCGGCGGCAAAGCCCGCCCTGCGCGCATACCGATCGACAGGGCGCGTCTCGCCCGGCGGCGCGTTATAGATGATCAGATCGAAGACGAAATCCAGTTCGTCGGGGCTGTGGAGCGCGAACACCTTGCCCTGGACAAGGCCCAGGCGGCGCCCCATGCGCTGGATGACCTCGCGCGGGGTCGCGTTCACGGCGCCCATGTGGACAGTGCGGGAAATCGCCCGCAGTTGGCGGTAGCGCTCCAGCAGGGCGTCTCGGCTCGTTTCCCGGGCGATTTCAGTGTCGAAGCTGCGTAATGCAACGGCGTTCACGTTAACCTCATGGCGGCAACTTCGTGGGGCGGAGCTGATGCTACCGCCGACCGCCGATTCGCGGAATGATACATCTCCATCCCTCCCTCCCCATCATGGGGAGGGAGGGAGTGATGGAAACCGCTACCCTCCCAGGTGAAATCCCGGCGTGGAGTTGGAGATCGAGAGTTCTTCCTCGTCCATGTCGACTCCGACGCCGGCGAACAGCGGCGTGCTGAGATAGCGCTCGCCGGTGTCGGGCAGCATGGCCAGGATGACCGAGCCCTTGGGCGCTTGCGCGGCGATCTTCAGCGCGCCGGCAAACGTCGCCCCGCCGGAGATGCCGACGAAGATGCCCTCCTTGCGCGCCAGGTCCAGGCTGCAACGGATGGCGTCAGGCCCGGCGATCGGGACCAACTGATCGATATTGCCGGCCGCGACCGGTTCGGCGGTCAGCTTGGGGATGAAGTCGGGAGTCCAGCCCTGCATCGGGTGGGGCTTCCACGCCGCGTGTCCGACCGACGGCGATCCGTCGGCGTTGCGCGGCTGGTCCAGCCCGCTGGCCAGCAGCTGCGCCTCCTCCGGTTCGCAGACCACGATCTTGGTGTCCGGTCGTTCCTTCGCCAGCACGCGCGAGACTCCGTTGAGCGTGCCGCCGGTGCCATAGCCGGTCACCCAATAGTCGAGCCGTTCGCCGGCGAACGCGTCGATGATCTCCCGCGCCGTGGTGCGCTCGTGCATGTCGGCGTTGGCTGCGTTCTCGAACTGGCGCGTGCGGAACCATCCGTGCGCCTCCGCCAGCTCGTTGGCCTTGTCCACCATGCCGGTCCCGCGCCTGGCGGCCGGCGTCAGGATGACTTTCGCGCCCAGGAAGCGCATCAGCTTGCGGCGCTCGACGCTGAAGGTCTCCACCATGGTGACGACCAGCGGATAGCCCTTCTGGGCGCAGACCATGGCCAGGCCGATCCCGGTGTTGCCGCTGGTCGCCTCCACCACCGTCTGGCCGGGCTTCAACTCACCGGAGCGCTCGGCCGCCTCGATGACGCCCAGGGCAAGACGGTCCTTGACTGAACCCAGCGGGTTAAAGGCCTCGATCTTCACCCACAGATCGATGTCGGGCGGGCCAAGGCGTTTGATACGCACCACGGGCGTATGGCCGATGGTTTCGAGGATGTTCTGGTGTTTGCCGTTCATGATCTTCCCGAGCTCTCCAAGCTTTTTTGCAACCTGCGCCGCGATGGCGTCCCCGCGCAACCGAGATTCGACCGTTGTCTTCGGCAGGAATTCTGGAGGCGAGCGGTGTCATCGCGCCCCGCCCCGCATCCGACGGATGCGGACATCACAGGATGGGTGTGGCGTAATCGCCGCGCCGGGGGAAAGATCATCGCTGGGCCTCGTCCTGGCTGGAACCAATGGTCGACTTCCCTATTTCACAAGTTCCGTCCAGGTATTATGACGGAAAACATCAAGCTGCACCCAAAGGGGACCATGACCATGAAACTCTCGACCCTGGCCGCGACGGCGTTCGCCTTCACCGCCCTCGCAGGCGGCGCAGCCTTCGCGCAGGACGCGGCGCCGGCCCCTGCCGCGCCCGATACGGCGGCGCCTGCTCCCGCCCCTGCCGCACCGGATTCCACGTCCGCCGCGCCGGCTCCCGCCGCGCCCGATTCAGGTGGCGCAATGTCGAGCCCGCCGCCGCCTGCGCCCGCCGCCACGATGCAGCCCATTCCGAACCCCCCGGGGCCCGCGAGTTCGCCGATGCATGGCAAACATCACACGATGCACGGCAAGCACCACGTGATGCATAATGCCAAGAAGAAGGCGGCGGCCGAGGCCGCGGCGGCTCCGCCCGCCCAATAGGCTAGCCAGCTCGCCGAAAGGGCAGGTTCGCCCCGGCGAACAAATGTCGAGTCAAACTGTTGACAAGTCAGAACCCGCCATGAGTACTCATGGCGGGCTTTGATGTATTGTGCATCATGCCCCGCGGGGCTGTGGCGACGGCTGGACCGCGCTCGAGGGTCGATCGTCGCGACGTTGCTCAACCACTGGGGAAAACTTCCATGAAGATGCGCCTTCTCGTATTCGCCACCGTGGGCATGGCCGCCCTGATCTGTGCTCCAGCCATCGCCCAGAGCCCTCCGCCGCCCGCGCCGGAAGCGACGATGCAGCCTGTCGCGAATCCGCCGGAAACCGCCAAGGTGATGCGCGCCAGCAAAAAGCGTCACGCCAGGAAGATGGCCAAAAAGATGGCCAAGGCGGAGGCGGCCGCCGCGCCGCCGGCGGCCGCACCACAATAACGGCGCGAAGCGCCGCTCCGAACCACATCGAAGAGCCCGCCGCGGTTCGTCGCGGCGGGCTCTTTGCTTTGTGAAAGTCTGCAAAGACGATCGACAAGGCGTCGCACGCCGTTAAGGTGGCGACACGCGCCCGAAGTCGGAGTCAATCGACGCGGGCAGGGAGGAAATTGAAATGCGCCCAAATCTCGCCACGTGCGCCGCCGCGGCAATCACCGCCATCCTGCTGGCCGGGTGTCAGCCCTCCAGGGGCCCCGCCGCCGTCGACACGGCGCGTCTTATTGCCGCAGACAAGGAGCCCGGCAATTGGATGAGCCATGGGCGCACCTACAGCGAGCAGCGCTACAGTCCGCTGGACCAGGTCAATACGAGCAACGTCGGTAACCTGGGACTGGCCTGGAATTTCGAACTGTCGACCAACCGGGGAGTTGAGGCGACGCCGATCGTCGTGGACGGGGTGATGTACGTCACCAGCGCCTGGTCGCTGGTCTACGCTCTCGACGCCAAGACCGGCGCGCTGAAGTGGAAATACGATCCCGCGGTGCCGCGCCAGGTGGGCTTCCACGCCTGCTGCGACGTGGTCAATCGTGGCGTCGCGGTCTGGAAGGGCCGCGTCTATGTGGCGACCCTCGACGGCCGGCTGGTGGCGCTCGACGCCGGCGACGGACACGTCGTGTGGAGCACCGTCACCGTCGATCAGAAGAAGGCCTACACCATCACGATGGCGCCCCGCATCGTCAAAGGTAAGGTCATCATCGGCAATTCCGGCTCCGAGTACGGTGTCCGCGGATATATCTCGGCCTTCGACGCCGACAGCGGGAAGCTCGTCTGGCGCTTCTTCACCGTGCCGGGCGATCCGTCGCAACCCTTCGAGAACAAGGCCATGGAAATGGCCGCGAAGACCTGGTCCGGCGAATGGTGGAAGTACGGCGGCGGCGCCACGGTCTGGGATTCGATGTCCTACGACCCGGAGACCAATCTGGTGTTCTTCGGCACCGGCAATGGCGTGCCCTGGGACCAGAAGGCGCGCTCGCCCAAGGGCGGCGACAATCTCTTCGCTTCCTCGATCGTCGCGGTCGACGCCGATACCGGTCAATACAGATGGCACTATCAGACGACGCCCGGCGACAGCTGGGACTACGACTCGACCCAGACCTTGACGCAGGCCGACCTGACCATTGGCGGCGCGCCGCGCAAGGTGATCATGCAGGCCTCGAAGAACGGGTTCTTCTACGTTCTCGATCGCGCGACCGGTAAGCTGATATCGGCCAAGAACTATGTGCCCGTGACATGGGCCAAGGGCGTCGATCTCAATACTGGCCGTCCGATGGAAATCGGCGACGACCACTACGTCAATGGGCCGCAGGTGCTGTTCCCTTCGGCGTTCGGCGGACACAACTGGCACCCGATGTCCTTCAGCCCCAAGACCGGCCTTGTCTATCTGCCGGCCCAGGAAGTCCCGGGCGCCTACGCGACGGACAAGGAGTTCGGCTATGTCGAAGGCCAGTGGAACACCGCGACCGACACTGGGCTCAATTCGCTGCCGGCCGACCCGAAAGCGCGGGCGGCGATGAAGAACTCGTTCCGCGGCGAACTGATCGCCTGGGACCCGGTCAATCAGAAGGAAGTCTGGCGCGCCGTACATAACGGGCCGTGGAACGGCGGCACGATGGCGACGGCGGGCAATCTCGTCTTCCAGGGAACGGCTGACGGCCACTTCAACGCCTATGACGCCACCAGCGGCAAGCCGCTATGGAGCGCCGACACCTACACCTCGACGCTCGCTGGCCCGATAACCTACACCGTCGACGGCGAACAATATGTCGCGGTGGGAGCGGGCTTCGGTTCGGTGTTCTATCTCGACGCCGGTTTCGCGGTTCCGATCCTCGGCTCGCCCGACAACGGGCGGATCGTCGTCTATAAGCTCGGCGGCAAGGCCATCCTGCCCAAGCCGCAGCTCATCCCCGTCGGCTTCCCCAAGCCTCCGCCGAACACCGCGACACCTGACGTGATTGCGGCCGGCCACGCGAAGTTCAACCACTACTGCCTCGTCTGCCACGGCTATAACGCCATCAGCGGCGGCGTCCTTCCCGACCTTCGCAGGACCCCGGAACTTTCCGACGCGGGTGCGTTCAAGGACGTCGTCCTCGGCGGCTCGCACCAGACCCGCGGCATGGTCAGCTTCTCCAACGTCCTCAAGGAGAACGACGTGGAGACCATCCGGAACTACGTCATCAGCGAAGCCAACGCCGGCTACGCCGAGGCTCACCCGGGAGGGAAGTAGCCGGGTTGCGTCCGAATCGAATGCATCGGCCGAGGAGTGCCTTCTCCCCGCGGGAGAAGGTGGCCGAAGGCCGGATGAGGGGGCACCCCGGTCCATCCGCGCCCTAGGCGACGCAACGACTCTGTCCCCAAGACCCCTCATCCGTCTGCTTCGCAGCCACCTTCTCCCGCAAGGGGGAGAAGGATCCAGATGGCTGCCGCGCTACGAGAGCCGCGCCAGATAGGCCTGGGTCGCCTCTCGCAACGCCTTGGCCCGGTCGACCGGATCGGGCCAGCCATCGCGAAGGGCCTTCGATCTCAATTCGACGCTGAGCGGGATGCCGGCCGGAAGGGCTTGCAGAAGGTCGCCCAGCGGCAGCGCGCCGTCACCTGGGAACAGGCGCCCGTCGACCGCCTCGTCGATGATGCCCTTCACGTCGTCGACGCTGGGCCCGGTGGCGGGCGCGTCGCAGAACTGAGCGTAGGCGAACCTCCCGCGCGGCACGCGCGACACATCGGTGGGTCCACCGCCTGTCCGGGCCAGGTGCAGCGGATCGATCAGCAGGCCGGCGTCGGATCGCCCTGTACGTTCGAGCACGTCGAGGGCCATGGCGAGGCTCTTGATCTCGGTGAAGGCGCCGAACTCGAGCGAGACGGAGATCCCGGCCGGGGCGGCGTGATCGACGAGCGCGGCGAGTTTCTCCGCGGTAGCGTCGAGGTCGGGGTCCGAGCTGACCACCAGCAGATTGCGGGCGCCGACTTCGGCGGCGATGTCGACGATACGCAGATGATCCGGATCGAGGCGGCCGGGCCGGATCCAGATCACCTCGGCGTCCAGGACGATCAGGCCGGCGTCGGCGACGATGCGGCGAACATCGCGGGTCACCCCCCCATCCCATTTGTCCGTCTCGACCCACAGGCCGACGGCCTCAAACCCCGACCCGGCCGCGGCCCGCGCCATCTGCACGGGCGTGAACTCCGGCAGAACGCCGGACGCCAATGAAACAAGATGCCCGGTCATTGGACGTTCTCCGAAATCGTGGTCACCAGAGCCCTCGTGGCCGTCACGGCCCGCTTCGCCCGATCGAGCGCGCTGACGCCGGCCAGAAGCGCCGTTCGTTGGGGAACCTCGACGTCGATGGTCACCCCGGGCGGCGCGCAACCGAGGAAGGCGCGCAACGGGAACTCGCCCTCGCCCGGGACGCCGCGCTCGCCGACCGCCTCGTCCAGCATGGCGTCCGGCGCGATCGACAGCGGTCCGTCACAGATCTGCATGTAGCCGATCAGACGCGGATCGATCCGTGCGAGCTTGTCCGGATCGGCGCCGTTGCGCATCAGGTGCAGCACGTCGACCGCGACCGCCGCGGTCGGCTGTTTGGCTCTCTCGATGAAGGCGACCGCCGCCTCGAGTGTGGAAATCCGGGCGAAGGCGGTGAACTCGAGACCCACCTGCAGGCCATGCTCCGCCGCAAGCCGGCAGAAGCGATCGAACATGCACAAGGCGTGTTCGTCGTCGGGGTCGTGGATGTGGACGGTCGCACGGCGCCCGCCGATCGCCGCCCCGACCCGAAGAGCGCGATCATAGGCGTCGAAGTCGACCTCCGGGCCGATCGGAAAGAATTCCAGATTGTAGACCTCGACACCGGCGGACCTCAGCCGCGCGCGGACGTCTTCGACGTCGCTCTCCTCCACCACCGGGAACTTCAGCTGCGGCGCGGAGGAATGGACGAACACACAGACCTGCTCGCAACCGGTCTGGGCCGCAATGTCGATCAGTTCCAGCGGCGAGGCGTCCAGCACCGTAAGCTGATGCAGCGAGAGCGGGTTCATCACCATGGGCCTGCCTGCCGCATCAATCCATCCTGATGCCGCCGTCGACGTTCAGGGTCTGGCCGGTGATGTAGGAGGCGTCGGGGCCGAGCAGGAAGATCGTCGCCGCCGCCTGCTCCTCCGGGCGGCCCTGGCGGCCCATCGGAATCCCGGGCGCGTAGCTGGCCTTCACGGTTTCGAAGGCGAGACCGCCGCGTTCGGCCTGCCGGCGCATCGTGCCGTCCATCATGTCGGTGTCGGTCGAGCCGGGGCAGACGCAATTGACCCGGATCCCGCTGCGGGCCAGCTCGGCGGACATCTGCTGGGTAAGCCCGATCACGCCGAACTTGCTGGCGCAGTAGGCGCCGTAGTTGGGGATGCCGAAGCGCCCCGCCAGCGAAGAGATATTGACGATCGATCCACCGCGACCACCGTCCAGCATCACCCTGGCCGCCAGCTTGGAGGCCAGATAGACGCCGGTCAGATTGACGTCGATCGTGTGACGCCAGACTTCGTCGTCCATGTCGAGGATGGGGGCGGCGCCGGCCTCGCTCGCCACCCCGGCGTTGTTCACCAGGCCGTTCAGAGGCCCCAGATCCGAGGCGATCCTGGCGATCAGGTCAGCGATCTGCTCGCGGCTGGTGACGTCGGCGTCGGCCGCCAGGGCCCGCCGCCCCATGGCCCTGATCTCTTCGGCGAGTGACTCGACCCCGGTCCAGCCCTCGGCCTTTTCATGATCGGGGCGGCTGGCGGGATCACGCTTCAGTCCGCATACGGCGACGTTCGCCCCCTCCTCCGCCGCCCGCAAGGCGATCGCGCGGCCAAGGCCCCGCTTGCGCGCCGCGCCTGTCACCAGCACCACGGCTCCATCCAATCCTCCCATCGTTCCTCTCCCGCGTTCTACCCGCTGACGCTTAGCCCGGCACGACCGCCTTGCCCACCGGCGCGAAGGCAATGATCGCCAGCTTGAAGTGCTGCAGCGCGAACGGGATCCCGATGATCGTCACGGCCTGGGCGACGCCGATCAGGACGTGGGCGAGAGCGATGTACCATCCGGCGAACACGAACCACACCACGTTGAGCACGAAGCCCGTCTCGCCTGTCCCCAGGTCGCCCCGGCCCGTCACATAACGTCGGTCGACCACTTGGCGCCCGAAAGGCGCGAAGGAGAAACCGGCGATGCGGAACGCGGCCCCGGCCCACGGCAGGCCGACGATCGTCACCGCCAGCACCAGCCCGCCCACCACCCAGGCGAGGCCCGCGGCGAATCCGCCGAAGATGAACCACAGTATATTCAGCAAGAGGGTCATGACGCGCTCATTGGGCTATGAAGCCTTCTTACCAGCCTCCGCCAGAACGCATAGCCTTTGGCCGAAGCGCTAACCCGAGCAGAATTCCGTCATGCGATGCACCCGACCTCTTAGAACCGCCGCGGCCGCCGTCATGGCGGCATTGACCGTCACCGGCGCCGGCGCCGCTCCACTGACCTATTCCGACATCCTGGCGAGGCCTCGATACAAACCGACCAAACACGTACCCTATGGTCCAGACGCCGACCAGTTCGGGGAACTCTGGGCGCCCAAGGGGCCAGGGCCCCATCCGACCGTGGTGTTCCTGCATGGCGGATGCTGGAACGCCAACCTGCCCGGGCTGGAACTGATGGACTACGCCGCCGAGGACCTTCGCGAACGAGGCTTCGCGGTGTGGAACCTCGAATATCGCCGGCTGGGCGCCGGCGGAGGCTATCCGGCGACCTTCAAGGACGTCGCCGCCGGCATCGACCTCCTGCGTAAGCTGGCCAAGGAAAACAGCCTCGATCTCAAGCATGTAGTGCTTGTCGGTCATTCCTCCGGCGGCCAGCTCGCCCTCTGGGCGGCGGCGCGGGCGAAGCTGTCTAAAATCAGCCCGATCGCATCGGTCGACCCTCTGCCGGTGGCTGGCGTCGTCACCCTGGGTGGGATCGACGACCTGCAGCTCTACCAACGTGTCGGGCCGCAAGCCTGCGGCGGCTCGGCGACGATCAGCGCTCTGGTTGCCGGCGGGCGACCACCCGGCCGCGCAAACTACTTTCTGGACACTTCCCCGCCGGAGCTTCTGCCGATCGGCGTGCGGCAGATCGTGGTGTCGGGAGATCTCGATCTGATCGTACCGCCGGTGTTCGGGGCCGACTATGTCGCCAAGGCGACCAAGGCCGGAGACAACGCGGAGGCCGTCGATATTCCCCGTGCCGGCCATTTCGACCTGATCGACCCCTTGTCCGACGGATGGAAACGGGTCGAGCCGCTCATCGACGAACTGGCCCATTGAACCGATCGCCGCTCACCAGCGCAGCAATCGCGAACCGATCAGCGCGCCGAGCGCCGTGCTGGCGGTGATGCCGAGGGTGTACCAGATGACCACGAACGTCGCCGCCGTCTCGCCGCAGTAGAGTCCGTAGACACTGGCCCCGACCCCGCCCGCGAGCAGGCCGGCGGCGGCGCCGGTGAGCGCCAGGCGTGTCGGCGCCAGCCGCCGCAGGACGAAGATCGCGCCGAAATAGGCCGGGATGGACAAGGCGAGGATGCGCAGGGAGCAGACGGACGCGCTTTGACCCATCATCAGCGGTCTCATGGCGCCTGGACCCGCCCGCATCAGCTCGATCGCCGAGAGACCGGCCATCACGGCGACCGCGAGGAGCACTATGGTCAGGACCCGGCCCGGCCGCCCCCCCGGCCGCGCCAGGCGGCTCACGAGCAGGAAGCCCGCCAGCGCCAGGGCCAGGGTGTAGCCCGCCTTCATCCAGAACGCGCTCGTCTGGACGGCCTCTCCCAACGGCCGAAGACCAAGCCAGGCCGTCAGGACGACGCCGGTCGCCAACGCCCCCGCCAGGCAGGCCGCGGCCAGCCTCGTGGTGACCCGCACCGGCTTGACCGGCGCGGTGTCGGCGGCGAGGGCGGAGATGAGGTCAGCGGTCTTCATCGCCGACCTCGCTTTCCAGGCGTTTCATGCCACGATGGACCGACACCTTCGCGGCGCTCACCGACATCCCACTGCGTTCCGCCGCCTCCTCCATCGAAAATCCGGCCAGTTTCACATCCCGCATCAGGCGCTGCTGGCGCGCCGGCAATCGTGACAGCAGCTTGTCGACGTCGCGCCTGACGGCGCCTTCCTCCGGGTTCTCTTCCGCGAACAAGTCGCCGACCTCGTCCAGCGGAACCTGACGGCGCGCGCCCGTCCGGCGATAGTGGTCCAGCAGCTTGTAGCGCGCGATCGCGTAGGCCCACGGGGTGAACGGCTGAGCCCGATCATAGACGGCGCGCTTCACGTGGATGGCGATCAGCGTCTCCTGCACGAGGTCCTCCACATCCGCCGAGCCGGCGCCCAGCTTCCGGCGAAAATGCGCCCGCAGATAGCCGCCGAGCGCGGCGAGGAGCTGGCCATGGGCGGCGCCGTCGCCGTCCAGGCCGGCGACCATCAACGCCCTTAGCCGAGGCTCCAATCCGGTCACGCCCTGATCCGTTATTCGTTGCTCCGCCTATAAGGGTTACACCGCTTCGTGGTCAGACGTAACCAAAGCGCGATCATCCGCGAATTAGGTGTCGAACGCCCAACTCAAAAAACCCAGGTCCACGCCATGTCGATCCGATTCCTTACATCAACCCTCATCGCCGCCGCCATCGCCGGCTGCGCGCCCGCGCAGGCGGCCATCCGCGCGCCCGCCCCTGCCCTCGACACGCCGGCCGCCAGCGCCGCCGGGACGGCGGTCCTCTCGGGAGGATGCTTCTGGGGGATGCAGGGCGTGTTCGAGCATGTGCGCGGGGTCAGGCAGGTGCTCGCCGGCTATGACGGCGGCAAGAAGGCCACGGCACAATACGAACTGGTCAGCACCGGAACCACCGGCCACGCCGAGTCGATCCGCATCGTCTTCGATCCACGCCAGATCACCTACGGCGAGATCCTGCGGATCTATTTCTCGGTCGCCACCGATCCGACCCAGGTCAATCGCCAGTTCCCCGACGAGGGGACGCAGTACCGCTCGGAGATCTTCTACGCCAATCCGGCCCAGCGCCAGGTAGCCGAGCGCTACATCGCCCAGCTCAACGCAGCCAAGGTCTTCCACGCCCCGATCGCCACCCGCGTCGATCCCGACCGCGGCTTCTTCCGCGCCGAGGGCTACCATCAGGATTACCTGGTCCGGCATCCCGACGCGGCCTACATCGCCACCTTCGACCTGCCGAAGGTCGCCGATCTGAAGGCGACGTTTCCGCAGCGCTACAGCGCCAAGCCGACCCTGGCGCTCTAGGGTTTTCCCGTCGCCTTGCCCGCTAGCGCCAGCGCGACGGCCGGGCTCATCGCGTCGACCATGGAGGTGGGCATGAGGATGGTGGCGCCGCGTTCCTTGGTGGTTTCATAGATGATGTTCATCGCGCGCAGCTGCAGCGCCTCGGGATGGCCGGCATAGGCCTTGGCCGCCTGCACGAACTGCTCGGCGACCGCGGCTTCTGCGGATCCGAGGATGATCCGAGCCTCCTTCTCCCTCTCCGCTTGCGCCTGGCGCGACATGGCGTCCTGCAGGGCCTCGGGGATCGACACGTCGCGGATCTCGACGGCGTTCACGGTGATGCCCCAGGCCGCCGTCTTCTGGCCGATCTCGCCGCGCAGGACGTTGTCCGCCGACTTCAGGTCCGAGAGCAGGGCCGAGAGCATCGAGGCGCCGATCATCTCGCGCAGGGTCGTCTGCGCCACGCGGTCGATGGCGCTGCGATAGTCGGTGATCTCCAGCGCGGCGGCGCGCGCGTCGTGCACGCGCCAGAAGATGATCGCGTCGACGTTGACCGGGACGGTGTCGCGGGTCAGCGCCTGTTCGGCGTTGAAGGCGCTGGTCTGTATGCGCTCGTCGATCACCGCGACCACGTTGTCGAGGACCGGAACGATCCAGAACAGCCCCGGCCCTTTCACGCCCTGCAGATTGCCGGCGCGCAGGACCACGAACTTCTGCCAGGCGTTGGCCATCTTCAGCGAAGCGGCGACGACGATCGCCGCCAGCAGGAAGGGGGCGGCGATCAACGGGCTCATGGATCTGGCGACGAGCGCGCCGATGGCGGCGAGCAGTATCGCCACGAAAAGGGTGATCGGGTTCATCGATGGCGCCTCCAATTTCACCGTGACCATCCAGCGCCCATGCAGGCCTGAGTTCAAGTCGATCGATGAAGTGTCGCCGAGGATCGCGAACGACGCCGTGGCTGGCGACCTGGGCGCTTGTATGCTCAGATGGCGGAAAGTTGACGCGAGGACGCCGTGACGGTTCTGGAACACCCTTCCCCCACCTCCCCGCCCCCCTTGCTCACCCTCTTTCGCCCCCTCATCCCCGCCAGCGCCGCCCTGCGCGAACTCACGCCGATCCCCCTGATCGTCGGCATGCTCCTGGGCATGGTCTTCGGAGCGTCCTCCCTCTACCTGGTCCTCAAGGTCGGCCTGACGGTCAGCGCCTCGATCCCGGTGGCGGTGATCTCCATCACCTTGTTCCGCCTGGCCGAGCGCCTGGGCTTCCGGCAGGTCAGCGTGCTGGAACACAACATCGTCCAGACCGCCGGATCGGCGGGCGAGTCGATCGCCTTCGGCATCGGGGTGACCATGCCGGCGATCATGATCCTGGGTTTCGACCTGGAGATCACCCGGGTGATGACCGTGGCCATTCTCGGCGGACTGCTGGGCATTCTGATGATGATCCCGCTGCGCCGCGCCCTGATCGTCCAGCAGCACGGCGTACTGAAATACCCGGAGGGCACCGCTTGCGCCGAGGTCCTGAAGGCCGGGGCGACGGCCGACGAGCGGGCGCTCGGCCGCGCCGAGGCCGAAGGTCCAGCCGACCGGGAGGCCGCGCAGTCGGGCGCCCTGGCCATCTTCGCGGGCTTCGGGGCGGGCGTGGTCTACAAGCTGGGCATGGAGGCGTTCAAGCTCTGGAAGGACATCCCGGAGAAGGTGTTCGGCGCGCCGCTGGCCGCCGCGTCGGTCTCGGCGGAAATCTCTCCCGAGCTCCTGGGCGTCGGTTACATCATCGGCCCGAAGATCGCCGCGACGATGGCCGCCGGAGGGGTCCTCGCCTACCTGTTCCTGATCCCGGCCATCCGGTTTTTCGGCGGCCCGGCGGGCGTCATCCCGCCTGGAACGACCCCGATCGCACAGATGGGCCCGGACGATATCCGCGGCGCCTACGTCCTCTACATTGGCGCCGGCGCGGTCGCGGTGGCCGGCATCATCAGCCTGTTCCGCTCCCTGCCGATGATCTGGCGCGGCGTCGCGGGCGGCGTCAGCGACTGGCAAGCCAGGCGCGCGGAAACCACCGCGCGCGCGGCGCCGGTCCGGACGGACCAGGACCTGTCGCCGCGTATCGTGGCGATCGGCCTCGTGCTGCTGGTCTCGGGCATCCTGTTCGCCCACTCCCTGCACATGAACATCCTGGGGGCGGCGCTGATCGTCGTTTTCGGTTTCCTGTTCGTGACCGTGTCGTCCCGGCTGACCGGCGAGATCGGCTCCTCTTCCAATCCGATTTCAGGCATGACCGTCGCGACTCTCCTGCTCACCTGCTTGGCGTTCCTGGCGCTCGGCTGGACCGGGCCGACCTATTACGTGACCGCCCTCTCGGTCGGCGGCATCGTCTGCGTGGCCGCCTCGAACGGCGGAACCACCTCGCAGGACCTCAAGACCGGCTTCCTGATCGGCTCGACCCCCCGCGCGCAGCAGATCGCCATCCTGTGCGGCGCCTTCGCTTCGGCGGTCGTGCTTGGCCCGATCCTGCTTGCGCTCAACAATGCTTCGACCGTCTATGTACCGGTCGCGCATAGCGCGCAGGCGGCCTGGAGCGTCACCGCCAAGGCGCTGCCATCCCTGCCGAGCGAGGCCATCAAAGGCCCGCAGCACCGCGACGATCCGGCCGTGTATCGCGTGTTCCAGAAGACCGACGCCGTCGGCGGACCGGCTGGGCGCTATCTGGTGAACGGCCAGGGAGCCCCGGTGTACCTGGTCGATCCCGGCATCAACGGCACGCACAGCACCCGCCCCGACGGCACGACGGTCAACAAGTTCGCCGCGCCCAAGGCGACTCTGATGAGCTACATCATCAAGGGGATTCTCAATCAGCAGCTGCCCTGGACCCTGGTGATCCTGGGCGGCATGATCGCCGTCATCCTGGAGATGTGCGGGATCGGTTCGCTGGCCTTCGCCGTGGGCGTCTACCTGCCCTTGTCGTCATCGACGCCGATCTTCATCGGCGGCCTCGTCCGGTGGCTGGTCGACAGGCATCTCGCCAAGCGGTTCGCGGGCGCGAACCTGACTCCGGCCGAGATGATCGCCGAGACCGACAAAAGTCCCGGGGTGCTGGTGGCGTCGGGCTACATAGCCGGTGGCGCGATCGCCGGCATCGGCATCGCCTTCGTGGCCGGCGCATTGACCGACTTCAACCAGAAGGTCACCGACACCATGACGGCAGTCAATCCGTTCTTCGCAGGCCCCTGGTCCGACGCGCTGGCGCTGCTGCCCTTCCTTGCGCTGATCGTCGGACTATATCTGTCCGGGCGCATGGCCAAGGGAGCCGAAGCGGGCGCGCCATCCATCCACCGTTGATCCAGATGTCATCTCTCGCCCAGCTGCTGCGCGAAGCGCGCAACGTCACAGTCTTCACCGGGGCCGGCATCTCCACCGAGTCCGGCATACCCGACTTCCGCAGTCCGGGCGGCGTCTGGAGCCGGATGAAACCGATCTATTTCCAGGATTTCCTCGCCAGCGAGGACAGGCGCCGCGAAGCGTGGACCCGAGTCTTCAGCGGCGCGGCGGGCTGGACCGGCGCCAAACCCAACAGCGGACATTTCGCGATCGCGCAGCTGGTCCGCCAAGGCAAGGTCGGCGCCGTGATCACCCAGAACGTCGACAACCTGCATCAGGATTCCGGCGTGCCGAATGACAAGGTGATCGAGCTGCACGGCAACGCCAGCTACGCGACCTGCCTCGAATGCGGACTTCGCTACGAACTGGAGGCCTTGCGCGCGCCCTTCGTCGAGCGAGGCGAAATCCCCAGGTGCGAGGAATGCGCCGGACTCGTGAAGACCGCGACGATTTCCTTTGGCCAGCCCATGCCGCCTGGACCCATGATGCGCGCCGAGGCGGCCACCCTGGCATGCGATCTGTTCGTGGTGCTCGGCTCCTCACTCGTCGTGTTCCCGGCGGCCGGCTTTCCCCTCATGGCCAAGCGAAACGGCGCCAGGCTGGTGATCGTCAATCGCGAAGCCACTGACCAGGACTCGTTTGCTGATCTGGTCGTGCACGACCAGATCGGAAGGACGCTCGCGAAACTCATCGCTTGATTGTCGCGGCGCGGTCTTTAGGGTGGTCGTGATTTGAACAACTGTTTTAGGGCGCGCCAAGCGCTCGGTGGAGCTCCGCTGTATGGCAAAGCGTTTCGAAGGTACGGCCGACTATGTGGCCACGGACGATCTGAAGATCGCGGTCAACGCCGCCATCGCACTCGAACGGCCGCTGTTGATCAAGGGTGAGCCCGGCACCGGCAAGACCGTCCTGGCCTATGAGATCGCCAAGGCCCTGGACGCCCCGCTGATCACCTGGCACATCAAGTCGACCACCAAGGCCCAGCAGGGTCTTTATGAATATGAGGCGGTGACCCGCCTGCGTGACAGCCAGCTGGGCGACGAGCGCGTCAAGGACGTCGCCAACTACATCAAGCACGGCAAGCTGTGGGATGCGTTCGAATCGACCGAGCGTCCGGTTCTGCTGATCGACGAGATCGATAAGGCCGACATCGAGTTCCCCAACGATCTGCTGCAGGAACTCGATCGGATGGAATTCTACGTTTACGAGACCAACGAGACCATCCGCGCCAAGATCCGTCCGGTGGTTCTGATCACTTCGAACAACGAGAAGGAACTGCCCGACGCCTTCCTGCGCCGCTGTTTCTTCCACTACATCCGCTTCCCCGATGAAGAGACCATGCGCGCGATCATCGACGTGCACTATCCGGGGATCAAGCAGAAGCTGGTCGCCGAGGCGCTGCGGATCTTCTACGACATGCGCAAGGTGCCGGGTCTCAAGAAGAAGCCGTCGACGTCGGAACTGCTCGACTGGCTGAAGCTGCTGATGGTCGAGGACATCGACGACGCCGCGCTGAAAGAGCGCGATCCGACCAAGCTCATCCCGCCGCTGCATGGCGCCCTGCTCAAGAACGAGCAGGATGTACATCTGTTCGAGCGTCTGGCGTTCCTGGCTCGCCGTGAAGGATCCGGTGCGCGCCCCGGACAACAGTAGGCCGGCGCCTTAACGGGAATTCACTGGACCGGCGGACGCCTTGGCCACACCTTGCCGTGAGCGATCAGGTTTGGGGTCAGGGAGATAGGCCAATGAACGCACGGATGATCATGGTGGCCGGAGCCGCGGCGAGCGCGCTGTGGATCGCCGGCTGCACACCGCCGCATTCGCATCACTGGGCGGGCTCCAGGCTGAAGAGCATCGACTCGCTCGATTGCCCCGACAGCCAGGGCGATCTGACGCGCAAGAGCCAGAGCACGGACGGCAAGACCTGCGTCTATGCCGACGGCTCCGACGCGGTCGTCACGCTTCAGCTCGTGTCGCTGAACGGCCAGGACGCCAAGAACGCGCTCACGCCGATCGAGGACGACCTGAAAGCGGAGCTGCCGCCCCAGACCAGCGCCAAGTCCGACAACGACGCCAGCAACGGCCGTGTCGACATCGACCTGCCGGGCATCCATATCCACGCCAGCGGCAAGGACGGCGACAAGGGCGACGCCAAGGTCGACATCGGCGGACCGGGCCACGACTCGGCCGATGGCGGCCCCGGCGTATCGATCGACGCCCACGACAAGGACGCCCGGATCAGCATCAACGAGTCGGGATCGGGCGTGCGCCTTTCCTACATACAGTCGGCCGACGACCCCGGGCCCCACGGCTATAAGTCGGTCAGCTACGACGCCCGCGGTCCCTCGGGGGGACCCCTGGCCGTCGCGTCGATCAAGTCGAAATCCGACGACGTCGACGACCTGCGCGACGTGGCCCGCGAACTGCTGAAGCGCAACGTCGGGGGGTAGGCGCTCTTCTCCCATAGGGAGAAGAAGGGGCCCGCGCCGGTAGGCGTGGGAAGATGAGGGGCTCTGCTCTTCGCAGCGTAGCCCCTCACCCTCCCTACGGGAGAGGTGTTCAATGCGACAGGAACAGCGAGGGGCCGTCGGAGTGGAGGAAGCCGCGCGTTGCACCGCCGAAGATGAATTCCTGCAGGCGGGGGTGGCCGAACGCGCCCGCCACCAGGATATCGGCGTCGGCGGCCCTGGCGGCCCGGATAAGGGCGGGCGCGGGATCGCCGCTGTCGGTGAGAACCTGCGCCTCGGCGACGACACCGCGAGCGGCCAGGAAGGCTACGAGATTATCTACCTCGAACTTGCGTGACGAGGCGCCGGGCGCCGACAGGATCACCACCTTCGCCGATTTCTGAAGGAGCGGAAGGGCTGTGCGCATCGCGCGGCTGGCTTCCTTGCCGCCATCCCAGGCAACCGCGACGACCCCGCCGACCTTCAGGCCGGGCCGAGCCACGATGGTCGGACGCTGCTCGTCGGCGACGACCTGCTGGAAAGCCTCAGACAGCGGGCCACGACCGCGAGCGGCGCCATCGTCGAACACCAGGACATCCGCCAGCCTTCCTTCCATGGCCAGCGCCGCCCACACCGGTGACTTTAAGGCGACGAAGGCCTTGCGGCCATAGGGGCTGGCGTCGAGCGTCGCCTTGGCCGCCTCCTCTCCCTCGGCACAGGCTCGGCGGATGCTTTCCAGAGCGGTGGCCTGGACACCGCCCATGAAGCCGTCGCCCATCCAAGGAATGAGGTCCGCGATGTCGGCCGGCGCGTACACGCCGGTCAGTTCCGCGCCAAAGGGTTCGGCGATCGCCGCGGCGGCCGCGATCACGCGCTTGTCGCTTTCGCCACCCGACAGCGGCGCCAAGATTTTTGCCCAATCCATGGTCTTCAAGCCTCTCAGACGACCGCCGTTTCATAAATCGGTCTCGCGGCAAGTCGTTCCCCTGCATTGATCTTTGTCAAGCGATGCGTCATCTGCCGCCTCTGATCTGATGAGGAAAAGCCTCGTGGCGAAAGGGCTGCAGAACCGACGCGACCGCGGCGTCGCACGGCGCGCCTGGCAGCGGATGCTATCGGGACGCCGCCTCGACCTCATCGACCCTTCGCCGATGGACATCGAGATCGAGGATATCGCCCACGGCCTGGCGCGCGTCGCGCGCTGGAACGGCCAGACTACCGGCGAGCACGCGTTCAGCGTCGCCCAGCATTCGATCGTCGTCGAAGAGATCTCCGCCCATCTATCGCCTGGCCTCGCGCCGAACTGGCGGCTGGCCGCCCTGCTCCACGATGCGCCGGAATATGTGATCGGAGACATGATCTCGCCGTTCAAGGCGGTGCTCGGCCTGGACTACCGCACCTTCGAGACGCGTCTGGAGCATGCGATCCATATCCGCTTCGGCTTGCCCGCCGACGTGCCCGGACAGATCCGGACCCTGATCAAGTCGGCCGACCGGGCGAGCGCGTTCTTCGAAGCCACGCAGCTGGCGGGATTCGAACACGCCGAGGCCCTGTCGATCTTCGGCGCCCCTCCCATCGGCTACCGACTGATCATCGAACCGCTGCCGCCGCGCGACGCCCAGGCCCGGTACGTGCAGAGGTTCCACGTGCTTTCGGAAGCCGCCGGCTTCGCGGGCGCCGCGTCCGCCTTCGACAGCGAATGACGACTCCCGTCGTCATCGGCTTGTCGGCGGTGATCATCGCGCTGCGCGACGGCGAAGGCTGCGTGCTCACCGTGCGGCCCAGGGACTCGCTGACCGAACGCGCCTCGACGCTGGAAGGCCTGCCGTTCGGCCCGTTCGATCCGCTCGACCACCGGACCTTCGAGCTCGCACTGCGAGAATTCGTGACCAGGCAGACCCGGTTCGAACTGGGCTATGTCGAGCAACTCTACACGTTCGGCGACAAGGGGCGGGACGCGCCCCGCGCTGATGTCGGAGCCGGCGCCGCCCGCGTGATCTCGGTCGGCTACCTCGCCCTGGCGCCGACGGCCGAGGAAACCCGCACGCCCGACACCGCCTGGTCGCCCTGGTCACGTTTCTTCCCCTGGGAGAATTGGCGGAGCGGACGCCCGGAGTTGATCGATCTGGTCATCGCCCCCGCGCTCGAGCGTTGGGCCGGGAGATCCGAGGCCCAGCGAAGCCGCGCCCGCCACCTGTTCGCGCTGGACGGCTCGCCGTGGAACGAAGAGCGTGTGCTCGACCGGTACGAGCTGCTGTACGAAGCCGGCTTGGCGCCCGAGGCGGGTCGCGACCGTGCAAGGGCGAGCGGGGGCGCCCCCGCCGAACCGGAAGCGCTAGCGCCGGCGCTGGGCGAGCCGATGATCTCCGACCACCGCCGCATCCTCGCCACGGGGCTGGGTCGGCTGAGGGGAAAGCTGAAATATCGCCCGGTGGTGTTCGAGCTGATGGGCGAGGCGTTCACGCTGTCGGCCCTGCAGCGGGCGGTGGAGGTGATCGCCGGCGTCGCCCTGCACAAGCAGAATTTCCGTCGCGTGGTCGAGCGAACGGGACTGGTGGAGGGCCTGGGCCACGTCGACTCGGACACCGGCGGCCGGCCCGCCGAGCTGTTCCGATTTCGGCGGGAACTTCTGGCCGACCGGCCGGCGTCGGGCCTGTCCCTGCCGCTGCTGCGGGAATGAAGCCCAAGGATCGGCTTGCGCAATGACCCGCGCTGGTGTCAGTCGCCAAACAGCAATGACCTCAGGGAGGTGGATTTGAGTCACGCCGTCATCGCCGCGACGGGGCTGCATGTGCCCGCGGAAAGTGTTTCCAACGCGGAGCTGGTGGCCACCTTCAATCGCTATGTCGAGCAGTTCAACGCCGAGCATGGCGCGCAGATCGAAACCGGCGCCGTGCAGGCCCTGGTCCCCTCCTCCGTCGAGTTCATCGAGAAGGCGTCGGGCATCAAGTCGCGCTACGTCGTCGACAAGGCGGGCGTGGTCGATCCGGCGATCATGCGTCCCCAGATCCCCGAACGCCCCAACGAGCGGATCTCGATCCTGGCCGAGATCGCCGTCGAGGCGGCCAGGGACGCGCTGTCGCGTTGGGACAAGCCGGCCAGCGCCATCGGCGCGGTGATCTGCGCCGCCTCGAACATGCAGCGCGCCTATCCGGCCATGGCGATCGAGGTGCAGCAGGCGCTGGGTATCGAAGGCTTCGGGTTCGACATGAACGTCGCCTGTTCGTCGGCGACCTTCGGCATCAAGACGGCGGCCGACTATATCGGCGCGGGCGACACCCGGGCCGTGTTGATGGTCAATCCGGAGATCACCTCGGCGCACCTCAACTTCCGCGATCGCGACAGCCACTTCATCTTCGGCGACGTGGCGACGGCGGTGATCGTCGAAGTGGCCGAGGATGCGGCCGACGGCTGGGACATTCTGGGGACGCGCCTGAAGACGCAGTTCTCCAACAATATCCGCAACAACTTCGGCTTCCTCAATCGCTGCGCACCGGAGGGCGTCGGGGCGCCGGACAAGCTGTTCGTTCAGGAGGGCCGTAAGGTTTTCCGAGAGGTCATTCCCTTGGTCTCCCAGATGATCGTCGATCACGCGCGCGATCTTGGCGTCGATGTGGCGTCGCTGAAGCGCCTTTGGCTGCATCAGGCCAATCTGAACATGAACGAACTGATCGCGCGCAAGGTCCTGGGACGCGAGCCGAGCGCCAAAGAGAACGTGATCATCCTCGACGAGTTCGCCAACACCAGCTCGGCCGGTTCGATCATCGCCTTCCACCGCGCCAACGACGACTTCAAACCGGGAGAAACCGGCCTGATCTGCTCGTTCGGCGCGGGCTATTCAGCGGGGACCGTGTTCGTGCGCAAGCGCTGAACAAACCCGGTCCCCGCGACCTTTCAGTAGAAGGCGTTGTTGATCACGTCCAGGATCTCGCCGGTCCGGATATTCACGAGCATCACGTCGGGTCCATACCGGACCCACTGATAGCCGTACGGCGGAGAATCCAGGCCGAGCACCGCATAGTTGGTGAAGTAGTAGGCCGAGGAGAACAACAGCGACGGCAGGGACTGCCCGACCGACCAGCGGCGATAACCGAAGCCGGCCGGATAGCGGAACGGGCCCGCGCGATAGCGATGGTGGTTCCAGCCGTAGATGGGACGATGGGTCGGTCGGGACGGGGGCCGGTGACCATGCCCACGGTTGGGCCGGTGGCCTGGTCCGGGATTGGGCCGATGGCCCGGTCCGGGGTTAGCCCGATGACCGTGCCCGGGACTAGGGCGGTGACCGTGCCCGGGTTTGGGGCGGTGACCCGGCGCCGGATTGGGCTTGTGGCTTGGGGGAGACGGAGTGGGGCGGTTGCCGCCGGGGCCAGGACCTGGCCTGCCCGGCGTCGGCCTTCCGCCTCCGCCGCTAGGGCCGCCGGGACGCCCCGGACCACCGGGCCTGGGGCCGCTGGGCTGTGTGCTTGCGCCCGGGCGCCTATCGCCGCCCGGCGGATCAGCCATGGCCGAGAGTGCGGCGCCCAACGCCAGCGACGCGATCAGCGCGCAAATCATGGTCCGTTTCATTCGCCCGTCCTCCTGAATGTCGCGATCATCACTGGATCCCACGTCGCGGCGCGCCCTCCCGAAAGCTGCGCCCGTCCCATCGGGGCGTCAAGACACGGGCGCCGTGGCCGTGCGTCGCGCGCGGCATAGACCGGATCGCCTCTCCTCTGTAGGGTTCATCGATGGCTATACCCACGACCCTCGATGGACCTCGCGTGACGCCCGCCTCCGGCGGAAAGGCGACCGCTCTTGTGATTCTTCTGCATGGTTACGGGTCCAACGGCGAGGATCTGATCGGACTGGCGCCCTATTGGCGCGGCGAGCTGCCCGACGTGGCCTTCGTCGCGCCCAACGCGCCCGAAGTCTGCCCTGGAGCCCCCGGCGGCTATCAATGGTGGGCCATAGCCAACCTCAGTCCATCGGCGCTGAACGTCGGGGCGGCGAAGGCCGCGCCGGTGCTGGACGCGTTCATCGACCAGGAGCTGGAGCGGCATGGACTGGCCGAAGACCGCCTCGCGCTGGTCGGTTTCAGCCAGGGAACGATGATGTCCCTGCAGGTCGGCCCCCGGCGCCGGCGGACGCTCGCCGGGATCGTCGGCTATTCGGGAATGCTCGCCAACCAGGCCGGCCTGGACGACGAGACCCTTCGCAAGCCGCCCGTCCTGTTGGTCCACGGCGACGCCGATCCGATGATCCCGCTCGCCGCCTTTCACCGGACCCGCGAGGCGCTGTCGCGTCACGGCTTTCCGCTCGAGACACATGTATCGTCCGGCCTCGGCCACAGCATCGACGCCGCCGGCCTGACGCTAGGGCAGCTGTTTTTGAAGCGGGTGCTGGGTTAGGATAGCTCTTCCCCCCCCCCGCCTTCTGGGGAGGGACAGGACGCGTAGCGTCCAGAGTGGGGGTTCGCAGCCTCGAAAGCATGGGGTTTGCCTGCCGCACCCCACTCTGACGGCTTCGCCGTCTGTCCCTCCCCATAAAGGGGAGGGAGGAAGATTACGGCGACTCTCTCGCCTCATCACAGATCACCGCCCCGATTGCGCGGATACGCCGGCAGGTCCCCAGCCAAGCGGTCCCAGTCGAGAGCTTCGCTCACCCAGACATGGAAGGTTGGCGGCGCGGCGCCCGGGTCGTCAAGGCTGATAGCCATCACATCGAGTCCGTCGGGCGCGTCGTCCCGACGGTAGGTCAGTGGCGAACCGCACCGGCCGCAGAAGCTTCGGATCACACCGGGCGAGGAGGTGAAATCCACAGGCGCTCCGCGAGTGAAACGAAAGCCTGCGGACCGCACGCCGACAAAGGGCAGCCGCGGCGCGGAGGCGGCGCGCCGGCAGGTTTCGCAATGGCAGACGCCACTACTGGTCGGCGCGCCCTCGAACGCGTAGCGCACCGCCCCGCACAGACAACCACCTTCCATCTCGATCTCCATAAACCGAACTTAGCAAGCGAACGGGTTTTCCGGCCCACCCCGTTCGCCAACGAGAAGAGAAAGATTACGCAAGTCGCTTGTTGTTCGAGCGGCGTCAAGCAGCACGGACTTCGCTGGTATTCGCCGCGTCGTTCACGACTCGCTCAACTATGCCCGACCGTGAGTCACCGGGATTTCCGCAGGCCTAGTGGCTGACGCCGTCGATGGCGCTGGCGATGTCGCCCAAATAGGTTCAGCATGAGAATTGGCGCGGGCTGGGATCTCAAATCCCCGACATCCTGAGCGTCGGAAAACCGTGGGAGCGGAACATGAAAACTTTCTTTGGAATTGCGTGCGCGGTATCGATACTGACCCTGGCGAGTGCGGGGCATACGGAACCTTACAAGGACTACACGCCCCAGAAAGGCGTCTGGCAGGTTCAGGAAGTTCACGTCGATCCCAACCACATCGACGACTATCTGACCGGTATCAAGACGTCCCTAGTCCCGAGCCAGGAGATCGCCAAGAAGCACGGCTTGATCGACGACTTCATGGTGCTTGTGCGGATGGATTCCAGTGGAGGGGGCGCCAATGTGATGTTCGTGACCCACTATCCGTCCCTGGCGGCCATGGAGCCCGATAAGGCGCGTGACCAGGCCATGGAACAGGAGAACTACGCCGTCATGAGCAAGGAAAAGGGCGAGGCCCTGGTCGGCGGCTTCGACAAGTACCGCAACTTCGTCGGCGATGGTTTTTGGCAGGTCATGGATATGGGCAAATAGCCTAGCGCGTCTGGCTCCATGGCGATGCTTGCGGGCGGGCCCGTGAGCATCGCGGGGCCTGCGGGCCACGCTCACCGGGCCGCGTTCTTAACACCGAGCTTTTCCACCCGCGACGCCGCGCGGCCGGCCACGCCGGCGATTCGGATACCGGAACCTTCAAGAAGAAATTTGGCGAGTTGGGCGACTCCTCCGGCCGGGCCTTATACCAGCCCACGATAAGGCTGACTCACGGGTCTTCCCAAGACGCCGCTGGTTCGATTCCATGGGGGGTGATTCGGACAGCGGAGATGTCGGATGGGCGCGCCCCTGGAAGTTACGCGGAC
>Ga0302314_10004135_pt1 | contig 26740 bp, 23 predicted proteins | sample III_Palsa_N2_3_FD_200533 | JGI IMG/M metagenome (GOLD analysis project Ga0302314, IMG submission 200533) | Peat permafrost microbial communities from Stordalen Mire near Abisko, Sweden - III_Palsa_N2_3 | ecosystem: Environmental > Terrestrial > Soil > Palsa > Peat permafrost | place: Sweden...
CGGCCCTGCTGGGCGACATCGTCCGCGAGGACAAGGATGGCGTTCCCTACGCCCTCGCCATCGCCCAGCGGTTCGTCGACAACCAGGGCGACGGCTGGACCTGGACGCTCGGCGCCCTGGGCCGGATTCTCGACGAGGGCGCAACGCCCTATCGCCACGATCAGACGTCTGTCTTCGCCTCCTATGGCGCCTTCGCCCGGACCCTGGGGCGCCGGCTCGGCGAGATGCACGCCATTCTCGCCCAGCCCTCCGACAATCCGGACTTCGCGCCGGAGACCGCCGGGGCGGCCGATCTGGACGCCTGGCTGGAGCAGGTGCGCGACGAGATCGAGGCCGCCATCGACATCGTCGCCGAGCGCACCAGCCTCGGCAAGGAAGACGCGGCCCTGGCCAAGACGCTGGCGGCCAAGCGCGACCAGCTGCTGAAGCGGCTGGATGGCCTTGTTCAAAGCGGCAAGGACAGCCTGCGCATCCGCATCCACGGCGATCTGCATCTGGGCCAGGTGCTGGTGGCCGGACCGGATGTGCAGATCATCGACTTCGAGGGCGAGCCCAGCAAATCCTTGGAGCTGCGCCGGGCCAAGCTCAGTCCGGCCCGCGATGTCGCCGGGGTGATCCGCTCCTTCGATTATGCGGCCGCTCAGGTTGCGCGCAACGCCAAGGCCAGCGGCGGCGCGGCGGTCGAGGCCAAGGCCGACGAGCTGCTGCTACGTTTCCGCAGCGAGGCCGAAGCCGCTTTTCTTGAGGGCTATGCGGAGGCCACCAAGGGCGTGCTGCCGGACCTCGACCGTCGGCTGATCGACCTCTTCACCCTTGAGAAGGCCGCCTACGAGGTCGCGTACGAGGCGGCCAACCGACCCGAATGGCTGCCAATCCCCCTACGCGGGCTGGCCCAACTGGCCGCACAGGTTCTGGAGGCCCCGCGCCGATGAGCAGCTCCGACGCCAGCATCAAGCCGCCCGCAAAGCCCCGTCGTTCGGCCGCGAAGGCTCCGGCGCCCGCCCCGCCCGTGCAGCTTGAACCGGCCGTGGTGGAGGCCTTGATCACGGGCCGCTACGCCGACCCCTTCGCCATTCTTGGTCCGCACGAAGGTCCGGGCGGACGGATCGTCCGCACGCTTCAGCCCGGCGCCCGCGCTGTCCAGGTGCTGGACCGCCAGACCGGCGAGGTCATCGCCGACCTGACGCCCGAAGGCGGCGAAGGCTTCTTCACCGGCCTCGCGCCGGGCCAAGCGCCTTATCGCCTGCGGATCGAATGGCCGCTGGGCGTGCAGGAGACTGAGGATCCTTACAGCTTCGGTCCGGTCCTGGGCGATCTCGACCTGCATCTGTTCAGCCAGGGCGCGCACTGGAAGCTGTCCGAGCGGCTGGGCGCCGCGCCCGTAACCTTCGAGAGCGTCGATGGCGTGCGGTTCGCGGTCTGGGCGCCGAATGCGCGCCGTGTCTCGGTGGTGGGCAACTTCAACAGCTGGGACGGCCGCCGCCATCCCATGCGGCTGCGCGCCGAAGCAGGCGTGTGGGAGCTGTTCATTCCACGGCTGGCCGCCGGCGAGGTCTATAAATACGAGATCGTCGGGCCGGGCGGCGAGACCCTGCCGCTGAAGGCTGACCCCCTCGCCCGCCGCACCGAGCTGCCACCGGCGACCGGGTCTGTGGTCGAGGCTCTGCCGGACTATCAGTGGACGGACGACGCATGGCTCGCGGCCCGCGGCGCGCGGCAGGCGCCCGACGCGGCCATGTCGATCTACGAGGTTCATGCAGCCTCGTGGATGCGGCCGCAAGGCGATCCTGATGGCGTGCTGGACTGGGCCGGGCTGGAGCGGTTGATCGATTATGCGGCCGGCCTCGGTTTCACCCACATCGAACTGCTGCCGATCATGGAACACCCTTTCGGCGGCTCCTGGGGCTATCAGCCGCTATCGCAATTCGCGCCCTCGGCCCGCTTCGGACGGCCGGAAGACCTGGCCCGGTTCGTCGATGTCTGTCACGCGCGCGGCCTGGGCGTGATCCTCGACTGGGTGCCAGCCCACTTCCCAACCGACGTCCACGGCCTGGCCCTGTTCGACGGCACTCATCTCTACGAGCACGCCGACCCGACCGAGGGCTTCCACCAGGACTGGAACACCCTGATCTACAATCTCGGCCGCAGCGAGGTTCAGGGCCTGTTGATCGCCAGCGCGATGTTCTGGCTGGAGACCTTCCACATCGACGGATTGCGCGTCGATGCCGTGGCCTCGATGCTTTACCGCGACTATTCCCGCGCGGCGGGCCAATGGCGTCCGAACATCTATGGCGGCCGCGAGAATCTGGAGGCGATCGCCTTCATCAAGCGCCTCAACGAGGTGGTTCATGAGCGGGCGCCCGGCGCCGTCACCATCGCCGAGGAGTCCACCGCCTGGCCAGGCGTCTCAAAGCCGGTGAGCGAGGGCGGACTAGGCTTCGACTACAAATGGAACATGGGGTGGATGCACGACACCCTGACCTATTTCGGCAAGGACCCGATCTACCGAACCTATCAGCACAGCGACATGACCTTTGGGCTCGTCTACGCCTTCTCCGAACGCTTCGTCCTGCCCCTGTCCCACGACGAGGTCGTGCACGGCAAAGGCTCGCTCTATCAGCGCGCGCCGGGCGATGCTTGGCAGAAGTTGGCCAACCTAAGGGCCTATTTCAGCTTCATGTGGACCCATCCGGGCAAGAAGCTGCTGTTCATGGGCGGCGAGCTTGGCCAACGCCACGAGTGGAACCACGACGGCCAGCTGGACTGGGGCCTGTTGAACGATCCCGGCCACGCGGGCTTGCAGCGGATCATCGGCGACCTGAACCGGCTCTATGCCGCCGAACCAGCCCTGCATGAGGGCGACTGCGAGCCCTGGGGGTTCGAATGGGTGATCGGCGACGCCGCCGCCATCAGCGCCTTCGCCTATCTGCGCCGCGCCAGGAACGGCGAGAGCGTGCTGGTGCTGCTGAACATGACGCCCGTGGTGCGCCACGACTTCCGCATCGGCGTGCCGGAAGCTGGCTTCTGGGCGGAACTGCTCAACACGGACGCCGGCGTTTACGGCGGCGGTGATGTCGGCAACGCCGGCGGCGTCGAGGCCGAACAGGTCCCCGCGCACGGCAAGGACTGGTCCGTAAATCTGACCCTGCCGCCGCTGGCAGCCCTGGTGCTCAAGCGGCGGGAGCGATGAGCGCCGGCGCCAATCGTTTCGGACCTCGACTGGATAGGGACGGCGCGACTTTCCAGCTGTGGGCGCCGTCCGCGAAGGCGGTTGGCGTGGCGATCGAAGGCCAGGGCCTGATTGCGCTGACCCGTGACGCCGATGGCTTCTGGAGCGGCTCCGCGCCAGCGCGCGCGGGCGCCCACTATCGCTTCGAGGTGAATGGTCGGCGCGTTCCCGATCCGGCGTCTCGCTTCCAGCCGCAGGACGTCAATGACCCCAGCGAACTGATTGATCCCGGCGCCTATGTCTGGCGCCATCCCCAGTGGGCCGGCCGGCCCTGGGAGGAGACGGTCCTCTACGAACTGCACGCCGGAATTCTGGGCGGGTTTCAGGGCGTGCGAGAGCGGCTGAAGGCCATCGCCGACCTAGGCGTCACGGCGATCGAGCTGATGCCGATCGGCGATTTCGCTGGCGCCCACAACTGGGGCTACGATGGGGTCCTGCCCTTCGCCCCCGCCAGCGCCTATGGCCGTCCAGACGACCTGCGCGCCCTGGTTGACGAGGCGCACGGCCTGGACCTGATGGTCTTCCTGGACGTGGTCTACAACCACTTCGGACCGGAGGGGAACTGGCTGCCGAGCTATGCGCCGGCCTTCTTCGATGAGGCGAAACACACCCCCTGGGGCGCGGCGATCGACTTCCACAAGCCGGCCGTCCGCCGCTTCTTCACCGAGAACGTCCTCTATTGGCTGGAAGACTTTCGCTTCGATGGCCTCAGGCTGGACGCGGTGCATCAGATCCTGGACCGGAGCTGGCTGGTCGAGGTCGCCGCCGAGGCGCGCGCCCGCCTTCCCGGACGCCACGTCCATCTTGTGCTCGAGAATGAGAAGAACGACGCCAAACTGTTGACCCAGGGCTTTGACGCCCAGTGGAACGACGACTTCCATAATGTGATGCATGTCCTGCTGACCGGCGAGACTCAGACCTATTATCTCGACTTCGCCGACCAGCCCGCGCGGCGGCTGGCGCGATGCCTGGCCGAGGGCTTCGTCTATCAGGGCGAGGAGTCGGCCAACCTCGGGCGCCCGCGCGGAGAGCCTAGCGCCGCCCTTGCCCCTGCCGCCTTTGTCAGCTTCCTGCAGAACCACGACCAGGTCGGCAACCGGGCCCTGGGCGAGCGGCTGACGCGCCTTGCCGATCCCGCCGCGCTGAAGGCGGCCATGACCCTGCTGCTGCTCTGCCCGCAAATTCCCATGCTGTTCATGGGCGAGGAGGTGGGTGCGCGCGAACCCTTCCTGTTTTTCACCGACTTTCACGGCGACCTGGCCAAGGCGGTGCGCGAAGGCCGGCGGCGCGAGTTCACGGGCCAGCCGGGCTTTTCCGACGAGACCGCCCGCGACAAGATCCCGGACCCCAACGCCGCCTCGACCTTCGAAGCCTCGCGCTGGACCGCCGATGCGCCGGATGCAGACGAATGGCGCGCACTGGTCACCGAGCTGTTGGCCCTGCGCCGCGACCGGATTGCACCGAAGCTGAAGGGCTGCCGATCGATCAACGCCATCGTCCTGGATGAAAAGGCCGTGCTGGCGCGCTGGCGGCTGGCGGACGGCGCCACCTTGACCATCGCCACCAACCTTGGGCCAACCGGCGCCGGGGCGGACTTGCCGGAGACGCGGCCGCTGATCGGCGCGCGACCCGACGGCGAAGTCCCGCCCTTCACCACCCTCGCCTGGATCGAGCCGTGAGCGGCCAGAGACTGAAGGATCTGGGGATGCAGGATCTGGCCAAGGCGGCGGGACTGGCCGTCGCCTGGACCGACTACCGCGGTCAGCCCCGCACCGTGTCCGACGAGACCCTGCGCGTGATCCTGGTGGCGCTGAACCTGCCGGCGGACTCCAAGGGCGAGCTGTCGCACAGCCTTGAGAGCCTCGTCGCCGCGCAACACAGCCGTCCGCCCCTGGTCACCGCCGTGCGTGGCGGGGCCGTGCGCCTGACCGGGAAGGTCGGCAAGGCGGTGCTGACGTTGGAGACCGGCGAACGGCTGGACGTGGCGCTGATGCGGGATAGCGGCGGCCATGTCGCATTCCGCGCGCCGATGCGGATCGGCTACCACCAGCTGGAGACTGACGAGGGCTCGACCACACTGGCGGTCGCGCCCGCCCGCGCGCTGGACATCGCCGACCTGACCGGCGGCCGAAAGGCCTGGGGCGTGGCGGCGCAACTCTACAGCCTCAATCACGGGGGCGACTTCGGCGATTTCGGCGACTTGGCGCGATTTGCAACGGCGCTGGGCGAGCGCGGCGCGGACGCGGTGGCGGTCAGCCCGACCCATGCCCTGTTCACGGCGGACCTCGGCCGATACGCGCCGTACGGACCCTCGACGCGGCTGTTCCTCAATCCACTCTACGCGCCGGCGGGACCGCGCGATCCGGCCAAGCCCGGCCCGCTGATCGACTGGCTGGGCGGCGCCGAGCGGAAGATGCACGCTCTGCGAGAGGACTATACGGCCTTTTGCAGCTCGCGCGATGATCGGGCCGTGTTCGAGGATTTCGTTCACGCGGGCGGCGCGCCGCTGTTATCCCACGCCCGGTTCGAGGTGCTTGACGCCCGGTTTCGCCCGCGCGGCCTCTATCACTGGCGCGACTGGCCGGACGGGTTTGACGATGCTCAGTCGGACGCGGTGCAGGCGCTTCCGAGGGGCGACCCCGAGGTCGAGTTTCAACTCTTCCTGCAGTGGCGCGTGGATCAAGCGGCCGGCGCGGCGCAGGCTGCGGCGAGAAGCGCCGGAATGGCGGTGGGCCTGATCGCCGACCTCGCCGTGGGCATGGACGGCGCCGGCAGCCATGCCTGGGGCCGTCCGACGGATGTGCTGACCGGCGTAAGCATCGGCGCGCCGCCGGACCTGTTGGCTCACGACGGCCAAACCTGGGGCCTGACCACCTTTTCGCCGACCGCCCTGCGCACACAGGGGTATGAGCCCTTTCTCGCCACCCTGCGCGCGGCGTTGCGGCATGCGGGCGGCGTGCGGATCGATCATGCCATCGGGCTGGAGCATCTGTGGGTGACGCCGGAGGGCGCGAAGGCCTCCGAGGGTGCCTATCTCGATTATCCGTTCAAGGACCTGCTGCGCCTGATGGCGCTGGAATCACACCGTCGAGGCGCCGTCGTCATCGGCGAGGACCTGGGCACGGTGCCGCCCGGCTTTCGGGCGCGCACTACCGCGGCGGGCCTGGCCGGCATGCGGGTGCTGTGGTTCGAGCAGACCAGGGCCGGCGAATTCCGTGCGCCGAGCCGCTGGGGGCGGCGGGCGGCGGCGATGACCACCACCCACGACCTGCCCACCGTCGCCGGCTGGTGGCGCGGGCTCGACATCGACTGGCGCGAGCAGATCGGCGCCGATCCCGACCCGGCCGTGTCACGCCTGGATCGCAAAAGCGCCGCCGGCCGGCTCTGGCGCGCCATGCTCAAGTCCGGCGCGGCGCGTGGGCCGCAGCCGGCGCCAGGCCAAACCGACAAGGTGGTGGACGCCGCCCTGGCCCATGTCGCCAGCGCCGACTGCGATCTGGCGCTGATCGCCATGGAAGACGTCCTGGGCCAGGTCGAACAGCCGAACCTGCCCGGCTTAAGCGACCCCCATCCCAATTGGCGCCGGCGTCTTCCCGCGGGCAACGGCCTTGACCAGCCGAAGACCATCGCCCGGCTCAAGGCGCTGAACCGGGCGCGAGGACGGAAATCGTGACGACGCGTTCGGCCATACCTTCGGCGACCTATCGGCTGCAGCTGCATAAGGACTTCACCTTCGCGGACGTGACGGCGCGGGTGGACTATTTCGCCGCCCTGGGGGTCAGCCACCTCTATCTGTCGCCGATCCTGACAGCCCGCGCCGGCTCCATGCACGGCTATGACGTCATCGACCAAAGCAGGATCAATCCGGAGCTGGGCGGCGAGGCCGGGTTTCGGGCCTTGTCTCAGACGGCGGAGGCGGCAGGCCTGGGCCTGATCGTCGACATCGTGCCCAACCACATGGCGGTGGGCGGGACGGACAACCGGTTCTGGCTGGACGTACTGGAGCATGGCAAGGCCAGCGCTCACGCTGGACTGTTCGATATCGATTTCGATAGTCTGTCCACGGACGGCAAGGTGCTGGTCCCAACACTGGGCGAGCCTTACGGCGAGGTGCTCGCCGACGGCGGGCTGGCGCTGATCTGGGACGCGGCCTTGGGCAAGCTGGCCATCGCCTATGGCCCGCATCGGATGCCGATCCGGCCACAGGACTATGCCGAGATCACTGGCGGCGCCGAGCCAGCGAAAGCGGACCTCACACGCTGGCGCGATCCTGCCACGCTGCATGCCCTGCTGGAACGGCAGAACTTCCGCCTCGCCTGGTGGCGGACGGCGGGGGACCTGATCAACTGGCGTCGGTTCTTCGATGTCAACGAACTGGCCGGGCTGCGCATCGAGGATGAGGCGGTGTTCGATCAGGTGCACAACGTCACCCTCCGACTATACGCAGAGGGCCTGATCGACGGCGTGCGGATCGACCACGTGGATGGCCTCGCCGATCCGGCCGCCTATCTGGGCACGCTCAAAGCTCGATTTGATAAGCTGACCGCCGACCGGCCGGACGGGGCGCCTACGGACGGTCCCTATCTGGTGGTCGAGAAGATTCTCGGCCACGGCGAGGCCTTGGAGCCAAGCTGGCGCGTGCACGGCACGACCGGCTACGACTTCATGAACCAGATCAGCGCGGTGCAGCACGACGCCGAGGGCGAGGCGGAGCTGGACGAAGTCTGGGAGGCCGTCTCGGGACGGTCGGCCGACTTCGCGCTGGAGGAGGCTCTCGCGCGGCCGGAAATCCTCCAAACCGCCTTCGCCGGCCAGCTTGCCGCCTGCGCGCGGGCCTTCGCCGCGGTGGCTGGCGCCGATCCGGCGACGCGTGATCTGGGCGCCGAGACGCTACGGCGCGCGCTGGTCGGGCTGATCAGCCGGCTGGGCGTCTACCGCAGCTATGCGGTCGGTGCGCCCCGCGCGCTTGAGCCAGCCCTGCTCACAGCCCTGGACGCGGCGCGGGCCGCCCTGCCGGCGGACCGGCCTGGCCTGGATTTTATCGAGACCGTCCTTGGCGGCCATGGCGGTGAAAGGGCCGGGCGCGCTGAGGCGATACGGCGTTTGAACCAGCTGGCCGCGCCGGTCGCGGCCAAGGCGGTCGAAGATACTGCCTTCTATCGCTACAGCCGGCTGCTCTCGCGCAACGATGTCGGGTTCGAGGCCGGCCATCTGGCGACGCTGGTCGAGACGTTCATCGAGTCCGGCAGGGCCCGCGCGGAGGCCGCGCCTTATGCGATGTTGACCACGGCCACGCACGACCACAAGCGTGGCGAGGATATGCGTGCGCGCCTGGCCGTGCTCAGCGAGCTGCCGGACATTTGGCGGGCAATGGTGGAAGACTGGTTCGCCCTGGTCGGAGACGACCGTATCGCCCGCGACGATGCCTACGCCCTGTTCCAGACCCTGGTCGGCGCCTGGCCGCTGACCTTGGCGGCGGACGACCGCCCGGGCCTGGCCGCCTTTGCCGAGCGGATCGCCGGCTGGCGGGAGAAGTCCCTGCGCGAGGCCAAGCTGCGATCGTCCTGGGCGGTCCCGAACGCCGATTATGAGGCCGCCAACCAGGCCTGGCTGCGCGGGCTGCTGGATCCCGGCCAGTCCCGAGCCTTTCTCGAAAGTCTGTCGGCTTTCGTCGCCCGCATCGCACCGGCCGGGGCGATCAACAGCCTGATCCAGGCCGCGATCCGCTGCACATGGCCGGGCGTTCCCGATCTCTATCAAGGCGGCGAGCTGTGGGACTTCTCCCTCGTGGACCCCGACAACCGCCGTCCGGTGGACTACGGCCTGCGCGCGCGGCTGCTGGCCGAAAGGTCCGGTGACTGGATATCGGGCGCGGTGAAGCAGGCGCTGATCGTCCGGCTGCTGGGCTTGCGCCGCGCGGACCCGGCATTGTTCACCGTGGGCTCACTCGAGCCCGTCCCCGCGCGCGGTAAACGCGCCCGCCATATCCTCGCCTTTGCGCGTCAGCTGGAGGCGCGCCGCATCAGCGTGGCGCTGATCCTACACGCCGCATCAGCCGTGACAACGTTGGGCGAAATGCCGGACGCGGGCTGGTGGGCGGACACCGAGGTCCAGATCGACGACGCTTGGCGTCCCGCCGCGGACATCTTCGCCGCCGCGCCGGTCTTCGTCGAGGCCGGGGCATGAAACCTCGATCCGTAGACGGACGATCGAACAAACCCTGCCGAGCCGCAACAATTGTAATGCTGGATCGTTCATCCATTCCCAACCCAACCCTGCTCATCAAAGAGGCCGCATGACGTCCACCTTCGCCGTGCGCCCCGGATCGAACCACCCTCTCGGCGCAAGTTTCGACGGCGGGGGCGTGAACTTCGCCCTGTTCTCGGCCAACGCGACCCGGGTCGAGCTGTGCCTGTTCGACGCCGAGGGGCGCGAGGAAATCGGGCGCATCACCCTGCCCGACTACACCGACCAGATTTTCCACGGCTATGTCGAAGGCATCAACCCTGGGCAGGTCTACGGCTACCGGGTGCATGGTCCCTACGAGCCCGAAGCCGGCCACCGGTTCAATCCCAACAAGCTGCTGCTCGACCCCTATGCCCTGGGGCACACCGGGGAGATCGAGTGGAACGACGCCTGTTACGGCTACACCATCGGCGCCGAGGAGGAAGACCTGAGCTTCGACGAGCGGGACAGCGCCCCCTTCGTCCCCAAATGCGTGGTGGTCGACTCCAACTTCGACTGGAGCGGCGCGCCACGGCAAAACTTCACGCCGTGGGAAAAGACCCTGGTTTACGAGGCCCACGTCAAGGGGTTCACCAAGCTTCACCCGGCCGTGCCGGAGGCCTTGCGCGGCACCTATGCCGGCATGGGGCAGAAGGCGGTGATCGACTACGTCAAGGCCTTGGGCATGACGACCGTCGAGTTGCTGCCGATCCACACCTTCCTGGACGACAGCTACCTGCTCGAGAAAAGCCTGCGGAACTATTGGGGTTACAACTCGATCGGCTTCTTCGCGCCCGACCCCCGGTATGCTTCAGACCGCGCCAACACTCTGCGCGAGTTCAAGGAGATGGTGTCGCGCTACCACGACGCCGGCCTCGAGGTGATCCTGGATGTGGTCTACAACCACACCGCCGAAGGCAACGAGCGGGGCGCGACCCTGTCGTTCCGGGGCATCGACAACAACAGCTATTACCGGCTGACGGCCGACAACAAACGCTTCTACGTCAACGACACCGGCACCGGGAACACCATGGACCTGTATCACCCCCGGGTGCTGCAGATGGTGATGGACAGCCTGCGCTACTGGGTCAAGGAGACCCACGTCGACGGCTTCCGCTTCGACCTGGGCACCATATTGGCGCGCGACCCGAGCGGCTTCGACGTGCGCAGCGGCTTCCTGACCGCCTGTAGTCAGGACCCCTGCCTGCAGTCGGTGAAACTCATTGCGGAACCCTGGGATATCGGCCCCGGCGGCTATCAGGTTGGCGGCTTCCCGCCTGGATGGTCGGAGTGGAACGACAAGTTCCGCGACACCGTGCGCGACTTCTGGCGCGGCGCGGCGCCGGCGGGCGAGATGGCGCGGCGGGTGCAGGGATCGGGCGACGTCTTCGACAACAAGGGCCGGCGCCCACGCTCCAGCGTCAACTTCATCGCCGCGCACGACGGCTTCACCCTCGACGACCTCGTCACCTTTGATGACAAGCACAACGAGGCCAATGGCGAGGACAATAAGGACGGTTCGGACAACAACCACAGCTGGAACTGTGGGGTGGAAGGCCCGACCGACGATCCCGAGATCAACGCGCTAAGGCTGCGCCAGATTCGCAACCTGCTTGCCACCCTCTTCTTCAGCCAGGGTCTGCCGATGCTGCTGGCGGGCGACGAGTCCGGCCGATCTCAGGGCGGCAACAACAACGCCTATTGCCACGATGACAAGATCAGTTGGCTCGACTGGGACCTGGGTGAGCGGGGCAAGACCATCCTCGCCTTCGCCAAGCTGGTGACCGGCCTCAGGGCCCAGCACCCCGCCCTGCACCATGGCCGCTATCTCGGCCGGTTCGACTTTCCGGACAATCCGCGCGACCTGACCTGGCTGACACCGGAGGCCGAGGAGATGGACGGCGGCGCCTGGGAGGATGTCGGCGCGCGGGCCTTCTGCATGCTGATCGACGTGCCCGCGGACCAGGACGCGCCGCGCGACGTGGTGTTGCTGGCCTTCAACGGCGGCGCGGACGGCGTCGAGCTGACCTTGCCGGACTCGCCCCTGGGCGCCGGTTGGACCCGCGCGCTGGACACCCACCTGGACGCACAGGCGCCAGAGGCGGTCGAAGGGACCTATGACCTGGAGGGCCGTTCTGTCGTCCTGTTCGAGGCGCGCGAGCCCTAAGTCGCGGATTCGTCAGCTTTCTTTCAGGCCAAGCTGAAACCGGCTCCTCCGCCAGGGGTTCTTCAAACCCATGCAAGGAGGACACCCAATGGCGGATCAGAGATTGAACGGGCGCAGGGTCGCGGTGCTGGCCACCAACGGCTTCGAACAGTCGGAGCTGGAAAAGCCGGTTGCGGCGCTGAAGGCCGCCGGCGCCCAGGTCGACGTCATCTCGCTTGAGGCCGGCCAGATCCAGGGCATGGAGCATGACGAGAAGGGCCGGAAGGTTTCGGTGGACAAGGTGCTGTCGTCGGTGAAGGCCAATGACTACGACGCCCTGGTGCTGCCGGGCGGCGTGGCCAATCCGGACAAACTACGGATGCAGTCAACCGCCGTCGACTTCGTTCGCTCGTTTTCGCAGGCGCATAAGCCAATCGCCGCGATCTGCCACGGGCCGTGGACGCTGATCAACGCCGAGGCCATCGGCGGCCGCCGGATGACTTCCTGGCCGTCGCTGGAAGCCGACCTGCGTAATGCCGGCGCGGACTGGGTGGACGAGGAGGTGGTCGTCGATCGCGGCCTGGTCACCTCGCGCAAGCCCGACGACCTGCCGGCCTTCTGCACCAAAATGATCGAACAGTTCGCGGCGAATTAGCGCGGCCACAATGCCATCAGGCCGGCGGGGTTTTGTCCTCGTCGGCCGCCGGCTCGGCGCCGGACGGATGCTTGGCTTCCGCCGCCTCGATTTCCTTTTCCAGTTGCTCAGCCTTTTCGGCGAGGTCGTGGTCGACGTCCTTGAGCGACTTGTGTTCTTCCTCGGCCATCGCAAGCTCCGTCATCCAGCTGAACAGAACAACGCGTGAGGCAGGACATTGGTGCGCTCCAACGCATGGCCGCACCGGGGTTTCTTTCGAGCCTGCCCGAGAACCCAAGCCTCCTTTCGGCGTTAATTCCCTCATTCAGAAGGGATCTCAGCCATGCCCGCCAAATCCGCCGCCCAGCAAAAGGCTGCCGGCGCCGCCCTGTCCGCAAAGCGAGGCGAAACGCCGAAAAGCAAGCTCAAGGGCGCCTCGAAATCGATGGAAGAATCGATGAGCGCCAATCAGCTGGAGGAATTCGCCCACACCAAGCGCAAGGGCAAGCCTGAGCACGCGGCGAAATAGGCCTGATCGCTGCCTGGGAACCGAGGCGAAAGCCATCACTTAAAGCAACAGCGCATGCCGCGCTGAGCCAGGACGGACATGTCTCTCGAAAACCCACGGTCGACGGCCAGGATCGCCGGCCATCCCATCCACCCGATGCTCGTGCCGATCCCGATAGCCTGTTTCGTCGGAACCCTGGTCACCGACCTGGTCTACTGGAAGACGGCGACCATCGTGTGGGCCGACATCTCCGCTTGGCTGCTGACCGTAGGCCTGGTGGTGTCGGTCTTCGTGGTGCTGGCCGGCTTGATCGACTTCGTCGGCGACCGGCGTGTCCGTGAACTCAGGCCCGCGTGGATCCACGCCATCGGCAACACGCTGGTGATCGTCCTGTCCATCGTCAACGCCTTCGTTCACAGCCGCGACGCCTATACCTCCGTCGTCCCGACCGGGCTGATCCTGTCGGCCGTGGTGGTGCTAATCCTGTTGGTCACTGGCTGGAACGGTTGGTCCATGGTCTATCGCCACGGCGTTGGCGTACGCCGGGAGGACCGGCTATGAGCGCGCCGCGCCTCGGCCTCTGCGCCGCAGCCACCCTGTCCCTGGCGGCTCTGTCGCTAGCGGCCTGCGGCGGGCCCAAGCCGATCGACCCGCACCGTCAAATCGGGCCCAACCCCTACCTGCCCGACATCCACCAGTATCTGATGCCGCCGATGCACGTCCCCAAGATCACGCCTTGGGGAAGCGCGACGCCCATCGTGCCGGCGGGGATGCAGATCCAGGCTCTGGCGAGCGGCCTGAAGAACCCTCGATCGCTCTATGTCCTGCCCAACGGCGACGTGCTGGTGGCGGAGACCGAGGGACCCAAGGCGCCGATCAATCGGCCCAAGGAAATCGTGATGGGCCTGGTCGAAAAGCAGGCCCACTCCGCGACCAAGGCTGGCAACCGCATCCTGCTGATCCGCATGGGTCCGAACGGCCACGCCGGGCCGCCGACCGTCTTCATCGACCATCTGCACTCGCCCTTCGGCATGGTGCTGGTGGGCAATGACTTCTATGTCGCCGACACCGACGCGGTGCTGCAATTTCCCTATCAGGCCGGCCAGACCAGCATTACCGCGCCGGGTGTCAAGCTGACCGATCTGCCCGGCGGGCCGATCGACCATCACTGGACCAAGAGCCTGACCGCCAGTCCCGACGGGACCAAGCTCTATGCGGGCGTTGGCTCAAACAGCAACATCACCGAGAACGGCATGCCGGCCGAGTTTGAACGGGCCAGCATCTGGGAAATCGACCGGACGACGGGCGCGCACCGGCTCTACGCCACCGGCCTGCGCAATCCCAATGGCCTCCAGTTCGAGCCGACCACTCATGTCCTATGGGCCGTGGTCAACGAACGCGACGAGCTCGGTCCGGACTTGGTGCCCGACTATATGACCTCGGTGAAGGACGGCGCCTTCTATGGGTGGCCCTATAGCTATTACGGCCAGCACGTCGATCCACGCGTGATGCCGCAGCGGCCGGACCTGGTCGCCAAGGCGATCCCGCCGGACTATGCCCTGAGTTCGCACGTCGCCCCACTGGGGATGGTGTTCTCCACCGGAAACAGCCTGCCAGCCGCCTATCGCGGCGGCGCCTTCGTTGGCGAGCACGGCAGCTGGGATCGCCCGGTGCTCAACGGCTACAAGGTGGTCTACATACCGTTCGCCAACGGACGTCCCAACGGCATGGCGCAGGATGTGGTGACCGGCTTCCTCGCCGGCGACAACAAGGTGCACGGTCGGCCGGTTGGCTTGGCGGTCGACGCCGGCGGCGGCCTGCTGATCGCCGACGACGTTGGCGCCACCGTCTGGCGCGTGACGGCAGCCGGCAAGCCTTAGGGCGCATGCCGGCTTTCTCTCAGCAGGTCACCGCCAGCTTCGCCTATGTCCGGGGCCATGGGCCAGGCGGGCGACATGTCGGCTGCTATCCCTCCCCCGAGCTGGACCGAGGGGAGGTGGAGATCGAAGGCCGGCTTGCCGGCGGGCGTGACGTCTACCCCTATGTCGACAACGACGTTGAAGGCGCCGCGGCCCTGGATGCGCGCGACATGATATCCAGACTGGCCGGGGCGGATTGAGCGCCCGGCCGCTGTACGTCGGGACGGCCGGCTGGTCGGTTCCTAAAGCCGTGGCCGGCCTCTTCGCCGACGGAGGCTCAGTGCTCGAGCGTTATGCCAGCCGATTCAACGGCGTGGAGATTAACTCCTCCTTCTACCGGCCACATCAGCGCAAGACCTATGAGCGCTGGGCCGGATCGGTCCCGTCGGCGTTTCGGTTCGCGGTGAAGGCGCCGCGACAAATCACCCATGAACACCGACTGGTCGATACGGTGGCGCTGTTCGACTCCTTCCTGGATCAGATTCGCGGCCTTGGCTCCAAGCTCGGTCCGGTTCTTTTCCAGCTGCCGCCCAGCCTGGCGTTCAACGACGAGAAGGCCGCCGAATTCTTCGCAACCTGGCGAGCGCGGTTCGATGGTCCGACGGTCTGTGAGCCAAGGCACGCCAGCTGGTTCTCGGCGGCGGCGGACCAGCGCATGACCAAGGAACGGATCGCCAGGGCCGCGGTCGATCCCGCCCTGACCGCCGAGGCGGCAAGGCCCGGCGGCTATAGGGGTGACCTGTACTTCCGCCTGCATGGCTCGCCGGTCATCTATGAGTCCGCCTATGGAGCCGATCGCTTGAAGTCGCTGATCCAGCCGGTGGCGAACGCGCCGCCGGCGCAGTCGGTCTGGTGCATCCTCGACAATACCAAGTTTGGCGCGGCCACCGAGGACGCCTTGATCCTGACGGACCTGGGCGGATTTGGCGAACGGGAATGAGCGCCTATCTAACCTCTCCTATGAGCGCCCGCCCCTCCTTCGTCCCACCACGGCAAACAGACCTGTTCGGCGCGGCCGACGAGGCGCCCGCCGGCTTCCGCTATGAGGCCGATCTGATCGGCCCGTCCGACGAAGCCGACCTTGCCCGACGCCTCACCGAACTGCCGTTCGAGCCCTTCGACTTCCACGGTCATCTGGCCCATCGCCACGTGGTGGGCTTTGGACTGCGCTATGACTATGCCAGCCGCCAGGTGCGGACGGCGCCGCCCATTCCAGACTGGCTTATGCCGCTGCGTGACAAGGCCGGCGCCTTTTCGGGCCAGCCGGCAGAGTCATTTGTTCAGGTGCTGATCAACCAGTATCGGCCCGGCGCGGGCATTGGTTGGCACAGGGACAAGCCGCACTTCGAGCAGGTGGTAGGCGTGTCGCTGCTATCGCCCTGCACCCTCCGCTTTCGGCGCAAAGACGGCGCGACATGGGAGCGTCGATCGCTGATCGTCGAGCCGCGCTCCGCCTATCTGCTATCCGACGCCTCGCGGCATCTGTGGGAACACAGCATCCCGCCCGGCGAGGACCTTCGCTATTCCATCACCTTCCGCACCCTCGCTGAACGCAGCTAAGCAACCGCGAAAGGAGATCCAGCTGGCCGGTCGCAAATTGAAGGTGTTTCAGGCCCAGTTTGGATTCTACGACTCGGTCGTCGCGGCGCCGAGCCAAGCCGCCGCCTTGCGCGCCTGGGGCACCCATCAGAACCTCTTCGCCAGTGGGGAGGCGAAGGCCGCGACAGATGAAGCGGCGATCGCCGCCGCGACCGCGCAACCGGAAACGCCGCTGCGCCGCGCGGTGGGCTCGAGCGACGCCTTCGCGTTGGAGCCGACCAGCCTGCCCAAGGTCCCCGACGCGCCAAAGAAACGCGCCGCCAAGACTGCGCCAAAACCAAAGCCCGCCACGCCGCGCCGGCCACCCGCTGACCGGTCCAAACTCGATGCGGCTGAGAAGGCTCTTCGCCAGCTGGACGACCGCCGCAAACGCGAGGAGGCGGATTTTAGAAAGGCGCAGGAAGACCTCGAGGCGCGCCGCGAAGCCGCGCAGAGCGCCTACGTCGATGCGCGCAAGATCGCTACGGCGAAGGTGGCAGGCGCGAGAACGGACTACAGGAAGGCCGGTGGCGATGACTGAGGTCAGCTCGCCTTGCGAGTCTTCGCTTTCGCGGGCGCCTTAGCCGACTTGGCCTTGGCGGCGGGCTTGGCCGCTCCCTTGTCCTTCGCGTCCAGGCTGGCCCGCAACGCCGCCATCAGGTCGATCACATTGGTGTCGTCGGGCTCGGCGACCTTGGCCGGCTTGTGCCCCTTCTTCTTGTCCTCGATCAGCGCCTTCAACGCCTCCTCGTAGCGATCGACGAACTGGCTGGGGTCGAACGGTCCTTCCTGCTGTTCGATGATCTTCTCAGCGATCGAGATCATGGCGGCGTCCGGCTTGGCGGTGCTGATGCCGCTGAAAATCTCGTCGGGCTGGCGGACCTCGGCATCGGATCGGATGGTGTAGGCGAGAATGCCTTTGCCGCGCGGCTCAAGCGCCAGGATACGCTCGCGGGTCGCCATGACGATCCGGCCAAGGGCGATCTGGCCGGACTTTTCCAGCGCCGTGCGGATGACCCCGAAGGCTTCCTGGGCAAGCTTGCCGTCTGGGGCAAGGTAGTAGGGGTTGTCCCAATAGATCCGGTCGATCTCATCGCCGGGCACAAACCGTTCGATGTCGATGGTCTTGGTGCTCTCCAGCTTGACCGATTTGATCTCCTCGTCGGTCAGCAGGATGTATTCGCCCTTGGAGACTTCATAGCCCTTCACCAGATCGGCGCGGTCGATCGGCCCGGTGTCCGGATCGGTGGTGATCATCTTGATCCGGTTATTGGTCTTCGGATTGATCAGGTTGAAGTGGACATCGCCGCCGGAATTGGTCGCCGTGTAGAGAGCGACCGGGCAGGTCACGAGCGAGAGTTTCAGGTGTCCCTGCCAGCTTGGACGATAAGCCATTTCGCATTCCTCAAGGCCGCGCCACTAGGCGCGCTCGCAACCTCAACGACTCGCGGGACGATTCGTTCGCGTCAGCCGCAGGGCGCGGCGTCGCCGCTCTCCAGGTCGATTCGGAAGCAATGTTCGTGGCCGCTGGCGACATCGCGAACAATCACGCTGATCTCAGCGTCATCGCCGAGGGCATGCAGGTCCTCGGCATAGGCCACGGCGGCGGCTTCGAAGGTCGGCTCGGAGACGGTGCGTGCGTGGTGGCTATCGAGGTGTCGGGCGTGGACGCTGAACAGACGGTCGTTGGCGGCTTCAGACATGGGAGACCTCCTGGAGGCGAAACGCACGGGCGGCGAAAAGGATTCCGCACATCGACCTGTCCGGCGCCCGCTCCGGATCAACACGCGGGCTGGGCCGTTATGGCTTGCGAATGGAGGGCGCGGATCATGGCGACCACAAAATTGGCCCGCTATCAGGAGATGCGGGATTTCGGCCAGACGGCGGAACCTTCGGGCAAGGACGCCAAGGTCGTGCCGTCGAAGGCTTTGCGGTTCGTCATCCAGAAACACGCCGCCAGCCATCTGCACTTCGACCTCCGGCTCGAATTCGAAGGGACCTTCCGCTCCTGGGCCGTGCCGAAGGGGCCGTCGCTGGATCCGAAAGACCGTCGGATGGCGATGGAGGTCGAGGATCACCCGCTCGACTACGGCGACTTCGAGGGGACCATCCCCAAGGGCCAATACGGCGGCGGCACGGTGATGCTGTGGGATCGCGGCTATTGGGCCCCGGAAAAGGGGTTCGAGAAGATCGGCGAGGCCCTGGCCAAGGGGGAGCTGAAGTTCGTCATGGAAGGCGAACGGATGCACGGTTCCTGGGTGATCGTGCGATTGAAGGGCGATGGCCGCGGCAGACCGAAGAACGCCTGGCTGCTGATCAAGCACCGCGACGAGGGTGCGGTTGAAGGCAATACCACCGGTCCTGCCGACGACGACCGCTCGGTCGCCTCGGGCCGGACGATGACCGATATCGCGGCGGGCGAGGGCAAGCCGGCCAAGCCCTTCATGACCGCCGAGGGCGCCGACGCCGGCGCGGTCTGGCAGAGCAACCGCAACGATAATTCCACGGCCTCGCCGCCCATGGCCACCGCTGCTAAGCTGAAGACTTCAGCCGCCAAGGCCAAGCGCGTGTCGAGCCTTCCGCGTTTCATCGAACCCCAGCTGGCCCGGTCGCTCGAAAAGCCGCCGGCGGGCTCGGGCTGGGCTCATGAGATCAAGTTCGACGGTTATCGCATGCAGCTGCGCACAGTGGGCGGCGAGGCGACCCTGCTGAGCCGGAAGGGTCTCGACTGGTCCTCGAAATTTCCCGAGATCGTCGCGGCGGGGGCGGGCCTGGCCGACGGGATCATCGACGGCGAGGTGGTGGCGCTGGACCACGCGGGCGCGCCGAACTTCGCCGCGCTGCAGGCGGCGATCTCCGACGCCAAGACCAAGGATCTGGTCTTCTTCGTCTTCGACCAGCTGTTCGCGGATAAGGAGGATTTGCGTCCGCTGCCGCTCGCCGAGCGCAAGGCGCGTCTGCAGGCCGACGTCGCGGCGGCGCCCGATAACATCCGCTACGTCGATCATTTCGTCACCGCCGGCGACGCGGTGCTGCTGTCCGCCTGCCGCATGGACCTGGAAGGCATCGTCTCCAAACAGCTAGACGCGCCCTACCAGTCGGGCCGAAGCGAAAGCTGGGGCAAGTCGAAATGCCGCCAGGGCCATGAGGTGGTGATCGGCGGCTGGACGACCACGGGCGACGCCTTTCGCTCGCTGATCGCCGGGGTCAACCGGGACGGTGAACTGGTCCACGTCGGCCGGATCGGCACCGGGTTCGGCCGCGACGCGGTCGCGCGGATCATGCCGCGGCTGAAAGCGCTGGAAACCGACGAGAACCCCTTCAAGGGCAAGGGTGCGCCAAAGAAGGCCGCCGGCGTCCATTGGGTGCGGCCCGAGTTGGTGGCGGAAATCCAGTATGCCGGCTTCACCGGCGACGGCTCCATCCGTCAGGCGTCCTTCAAAGGACTGCGTGATGACAAGCCGGCGACGGAGGTCGAGGCGGAGACACCCGCGCCGGCGTCGACAACGGCGCTGAGCGAGCCCGCGCCGGCGACGATCCGGACCAAGACGGTGACGCCGCGCGGCTCCGTCCCGGTGATGGGGATCACCATCAGCCATGCAGACAAACCGCTCTGGCCCGACGCCAACGACGGCAAACCGGTCACCAAGCTGGACCTGGCCCAATACTACGAGGCCGTCGGCGAGTGGATGCTGCCGCACCTGAAAGGCCGGCCCTGTTCGATGATCCGTATGCCGGACGGCATCCACGGCGAGCAGAACTTCTTTCAGCGCCACAGCTCAAAGGGTCAGTCCTCGCTGATCACCGAGGTCGAGGTGTGGGGCGACCGCAAGCCCTATATCCAGTTCGATCGTGTGGAGGCCCTGGTGGCCGCGGCCCAGACCGGCGCGGTCGAGCTGCACCCCTGGAACAGTGAGCCCTTCCTGCCTGAACAACCAGGCCGGCTGGTGTTCGACCTGGACCCGGCGCCGGATGTTGCGTTCGAGGTTGTCATCGAAAGCGCCCGCGAGATCCGCGATCGGCTGGAGGAGCTGGGTCTGGTCAGCTTCTGCAAGACCACCGGCGGCAAAGGCCTGCATGTCGTGACGCCGCTCAAGGCCAAGGGGATCGACTGGTCCGCCGCCAAGGCCTTCGCCCGCGACGTCTGCAAGGTGATGGCCGCCGATGCGCCGGATCGCTACCTGATCAACATGGCCAAGAAGGAGCGTACGGGCCGCATCTTCCTGGACTATCTGCGCAATGACCGCATGGCCACCGCGGTGGCGCCGCTCTCGCCAAGAGGTCGTCCGGGCGCGCCGGTTTCTATGCCTGTCACTTGGAGTCAGGTGAAAACGGGGCTGGATCCACGCAACTACACCGTGCGCACAGTCCCGGCGCTGCTGAAAAAGCTCACCGCCTGGGAGGACTATCGCGACGGCGAGCGACCCCTAGCCAACGCCATCAAGCGTCTCGGCAAAGTCTAGGTCCCCGAACAGCGTAAAGATGGCCGCGTGAAGATCGCCACGTTCAACATCAACAACGTCAATAGGCGGCTGCCCAACCTGGTCGAATGGCTGGAGATCGAACAACCGGATGTGGTTTGCCTGCAGGAGCTGAAGGCCGAGGATCGCGCCTTTCCCATCAACGCCATCGAGGCGGCGGGTTACGGCGCGGTGTGGCGCGGCCAGCGGACCTGGAATGGCGTGGCGATCCTGGCCCGGGGCGCGGCGCCCGTGCTCACCCGCAGAGCCCTGCCCGGCGATCCGGCCGATGACCAGGCCCGCTACATCGAGGCGGCCGTAAACGGCGTTCTGGTGGCGTCGATCTACCTGCCCAACGGCAATCCCCAGCCTGGGCCGAAGTTCGACTACAAGCTGGCCTGGTTCGAGCGACTGATCGCCCACGCGAGCGAGCTGCTGGCGGCGGGCGTTCCGGTGGTGCTGGCCGGCGACTATAACGTCGTGCCGACCGAGGCCGATATCTGGCCAGGCCACCATGAACAGGCCAACGCGTTGTTGCAGCCCCAGAGCCGGGCTGCTTTCCGGCGCCTGCTGGAACAGGGCTGGACCGACGCCCTGCGACGCCTGCAGCCGGAGGGGCCGCTCTGGACATTCTGGGGTTACCTGCGCAATCGGTGGGCGAACGACAAGGGCATGCGACTGGACCATTTTCTGCTCAGCCCCGACATCGCCGCCCGGCTCGTGAGTTCGGAGGTCAGCCGGAGCGCGCGAGGCGCGGAAGGCGCGAGCGATCACGCGCCGGTCTGGATCGAGATCGGCGATACGCCGCGGCGACGCGCCGCCAAGCCCCGCACCTCCCGAGCCGTGGCCGCGAGGGACGCATGAAGCCGCCGACCTCCGCCAGCCTGAAGAAGGTCAATGTCGAGAACCTCGCCAAACTCGGCGCCGAGCGGCTGGCGCAGATACTGACCGACGTCGCGGCGGCGCGTCCGGACCTGAAGCGGCGCCTACGCATGGAGCTGGCCGCCGAGCAGGGCCCGGAGCATCTGGCCGCCGAGATCGATAAACGCCTGGGCTCGCTTGAGACCAGCCGGGGCAAGATCAGCTGGCGGCAGCGGCCCGCCTTTGTCCGCGATCTCGACGCGCTGCGCGGCTTGATCACCGAGCGCCTATCCGAGCTGGACCGCTCCGCCGCCCTGACCCGGCTCTGGCAGTTCATGGATACAGCCCGGCAGGTGGCGCCGCGGTCGCGAGACCGCGAGGGCGCCGTCGACGCCGTGTTCGCCCGGGCGGCGACCGACGCTGGCCGCCTGATCGACGGGTTGGACCCGCAGATGGCCGCCGTCGCCCTGGTGGAGGCGATGGTCAGGAACCCAGCGGCCTGGGCTCACTGGCTCCCCGGGCTTCTCTCAAGCGCGCCGGTGGCGACGTCCCACGCCGCCCTGCGCCTGATCAGCGCGCGAAGCGGAGCCACGCCGGGCTGGTTCCCGCTTGTCCGCCAGTTGGCGGACGCTGCCGGCGAGGTCGACGCCTATCGCGCCACCTATAAGCCGGAGGCCTTGGCGACCCCCTCGATCGCCGCAGAGGTCGCCCAGCGGTATCTCACCGCTGATCGAGTGGAGGAAGCCGGCGAAATCCTGAAACGCGCCGCGCCGAAACCCGGCGCGAGAGCTGGCCGCGACCCTGCGCCTGATTTCGATTGGGAAACGGCCTGGATCGCCCATCTCGATCGGGCCGGCCGGCCGACGGAAGCCCAAGCAGTCTTATGGGCGTCATTCGAACGCACCCTGTCTGGTGGGCGGGCAAGGGCCTTCATCGACCGCCTTGACGACTTCGATGATGTCGAGGCTGAAGCGCGCGCCATGGATTATGCCCGCGGCCACGCCAATTTCGAGGCCGCCCTGCGTTTCCTGATCGAGTGGCCGGCGTTCGTCGATGCGGCCCGCCTTATCCAGGCTCGTCCGGACGACATCGACGTGGGCGCGGAGGAGGCCGAACTCTGGGCCGCCAAGCTGAGATTGCGTCAGCCCCTGGCCGCCCACACCCTGCTGCGCAAGACCGCCGCGGCGGCATTTCGGCGGCGGGACTTCAAGACCTGCGACCGGCTCACGACCGAGGCAGACTCGATCGAGATCTGACCGCTACCGCCTGCGGCGCTTGGCGGGCCGCGTGCCTGTCGTCATCGGATCCGGCTTTGGCGGCGGGGTCCATCCCGGCGGGGGAACCATGGCCTGTTCGCTGGTGCCCAAACCCATCTTGCCCGGCACCTGTCGCTTAAGCCGCGAGGTGTCGAAGTCCTCGGGTATATTGGGGTTGGATTGGCCACGCAGCAGGCTCAACTGATCGCGCAGCCTTGCGGCCTCTTCGGACTCGCCAGCCTCGGCCGCCGCCTCCATTCGGAGCCTTAATGTTTCCAGGACGCTTGTCATCAGCTCCGGCCGCCAACACGAATTTGTCGAAAGCAGCTATAAACGCCCCACGCCTCCAGTTCGACGTCCCAGTGGAGGTGCTGGGCCGCCGCGCCGTAGCGATATAGACTTACCCGGTGCTGATCGCTGGGCCTGAATGCCGACCGCCTCGAGGGTTAGATGGAAACAGCCACCGTCGACTTTCATACGCATGGTTGGCGGCAATCGCTAATAGCGCGTTGCACGGGTTTGGCGCCCGTTCCAACGGCGGTTGTCCATCCCTGCGACAGCGTTGCATTGCAAGCTGCGCTTGAAGCGGCGGCGCTCGGCCTGATCACGCCTATCCTGGTTGGACCCGAAGCCAAGATTCGCGCCACGGCGCAGTCCGCCAGCCTCGATATCGCACCCTTCCGGCTGGAGCCGACCCCTCACAGCCACGCCGCCGCGGCGCGCGGGGTCGCCCTGGTCCGCGCCGGCGAGGCGGAGCTGCTGATGAAGGGGTCGCTGCATACCGATGAGCTGATGCACGAGGTGATGGCGGTCGACACCGGCCTGCGGACGGCTCGGCGGATCAGCCATGTCTACCTGATGGACGTGCCGAGATATCCCAGGCCGCTGCTTATCACCGACGCGGCGATCAACATCGCCCCCTCGCTTGAGGACAAGCGCGACATCGTCCAGAACGCGATCGATCTGGCCCACATCCTTGGTCTGCCCAAGCCGCGCGTCGCCATCCTCTCGGCGGTGGAGACCATCAACTACAAGCTCCAATCCACCCTGGACGCCGCCGCCCTCTGCAAGATGGCCGATCGCGGTCAGATAACGGGCGCGCTTCTGGACGGCCCGCTGGCCTTCGACAACGCGATTAGCCCGGAAGCGGCCGCTGAAAAGAACATCGTCTCGCCGGTGGCAGGGCTGGCCGACATCGTCGTCGTCCCTGATCTGGTGGCGGGCAACATCCTGGCCAAACAGCTCACCTTTCTGGCCGGCGCCGACGCGGCGGGCGTTGTGATGGGCGCCCGCGTCCCCATCATCCTGACCAGCCGGGCCGATCCTGAAACCGCCCGCATCGCCTCTTGCGCCGTCGCCGTGCTGATGGCCTACGCGGCGCGCCAAGCGGAGCCAGGCGCCGACCTCGTCGCAAGAGACCGCGCGGCGCCGCGCAGCATTTAAGGCTCGGACAGACCCTGATCGCCGCCGTCTGTAAGGTGGAACTCGTGCCAGACGCCGTTCAGCACACCGAAGGCGATGGCCAGGCCGACGCCGAGAATCCAGGAAAAATACCACATGGCCGAAGCCTCCTCTGGCTCAATAGAGATCGGGATTGGTGCGTAGGGCCGCCGTGCTCGTCCGTCCCCACAGCACCCGGTAGACCCAGGCGGTGTAGAGCAGGATGATCGGCAGGAAGGTCGCCGTCGCGATCAGCATGACGAACAGGGTCAGGTGACTGGACGAGGCGTTCCAGACCGTCAGGCTGGACCGGGGATCGATCGAGCTGGGCAGGATGAAGGGGAACATCGACAGGCCGACCGTGGCGATGATGCCGGCGGTCGAGGCCGATGAGCCGGCCAGGGCCAGGGGTTCGGACCTGCGCCATAGGCCAAGCAGCGCCACGACCGCGCCGATAAAACCCAGCACGGGCGCCAGCATCATGGCTGGGTATCGGCCGTAATTGTCCAGCCAGGCGCCCGGCGCGGAGACTGCAAGCGCTCGCAGCGGGTTTGACGGTCCGACGGGATCGACGGCGCCTTCCAGCCGAAAACCAAGATGACCCTTGGCGACGATGAGCCCGCCCACCGCGAACAGCACAAGGCTCGCCACGCCGGCGATCGTGCCGAGGCGTCGCGCGCGCTCGAGGATCGGTCCCCGCTCCACCTTCACCCCAAGCCAGCAGGCGCCGTGCAGGGCCAGCATGGAGACCGACAGCAGACCGCAGACCAGGGTGAAGGGGGTGAACAGGCCGAAGAAGGAGCCGGTGTAGGTCGAGCGCAGATCGCTATCCAATCGGAAGGGCGCGCCTTGCAGAACATTGCCCACCGCGACGCCGAACACCAGCACGGGTACGAAGCCGCCGGTGAACAAGGCCCAATCCCAGACGGCGCGCCACAGCGGGCTCGGCCGCTTGGAGCGGTATTTGAACCCGACCGGTCGCAGGATCATCGCCGCCAGCACCACGAACATGGCGAGATAGAAGCCGGAGAAGCTGACCGCATAGACGAACGGCCAGGCTGCAAAGATCGCTCCGCCGCCGAGGATGAACCAGACCTGGTTGCCTTCCCAGGTGGCGCCGATGGTGTTGATGGTCGCGCGACGCTCGTCCTCGGTGCGGGCGACGAAGGGCAGCAGGGCCGCAACGCCCATGTCGAAGCCATCCGTGAGCGCAAAGCCGATCAGCAGCACGCCCAGCAGGCCCCACCAGATCACCCTGAGGGTCGAGTAGTCGATTGGAAGCACCATGGGTCTGGTCCTTGATTGAGAGGCAGGGGTGAGGCTAGGCGGTCGCCGGCTCGTCGGCGTGCGGGCCGAAGGCGTCCTGTTCAGCGAACGGGCCCTTCCTGATCGTGCGCAGGATCAGTCCGACCTCGACCACCGCCAGCGAGCCGTAGAAGAGGGTGAAGACGACGATGGTGGTCAGCAACTGCGCCACGCTGAGGCTCGATGCGCCCAGGAAGGTCGGCAGCACCCCTTCCACGGCCCAGGGCTGCCGGCCGATCTCGGACAAGGCCCAACCGGATTCGGTGGCGATCCAAGGCAGCGGAATGGCGACGACGGCGATCCACAGAAACCAGCGGGCGTCGAAGTTGCGCCGGGTGGCGAGGACAAAGGCCGTGGCGAACAGGGCGATCATCGCAAAGCCCACCCCGGCCATGACCCTGAACAGCCAGAACATCACCGGCACATTGGGGACGGTGTCCCAGGCCGCGCGGCTGATCTGAGCCGGGCTGGCCTGCCGGGGATCGGCGACATAGCGTTTCAACAACAGGCCATAGCCAAGGTCGCGGCTGTGCAGTTCAAACCGGCCGCGCGCGACGGGATCCTTCGGATTGGCCTTCACCGCCTGGAGGGCGTCGTAGGCCTGGACGCCCGACTCGATGCGGTCCTGGGCGATGGCGACCAGTTCGAAGATACCCTCGACCGGCTTGTCGACGCTGCGGGTGGCGATTAGCCCCAGGACGAAGGGGATTTTGATCTCGAAGCGGGTCTTGCGGTCCGCCACACTGGGGATGCCGAAGGCGGTCAGGCCGGCGGGCGCCGGTTCGGTCCGCCACATGGCTTCCAGGGCGGCCAGCTTCATCTTCTGATTGTCGGTCAGGGCATAGCCGCTCTCATCGCCCAGCACGACCGCCGACAGGGAGGCCGCCAGGCCGAAAGCCGCAGCCACCACGAACGACCGCTTGGCCACGCCGCGCCAGCGGCCCTTCAGCAGGTAGAAGGACGAGACGCCCAGCACGAACAGCGAGGCGATGACGTAGCCGGCGCTGACGGTATGCACGAACTTGGCCTGGGCGACCGGGTTGAACAGCACCGCCTCGAAGTCCACCACCTCCATCCGCATGGTGTCGGGATTGAAGGCGGCGCCCACCGGGTTCTGCATCCAGCCGTTGGCGACCAGAATCCACAGCGCCGACAGGTTGGTGCCTAGGGCGACCATGG